>OIZV01000019.1_pt1 | contig 123405 bp, 104 predicted proteins | sample 1588681 | NCBI WGS metagenome assembly OIZV01 (sample SAMN03283281) | human gut metagenome | biome: human-associated habitat; material: feces | host: Homo sapiens | place: Peru | collected 2012 | reverse complement strand
TATCAGATTCATTAAAAACTGTCCGAAAAAGTGTCTTAATTTATGAGACCATTATTGGGCTGCTGGATTCGTTATAATCTTGCGGAACCCCTTGACATGTCTGCGTCCGATGTATTATAAATAGAATATCTAAGCAAAGGAGCTTATTGGCAGACCGCCGATAGGCTCTTTTTTTATTACTTTACGGAGAAAGAAGGGGCGCAGAATGATGGAAAAAGAAAAGAAAACAACAGAGGAACCCAGAGCTGACCTGACGGCGGCGGAAGTGCTTGTAAAATGTCTGGAAAACGAAGGCGTCGAGTACGTTTTCGGCATTCCGGGGGAAGAGAATCTGGACATGATGCGGGCGTTGGAAAAGTCGTCGATCCGGGTCATTGTCGTGCGGCACGAGCAGGGCGCGGCATTCATGGCGGATATGTACGGACGGCTGACCGGCAAGGCAGGTGTCTGTTTCTCGACTCTTGGGCCGGGCGCAACGAATCTGATCACGGGAACTGCTGATGCCAACAGCGACGGCGCGCCGCTGGTTGCGATCACGGGTCAGGTCGGGACGGAGAGAATGCACCTGACCTCCCACCAGTATCTGAACCTTGTGGAGCTGTTTGCGCCGATTACGAAGCGGAGCAAGCAGATCGTCAACCCTGATTCCGTCAGCGAGATCATGCGGATTGCCTTTAAATATGCGGAAAGCGAGAAGCCGGGTGCCTGTCATGTCGATCTGCCGACAAATGTGGCGGCGATGAAGGTGACACCCGGACCGGCAGCGCTGCCGTTGAAGAAGCCGGAAATTAGCAGGGAGAATGCGTCTTTTGGCAGTATCGACAAAGCGGCGGCAATGATTTTCAAGGCGAAAAGACCGGTGATCCTTGTAGGACACAGCGCGGTGCGGAACGGCGCAGGGGAGGCTCTGACGGCATTTGCCGACACCTTACATATTCCGACGGTCAATACCATGATGGCGAAGGGCATCATTCCTTATACCAACAAATATTCCATGTGGACAATCGGCATTCCCCAGAAGGACTACCAGAATAAAATTATCGACATGGCGGATCTGGTGATTGCGGTCGGGTATGACATTGTGGAGTTTGCGCCGAGGAAATGGAATGCAGAGGGCAGCCATACCATCATCCATATTGATTCCCGCCCCGCCCATATCAATAAGCTCTTCCAGCCGGAGACGGAGGTCATCGGCGATATTTCCTATTCCTTGCAGCAGATCCAGTACCGCTGCGAGCCGAAGGGGGAGCCGGTGGAGTTCCTGAAGCTGAAGCAGGAAATGGTGGAGGAGTACGAGAGCTACCGCGAGGACAGTTCTTTTCCGATGAAACCACAGAAGATATTGCAGGATGTGCGCAGATTCATGGGGGAGGACGATATTGTCATCTCTGATGTCGGCGCCCATAAAATGTGGATTGCGAGGGAGTATAACTGCTATAAGCCAAATACCTGTATCATCTCCAACGGCTTTGCGACCATGGGCATCGCGGTTCCCGGAGCGGTTGCGGCAAAGCTGATTCACCCGGACAAAAAGATTCTCGCCATATCCGGTGACGGCGGCTTTATGATGAACAGTCAGGAGTACGAGACGGCGCTGCGCGAGAGGATTCCGATTGTGACGCTGATCTTTTCGGATGCCAGCTACGGGCTGATTAAATGGAAGCAGCAGGATCGCTTCGGCAGCAGTTGTTTTGTGGATTTCACGAACCCGGATTTTGTGAAGTATGCGGAGAGCATGCATGCGAAGGGCTACCGCGTCGAGAGTGCGGAGCAGCTGATTCCGATTCTGGAGGAGGCATTCAGTCAGGATGTGCCTTGTATCATTGACTGTCCGGTAGATTACAGCGAGAATGAGAAGCTGTCGGTTTATCTGAAAAATAAATTTGGGGAGTAACGGCTACTCCCCAAAAAGATCGTTTACAATATTTGCAAGAATGGAAACAGTTCTGTCTACCCCGAAGCGGGAGGAATCGATCATCAGATCCTTGTTTGTGGACGGGCCGTTGTACTCGGGGCAATAGCGCCTGTGGTACAGCTCCCTCGAGCGGTCGACCTCCCGTATCATTTTGCGGGCAATCTTTTCATCCATCTTCAGAATTTCCGTACAATTTCGCAGCCGAGCCTCCACGGGGGCGTAGACATAGACGTTCAGATGATTTTCCATGTCCATAAGGATGCTGTCGGCGCAGCGACCGACAATAATGCAGGATTCCTTCTTGGCGAGGTCGCGGATGATATTTTCCTGAATGCTGAAAATTTCATCCTGCATACTGCCCATTCCCATGCCGAGCGGGTACTGCCGCTTGAAGAATGCCGTGTTGGAATTTTCTTCCTTGTTGCTGATCACGGACACGGGAAGCCCCATGCGCTTCGCTGTTTCCTCCACAATATCCCTGTCGTAGAAATCAATCTGCAGGGTCTCCGACAGGCGCTGGGCGATCGTGCGCCCCAGGCTGCCGAACTGTCTTGAAATAGTAACTACATATTGCTTCATAGATAACACTCGCTTTCTGTTATTCTGCTTTGACGGGAACGACCCGTTTCTTTTTTGCCTGCATTTTTCGGACAATACAGGAGAGGGTAAAGTTAATGACAAAGTAGATCAGACACGCAAAACCGAACAGGACGAAGACATCTGATACATTTACCGTGTTCAGTCCGTTGTAGCGGTGGGCGGAGCTCAACAGCTTTTTCACCCGGGACATCAGCTCGATCGTTGCCACGTTGGCGAGATAGGAGGAGTCCTTTACCGTTGTGATGACCTGACTGAGCAGGGTGGGAACAATGTTGCGGTATGCCTGCGGCAGAACAATATACCACATGATCTGCAAGGTGTGGAAGCCCTGCGCGTGTCCTGCCTCAAACTGTCCGTGTGCAACAGAGTTCAGACCGCCGCGCACGATTTCAGCGATGACGGAAGAGGTAAAGAGGATCAGGGCAATAACGGTTTTGAACAACAGCTTTACCTCTGCGGAGGACAGCCCGAACAGTTTTCTTTCCAGAAAAGCAGGGCAGGGGCAGAAGACCAGACAGATAAAGAGCCACAACAGCAGGGGAGTGTTCCGGAAGATCTCTATGTAAGCCGTTGCAAGCCATTTTAAGATGCGCCAGCCGCCCTTGTTACAGTAATTCCGCAGCAGAGCCAGAAGGGAGCCGATCACCAGACCGAAGAGAACAGCGGTCACGGAGATGATCAGCGTAAACAGCACGCCCTTCCACAGGTAAAGCAGGACGGCAGAATTTGTGATAATGGAGATGCTTCCCTTTAAGTTTTCCATAAGCTACGCCATCCTTTCTGTATTCTGAAGATCCTTTGCGGTTCGCACATCCCGCTTCTTGAGTGAAATCTCCCACATGCTTGCCAGCGAGGACAGCGGGCAGCACACGAGGAAGAACAGCAGTCCGCTGACGAGATAAGCGGGGGCATAAGCACCGCCGGTCGATTCCCCGGTGACAAAGCTGTAGGTGGCGGAGATCAGGTCACTTCCGCCGATAATGTAGAGGCAGGATGTATTCTTGATCAGGTTGACAACCTGATTCACCATGGGCGGCAAAATGATCTTGATGCTCTGGGGCAGGATAATAAAGTACATTTTCTGGATATAGCCAAAGCCCTGGGCGTCTGCCGCCTCAAACTGACCCTTGGGTATCGCCTGAATCCCGGCGCGGATTACCTCGGACACATAGGCACCATGGTAGATGCCAAGAGCGATAATTCCGGCCCGGATAATGCCGAGGCTCATTCCGGCAAAGGCGAGGGAATAGTATAAAAAGCACATCTGCAGGAGGAGCGGCGTATTCTGGATCAGTTCCACATACACTCTCGAGACCGCCCTGAGAATCCGGCTGTTGCCGGTGGCGAACAGACCGGAGATAATGCCGATCACCAGAGCCAGCAGCAGACCGACAAAGGCAGTCAGGGCGGTATTGCCAAGTCCTTGCAGGAAGACCTGCCGGAAAGTCCATATTTTGTTCCAGGCATCTGCGGAGAATAATTCATTCACGTCGCTTACCTCCTTTAAGAAAGAATTTGATAATAATTAGTCGATTCCGTTTTCTTTGATCAGGGCATCAATGGTTCCGTCTGCAAGCCATGTTGTCACCAGCTCGTCGCAAAGCTTGCTGAAGCCCGAGTCCTTCTTGGTTGCGATGCCGTACTCCTGAGGGGAGAACTTGTCGTTGATGTAGGAGCGGGAGTCTGTGTTGTAGACGGCAAGGATGGACTTATCAACACAGAAGGCATCTACCTCACCGGCGCTCAATGCGGTGGAGATGGTGGGATAGTCGTCGTACTGCTGGAAGCTGATGCCTGTCGTCCAGGTAGCCGCGTCAAAGGTGTCGGGATCAAAGTTTGTTCCGTCGATGAAGCCGCCCTCAATCATTGCCTTGGTCAGGCTCTTTGCCGAGGTGGAGCCGGAGGACACGCCGACTTTCTTGTCTACCAGACCGGAGAGATCGGTGATGCCGGACGAATTTTCAACCAGAACGGTTACATAGTCGGTATAATAAGGGGTTGTGAAGTCCCAGCTCTTCTTTCTCTCGTCGGTGATGGTAAAGGTTGCGAGAACGCAGTCGATGTCGCCGGAATCAAGAAGCTCTGTTCTCGTCGCGGCGGTTACAGCGGTAAATTCGCAGTCTACGCCGAGATAATCCGCGATTTTCTGTGCCAGCTCGATTTCCATACCGGAATATTCGCCGGTCAGCTCGTCCTGATAGCCAAAGCCCAGAACGGCATTTTTAACGCCGACGCGGAGAACTCCCCTGTCAACGATTGCCTGTACATCAGGAGAAAGCGTAGTCTCCGTTCCGCTTTCCGAAGAAGTCTCTGAGGAGGTCTCGGAAGACGGAGTGGAAACGGAATCGGGTGTTCCGGATGCCGGGGTGTCGCCTGAACCGCAGCCCGTCAGCACAGATGCGGCCATTACAGTAGCAAATAACAGTGCGGATAACTTTTTCATTTTCATAATTTTCTCCTCTTTTCTGCACACTTGTGTGCTGTATTAGTGCAAGGGATTTCTCCCGTTCACTCTATTTCCGTATGATTTTTCCGAGGAACTGCTTTACTCTCTCATTCTTCGGATTTTCAAAGAATTCATCCGGCGTTCCTTCCTCAAGAATCTGACCGTTCGCCATGAAGATGATGCGGTCGGCGACCTGTTTCGCAAAGCCCATCTCATGAGTGACGACGACCATTGTGATATTTTCCCTGGCAAGCTTGATCATTACGTCAAGCACCTCCTGAATGGTCTCGGGATCCAGCGCGGAGGTCGGCTCATCGAAGAGGATGATCTTCGTCTGCGCACACAGCGCTCTTGCGATAGCGATACGCTGTTGCTGTCCACCGGAAAGTGTTGTCGGGTAGACATGCGCCTTATCGGTAAGTCCGACGACATCCAGATAATGATAGGCGAGGTCTTCCGCTTCCTTTTTGCTCTTGTGGTGCAGCTTCATGGGAGCCAGCGTCAGGTTTTTCAGGACAGTCATATGCGGGTAGAGATTAAACTGCTGGAAAACCATTGAAGTCGTATCCCGTACCAGCTTTGTCTTATTTTTGTGGGTCAGCTCCTGACCGTCTATGTAGATGTGACCGCTGGTCGGTGTCTCAAGAAAATTCATACAGCGGACGGTGGTGGATTTGCCGGAGCCGGACGGTCCGATGATGACCAGCTTTTCCCCCTCCTTTACTTCGAGGTTGACATCCTTAAGTACATGCAGGTCGCCGAAATATTTGTTGACATTTTCCAGTTTGATCATGGGAATCTCCTGCCTTTCCTACAAAATAATCTGTAAAAAAATAAGGCGCTCTCCGTCCCCACCGGGATCGGAAAACGCCTTTGTCTTCCTTTGATTTTACAAAGTATACACGCATACAATAATAATGTCAATACATTTTTTCGTAAATAAGTTAGATGCTCATTACGGTGCAGTCCTTCCGGCATTGTCATCCGCCTCCAGCTGCTCCCGCAGTGACAGGAAATCGGCGGGGCCGTTGTCAAGGTAGAAGCTGTGGAAGCGATAGTCCGTGTAGGTGTCGCCCCAGAGGGTGCGGGCATCGTTCTGGAGGGACAGGATCTCGAGGTAGCCGAGGTAATACTTCAGGTAGTTGCAGGGCTCCTGCGCTATGTAGGTGTAGATTGCCTTTGCGGAGGAGCCGTCCTTGATGCCGAAGCCCTCAAGAACCTTCGCCACGCGGCTGTAGGAGGCATCCTCATAATGAATCATAATGTCCAGAAGGGAATACAGGCAAAGCTGCAGGCTGCGGTTATGCTTTTCAAGCTGTACGAGCAGCGCGTCCTGACCGAGATTGCTCTCCTGCAAAAGTGCCGAAGCATAATCATAGGAGAGAAATTCCACATAGAGCGCCCAGCCCTCCAGATAGCCGCCGTACCAGAGAAGCTCCTTCGCGGGGCGTTCCCCTTCCGCGAGCGTGCGGCGGTTGCTGTAGACGGTCTGGTAGAGATGTCCGGGATAGCCCTCGTGTGCAAGCGTTGTGTAGAGCTCAAGTCCCTTCGGGGTTTTCTGTTGGTTGATATAGATTACATTCTGGGTCGTATCGTCCAGAGGTGCGGTCAGGTAGAAGGCGGGGGCGCTGTAGCTTTCAAGGCTCTCGGACACGGGCTTGACGGACACGGACACGGCTTCCCCGGAGATGGCGGGAAAGCTGCCCTTCATGCGGCCCTGCAGATCAGTCAGCATCTGGCTGATGTCGCGGAGCGGGAAGGCAATCTCCTCATCCTGCGTGTAGCGCTTTGCAGCCTCGGGATGCTGGGTCAGAAGACTGCGGATGGCCTCATACTCGGCGGTGAACTGCGCGGTGAGTAGCTCCTGCACCTCGCTCACAGGGCGGTAGGAGCCGGTCTCCGAGAGGAGCAGCGCTTCATAATACTCCTTTCCCTGCGGTTTTGCGGCGAGCCCGGTCAGCGGGACAGCAGGGTCTTCCAGCAGGAGCAGGCCGTCCCCGAGCGCGACGTAGGCGGGGAGCAGAACCGTGCGCAATAGCCGGTCATTCGTGTCAGTGTATTTCTGCGCATCCGCCGCGGTGATGGTGCCATTCTCGAGAAGCGGCTGTAAGCGCTCGGCAAAGGTAGTCTGTAAAAAGTGGCTGTTGCTGTCGAGAGCTTCACTTGTGACAATGGTGTCACATTGCTTGCGGACACTCTTTAAAGAGGAAGCAGGCATTGAGAGCCCGGCGGCAGCCTTTTCCTGCGCATAGACCAGAAGCGAGGCAAAATATTCGTCGGTCTGATCCAGAAGGGTAAGATAGTCCTCCACATCCCGTCTGGTGCGGAAGGTGTACTCCGCAAGCAGAATGGGCAGCTGCGACTGCATGCCGGAGGACGGAGCCAGCGGCTCGCTGTAGTAGCGGAAGCTGCCGAGTGCCATGGAATTATCCAGATAGCGGGTCAGCAGCTTGCAGAGGTAGGCGTCGGAATCATTCAGCTTTTCGGTGCGGACGGAGCGCAGGGCGGCAATGGTGTTCTCCAGTGCAAACTGTCCTTTGAGCGTGTTGTCCGCGTCGTAGCCGGGCAGGACTGCGTCGTAGTCATAAATATCGAAGTCCGAAGGATGTGCAATAGAATAATGCATATTCAGGGTGCTGGAGGTCATCTCCTCGGTGAAGAGCCTTGAGGTGATATTTGTGAAGCGTTTCTCGTCCTTTTTATATTGAAAGAGGAACAGGGTAAGGCTGCCGAAGGCGAGCAGGACGGCTGCCAGAAATAGGATCTGGCGGAGGGATAGAGCAGATTTTTTTTTCAAAGGGAGATCACCTGATTGCGGTCTGTGTTGATTCAGTATATGTCACAGGGCTTTCCGTCATACCGACTTCAATTCTTTGTTATAGTTGTACACAATACAACTTGTAAAAATGTACTAAAAAAATAAATAAAGATGTATTGACTTGAGAGTACAGCCTGCATATACTTAAAATATGGAAGACAAACAGACGAAGTACAGTGACAGCGTTCACTACCTGAAAAACTTAATAGACGAGGAACAGCTGAAGCCGGGGGATAAGCTGCCGTCGGAGAATGAACTCACGGAGCGGCTCGGCGTCAGCAGGCAGACAATCCGAAAGGCAATCGGAATACTGGAAGAGCAGGGCACGGTGCGCAGGGTCAAGGGCAGCGGAACCTATGTGGGCTTTGACCGCAGGGAAAATCTGGAAAAGCGTAACCGGATCGCGGTGCTGACGACCTATGTGGACAGCTATATTTTTCCAAAGACCATACAGGGCATTGAGAGCACGCTTTTCGAGAGAGGGTACTCAGTGCAGATCTCCTTTACGAATAACACGCTTGAGCGGGAGAAAAACGTGCTGACCGATCTCATCAGCCGTGATGATGTTGCCGGGATCATTGTGGAGGGTACAAAGAGCGGGCTTCCGAACCCGAATCTTGCCCTGTACAGACAGCTCATGAACCGGAGGATTCCCATCCTGTTTATCAACACCTTCTACCCGGAGCTTGCGGTTCCGCATGTCTCCCTGAATGATGTGGAGGCGGCACAGAAGGCGGTCAACTATCTGATTGCAAGGGGACACAGGAACATCGGGGCAATCCTCAAGCTGGATGACGGCCAGGGACGGCTGCGCTATCTGGGGTATTTAAAGGCGATGGAGGCAGCGGGACTTGCGGTCACGGACTCGCGGATGGTCTGGATTGACACGGACGAATCGAAGCAGCTGAACTTCTGCCGGGATAAGATACTGAACCGGGTGGAGGAGTGCAGCGCTCTTTTCTGCTATAACGATCAGATCGCCTTCCAGCTGATAAGGATGCTGCAGGAGAAGGGGATACGGGTGCCGGAGGATGTGTCGGTGATCAGCATTGACGACTCCGATCTTGCGCTCCACAGCGAGGTGCCGATCACATCCCTGCCCCACCCTAAGGAAAAGCTGGGGGCCAGAGCTGCGGAGGTGCTGCTCGATATGATTGATGGAAAGAAGGGGGAGCACACCGTGGAGTTTGATACCCGCGTGGTGGAGCGGCAGTCAGTTAAAGATTTAAAAATATAAATAGTATGGAGGAAAGAAAAGATGAGGGAAATGAAGGAGTATCAGTTTTGGTTCTGCACGGGTTCGCAGGATCTGTATGGAGAGGAGTGCCTGAAAAAGGTGGCAGCGCATTCCAGAGAGATGGTAGAGGGACTGAATGCGTGCGGCGCGCTCCCCTATGAACTGGTCTGGAAGCCGACGCTGATTGATCAGGCGTCAATCCGCCGCACCTTTAACGAGGCGAACAACGACGAGAACTGCGCGGGTGTGATTACATGGATGCACACCTTCTCGCCGGCAAAGATGTGGATTATCGGGCTTCAGGAGTACCACAAGCCGCTGTGTCACTTACATACACAATATAATGAAGAAATTCCCTATGACACCATCGACATGGACTTCATGAATGAGAATCAGTCTGCACACGGCGACAGAGAGTACGGACACATCGTGACCCGAATGGGCATCGAGCGCAAGGTCATTGTCGGACACTGGCAGAATCCGCAGGTGGCGGAAAAGCTGGCTGACTGGATGCGCACAGCGGTAGGCGTTATGGAGTCCTCCCATATCCGCGTCTGCCGTATCGGCGACAACATGAACAATGTTGCCGTCACAGAGGGCGACAAGGTGGAAGCACAGATGAAGTTCGGCTGGGAGATCGACCATTACAACGTCAACGATGCGGTGGGGTATGTTGACGCTGTCTCCAAGGGGGATGTGGACGCTCTGGTCGAGGAGTATTACAGCAGGTATGAGATTCTTCTCGAGGGGAGAGATCCGGAGGAATTTAAGAAGCATGTGGCAGTTCAGGCACAGATTGAGATCGGACTTGAGAAATTCCTGGAAGCCGGAAACTATCATGCGCTGGTTGACCACTTCGGAATGCTGGGCGGCTTAAAGCAGCTGCCGGGTCTTGCCATCCAGAGACTGATGGAGAAGGGTTACGGCTTCGGTGCGGAGGGCGACTGGAAGACGGCGGCGATGGTTCGTCTGATGAAGATTATGACGCAGGGAAAGAAGGATGCAAAGGGAACCTCCTTTATGGAGGATTACACCTATAATTTCGTTCCCGGCAAGGAGGGAATTTTGCAGGCACACATGCTTGAGGTCTGCCCGACCATAGCGGACGGCCCTGTCAGCATCAAGGTACAGCCCCTGTCCATGGGTAACAGGGAAGATCCTGCGCGTCTGGTGTTTACCAGCAAGACTGGCCCTGCGGTTGCAACCTCACTCGTTGACATGGGAAATCATTTCCGTCTGCTGATCAATGCAGTGGACTGCAAGAAGTGTGATAAGCCCATGCCGAAGCTTCCGGTTGCAACAGCCTTCTGGACACCTCAGCCTTCGCTTGCTGTGGGCGCAGAGGCATGGATTCTCGCAGGCGGTGCGCACCACACGGCATTCTCGTATGATCTGAGCGTGCAGCAGATGGTGGACTGGGCGGATGCAATGGGGATTGAGAGTATTGTTATCGATAAGAATACGACGATTCCGGCGCTGAAGAATGAGTTGAAGTGGAATTCAGTGTTCTATAGATAAAGTTTTAGGTAATTGCGGAACATGGGAATCTGCAAGTGACGTTGCACAGAATGCATGGATTTCGTAGCGTAGTTATTGCGGATCAATATGTAAAATAAATAGGTAAGCTGGATAAATTGATAAAAATAAGAGGAGGATGTGAGATGACAGAGGAAAGAAAGGCTGCGATCAGGGAGGGAAGGACGGCGCTGGGAATCGAGTTCGGTTCCACGAGAATCAAGGCGGTGCTGATTGACGAGAGCCACAACCCGGTCGCTATGGGAACGCATGACTGGGAGAACCGTCTTGAGAACAATATCTGGACTTACAGTCTGGAGGACATCTGGAACGGATTGCAGGGCTGCTACCGCAGTCTGGCGGAGGATGTCAGCGCGAAATACGGAGAGAAGCTGACGAAGATCGGAAGTCTGGGCTTCTCGGGCATGATGCACGGGTATATGGCATTCGATGCGGCGGGCGAACTGCTGGTTCCGTTCCGCACATGGCGCAACACCATGACGGAGGAGGCTTGCAAGGCGTTGACACCGCTCTTTCAATTCAATATTCCCCAGAGATGGAGCATTGCTCATCTCTATCAGGCGATCCTTTCCGGGGAAAAGCATGTCGGTGACATTACCTTTTTCACGACGCTCGCAGGCTACATCCACTGGATGCTGTCCGGGGAAAAGGTGCTCGGCATCGGCGAGGCATCCGGTATGTTCCCTATCGACTCCACGGCGCGCGATTATGACAGGAAGATGATCGCGCAGTTTGATGAGCTGATTGCGCCGAAGGGCTATGGCTGGAAGCTGGAGGAAATTCTGCCGAAGGTGCTCTGTGCGGGAGAGAATGCGGGAGCGCTGACCGAGGAGGGAGCGAAGCTGCTCGACCCGACGGGAACCCTGCAGGCAGGTGTGCCGATGTGCCCTCCCGAGGGAGACGCGGGAACCGGCATGGTTGCCACGAACAGTGTCAGAGTGCGCACGGGCAATATTTCTGCAGGAACCTCCATCTTCTCCATGGTTGTCACGGAGAAGGCGCTTGACAAGGTACATGAGGAGATTGACATGGTGACGACTCCCGACGGAAATCCTGTTGCCATGGTGCACTGCAATAACTGCACCTCCGACCTGAATGCGTGGGTCAATCTTTTCGATGAGTTTGCAGGAAAATTCGGCATGAAGCTTGACAAGAACGAGCTGTACGGAACGCTTTACCGCGAGGCGCTGGCGGCGGACACGGACTGCGGCGGACTCATGGCATACAACTATTTCTCGGGAGAGCCCGTGACGGGTCTGAACGAGGGAAGACCGATGTTTGTCCGCACACCCGACGCGAAATTTTCTCTGGCAAACTTTATGAGAAGCCACCTTTACAGCGCTATGGCGACGCTGAAGATCGGCAATGACATCCTTCTGAAGGAGGAGCATGTCAAGGTGGATTCCCTGATGGGACACGGCGGACTGTTCAAGACGCCTGTAGTCGGACAGCAGCTCATGGCGGCGGCATTTGATTCTCCTGTGACAGTTATGGACACTGCGAGCGAGGGCGGCGCATGGGGAATGGCGGTTCTGGCGGCATTTATGACGGAAAGAGCGGATGGTGAGACCTTACCTGACTACCTCTCCGACAAGATCTTTGCCGGACAGACGGGAACGACCATCGCACCTAAGGCGGAGGATGTTGCAGGCTTTGATGCCTTTGTTGAGAAATATAAGAGCACTCTTCCTGCGGAGAAGGCAGCAGTTGAGGGCTTGAGATAACAGATTGAGATAAAGTGAGGGTTTATAACATGCTGGAAGAGTTGAAGAAACTGGTATATGAAGCGAACATGGATCTGCCCCGGTACGGTCTTGTCACCTTTACATGGGGAAATGTCAGCGCCATTGACAGGGAGAGCGGTCTTGTTGTAATCAAGCCGAGCGGCGTGGACTATGACAAGCTGACTCCCGCAGATATGGTGGTTGTCGATCTGAACGGAAAGCGCGTGGAGGGAGACTTGAATCCGTCTTCGGACACAGCGACCCATGTGGAGCTGTATAAGGCATTCCCGGAGATCGGCGGTGTGGTACACACGCATTCCTCCTATGCGACGAGCTGGGCGCAGGCGGGACGCAGCATTCCCTGCTACGGCACGACCCATGCGGACTATATCTACGGCGAGGTTCCCTGCGTGAGATGCCTGACAAAGGAGGAAATCGACCAGGCATATGAGGAGAACACAGGACATCTGATCGTCAACGAATTTCATAGAATGGGTAAGGATCCCGTGGCCGTGCCCGCTGTGCTCTGTAAAAATCACGGCCCCTTCGCGTGGGGAAAGGATGCGAAGGAAGCCGTTCACAATGCCGTGGTTCTGGAAGAGGTGGCAAAGATGGCTTACCGCGCGGAGACGATTAATCCCCGCATCCAGCCAGCACCGCAGGAATTACAGGATAAGCATTATTATAGAAAGCACGGTGCGAATGCCTATTACGGACAGCGTGCAAAAAATTAATGCCGGCTGTCTCCGGGAGGATCGCAAAATGGAGTGTGTTCGAGCACACTAAGCGTTTTTAGCAATAAATGACTAGACGCAAGGGGTATTGTGTGGTAGTATGATGGCGATAGAACGAGTTGCCGCGGGGGCGGCAGAATGGAGGAAAGCATGAACAATTTAGAACTGCAGAAGCACGCAAATGACGTGCGAAAAGGCATTGTAACAGCAGTTCACAGTGCAAAGGCGGGACATCCCGGCGGATCTCTTTCCGCAGCAGATATCTTTACCTATCTGTATTTTGAGAAGATGAATATCGATCCCAAGAATCCTGACAAGGAGGACAGAGACCGTTTCGTACTGTCTAAGGGGCATACAGCTCCCGGACTCTATTCCGCACTGGCATACAGAGGATTTTTCCCGGTTGAGGATCTGAAGACACTGAGACATCTCGGTTCTTATCTTCAGGGTCATCCCTGTATCCACATCCCCGGTGTAGATATGTCATCAGGTTCCCTCGGACAGGGAATTTCTGCTGCAGTCGGTATGGCTCTCGGCGGAAAGCTGGACAATAGGGACTTCCGTGTGTACACGCTTCTGGGCGATGGCGAGATCGAGGAAGGACAGGTCTGGGAGGCAGCCATGTTTGCAGGCTTCCGCAAGCTGGACAACCTCTGTGTCATTGTAGATAACAACAATCTGCAGATCGACGGACCGATTGATCAGGTATGCTCTCCTTACCCGATTGACAAGAAGTTTGAGGCATTTAATTTCCATGTGATCAACGTGGATGCGCATGATTTTGACGCACTCCGCGCAGCCTTCAAGGAGGCAGAGGAGACAAAGGGTATGCCGACCTGTATCGTAGCGCACAGTGTCAAGGGCAAGGGCGTTTCCTTCATGGAGAACAGCGTTGACTGGCACGGCAAGGCTCCGAATGATGAGGAGTATGCGGTAGCTATGGCTGATCTGGAGAAGATCGACGAAGAATTAAAGAAAGCAGGTGAAGCATAATGGCAGAGAATACGGTGAAAAAGATCGCAACCCGTGAAAGCTACGGAAATGCTCTGAAGGAACTGGCAGAAGAGTTCCCGAATCTGGTAGTGCTGGATGCTGACCTTGCAGCAGCTACCAAGACTGGTATTTTTAAGAAAGCATATCCTGACCGCCATATCGACTGCGGTATCGCAGAGAGCAATATGATGGGTGTGGCAGCAGGCCTGTCCCTGGTTGGTAAGATCCCTTTTGTAAGCTCCTTCGCTATGTTTGCGGCAGGACGTGCTTTTGAGCAGGTTCGCAACTCTATCGGTTATCCGCATCTTAACGTAAAGATTGGCGCTACCCATGCAGGCATCACTGTCGGTGAGGACGGCGCTACCCATCAGTGTAACGAGGATATTGCACTGATGAGAACGATTCCGGGAATGGTTGTTATGTGCCCCGCAGATGATGTGGAGGCAAAGGCGGCTGTACGCGCTGCACTGGAATACGACGGGCCTGTCTACATCAGATTCGGGCGTGCCGCTGTTCCGGTAATCAACGATAAGCCTGACTATAAATTCGAGATCGGCAAGGGAACCGTTGTCCGCGAGGGCAAGGATGTCACGATCGTCGCTACCGGAATCTGTGTGGATTCCGCTCTGGGCGCAGCTGAGAAGCTCGCAGCAGACGGAGTTGACGCTGAGGTTATCAGCATCTGCACCATCAAGCCTCTTGACGAGGAGATCATTCTCAACAGCGCAAAGAAGACCGGCAAGGTCGTAACCGTTGAGGAGCACTCCGTGATCGGCGGACTCGGAAGCGCTGTCTGCGACTGCCTGTCCGAGAAGCTGCCTACACCGGTTAAGAAGATCGGTATGCAGGATGTCTTCGGCGAGTCCGGCCCCGCAGCAGCTCTGGTTGCCAAGTACGGTCTGGATGCAGAGGGCGTTTACAAATCTGTAAAGGCATTTCTGTAAACCGCGAAAGTAATACACTTCAGATTCTTTTTATAAAAACTTATACACTATTCAGGAAAGCCGCGCAGTTTTGTGCGGCTTTCTGCATTCTTTGCCCGGGGCTGCATTCTTTCAAAGAGTAAATCTATGATTCCGGGATGTCTCTCATGCCATTTCAAATTCCCTGATTTATACATTATTTTGCTGAAACCTATACACTGTCCGGTTTGACGGCAGAGAAGGAAAATGATAGATTTTGCATTGTATAAAGCGTATAATTTTCTTTAGTATACACTAAGGAGAAGGTATTTATGAAATCAAATAAAGAAAAGGTATATGACTTTATCAGGCTTCATTCTGAAGGCGAGAATGAGGCCGGCGTTTCCACTGTATACATTGCGGAGGCGATGGAGCTCCAACGGACAAATGTCAGCAGCATTCTGAACCAGCTCGTCAAGGAGAGCAGAATCTGCAAGTCGGAGGGGCGGCCGGTACTCTACCGTACAATAGATGGTGGGAAGGTGCAGGCGGGAGATTGCTTTTCCGACCTGATCGGCTGTGAGGGAAGCTTGAAGAGAGTGATTCAGCTTGCCAAGGCGGCTGTCCTCTATCCGCAGAGAAGCCTGAACACACTGCTGATCGGCGCGAGGGGTACAGGAAAGAGCAGACTGGCGAAGCGTATGTACCGCTTTGCGGTCGAGCGAGGCATTATTGACGGGGAGGCACCGTATCTGCATATCGACTGTCATGATTACCTGTCTAACGACAGGCTGGAGACGGAGCTGGAGGAAATCTGGAGGACGGCGGAAAACGGTGTGGTATTTCTGGACAATGTTCAGTTTTTGAGCAGCAGGGCCCGCAAGAAGGTGCTGGAATACATTCAGTCTCCCACGCGGAATTATGCGGTTCTGGTAAGCTGCACGGACAGAGAACAGCTTGCGGATGAGTTTCTGGCGGAATTTCCCGTACAGCTGGAGCTGCCCACATTGGCGCAACGGCCGCTCGCAGAGCGCATGGAGATGATCAAGAGGTTGTTTTCCAAGGAGGCGGTGAGGATACAGAGGCCGCTGGTGGTGTGCGGGGAATTGATGAGCTGCCTGCTTCTGTATGAATGTGAGGCGAATTACTACCAGCTGACCGGTGACATTAAGATCGGCTGCGCCAACGCCTATGTGAGAGAGTACAGAAACGACGGGGAGATAGCTCTTTTCGTGAGTGATTTCTCCAACAATGTCCGAAGGGGGCTTCTGCAGTACCGCAAAGAAGCGGACGCAATGATAGACTTCGATCAGAGGTTTCTCTTTGACGGTGACAAGGTCAGCGTCAGCCGTCCGGAGGATGGTACCCTGTATGATCGGCTGAATAAGAAGGCATCGGAGCTGAAGGCTACCGGGCTGGGGGAAGACGAGATCAACATGCTGCTGAGTGTCGAGGTGGAGCGTGCATTCGGGGAATACCAGAAGAAGCTGGTGCGCGATGTGGCGGACAAGAAACAGCTTGAGATGCTCGTGGATGCACGGCTGATCGGCATTGTAGAGGAGTTCCTCCGACATGCGGAGCAGGAGCTGAACCGGAGCTTCTCGAACTCAGTGCTCTATGGTCTTTGCCTGCATATCAACTCGGTCGTAAACGGAAAACGGGAGATGGGGCAGCCGGATAAAAAGCGGCTTGCGGAGATGCTGGTTTACCACAAGGCAGAATATCTTCTGGGGGAGGAACTGGCGGAACAGATCACGAAAACATTTCAGGTTGCATTTCCGGTGGAGGAGGTGCTTTTCCTTTCCATGTTTCTGTGTGCCCGGGAGCCGGAGACGGCCCGGACGGGAAGACCGGTTCTGCTGCTTGCCTTTTACGGTGAGGGGATTGCGTCAGCCATTGCGAAGACGATCAGCGGAGTGACTCAGCTTGACAATGTTTTCTCCTTTGAAATTACCTGTGAAAAGGCATCCGCCGAGCTGTATCGGAAGCTGAAGGAGTATCTTGCGACGATCGAACAGGGAAAGGGCGTTCTTGTCCTCTATGACAGCAGCTTCCTCGGTGAGATGCTGACGCAGCTGGAGGGTGAACTGAACATACTGATCCGGCAGATTCCAATGCCGGTTGCAACGCTGGGCATTGAGCTTGCCAGACGCACGTTGACGGAGGATGATCCCGACCGGCTGCTACGGTATGCGGTAAAGGGAATCGGCGCGCCGGGAGGCTGGTGCAGAAGCTATATTGTGACGCTCTGCACGACCGGAAAGGGCGGAGCGGAGGAGCTGAAAAATTATATTGAGCGCTACGGGCAGCTTCAGGATACGGAGGTTGTGCCGCTGTCCATATCGGACAGGACAGTGCTGGAGGGCAGTCTGAGACATCTGATGGAGAGCGGAATTATCCGCTGCGTAATCGGAACCTTTGATCCAAAGCTCTTTTCTATTCCGTTTATTTCCATCAGCGAGGTCTTCGGTACAAGGAAGGAGCATCTGCCGAAGCTGCTGAGTCTTGAGAAGGAGGCAAAAACACGCATCGACTATGAAGCAATGTTTGACTACTTGGAGGAGCAGCTTGTCCGCACGGACATGACGAAGCTGAAAAAGGTGCTGCCGGAAGTAATGCGCGAGATGAATGACACACTCGGCGAACTGACGCTTGATGCAGAGGCGGGGCTGCTCATACACATTGCGTGCTGTATTGACCGGCTGCAGGGAAAGGAGCCGGTGGCGGCCAACCCGAAAAAGAAGGCGGTTCTGATGAAATATGAAAAGGAATTCCGGCAGCTGTTGAAAATTGTGAAGCCGCTGGAACGGACATTCCGTATTATTATCAACGATGACGAAATTGCTAACATATTGACGATTATCTATCAGTTGTAGGAGAGGAGGAACATATGGACGAGAAGTTACAGGAAAAGCTGGAGGAAATTTCCATGATGATTATCGCAAACTCGGGCGAAGCGCGTTCCCTTGCGTTTGCGGCGCTGGAGGCAGCGAAAAAGGGAGAATTTGCTGCAGCGGAGGAGCTTATGGAAAAGGCTTCCGCGAGCATGCAGACAGCGCATGAATCCCACAGGGAGCTGTTGCAGCTGGACGCATCCGGTCAGGTGGAGCGGGTAAGCATTCTGCTCTGCCATGCGCAGGATCATCTGATGGGTAGTGCGCTTGCGACGGATCTGATCAAAGAGATGATCTGTCTGTATAAAGACAGAAAATAGAAGGGAGGTAACAGGATGGAAAGGAAGGTATTGTTGATTTGTGCGGGCGGTATGTCCACCGGAATTCTGATGAAAAAGATGGAGAAGTATGCCGAGGAGAACGGGATAGAGCTTCAGATTGATGCGGTGGGGATGTCCGCGTATGAGGATGTGTGCAAAAATTATGATGTCATTCTGCTCGGGCCGCAGGTTTCCTACAAGAAGGCGGAGATTGAGCAGAATACGCAGATGCCGATCGCTGTTGTTGCGGCATATGATTATGCCATCGGCAATGTGCAGAACATTATGAAGCAGGTCGATGACCTGTATAACACGCTGTAATAGAAAGGAAGGAGAAGGGTATGGCAAACGTATATGAAAGTAAACCCATGAAATGGGTGAAAAAGGTTGGGGAAAAGGTTGTAAGCAATAAGGGGATTCAGGCAATTTCTTCGGGCATGATGATGGTAATGGGGGTAATCCTGCTCGGAGCGGTGTTCCAGCTGCTGGCGGTAATCCTGCAGACGGTCGGAGTGCTCGACCAGACCTCCGGTATCTATAATGCACTGATGGTTCCGTATAAGGTATCCATGGGCTTCATATCAGTGTATGTCGCGTTTACAATTGCGTATTCCTACGCAAAATCATTGAAAATGCAGGCGCTCATGGCGGGACTGAATTCGATTCTGATCTTCCTGATCGCCGCTGCACCGATCAAGACCGTGACTCTGGCGGAGGATGCAGGAACCTTTACCGGCATGGATACCATGGCGCTTGACGCGAAGGGAATGTTCGTTGCCATCATCGTGGCGCTGACAACGGTGAAGCTTGCACATTTCTTTGAAAAGCATAATCTTGTCATCAAGATGCCGGCAGCTGTTCCTGAGTTTTTACAGGACACCTTCCGCTCACTGATTCCGCTGACGGTCAATGCAGCAATCTGGACATTGCTGGGACATGGCTGTGTGGCTCTGACACAGACTGCGCTTCCGGTTCTTGTCACCGGGCTTCTCGGAATGCCTCTTGCGGCACTGACAAGCGTGCCCGGTATCATTATCATTGTTGTGATTGCCAGCCTGCTCTGGACAATGGGGGTACATGGGACGGTTGCGGTTTACGCGGCGATTGCGGCGCCTCTGATGCAGTATTATGCAACAAACTATGCGAATCATGAGGCAGGAACGGCATTGGTATTTATGCCGATTGCGTTGTTCGGCATTATCAACTGCTGTGGCGGTACCGGCAATACACTCGCGCTCTGCGTCATGGGACTGTTTTCAAAGTCGGAGCAGATCAAGGCGGTGAGCAAGGCGGCAATTGTTCCGGGGTTGTTCAATATCAATGAGCCGATTATTTTCGGCTATCCGATTATGTATAATCCGATTTTGTGCATTCCCTTTATTCTGAACTCCGTGATCACCATGATTATTTGCTACTTCGGATATATGCTGAATATCTTTAAACCGGCGTACATATCCATCACGGCAAATCTGCCGATTGGCTTTGCTCCGTACCTGACAACTCTGTCATGGACAAATATCTTCATCCCTGTCATCGCTTTTGCGGTCGCATTCGTATGCTACTGGCCGTTCTTCAAGGTATATGAGAAGCAGCTGGTTGAAAAGGAAGCAATGGCAAAGGAAGCGGCATAATGGGAGAGGAACGAAACGGATTTCCGGAGGGCTTTTTGTGGGGCGGCGCGATTGCTGCCAACCAGACGGAGGGCGGCTGGCGCGAAGGCGGAAAGGGTGCTTCCGTTGCGGATCATATCACTGCGGGGACAAAAACGTCTCCGCGGCGGTTTACAAGGGAGTTCCGTGAAGGCGAACGCTATCCGAGCCATGAGGCGGTTGATTTTTACCACAGATATAAAGAAGATATTGCGCTGATGGCGGAGATGGGCTTCAAGGTGCTGCGGCTTTCGATTGCATGGAGCAGGATTTTCCCGCGGGGTGATGAGGAGAAGCCGAATCAGGAGGGCATTGAATTTTACAGGAAGGTATTCCGGGAGTGCCGCAAATACGGGATAGAACCGCTGGTAACGCTGTCGCATTATGAGATGCCTTATACATTGTGTGAGCAATATGGGGGCTGGACGAACCGGAGGACAATCGACTTTTTCCTGAATTACTGTGAGACGGTATTCCGCGCCTACAGGGAGGAAGTACATTACTGGCTGACCTTCAATGAAATGAATACACTGGTAAGCCGTTTCGGCGCACTTTTGGGCGGCGGGATTCTGCCGGAGGACGGCGCAGATCTGTTTGGTATCAGCCGGGCGGGAGTGCCTGAGACGCCCGGGGAGAAGAGCCTTCGCTTCACGGCGCTGCACCATCAGTTCCTTGCGAGTGCGCAGGCGGTCCGAATGGCACATGAAATTAATCCCGGAAACAAGGTGGGCTGCATGCTGTCGGCGGCGGGAGTTTATCCCTACACCTGCAACCCGGATGATGTGCTGGAGGCACAGGCGCAGATGAACAGGAGCAACTGGCTTTGCGGCGATGTCTGCGTGAGAGGAGGTTATCCCTATTTTGCGAAGCGTTTCTTTGCGGAGCAGGGGGCGGTAATTGCGGAGGAAAATGGCGATGATGCGATACTGGAAGCGGGAAAGGTTGATTTTCTGGGCTTCAGCTATTACAGCTCGAGATGTGCGACCACGGATGAAGCTGTCAGGAAGAGTGCTGGGAATATGATGCTCGGTGCGGCAAATCCCTACCTCAAGGAGAGTGAATGGGGGTGGACGATCGACCCGAAGGGGCTGCGTTATCTGCTGAACGAGATCTACGGCAGATACGGCATCCCATTGATGGTCGTGGAAAACGGGCTCGGTGCGGCGGATGAGGTCGGAGAGGATGGGCGGATCCATGACGCATACCGGATCACCTACCTCACAGAGCATATCCGGCAAATGCGGGAAGCAATACGGGACGGTGTAGACCTGATCGGTTATACGGCATGGGGCTGCATCGATCTGGTAAGCGCAAGCACGGGCGAAATGAAAAAGCGATATGGTTTTATTTATGTTGACAAAAATGATGCGGGTGAGGGAACATTAAGGAGAATGAAAAAGGATTCCTTCACATGGTATCAGCGTTGTATTGAAACAAACGGAGAGAGCGTCGTATGAGGATGGAATTCTCATGCAAAACACTGCTTTGACGCAGAAAATCCGGGAAAAGAGGCAGTATGACCAGGAAACAGGTAGAGATTGTGAATAAGACCGGACTGCATGCAAGACCGGCATCGGATTTTGTGCTCGCGGCGAAAAAATATGAGAGCAATGTCACCATCTGCAAGGAGGGCGGGGAACCGGTCAATGCAAAGTCGGTAATCAGAATACTGGCAGAAGGCATCGGACAGGGAACGAAAATCGTGATTGCAGCGGATGGGACAGATGAGGAGCAGGCAGTGGCGGAACTGAGCGCCCTGATTGAGAGCGGCTTTGGAGAATAACAGAGGAGCGTGTAGCATGGACACAGAGAGAGAGATTTTGTGGGGAAAACCGGTGTCGCCGGGAATTGCACTTGCAAAGGCATACATCTACCAGCCGTTGGAGATCCATGTGTCGGAGAAAACGGTCGCGGCGGGAGGCGAGCAGGAGCAGCTTGGCATTTTTGAGAGGGTCTGTACACAGGCAAAGGCAGAGTTGGATGAACTGTGTGAAAGGCTTGGTGTGGAGGATGCCTCAAAAGCAAAAATTTTTGCCGCGCACAGGGAGATCCTTGATGATGAGGAAGTCCTTGCGGAAATACGGCATGCGATAACCGTGGACAGAAAGAATGCTGCGGCTGCTATTGATAAGGTGTACGGGCAGTTTGCGGAGCTGTTGGCGGGCGTTGCGGATCCGCTCATTGCGGAGAGGGCAGCAGATCTGTACGATGTGCGCGACAGACTGCTGCGCCTGTGCATGGGGAAGAAGGCGAAGGATCTGTCGGCTCTCTGTGAGGATGTCATCATTGTGGCACATGATCTGTGTCCGAGTGATACCGCAACGATGGACAGAGCGCATGTCAAAGGCATCGTGACTGAGACAGGCGGAACAAATTCGCATTCGGCGATTCTGGCGAGAAGCTTTCAGATTCCGGCGATACTCGGGGTGGAAAATGCAGTGTCTCTTATAAAGGAGGGAAGTCTGCTTGCCATGGATGCCATAAGCGGTGAACTGTTTCCGGAGCCGACACCGGAGAGGGCGGAGGCATTCGAGGAAAAACGGCGTTGTTTTCTTGCGGAGAGGACGAAGGAAGAACAGTACCGCGACCGGTCTGCCGTTATGGCGGACGGAACAAAGCTGCTGTTGGGCATGAATATCGGCGGAACGGAATTTGATATGCCGGGAGACCGGTTTGATTTTATCGGGCTGTTCCGAACAGAATTTTTGTATATGGAGGCGTCGGCGCTTCCTGATGAGGAGGCGCAGTTTTCGGCGTACCGCCGGGTAGTCGAGCACGCAAACGGACATACGGTGACGCTGCGGACGCTGGACATCGGCGGCGATAAGACGCTTCCTTATATGGAACTGCCGAAGGAAGAAAATCCGTTCCTTGGAAAGAGGGCATTGCGGCTGTGCTTTGATGAGGCGGAGCTGTTCCAGACCCAGCTGCGCGCCGCACTGCGTGCCTCTGCATTCGGAAGTCTTCAGATCATGTTTCCCATGGTGGGAGGAATGGAGGACATTGCGCGCGCAAAACAGCAGTTGGAAATGGCAAAGAGAACGCTTTCGGAAAAGGGATTTGCATTTGATCCGAATATCAGGACAGGGATCATGATCGAGGTTCCGTCCATAGCGCTGATTGCGGATATGGCAGCGGAGGAGGTTGATTTTGCCAGCATCGGCTCCAATGACCTAACGCAGTATGTCTGCGCCGCAGACCGCATGAATCCGGGCACGGCTGAGTACTATCAGAATTTGTCACCGGCGATGCTGCGGCTGCTGTCCTTTGTTTTTGCAGAGTTTAACCGGCGAGGCAAGGAAATCTGTGTCTGTGGGGAGATGGCGGGCAATCCGAAAGCGGCGGTTCTGCTGGCGGGACTGGGAGCGAGGAGGCTGAGTATGAGCGCGGCGAACGACGCGGGCGTAAAGGCGGCGTTGGCGGGCATTTCACTGAAGACTGCCGAGGACATCGCGCAGCGTTGTATGCAGATGCGGACAGAGAAGGAAATTATAGAATATCTTGAGACGGCGCTGAGGTGATCGGCGCCGTCTTCCTTTCGTAGTCAAATTTAAGGAAAATTTAAACAACTTTGATACAATTTTGGTTTATATTATCCTTAGATAAAACACATGAGGGGTACATAGGATGCAGGGCAATAACGCGGTCAGACGGAATGAAGAGCCGGAGCTGATCAATATTAAAAGGAATCCTTATCTGGTAGATTATGAGGAGCGGAGAAGACAAGCCGCTTCTCCTGCGCAGCAAAGGAGAAACGTAAGACCAAATGGAAACGAAAGAAACAGGCAGCCGGGAGAGAGGCGGGCAGCCATTCGGGCAAAACGCAGAAAACAGGTACGCAGGCAGCGTGCGGTGGTGGGGCTGTTTGCCTGCGGAATCATTCTGATTTTTGGACTGGTGCTCTTAAAGAAAGGGATTGCCGGTACGGCGGCAGAAAGGCAGGGTGCTGATTTTATACAAAAAGTACAGGAGGAAATTTTTGCCCCTGCATCCGGTAATATACAGGGGATTCCGGCGGAGAAATATAATGCACATCCGGACTGGACAGAGGATTTCCTGACACCGAATGAATACTCCAGACCGGGCGAGCCGTTGGAGACCGTGAACAATATTTTTGTGCATTATACCGCGAATCCCGGCACGAGTGCCGCCCAGAACAGGAGCTATTTTGAACAGCAGAAGGATATGCATCAGGCGAGTGTCAGTTCCCATTTCATCATAGGGTATGACGGAGAAATCTTACAGTGTTTGCCGTTGGATGAGATAGGTTATGCCGTACAGACGAGGAATTATGATTCGATTTCCATAGAGTGCTGTTTTAAGGCGAAGGACGGTTCCTTCACACAGGAGACCTATGACTCGCTGATTGCGCTTCTTGCATGGCTGACGGATGCTTATGGACTTGATACAGAGGACATATTGCGGCACTATGATTGCGGTGGTAAAAAATGCCCGCTGTACTACACGGAGCATCCGGATGCGTGGGAGCGGCTGAAGGATGATGTCGCGGGATACTCAGGAACGTAGAATAATAGTTGAAAAAATGCTTCAGAAATGCTATGATTTCTGATGAATTTCCATTGGCGGCGGTATGTGAGGCACTGATGAAATAAAGAATTGAATATCGCACCTTCGGTATCCGGCTGGCAAAGACCAGCGGAGCCAGACCGACTTGGCAAGATATGAAAATATAACTACCAGGAGGAAGCAGAAATGATTACGATGCAACAGGTATGCAAATCGTACAGGATTGCAAAGAGAAACGCGGGCTTTGGTGAGGCCTGCAAAGCACTTTTTCACCGGGAGTATGAGACGGTTCATGCTCTAAGGGATGTCAGCTTTACCATTAACGATGGAGAGATGGTTGGCTACATCGGACCAAACGGAGCCGGAAAGAGCTCCACAATCAAGATTCTCAGCGGAATATTGACACCGGACAGCGGAACGGTTCTTGTGGACGGGAGAATACCGTACAAGAACAGAAAAGAACATGTCAGCCGGATAGGCGTTGTGTTCGGCCAGCGGTCGCAGCTGTGGTGGGATGTTCCGGTCATAGATTCATTTGAATTGTTGAAAGACATCTATTCCATTCCCGACACACAATATAAGGATTCATTGGAAGAATTGGCAGAACTGCTCAATTTGGGTGAAATTCTGCGCACACCTGCACGCCAGCTGTCGCTTGGGCAGAGGATGCGCTGTGAGATCGCGGCTTCCCTGCTGCATCGCCCTAAGATTCTTTTTCTGGATGAACCGACAATTGGTCTGGATGCAGTTTCCAAGCTGGCGGTGCGTGATTTTATCAGGAAACAGAATCTGGCGCACGGAACGACAGTTATTCTCACGACACACGATATGCAGGACATTGAGGCGCTTGCCAGCCGCATCATTCTCATCGGAAAGGGACAGATTCTGATGGATGGAACTCTGGAGGACATTAAGAGAGGCGATGCCAATATTGATGAAACGGTAGCTGAGCTGTACCGTTCTTATGATATTTAGGAGGGCGGCAATGAAGAAATATTTCTCTTTTTTCCGGATGCGGTTCATCATGGGTCTGCAATACCGCACGGCAGCTCTTGCGGGAATCATTACACAGTTTTTCTGGGGCGCGATGGAGATATTGATTTTCATGGCTTTCTACCGGACGGACGCAGCAGCCTTCCCGATGAGCATGGAGGCAACCTCCTCTTATATCTGGCTGCAACAGGCATTTCTTGCCTTCTTTGGCGCGTGGATGATGGAGTACGAGATTTTTGAGACAATTTCCAACGGCAATATCGCCTATGAGCTGTGCCGCCCAATCGACATTTATGATATGTGGTATGCGCGAAACGTGGCGACCCGTCTCTCCAGAGCAGTGCTGAGGTGTTTCCCGATTCTGCTGGTGGCGGCGCTCCTTCCGAAGCCCTATGGCATTTCGGCGCCTGTGGATCTCGGACATTTTGTACTGTTTCTGTTTACGCTTATTCTGGGGCTGGCAGTTATGGTGTCTCTCTGCATGCTGATCTATGTCCTTACCTTTTTTACCATATCCGCACAGGGACTGAGGATGCTGTTTTCCCTGACGGTGGAATTCTTCGCGGGAGCAGTGATTCCGTTGCCATTTTTTCCGGACAAGGTAAGGCGGTTCATGGAGTTATTACCGTTCGCATCCATGCAGAACGTACCGCTTCGCATCTACAGCGGCAGCATGAGCGGAGCGGAAATGCGGACGGCAATTATGCTGCAGGTCTGCTGGCTCATTGTGCTGACAGCGGTTGGCAGAGGCTTATGTCATGTGGCGGTAAAGAAAGTAACGGTGCAGGGTGGCTAGCGCGGAGGAGATGATCATGATGAAAAAGTTAAAACTATATGGACATTATGTGTCGATCAATGTCCGCTGTATGATGCAGTATAAAAGCTCCTTTTTTCTGACAACGTTGGGGCAGTTCCTGTTTTCCTTTAATGTGTTTCTGGGTATTTATTTCATGTTTGAGCGCTTCCCGAGCGTAGGGGAGTTCTCATATACGGATGTGCTGCTCTGTTTTTCTATCCTGTTGTTGGAAATTTCGTTGGCGGAGATGTTCGGCAGGGGCTTTGATATGTTTTCGGGAATGGTGCGGTCGGGCGAGTTCGATCGGATACTGGTGCGCCCGCAGGGCGAGATTTTACAGGTCATTGGCAGCAAATTTGAACTGAACCGGATCGGGAGAATCACTCAGGCAGTAATTATGTTCGTTTACGGCGTACTGAAGAGTGAAGTCCAATGGAATTTTGCAAGAGTGATGACGGTGGTGTTTATGCTGGTCGGCGGAGTGGCGGTCTTCAGCGGACTCTTTTTGATCTACGCAGCACTCTGCTTCTTTACGTTGGACGGATTGGAATTTATGAACGTATTTACGGACGGTGCGCGGGAGTTTGGAAAATACCCGATCGGTATCTACGGGAAGAAAATGCTGTTACTGACAACCTTTTTTATCCCTTATGCGCTGATTCAGTATTATCCGCTGCTCTATCTGCTCGGCAGGCGGACGGAAGCCTATTACATTTTTCTTCCACTGGTGGCGTGTCTGTTCCTGATCCCGGCACTTCTCCTATGGAAGTTCGGGGTGAGACATTATAAATCAAGCGGTTCCTGATGGCAACATTCACAGGCCGGCGGCATGGAGGATGTCGCCCTGAGGTGCAGGGAAAATACGTTTTGAAGTGTTGTTATTACAAAAAAACGGAAAAAACGGGTATGTGGATGAAGAAAATTGTGTTATAACAATAAGTGCATGCAGCTATACGTTTATTGCAGCGCATAGAAAAAGAGAGAAAAAGTGTGGGGGACCCACAGAAATGAGGGAGAGCATGAATATTTTATCGCCATCTATTTTGTCTGCCGATTTTTGCAGACTTGAGGAGCAGATCAAGGACGTGGAGGAGGCGGGTGCGCAGTACCTGCACATTGATGTGATGGACGGACTTTTCGTGCCGTCGATTTCTTATGGAATGCCGGTAATCAAGTCTATCCGCAAATGTACAGACATATTTTTTGACGTACATCTGATGATTGACAGACCGGAGAGGTATATCGGGGAATTTGCGGAGAGTGGTGCAGATCTGATCAATTTCCATCTTGAGGCGACTGAGGATGTGGAAGGTACCATACAGAAAATCCGTGATGCTGGGAAAAAGGTCGGAATCACAATCAAGCCCGGGACACCTGCGAAGGCGGTGGAGCCGTATCTGGACAAGGTGGATATGATTCTTGTGATGACGGTGGAACCGGGCTTTGGAGGTCAGAAGCTGATTCCCGAGTGTCTGGACAAGGTGGCGGAAATACGGAAAATGCTTATAGAAAGAGGTCTACAGACGGATATCGAGGTGGATGGCGGCATCAACGCAGAAAATGTACACCTTGCCTTGGAGGCGGGAGCGAATGTCATTGTCGCGGGTTCTGCCGTGTTTAAAAATGATATTCGGAAAAATGTAAAGGATTTTCTTGATATTATGAAATAAAGCATTTTGGCCGATAATCTTACTGAGAGCAGTTTTGAAGAGCTTGTTGAACCAGAGAATGGCTTCGCAGACGGAGGGAGGCGGCAGTATGCAGCTAGGCGGCATCGACATTGACCACAATTCCCAGAACCATCAGGTGACGGGATGCTTACATGAACATACGACAGCCCAGAAGGGCGGAGCGCTGGCGAGTGCGGCATCTCAGGTTGCACAGCTAAAGCAGCAGGAACAACAGCAGACGACGCAGCTTTCCCTTGCGGGGCTGATGGAAAAGACGCTTGAGAAAGGGCGGGCAATTCTGCGCGGTATCTGGGGAACAAGCGGTGAGAAAGGCGAATCTGCCGAGAACGGCAGGGCAGAGCTGGCTCAGCCCGCAATGATAAAGAATGAGAGAGACATTCATGCCGCAGAGGTCGCGGGAACGGTCGGAAGAAAGACGTTGGAGCATCAGACACAGGTCAATCCGTATTTTCAGCCGGTGGAGCAAACGGCGGTTCCTGATGTGACACCGGTGCAGAAGCTGCGGACAAAGATCAAGGAGGCGGCAAGCCAGCTTGCGGATCATCTGCCGGGAAGATTCTTCGGCTCGCAGGGCAAAAACTCCCTCCAGACGAAGCAGGAGCAGGCGAAGGAGGATCTGCGCAAGCGCAGCAGGTATAAAAAGGATGAGACAGAGATAGACTGTATTCTGACGGATGAAAGCTATCTGATGGATTCCTATGACCGAAAAGGAGAGTATGCCCAGCTGACGACGAAGAAGTAAAAAGCAGACGGGCAGCCGTGCGGGAGGGCTTGACAAGCTCCCGGTGATTGTGATAGGCTGTTAAGATAGAATGGAAAAGGCAGTGAAGAAGAGAGTAGATTTACTGAGTGCTTTACAGAGAACGCTTCAGCGGATGAACGCACAGGCTGAGAGAAGCGGGGCTTAGGTAGATGGAACATGGCTTCTGAGCAGCGCACCGAACCCGCCGGGTAAGACTGCGACAGGTTCCGCCTGTTATAGCGGACAGGGTTATTGACCCTAGGAGGTCTGTCTTGCGAGAGGCAGATAAAGAGAAGTGGTAACACGGGCATACGGCTCGTCTTCTTGTACGCATAAGCGTATAGGGAGGCGGGCTTTTTTGATTCCCGCCACGTTAAGAAAGAGAGGAAAAGATTGAAAAATTAAATTTTTCAATCACGAGATTTGTGTCTGCGCGCACTTGACACAAACTCGTTATGCGCAAAGAACGTGCGCAGAAATGGAGAATAAGAATGCAGAACAAGGGACCCTATTATCTGACTACGGCGATCGCCTACACATCGGGCAAGCCGCATATCGGAAACAACTATGAAATCGTGCTGGCGGACAGCATTGCACGGTTCAAGAGAAAGGAAGGCTATGAGGTTTTCTTCCAGACCGGAACCGACGAGCATGGTCAGAAGATCGAACTGAAGGCGGAGGAGGCAGGCATTACTCCGAAGGAGTTTGTGGACAATGTTGCCGGGATTATCCGTGGAATGTGCGACCTCTTAAATATTTCCTATGATAAATTTATCCGCACAACGGACAAGGATCACGAGAGACAGGTTCAGAAAATTTTCAAGCGCCTTTACGATCAGGGTGACATTTATAAGGGAGCTTATGAGGGGATGTACTGTACTCCGTGTGAGTCCTTCTGGACGGAAAGCCAGCTTGTTGACGGAAAGTGTCCCGACTGTGGCAGAGAGGTAAAACCCGCCAAGGAGGAGGCATATTTCTTCCGTATGAGCAAGTATGCTGACAAGCTCATCAAGCATATCAACGAGCACCCGGAGTTCATTCAGCCGGTTTCCAGAAAGAATGAGATGATGAACAATTTCCTGTTGCCCGGATTACAGGATCTGTGTGTATCCAGAACCTCGTTTACATGGGGAATCCCGGTGGATTTTGACAATAAGCATGTGATCTATGTCTGGCTGGATGCCCTGACGAACTATATTACCGGTATCGGCTATGACGCAGAGGGCAACAGCTCCGAGCAGTACAAGAAGTTCTGGCCCGCAGATCTGCATCTGATCGGCAAGGACATTATCCGCTTCCATACGATCTATTGGCCGATCTTTCTGATGGCGTTGGGTGAGCCGCTGCCGAAGCAGGTGTTCGGTCATCCCTGGCTTTTGATGAACAACGACAAGATGAGTAAGTCCAGAGGCAACGTAATTTATGTGGATGATCTGGTAGACTTCTTTGGCGTGGATGCGGTTCGCTATTACATGCTCCATGAGATGCCTTATGAGAATGACGGAAATGCAACATGGGTGCTGATCGCGGAGAGGACAAATTCCGATCTTGCGAATACGTTGGGCAATCTTGTAAACCGTACCATTTCCATGAGCAATAAATACTTTGGCGGTGTCGTTGCCGATAAGGGTGCTGCGGAAGCGGTGGACGAGGATCTGAAGGCGGTTGTGACAGGAACCTATGCGAAGGTTGTAAACAAGATGGAAACGCTGCGAGTGGCGGATGCCCTGACAGAGATCTTCGGCATCTTCAAGCGCTGCAACAAGTATATTGACGAGACCGAGCCTTGGGCACTGGCAAAGGATGAGGCAAAGGCAGACCGGCTTGCAACGGTTCTCTACAACCTTGTGGAGGGAATCGTCATTGGGGCGTCCCTGCTGCAGCCCTACATGCCTGAGACGGCGGAGAAGATCGCAGCACAGCTGAATACTTCCCTGAGAGAATTTGACGAATTGGATAAGTTCGGTCTTTATCCCAACGGAAATAAGGTTACAGAGCAGCCGGAGATCCTGTTTGCAAGGCTGGATATGAAGGAAGTGGAAAAGAAAGAGGAAGAGATGCGGGAGAAGATGATCGCCGCAGCCGGAAAGCAGCCGGAGAAAAAGAAGGAAGATGCGCCGGTGATCGACATAGAGGCAAAGCCGGAGATCAGCTATGATGACTTCGCAAAGCTGCAGTTTCAGGTCGGAGAGATCATTGCCTGTGAGGCTGTGCCGAAGTCCAAGAAGCTTCTTTGCAGCAAGGTAAAGATCGGCAGTCAGGTGAAGCAGATCGTTTCCGGTATCAAGGCGCATTACACGCCTGAGGAAATGGTCGGTAAGAAGGTGATGGTTCTGGTGAACCTCAAGCCCGCAACGCTTGCCGGCGTAGTGTCAGAGGGAATGCTGCTCTGTGCCGAGGACGCAGACGGAAATCTTGCCCTGATGAAGCCCGAAAAGGATATGCCCGCAGGTGCAGAGATCTGCTAGAATATAGAATATGAAAAGAGACTCATCACAACCGATGGGTCTCTTTTTTTGCAGTATGAAGTTTTTCTATCCAACGGAATTACTTGTCGCCTGGATATTCGCCGACATAAATCCAGTTGCCAATCCAGTTAGCGGTTGAAAAATTGTAGAGTCGCTTGTAGATTTTGCCGTTTTCTACCTTGTATACCCACTCAATGTCATCGTAGATTGGACGCACGGTGCTTTCCCCAGGCATTGCGGCCTGAGCAGAAAGAGTCGCTGCCGGACAGAAGGTGACAGAGAGTGCGATGCCTGCCGCTGCAAAAAGTACTGCAAGTTTCTTTTTTCCTTTTTTTCTCATAGAAAATCCTCCTTTAAGGTTGTTTTATCTGAATCCCTGGATATTGCTTAAGGGTATTCGTGTTGGTGTCAAAAATTCCGAATATGTAAATGTCATATGTTCCATCTTCCAGAGGGACAGCGTATATGTTGTCTCCGAGACTGTCAACGGACTCAATTGAGGGCGAATGTTGTGGAAGCATATAATGTGCTTCAAACGTATAGCGGTAGGAGCCTATGTATATAAAAAGTACAAGTATTGTCAGAAAAATGGCTAAAAGGATATTACTGCCTCTTTGGCGGAACATCATTTTATAGCGGTATTCCAGATCCTGATTTATATTGTTTCCTGTAGCGGAATTTGCCTGAAGAGCCGGAAAGTCGGAATCCCGGGCGCTTTGGGCGGCAATATCATCCAGCACCTCACAGTACATTCTGCGTGTTTCAGCATCGCCTTTGATAATCTGGTGATCTACATGCATTTCCGAAAGCAGATCAACCTGCTTCTTAAGCCGCTTACAGAGAGGATTCCACCAGTATATTGCACATATAATACTGATGACATCCTTGACTAGCGTATCATGACGATAAAAGTGAGTTGCCTCATGGTGCAAAACAAACACAAGCTTCTCTTCCGGTAAATCCATATCGTAGGGGATCAAAATACTGGGATAAATTGTGCCGACTTGCATAGGTGTTCCAGAGTAAAAGACTCTATATATCCATAGAGGACACTCATGAATAAGACGTTGGCTTTTCTCGACCTGAATCATGATGGATTTATATGGTTCAGAGTCGGTTATGTTGTGAGAATACCGCGCGATATAATGCTCCGTAACCTTTTTCTCAGCAACAATTTTACAAAGATGATAAATTGTTCCAATTGCCCAACCCCATCCGATGAAAAACCAGATGGAAATATGGATAAAGCCAAAAGAAAAGAATGAATGCCGCAAAAGTGCAACAATAGCGGACAACCATTCGGAAAAATAGATATTTTTGGCGAACGGAAATTCAAATGGAACAATACAGCGAAGAACTGTAAGCGTTAAAAACAGAGTTACCAGTTTATAACCGATTGACAACATAATCTCCTGATCCCGAAAACAAAATGAAATTACGATAATCAGGAGATTACTTGCCAATACGGTCATTAGTACTGTAGAAAACGAATAGTTCAGCATGTTTTCCTCTTAAGTGGTCATTAAAGCTTCTTCTCGCAATCGGAAATGACAGCTTTCAGCTTCTTGATCTCAGCCTTCAGCTTCTCGGGTGTATCCTCAACGTGCAGGATAGCAGCACAAATATCAGACTGGGAGATGACATTCTTGAAGTTTGCATAATCAGTTGCAAAGTTGTTCATGATCACCTCTCTGGATTCCTCAGTAGGACGATAGGTTCTGCTGAGTACCTTTCCGCTGTGCGTAACGCCGCAAACCTCAACAAGGTTGTCCTTCAGAAGCTTTCTCAGAACAGCGATAACCGTGCTCTGTGTCAGACCTCTCATTTCGTTTACAATATCGGTAGAAGTCATGGGCTGTCCGGACTTCCAAAGGATATTTAATACATCCAGTTCTCTAGGATTTAGCTGTGCCATAGTGATAACCTCCTTATGTTTCCTATGTTTGAGTCCCATTATAATATCAAATAACTAGCATGTCAATAGGATTCCGAAAAATCATAAAAAAAAACTAATCAAAAACGTTGCGATATTGTCTGTAATGCTTGTAACAGGGAGAAAATCCTGTTAAACTATAATGCAGGGCAGTTGTGTAAACGGCATAATTGCTGGAGAAAGTTGGTTAAATGAGAGATTTGGGTGATAGAATTCTGAATGGAAGAGAGGTTTTGACAAAAATGGAAAAATTGGCAATATTTGGAGGAGAGCCCGTAAGGCAGCATCCTATATATTATGGACGGCAGTGCATTGAGCAGGATGATGTGGAGGCGGTGGCAAAGACGCTGACAAGTGACCTGATCACCTGCGGACCCAGGGTATGCGAGGCAGAGAAGGAATTGTGCAGGGTGACCGGAGCGAAGTATGCTGTAATTGTTGCCAATGGAACTGCTGCGCTTCATCTCGCAGCTATGGCGGTAGGCTTCGGAGAAGGCGATGAGGTAATCGTCAGCTCTATTACATTTGCGGCATCCTCAAACTGTGTGTTATATTGCGGGGCAAAGCCGGTATTTGCGGACATCCGCCCGGATACCTATAATATAGACCCGGATTCGATCAGAAGCCTAATTACACCGCGGACAAAGGGAATTGTAGCGGTTCATTTTACCGGTCAGTCGGTGGAGCATGACGAAATTCGCGCGATCTGTGAGGAGAATCATCTAACACTGATTGAGGACGCGGCACATGCAATCGGAACAAAGTATAAGGGAAAACCGATTGGCAGTCTGGCGGACATGACCTGCTTCAGCTTTCATCCGGTCAAGACGGTTACTGCCGGAGAGGGCGGTGCGGTCACGACAAATAATGAGGAGCTGTATCATAAGCTGTTGCGTCTGCGCACACATGGAATCACGCGCAATCAGTCAGAGATGGTACATCCCACGGACGCGATGTGGTATAATGAGCAGGTTGAACTTGGCTATAATTACAGAATGACGGATTTCCAGGCGGCATTGCTGCTCAGTCAGCTCGGAAAGCTGGATCGGTTTTCGGAGCGCAGAAAAGAGATTGCTGCAATCTATGATGAGACATTTTCACAGATGCCGGAGCTCTTTGTACAGCGTGAGATCCCTGAGTCGGATACGACAAGACATCTCTATATTCTCCGCCTGAATCTCGACCGGCTGACCTGTGACAGGAGACAGTTTTTTGATGCCCTGTATGCGGAAAATACATGCCCTCAGGTGCATTATCTGCCGGTGTACTGGCATTCCTATTATGAGAAGCTGGGGTATGAGAAGGGCTTATGTCCGAATGCCGAAAAGTTTTATAACGAAGTGATGAGCATTCCGTTCTACCCCTCCATGACGGACGAAGATGTTCAGGATGTGATTCATGCTGTGAAAAAGGTTGTTAATTTCTATAAAAAATAGATAGCAAACAAGGGGAAGCTGGTTAAAAGAACAGATTACCGGAACATAGAGAGGAAATAGCACTATGGAAAAAATTGCAGTTCTGATACCGTGTTATAACGAAGCACAGACGATAGCCAAGGTGGTTACAGATGTCAGACAGGCGCTTCCGGAGGCCACGGTGTATGTATATGACAATAATTCTACCGACCGGACTGTCGAACTGGCCCGGGCCGCCGGTGCCAAAATCGGTTACGAATACCGTCAGGGCAAGGGAAATGTCATACGCCGGATGTTCCGGGAGATCGACGCGGAATGTTATCTGATGGTGGATGGAGATGACACCTATCCGATGGATTGCGCGAGGGAGATGGTGGATCAGGTGCTCACGCACAATGCCGATATGGTGGTGGGGGACAGACTTTCTTCCACTTATTTCAGCGAGAATAAGCGCCCTTTTCATAATTTCGGAAACAGTCTGATGCGCTTCGGGATCAATAAATTATTCCGCACGGATATCAAGGACATTATGACCGGCTACAGGGCGTTCAGCTATGAGTTTGTGAAGACCTTCCCTGTTTTTTCAAAGGGTTTTGAGATAGAGACGGAAATGACCATCCATGCCGTGAACTACAGCATGCAGGTGGAGAATGTCGTCGTTGAGTACCGTGACCGGCCGGAGGGCAGTGTATCGAAGCTCAATACCTACAGTGACGGTATGAAGGTAATTCATAAGATGCTTCAGCTGTATAAAAATTACAAACCGTTCCGGTTCTTTGGTGCGATCTGCTTTGTGCTGGTTCTGGCTGCGCTGATCCTGATGATTCCGGTTATCAGCGCATATTTCCAGACGGGACTCGTGCCGAGATTCCCGACGCTGATCGTCTGTGGCTTTTTGACGCTGGCGGGTATACAGGCATTTTTTGCGGGAATGATTCTTGATGTGATGGCGGCGAAGGACAGACGGGATTTTGAATACCGGCTAACCCGCATCCGCACGGAAAAAAGGCGGAATATGGAAGCGGTGGATGAAACAGATGAACAGATATGAGGACAGTAATGCCGGGATTTATCTCCGGCTGATGACCGGAGAAGATACCGATTACATTGTGGCATGGCGCAACAGTGATGCGGTCAGAAGAAATTTTATCTATCAGGCGGCGTTTACCAAGGAGGGGCATGAAAACTGGATTCATACCATGGTTGAGACCGGAAGGGTAGTGCAGATGATGATCTGTGAAATGAGTACGGATCAGCCGGTTGGCTCTGTCTACATCCGGGACATTGACAGACAGCACAATAAAGCCGAGTACGGTATTTTCATTGGAGAACCGGCCGCAAGAGGAAGAGGGATCGGTACAGCGGCGGCAAAGCTGATGCTGCGTTACTGCTTTGAGGAGGAAGAACTGCACAGGATATACCTGAGGGTCTTTGCGGAGAACAGGCAGGCGATACGCAGCTATGAGAAGGCGGGCTTTACGCAGGAGGGACTGTTGCGGGGGGATGTGCGGATAGAGGGTGAGTATCGTGACATTGTCTGGATGGCTGCGATCAATCCGAGGGATGCCTGAACCGGCGGCACTTGCACCGTTTCATCGGTTATAAAGTATGAAGAAGGATACGGAAAGAGTATGAAGAAAGTGAGCTTTGTAATTCCGTGCTACCGCTCGGAGCACACGCTGCCGCATGTAGTGGCGGAAATTGAAGAGAAAATGAACAGTCTCACGCAGTATGAATATGATATTTTTCTGGTAAATGACTGCTCTCCGGATAACACCATCGGAACGATCAGAAAGCTGTGCGAGGAGCATGCAAACATTAAGGGAATCGGTTTTTCCAGGAATTTCGGACAGCATTCTGCACTGATGGCTGGTCTGCGTTATTCCGACGGAGACTATGTTGTCTGCCTTGACGATGATGGACAGACGCCGGCGGACGAGGTGGACAAGCTTCTGGATAAGCTGGAGGAGGGCTTTGATGCCGTCTATGCAAAATATGAACACAAGCAGCATTCCGCGTTCCGCAATTTTGGCAGCAAGGTAAATGAGCGCATGACGAGGATGATGCTTGGAAAACCTGCGGATCTCTCTATATCCAGCTATTTTGCGGTGAAAAGATTCGTGGTAAACGACATGGTGAGATATGAGAACTCTTACCCCTATGTGATCGGTCTGGTTCTGCGGGCGACAAAGAATATTACAAATGTCACGGTAAATCACAGGGAGAGGGAGGAAGGCAGCTCCGGCTATACGCTGAAGAAGCTGTTGGGACTCTGGTTTAATGGCTTTACGGCATTTTCTGTGAAACCGTTGCGCATCGCCACGGCGGCGGGGGCTTTCTGCGCGATTGCCGGGTTTCTCTATGGCATCTATACAATTATCAAAAGATTTGTAAATCCGGCTGTGCCGATGGGGTTCAGCTCAACAATGGCAGCTCTGGTATTTTTTGGCGGAATGATCATGCTGATGCTGGGACTGATCGGTGAGTATATCGGACGAATCTATATCAGTCTGAACAATTCACCGCAATATGTGATCCGGGAGAAAATAAACCTTGATGAAGAAATTAAGTAACTGGTGGAAACAGGATAAAAGGAACATCACCCTGCTGAAAGCGCTTCTGCTGGCTGCCCTGCCTGTGCTCTGCTGCCTCGTCAGATGCGTTTCGGAGGGCAGGTCGATCGGGGAGGTATGGCTTCCGGCGTGCGAATGGAATGATGAGCTGTTCTATTATAAGCAGGTGGAGGGAATCATACATTTTGGCTATCCGCAGGGGTACTTTGGCTTTAACGAGAGCCATGCGCTGAAGCTCTCCTTTGCGGCATGGAGCCCGGTGCTCGTCTTCCCGTGGATCCTATGGGGACTCCTGTTCGGCTGGAATCTTCTGTCGCCGATTATCTGTAACATTGTACTCTTGACAATTACCTGCTTCCTGTTTGTATGGCTTGTGAAGCCCACCTGGAAGCAGCTGGGTATTCTGACACTGCTCTTTTGTCTGTATACACCGTTTACGAGATATATGCTTTCCGGGATGCCGGAGATTATCTGCTTCAGTATGCTTATCCTGTTTTATGCACTTACAATGAATTATCTGAACAGGGAGCGCGGATATAAGCTGGTGCTGCTGTTTGCCATGGCTTCCGTCATGACGCTGATGCGTCCGTATCTGCTGTTGTCCCTGTTACTGCCGGCATATCTCTGGATACGGAAGGCGCGCTGGAAGGGGGCGCTCGGTTCGGCGCTGATTATCGGTGTGACGCTCGGCGTTTATGCAGGTATTAAGCATTGCCTTGGAGCGGAATACTTTGCACCTCTGTTCTTCACGGACTGGGTGACCGCATTTTTCGAGAGAGGACTGTTCGGCGGATTTCGCTTCTTTTTTGGCAAGCTGTATTACATGGGAAAGAGCTTTCTGGCACACACAAAGCAGGGCTTTCTTACAGGGCTTGCATCGGGAGCCTATTTTGCAGTGTACCTGATTATGCTGTGCATATTGCTGGGGCAGAGCTTTGCTGACTGGAAAAACGTAAGGCGGATGAAAAAAGCAGGAGACGTACAAGGGTCGGCGGAGCTTACAAAGAAGCTGATCGTACAGGTACATCTTGCATTCAGCTTTGTTGCCATGCTATTTGCGCTGCTGCTCATGTATAAGATTACGGAGGGCAGCAAGCATCTTCTGACTTTTATCGCGGTGGGGATATTCGTGGTTGCCATGATGGAGACCAGATTTTATAAAAAAGCGGTACTGCTTGGAGCGACCTTCCTGTTCTTTTTCACTTATAAAGCGGTAGATCCTTACGATTACGGGATTCCTTATATTCAGGAAAGCGCATCGGAGGTCTATGCGTATTGGGAAGGTGTGCTTGAGGAAAAGCTGGAGCTTGACACGCAGGATGATGTGCCAAACTTTGAAAATTCGGTGATCTGGGTCTTCAAGGATCAGCGCCCTGACGGCACAGAGGAAAACGTTGCATGGCAGTATCTTTACGCCCTGCCGGAGGGCTTTGGCATCAGCTGCTGCATGCCGGACTTTATCTACGAGAAGTTTGAAACGCTGCAAAGCCGTTATATAGCTACTCTTTCTGGTGGCGGAATTGATGAGATGTGCCGGGATGCCGGCTGTACAGAGATAGGAAGAAGAGGAACACTGGTCATTTACAGATTGTATGAATAAGCACAAAACAGACAGTTGCAACAGGAAATTATTCCTGTTGCAATATTTTTTCTAATGCATCCATAATATGAGTTGCAAGAACAAGTCTTCCGTACTCGTTCAGATGAATGTGGTCAGCGGTGTATTCGTAAAGGTAGGAGCCATCAGGAGAATGATACAGTCGGGGAAAGCCGATTGCAGTTCGGTAATTCCATAGCGCAGTGCGCCGGCATAGGAATTGACATCATCGGGAGAGTCCCCGTCTATGGGCTGACCGCTGAAATAGTCATTCAATCCGTAATTCAGTACAAAAACCAGTGTTTTGTCGGAGGAAAGAGCCTCCTGGATCGAGAGGTTCCCATGGGCAATATCCTCTTAATCTGTCAGAAAGCGGGAGACGATTCCGGGGAAAGCACCGGCCGCAGGCGTTCCGCCTACAGAACAGTCTACAGCACCGGCGCCGGAGAAGCCGGATACACAGCCGCTGACGGAGTAACTGCCTGTAACATAGGCAAGTACGCTGTCGCCGAAATAGACTATATTACAGCCAGTGAGCGAGGGAAGGTGAACTCAGGAAAATCCCGAACGAAATTTCCGGGTGGCTGTCGCTGTAAGAGAGCAAAAAGGTGGATAACTGGGTATCAAATATAGAATCGTTCTTCCAGCAGCTGTTCCAAAGGATAGCAGGATCAAGGGAAAGGAAGACAGAGGTTATCTGATTTCCCGACGCGAGAGCTGTATCGAGATAGCGTGAAAGCTCCCGCAGGTTCTTGGGAGAATAATTGGCAAATATGGTGTCTGAGCCACGATATGTTAAAAAATCCTCCGCAGAGTAGGTGCTGAGGGAATGCATGGAGACGAAAAGACTGTCATAGGTACGCGAGGATAATTGATTCAGATCGTCTCTGGAACGGACAGCAAAGGAAAAGCGGGGATACAAAAAATAAAAGCCGCGCAAATTATGCTGACAGGCACCAGAAGCAGCCATGGTCTGTGTTTTGATTTCATAAATATTCACCATGCCTTTCGATAACCTGCAGGCTTTGAGCCCGCTGATAACGGAATAACTATAGCATGTTTTACGAAGTATTTCATTAATATTTATTTAAAAACTCATACAGTGTTTTACGGATTCAGAATAATATGATAGAATATCTTTATTCGCGGCAGAAAATGGACTGCGATCCTTTTGGACAGGAAATGTGAGAGGCAGAGGTGGAATGGAAGCGTGAAGGGTCAGATGAAGGATAGAATTTATGTATGCCATACGTATTATCATGTCTATGTTACTTTTTTGAAGGAATTGAATCTGCCGGTGTCGGAGCGTGGAAAAGCGACGTTAGTGCTGAGCAGGATGTCGATTAACTTTGAACAGCTGAAGGACAGGGTGGAGTCTACCGGCTTATTCCGGAGTGTGTATGAGTTCGATGAGAAGCGTGAGGATTTTTTCCCGAAGCTGGCGAAATACCGGCAGGATAAGGGGAATCTCTTTTTTAATATGCTGTCCCGGATACGCTTTACCAAAAGGCTTGCAAAGCTGAATGAGCCCTATGTTCCGGTCGATTTCAGGGAATATCGGAATGTATATGTATTCTGTGACAGTGATCCCATTGGATATTATTTAAACTGGAAGCATATCCGTTATCATGCAGTCGAGGACGGATTGAACTGCCTGGTGCATTTTGATGCCGCCAGATATGACAACAGAGGGCATTTTGCATTAAAGGCGTTTCTCTCGAGGAAACTTAACTTGATTTTTGTACAAAACGGTTATGGAAAGTACTGTATCGACATGGAAGTGAACGACATTGCCTCCATTCCGTACCCTTGTCCGCAATATATAGAGCTGCCGAGACAGACGCTGGTGGATGGCCTGAAGGACGGGGATAAGGACATTATTCTGAAGGCGTTTATCCGCGATAAGGAAACGCTGGAGGAGCAGATCAGGAAAGCAAACGAGAAGACGGATAAAATATTGATTCTGACAGAGCCGCTCTGTACTCTGGATGTAAGGGAGAGAATTTTCCGGGATATTGTGACGGAATATGAGAAGGAAGGAACCGTATTTCTCAAGCCCCATCCGAGAGATGTTCTGGATTATAGAAAGCTTTTCCCGGAATATCCGCAGTTTGACGCGACAGTGCCGATGGAAATTCTGAATTTCTTCCCCGGGCTTCGCTTTAAAAAGGTAATATCGGTTATGACAGAGATCAAAGCGATCCGGTTTGCGGATGAATGCGTGAAATTGGGAATTGATTTCATGGATCGGTATGAGGCGCCCGAAATACACAGGCAGAATGCTATGATAGAGAGGTCATAAATGCTTCGGATAATAAAAAAACTTCGTATTTTATTGGATAGAAAACAGAAAATGTCTATGGTTGGACTGATATTTCTTATGATCATAGGTGCGTTTCTCCAGACGGCAGGTGTGGGCATGCTGGTACAGGTGGTGAGCGTTGTGATCGATCCTGAATCCATAGAGCAGAGCGGGATTGTCCGTTCTTTTTATGATTTCCTCGGATGCCAGGACTTCCAGACCTTTTCCGTTACGGTGATGGCTCTTCTGATCGGTGTATTTATCGTGAAGAATACATTTCTGTTTGTACAGCTTAAGCTGACCTTCGGCTTTGTCTATAAGAATCAGTTTGCAACCTCCGAGCGGATGATGCGGAATTATCTGCGCAGGGGATATGAATATTTCCTGAATGCGGACACGGCAGTGGTGCAGAGAAGCATCACCTCGGATGTGAATAATATGTATGCGCTTGTGCTGGCATTGCTGCAGCTGATGTCGGATGGCGTGGTTTCTCTCTTTGTGGTGGCTTTCTGCTTTGTGACGAATGGTGTGATGACGGTACTGCTCGGTGCCACGCTGGTCGTGCTGATGCTCGCGGTGAAGAAGGTCTTAAAGCCCATTATGCGTAAGGCGGGCGAGGACAACCAGAATTATTACAGCGGTCTGTTCAAATGGATTTCCCAGACGGTACAGGGAATTAAGGAGGTTAAAATTTCCTGCCGGGAGCAGTATTTTGTGGACGAATATTGTAAGTGCGGCGCAGGTTATGTGAATGCCGTACAAAAAAACAGCCTCTACAATAATATCCCCAAGCTTCTGATTGAGACGGTGTGTATTGCAGTGATGGTGATCTACATGATTGTACTTACGGTTTCGGGAACCTCCGCGGAGAATATGCTGGAGGTGCTGTCAACATTGGCGGCGGCAGCGTTTGTACTCCTTCCGGCGGTAAACAGGATCAATAACCAGATCAATGCCATTGCATACGCTGAGCCCTGCTTTATGTCGGTCAGCGATAATCTGCAGGAGGAAATCGATGATTCCAACGTAGATATGTCTTTTGCGGCGGTAGACAGGAAAAAGCTGGAAATTAAAAAAAGCATTGAACTGAAGGATATTGTCTATGCCTATCCCAATACGGACAGACTGATCTTTGATCGGGCGAACCTGACAATTCCGATCGGAGCATCGGTGGGGCTTGTCGGAACATCAGGGGCCGGAAAGAGCACGATCGTGGATATTTTGCTTGGATTACTCGAAGTGCAGGGGGGACAGATCTGCGCGGATGGCGTTGAGGTGAAGGCACAGTACAGGAGCTTCCTTAAGAATATCGGCTACATACCGCAGATGATCTTTATGCTGGATGACACTATCCGCAGGAATATTGCTTTTGGCATACCGGATGAAGAGATCGACGAGCAGCGTGTGTGGGAGGTGCTGGAGGAGGCACAGCTGGACGAGTTTGTGAGGTCGTTGCCCGAAGGACTGGAAACCGGAATAGGGGAGCGGGGCATCCGCCTCTCCGGCGGACAGAGACAGAGAATCGGAATCGCCAGGGCACTGTATCACGATCCGGAGATTTTGATTCTGGATGAGGCAACTTCGGCGTTGGACAACGACACTGAGGCGGCGATCATGGATTCGATCAACCGTTTTCAGGGCAGAAAGACGCTGATCATTATTGCGCACAGACTTCAGACGATAGAAAAGTGCGATCTGGTCTATCGGGTAGAAAACGGTCAGGCAAAGCTGGAGAGAGGGAAGCTATGAAGAGATTGGCAGTGATAACGGCACGAGGCGGGAGCAAGCGCATTCCGCGAAAAAATATCAAGGATTTTTGTGGGAAACCCATTCTGGCGTACTCGATCAGAGCCGCGGTGGAGTCAGGGGTATTTGATGAGATCATGGTATCCACGGATGACATGGAGATTGCGGAGATTGCGAAGAAATATGGCGCAGAGGTTCCCTTTTATCGCAGTGAAGCGACGGCAAATGACTTTGCGGTAACCTCGCAGGTACTGGGGGAGGTTATTGAGGAATATAGCAGGAGAGGGAAAAATTTTGATGAGGTCTGCTGCATTTACCCGACGGCGCCCTTCGTGACGGGAGCGCGGTTAAGAGAAGCGATGGAGAGCCTGGCGGACACGGGAGCGGACAGTGTGCTTCCAGTGGTCAGATTCAGCTTTCCGCCGCAGCGGGGAGTGAAGTTGAACGATGGCTGTCTGGAGTATGTATACCCGCAGCATCGGAACACAAGATCGCAGGATCTGGAGCCGTGGTATCATGATGTGGGTCAGTTTTACTGCATCCGTGTTGAAAGCTTTTTGAAACAGAGAGGTCTTGTCATGGAAAAGACAGTTCCGCTTGTCCTGTCTGAGATGGAAATTCAGGATATTGACACGGAAGAGGACTGGAAGCTGGCAGAACTGAAATACCGGCTGTTACAGGAAACAGCCAACCGATAATCGACGGAGGTAAGAACGTGGATAGAATCAAAATCGGAGAACGATGGATCGGAAAGGACTGTCCGGCATATATGATAGCCGAGATGTCGGCAAATCATGCGGGAAGCATCGAGAGAGCAAAAGAGATCATTCATGCGGCAAAGGAAGCAGGGGCGGATTGTATTAAAATGCAGACCTATACGCCGGATACATTGACGATTGACTGTGATAATCCGTATTTCAGGGTCGGCTCCGGCACATGGGACGGAGAAAATTTATATCAGTTATATGGCAAGGCGTATACACCGTGGGAGTGGCAGGGCGAACTGAAGGAAGAAGCGGAGAAGGTGGGGCTTGACTTCTTTTCTACACCGTTTGACAGGACGGCGGTTGATTTTCTGGAGGGGCTTGGCGTACTGTTTTATAAGATTGCTTCTTTTGAACTGGTTGACATTCCACTGATAAAGTATGTGGCTTCCAAGGGCAAGCCCATTATTCTCTCCACGGGGATGTCAAATCTGGGGGAGATAGAGGACGCAGTCAGGGCAATCCGGGAACAGGGAAATGAAAATATTGCTCTGCTGCGCTGTGCAAGTGCATATCCGGCAATTACGGATCAGATGAATCTGCGGACTATGCAGAATATGGGGGAAGTCTTCGGCGTTCCGGTGGGACTTTCCGATCATTCCATGGGATCCGTGGGCGCGGTCACCGCAGTTGCGCTGGGTGCAAAAATTATTGAGAAGCATTTCTGCCTCGACAGGGCAATCGAAAACCCGGATTCGTCCTTTTCCATGAATCCGGAGGAATACCGGCAGATGGTGAACGATGTCAGACAGGCGGAGAGAGCGATTGGCATCGTGAACTACGGAATGTCTGAGCAGGAAAAAAGCAGCATGGTATTCAGAAAGTCTGTGTTCTGCGTGGAAGATATCAAAAAGGGAGAGCGCATCACGGAGAAGAATGTCAGGGTGATACGCCCCGGTTACGGCTTGAAGCCGAAGCACTACGAAGAGATTCTCGGGCAGGTTGCGCTGCAGGACATCAAGCGGGGCACCCCCATGCGCTTTGAATACATCGGGAAGGGGAGCAGGGTGCTTTTTCTGACAAATAATGAGAATTCGATGAAGCTGTACCGGTGGATCAGTGAGCGCTGTGAGGCAGTATTGCAGCAGGAGCCGCTGCGGCTGGTGCAGGTTATGGAGATACAGCCTGATCTGATCGTGAGCTATAATTACTCCCATATCATACCCGAGGATGTGATCCGTTATATGGGAAAAAGGATTCTGAATATGCATATTTCCTATCTTCCGTGGAACAGAGGATCTTCACCGAACCTGTGGAGCTTTCTTGACGATACGCCCAAGGGCGTGACGATCCATCATGTATCTGCGGGGCTGGATAAGGGAGAGATTGTATGTCAGCGCCGGCTGGAGTTTGATGTGGAAAGGGAAACCTTTGAGAGCACCTATGAGAAGCTGAATGAAGCAATTACGGAATTGTTTCAGGAGAACTGGGAACGGTTTCTCTCGGGAGAGTTTACGTTAAAGGAGCAGCCGGCGGGAGGAAGCTACCACAATCTGAAGGATCTGAGAGCGCTTCAGGAGAAGCTTCCGTTTGAGTGGACGGACAGAATTGCGGATGTTCTCGAGAAATACCGACAGATGAAGGAATGCGAGTGATATGATATATATAAGGGCAGATATGAACGGCGTTATCGCCACGGGACATGTGATGAGATGCCTCGCTGTTGCAGATGCGGCGAGGGGCATGGGGGAGGAGACGACTTTCCTGCTTGCGGACGGGGAAGCGACGGCTCTGCTTGAGAAAAGAGGTTACCGTTATCATATCCTGAATACCTCTTGGAAGGATATGGAGGGTGAACTGCCGGCGCTGCGTAAGGTCATAGAGGAACAGGGAATCCATACGCTGCTGATTGACAGCTATCAGGTGACGGAAAAATATCTTACAGAACTCGGAAAGCTGGTGCGGACAGTCTATATTGACGATGTGAATGCATTCCATTATCCGGTGTCGGCGCTGATCTGTTATGCAAATTATTATGCAACGTTCAAATATGAAGAGAACTATGCGGCGGAACAGCTGTTTCTGGGAACAGATTATGTTCCATTGCGGGCGGTCTATGCAGATTGTCCCCAAAAGAGAATTGCAGAGGTCGTGGAGAACCTTCTGGTCATGTCCGGCGGAACGGATCAGTATGACATTCTTTCACATATCCTCAGGGCGGTTCAGGGGCGCAATTACCGCCGGATAGAGGTAGTCTGCGGGGCATATTATAAAAATTATGACGGTCTGTGCAAGGCATATGCCGGGTGCGAAAATGTTGTAATCAGAAGGAATGTCAGTGATCTGGAAACCAGTATGCAGAGAGCCGACCTTGCGATTACGGCGGGGGGAAGCACGATGTATGAGCTCTGCGCCTGCGGCACTCCGGCACTCTCGTATTCGTTTGCGGATAACCAGCTTGGCAATGTCGTGCAGTTCCAGCGCGATCAGGTCATTGATTATATTGGGGACGTGCGATATGTGGATGTCCCGGATGAGCTTTTAAAGCTTCTGGACCGGTATGACCGGGATGCGGAATTGAGAAGGCAGAGGTCAGAGAAGATGCGGCGTGTTGTGGATGGAAAGGGAGCTGCCAGAATTGCTCGTATTCTGATGGAAGAGGGTAGACGTTAATAATGGGAAAAACTCGGTTCGGAAGGAAAACAGTACAGGCGGCAGCAGTGCTTATTGTGTTTGGCATACTTTTTTCAACCGGCTGTCTGACGAATAGGAGAAGAGCAACGCAGACCTATCAGGTTGTCATTTTTGGAGACAGTGTATACGGTAATGTCAGGGATGAATCGGCGATTCCTGAGCGTCTTGAAGAACTGTTGGGGATGACGACATTTAATGCGGCGATCGGCGGGACCTGTCTGGGAAGATGGGATACAGAAAGTGATCTGGATTATTCCGGAGATTCTCTGTCGGTTGTTGCGCTGGCGAAAGCGATTTATGCTTCTGATTTTGGCGTGCAGGAGGCAATGCGTTCAAAGGAGGAAATCATTGATTATTTTCCTGAGATGATCAGAGAACTGGAGGAGATTGATTTTTCGTCTGTGGAGCTGGTGATTATCGGGAGCGGAACGAATGACTACTACAACGGAATACTTCTGGAAAACAGTAAGGATCCGATGGATGAGCACAGCTTTGCGGGGGCGCTTCGCAGGACGATCGGCTATCTTCGCAGGAGTAACCCTGAATTACAGATTTTACTGGTGACACCGGCTTACAGCTGGCTTGTACAGGCCGGACAGACCTGTGAACAGTATAATTTAAGCGGAATACTAGAGGAATATGTCAATAAAGAGATTGAAGTCGCGGAGGAATGCGGGGTGGAGGTGCTGGATATTTATCATGATTTCTACCCTCATGAGCAATGGGAGGACTACACGCTTTATACGCTTGACGGGCTTCATCCTAACGATGACGGACGGAAGATGATCGCAGAAAGAATTGCGGAGTATCTGAAAAATAATTTATGAAAGAGAACATCGGAGGAGGTGTGGAGGAAGAGATGGGACAGGGAATCAAAGCTCCGGGAGAACTGCTTGCCGGGTGCGCGAAGAAATTGAAAAAGGAGTGGAAGCTGGCTTTCTTTTCGGCGGTTGTGATCGGGCTGCTGGTACATATGCCGGCGCTTCTTTCGGATATACCGAACCATGACGGACTGGACAGCCTGTATTTTGACCAGAACATGATCACGTCGGGAAGATGGTTCCTTATGGTTGCCTGCGGTATGTCATCCTTTTACACAATTCCATGGGTGATCGGGCTGATCGGTCTGCTCTGGCTGGGGATTACGGCCGCTGTGCTTGTGGAACTGCTGGAGGTGAAGCAAAGCTGGGCGATTGTGACGATCAGCGGACTGCTTACGTCGTTTCCGGCACTGGCATCGACCTTTGCCTATGTCTTTACGCTTGACGGTTATATGCTGGCATTGCTGCTTGCGGCGCTGTCGGTGCTGCTCACAAAAAAATACCGATACGGTTTCCTCGCCGGTGGCGTATGCCTTGCATTCAGCCTTGGCATCTATCAGGGTTATCTTGCGTTTGCAATGATATTGTGTGTGCTGGCGATATTGATGTTGTTTGCCGACGAGGGCAAGGCAGGAGAAAAGCTGCGCAAAATGCTGCGCTATGTCTGCATGGGAATCCTTGGCGCAGTGCTTTATTATGTCATTCTCCAGATACTGCTCAGACTTGAGGGGAAGGAGCTTGCTTCCTATCAGGGAATCAGCGGTATGGGGGGAGGAGTGCCGGATGCCGGAATTTTAGGGACGATACGGGGAATGTACAGTGATTTCTTCCGCTTTTCGCTGGGAGGAAATATCCTTTTTAACAACGGAATTTCCGCGTTTGCCTGCATTTTACTCGCTCTGGCGACACTCGGGACGGGCATCTTTCTGATGCTCCGGAGAAAATGGTGGAAGAATCCGATGTTTTTCGTTATAATAGTTTTGGCAGTCGTGGCGCTTCCACTGATCACAAATGTGATCCTGCTGATTTCGCCCTCTGTCACCTATCATCTTCTGATGAGGTATCAGTGGGTGCTTTACCTGATCGGTATGACGGCGTTTGTCAGCAGATACAGCGGAGAGCTTCCTATTGGGAAGCTGGCGGAGTGGCTGGCATTTGCGGCTGTTGTTGTCATCGTGTTCTGTTATGGCGTGGCGGACAACATCGGATATTCCAATTTACAGAAGAAGTATGAGAAGACCTATGCCTATTGTGTAAGGCTGCTCGACCGCATTGAGCAGACGGAAGGATATTATCAGGGGATTCCCATCGCAATGGTGGGGGTGGTCGGGGACGAGGAGTTCCCGCCGACGGATCTGACGCTTCCGGTTACCTCAGGAATGATCGGGTTAAACGGCGATATGCTGCTCTATACAGGCAGGAATTACAAATTATTTATACAGAATTATCTGGGCGCTACGCTGAATATCCTGCCGGCTGAGGCGATGGGGGACATGTATTACGACGAGGAATATATTTCCATGGACAGCTTTCCGGGGGAGAACTCTATTCGGATCATCGATGGAATTATGTATATTAAGACGGAGAATGTAAACCGGTAAAGGAGATACGGAATGGCAGTATTATCAATCGTGCTTCCGGCATATAACGAAGAACAGAATATTGCAAATACCGTGAAGGTTCTTTCTGAAATACTGGAACAAAATAAAATCGACTATGAGCTTGTTTTTATCAGCGATGGATCGAGAGATGGCACCTATGCAGAGATTGTAAAGGCAGCGGCGGATAATCCGAGAGTGAAGGGTGCCGAGTTCAGCCGGAATTTCGGAAAGGAAGCGGGAATTTTTGCAGGGCTTGAGCTTGCGTCGGGAGACGCGGTCATTGTGATGGACTGTGATCTGCAGCATCCGCCACAGCTGATTCCGCAGATGTGGAAGCTCTGGCAGGACGGTGTCGAGGTTGTTGAGGGTGTGAAATCGGACAGGGGGAAGGAGAGTCTGGGCTACAAGCTTTCGGCAGGGCTTTTCTACCGGATCATGAGTAAGCTGATCAAGATCGACATGAGCGCTTCCTCGGATTTTAAGCTTCTCGACCGCAAGGTGGTCGATGTCCTGCTGGGATTGCCGGAGCGCAACACCTTTTTCCGGGCGCTGAGCTTCTGGGCGGGCTTCCGGACGGAGTCTCTGCCGTATGAGGTACAGGAGAGGCAGTTCGGGAAGAGCAAGTGGTCGTTCTGGAGTCTGATGAAATATGCGATTTCTAATGTGACATCCTTCAGTACGTTGCCCTTGCAGTTAGTCACTGTGCTGGGGATGATCTCTATTCTGTTCAGTGTGGTGCTGGCAATACAGACGCTGGTGAGGTTTCTGATGGGAAATTCGCTCGGCGGGTTTACAACGGTTATCCTGCTGATCCTGATTATCGGCGGCTTTCTGATGCTGAGCCTTGGGATCATCGGACATTATATTGCAAGAATTTATGAGGAAGTAAAGGGAAGACCGAAATATATCATCAGCAAAGTGACGCAGAACGTACAGGGAGAGGTTGTCGGCGCATGGAACAGGGGTCGCAACTGATCGTGGATGATAAGGAAAGGATGGAGGAAGGATGATTAATTTTAATGTGCCGCCTTATGCGGAAAAAGCGATGGACTATATCATGGAGTGCGTGAAGAACCAGAAGATCTGTGGTGACGGCGCGTACACAAAAAAATGTAATGCATGGATTGAGGAGAGAACCGGAACCACGAAGTGTCTGCTGACGACCTCCTGCACACATGCCACAGAGCTGGCAGCGCTGCTGGCGGACATCAAGCCGGGCGATGAGGTCATCATGCCGGCATACACCTTTGTCTCGACAGCGGATGCTTTTGTGCTGAGAGGTGCTGTCCCGGTCTTTGTGGACATCCGTCCCGATACCATGAACATTGACGAGAAGCTGATCGAAGCCGCAATTACGGACAAGACGCGCGCCATTGTGCCGGTTCATTATGCGGGCGTGGCATGTGAGATGGATACGATCATGGATATTGCCCGCAGGCATAATCTGATTGTAATCGAGGATGCGGCGCAGGGAATTATGGCGTCCTACAAGGGGAAGGCTCTCGGCACGATCGGCAGCTTCGGGTGCTTCAGTTTTCATGAGACGAAGAATTACAGCATGGGCGAGGGCGGAGCGCTGCTGATCCGCGATGCGAAGGATGTGGAGGAAGCCGAAATCATCCGTGAGAAGGGCACGAACAGAAGTAAATTTTACAGGGGACAGATCGATAAGTATACATGGGTGAATTACGGTTCGTCCTATCTGCCCAGCGATATGAATGCGGCATATCTCTATGCGCAGCTGGAGATTGCGGACAAGATCAATGAGGCGAGACTGGCTCTCTGGAACAGATATTATGAAAATCTGCTTCCGCTTGCAGAGGCGGGGAAAATTGACCTGCCTGTTGTACCGGAGGGCTGCGTGCACAATGCACATATGTTTTATATCAAAGCGAAGGATATTGAGGAGAGGACGGCAAGGATTGCTGATCTGAAGGAGAACGGCATTATGTCGGTATTCCACTATATCCCGCTTCACACGGCTCCCGCAGGACAGAAGTTCGGACGCTTCCATGGTGAGGACAGATATACGACCGCTGAAAGCGAGAGACTGATGCGTCTGCCGATGTATTATGGGCTGACGATGGAGCAGGTTGACTATATTTGCGATGTGATTAAGAAGTTTTAAGGAAGCTGATCTATGAAGAAAATAGCCGCAGAGCTTGCGGTAATCCTGAAAGGGATACTGTTTACAGGCTTTAGCATCCAGACGGTCATGGGGATCGTCTGGATGTGTTTCAATTTCATCCATCTGCAGGATTTCGGAGAGCCGGAGGGAATTTTGTATCCGGTTTTGCGAAACGCTTCAGGCGGCGCTTATCCTCTGCTGTATCTGGTACAGCTGTGTGCGGCTTTCTTTGCCGCGCACTTTTTTCTGCAAAGCCTTTATCCGGCGAAAGGATTTCTTTCCGTATGGCGTGACTTCGTCCTGCTGACATTCCCGCTGGCGATGCAATGCCATCTCGCACTTTCCCCTTATTCTCTGGCCAGTTCTTTTGTGTTGATTGCAGTTTCCCTTGCAATCAGGCTGTGTGGAAACAGGGAGTCTTTTTCGATGCGTCTATTTGCGGCGGAAGGGCTGTGCTGGCTTATGCTTACGCTTCTGCTTCCGGAATATCTCGTGCTGGGCGGGGGGCTGTTCCTTCTGACGGGAGTTATCGGAGCGGTCGGAATGTTGAGAAGACACCGGAAACAAAGCCTTTGCACTCTGCTTGTTGTGTGTGCGGCCTGTTTCGGAATTGTGTCCGGCAGTGTAAGCCTGTCGGAGCGGTGGGAGAATCCATTCCGGCAGGAAGAGCTTGCGGTGTCCGTGTTCAGCAGATTTGCATGGCAGAATATGTGGAATGATATGGGACAATGGCCGCAGGAAGTGCCGGAGGCGCTTGGAGAGCAGGTGTTGGAGATCTCGAGGTATGCGGACAATGTCCGGCTCATCATGAAACCGATTATGGATGAGACTTTTGAGACAGAGAAAAAAGTACAGTATTACCTGAGTATGGCGGAGATCGGATGGAGGCTGCACGCTTCCGTGTTGATCCGGCAGATAGGCTGGGATGTGCTGGGCTATGGTGTCACACCGCTCATTCTGCCGCTCCAGCTGCAGGGCAGGGCATATGATGCTTACTCGGGAAGAAATTATGAGCTGATGATGAGCCATACACCTGTGCTGACGAGCAGGTATGTGCGCTACAGCTGCTGGTGGTTCAGATGGATGCTGGCAGTGGCAGCCCTTTTATGGATTGCGGGACGGCTTGCCGGCTGGCATGCGGAGAGCCGACCCGGGTTTGCGGGCATTCTGCTGTGTGTCCTTACGCTTGGCCTGATCGTTGTATGGTACACGATGAGGGGGGCCGGCGTGATGGATTATAAGTGTACGGTGGCGGTGAATCTTTTCTGGATGGCAGCGGGGCTGACAGGATGGCAGGGAGGTTCGGCAGATAGGATGTTCGGGGAGGTAGAGGAGCAGAGATGTTAGCAATTCAGATTTTGTTATTAGTGTTGCTGCTGGTGGTGGTTCCGACTATGGCAGGAGGCATATTTGACAGTGGGGAGACAGGGCTCCACAAGCTGCTGTTTATGTGGGTGAGCGGTCAGATGCTGCTGCTGGCGGGATTTCAGCTGATCTGTGTGCCGTTGATATTGAATCCCCGGGAGGATAATTTTAAACATGTGATTATTCTGTACGGAGTTTATGCGTTAGCCGCCGTGCTGTTGTCCATGGGAGTATCGATCAGGCGTCAGGCGGGGCGAAGGACGATCGTGGCGGAGGTATTTGCGCCCGAAGCGGATCTGACAGCCGGAGTGCTCAGGATTTTTGTGCTTGCACTGCTGGTTTTGCAGCAGGTGCTGGCGGGTACCCTGGCATATGAGGAGGGCGACGATGCCTTTTATGTGGCGGTTTCCTCCATAACGGCACAATCGGAGACAATGTATGAAATTTTGCCGTACACGGGCGGGGCAACCGGACTGGATGCCCGTCACGGACTTGCACCGTTTCCGGTATGGGTTGCAATGATCTCACGGCTGACGGGAATGCATGCGGCAACGATAGCCCAGATTGTGCTGCCTGTCGTGCTGATTGCAATGGCATACGCGGTTTACGCTCTGATCGGCAGACGGCTTTTTAAGGAAAACCGTCGGGGACAGTTGTTCTTTCTGCTGCTGTTGGAGCTACTTGTAATCTTTGGCGGGCAGTCGCTTTACACGGCTGAAAATTTTCTGCTGGTGAGAACGGCACAGGGCAAGGCAGTGCTTGCCGACATAGTGATTCCGTTTACATTTCTGCTGCTCTTTTTCCTGTTTGAAAAGCTGGAGCAGGGGAAAATGCCGGAGATCAGGTACTGGCTGCTTTTGGGCATGACGATGATCACAGGCTGCCTGTGCAGTACGCTGGGAACGCTGTTTGTCTGTCTGCTGCTGGCGGTCGGGGGCGGTTGCGCAGTGTTCTGCTACAGGAAATGGAAGATTCTTCCTTTGCTTGCAGCGTGCGGGATAGTACCGCTGGCAATGGCGCTCTTATATCTGAGGTTTGATTGAGAGGGATACGGATATGTGGACAGAGGCAGTGCAGATTTTTCAAAAATATATGGGAACGGGGCTGATCGTGATCTGGTTTCTGGCAGCATTGGTTTATGTGCTCCTGAATGAGAAACAGAGACCGAAGAGAATCTTTTTCGTCTATATGCCGGTCGTTATGCTGCTGATTTACTTTAATCCGCTCTTTGTCAGGGTGTTTTTTTCCGTGGTGGAAAGTGAAATTTACTTCCGCATGTGGTGGCTGATACCAGTGATTATTGTGATTGCCTATGCTGTCGTCTGCATCTGCGACAGGCTCAGAGGCAGGGCAAAGGGCATATTTGCGGTTACGGCGGTTGCACTGATTGTCCTTTCGGGGAAGCTGGTGTACAGTAATCCGCTGTACAGCAGGGCGGAAAACAGCTACCATGTGCCGCAGAGCGTGGTAGAGATATGCGATGCGATTGTAGTGCCCGGGCGTGAGGTGATGGCGGCATTTCCGTCAGAGCTGATTCTGTATGTACGGCAGTATGACCCGAGGGTATGTATGCCCTACGGCAGAGATGACATGGGGAAGTATTACAATGCCTTTTATGATGCTATGCAGGAAAAGAATATTGATCTTGAGGTCATCATGCCGTTTGCGAACCAGACGCTTTGCCATTACCTTATCTTTCGGGATGACAAAGAAATCATGGGGAACCCCCAGGATTTCGGATTGGAATTTTTTGAACGGATAGACGGATATGTGATTTATCGCAATTCAAATATACCGCTTGAGTATTAGGCTATTCGTAAAAGCTGTTGTAATAGTTGATGGCTTCGACAAGGTGTTCTGCAACCTTGCGGCGTCCCTCTGCATTCAGATGGAGATTGTCTGTCAGATAGTCGCTGGCATTATTTTCGTTGAAGGTGCCATAGATATTGTCCACGAAAGTGATCTGCATCTGACCACAGATGTAGGCTTCCTGAATGGCAAATTCAGATAAGGCGCTGCCGTTGTATTTGACAATATCGCTGCTGACATAATTTCCGTTTTCGTCTCGCTCGGAAGAAAAGGCATAGGGGGGTGACATGACGATGATGCGGGTGTTGGGATGATACTGCTGCATCATTTCCAGACCGGCGGTCAGGTTTCCGGTAAAGGTCTGGATGTCGGTGGGGTTGTCCGAATTATACATGGAGTGCCCCATAAGATAATCGGCTGCATCGTACATGACGACAATAATGTCTATTTTATCAAAATCCACGGTGGAGTACAGGGAATGAACCTCCGCAATCTCTGATGGAGCACTGTCGCCCAGGACGTTCAGAGCCTGCCCGACATAATCGTCCACTTCAATGTCTGTCGAGAGGAATGCCATCCAGTAAAAGGTGAAAGCATCCCACGGATTGACATCCGTATAAGGATGTGCCTGTGTGGATGCAAGATAGCTGCCGCCTATGGAAAAATTGTAAACAGTGGCTCCGGTCATTTCGGCGAGCATACTGGCAAGATTGTCACTGGAACCCCGGTCATCGGCGAAGGGTGAGTTGCCAAAGACGGCGATGCTTAGCCCGTCGGACAGATCGGGAGCAATCAGATTGCCGGATTTGTCCGTCAAGGGAAGGATGTTGTCGTAGTTTTCCGCCTGATAGTCGTCCGGATTCCCGGAGTTTGTGCTTGGATCAATGAATTGTCCCCAGTTTGAGAATTTGAAGATAATTGTCCCAACCGTGATGACGACCACCGCAAGGAGCACAATGTGTGTATTGAGACGGAACCTGAACCTGCGGGGAGCGTCCCCGGCATCGGAGGTATCGATATCATCTGCCTCATCGTCGCTGGCCTCAATATTGTTTTTTTCAATATCCTCGTTGACCAAATCAGAGAGATCGGCGCTGTCAAGATCAATGAGATCAATGTCGGGTATTTTATTTTGCATAACCATCCTCATTTCTGAACCTTTTTAAATCATTTTACTATTATATGTCATAGAAGTCCATATTATCAACTTGATTTTGGGTGTGACCGGTATCTTTAAGAAATTATAAAGAAATTCTTTATAACTTGCTACAAGCTATGAGGGATGCTATAATGTTACAGAATTGTTAAGCTTGTCTGAAGACTTGCGCGGGGTGTCGCAGAATACTCGGGCATGGAGGTAAGAATGAAAAAGTTATTTAATCATACGAAGCGGCCGCAGGAACAGTGGGAGAATTATGAAGAGGAGGACTTTGACTGGGACAGTGGCGACGGCAATGCCGATGAGGAAGCGTTTTACGGCGAAGACGGCGAGTATATTGAAAATGGAGAGTACGCGGAGGACGGCAGCTACGTCGAAAATGGAGAGTACGCGGAGGACGGCAGCTACGTCGAAAATGGAGAGTATACGGAGGACGGCAGCTACGTCGAAAATGGAGAGTATGCGGAGGACGGCAGCTACGTCGAAAATGGAGAGTATGCGGAGGACGGCAGCTATACTGACAATGGTGAGTATACGGAGGAACCCCGCTTTTATCCTGAGGATGAAGAGAATTTTTACGAGGGTGAGATTCTGTACGAGGGCGGAAGCGGAACCCAGGACGGCGAGATCCGGTATGAGGACAGCGAACTTTACAATGCCGACTACAGAGGGGATGACCTGACCGAAAAGAAAAAAAAGCGCGGACAGAAGAGCGGGCTGGGACAAAAACTGAAGGAAATTCCGGTCATCGACAAGGTCATTGCCGCAACCGGTGCGGCGGTTCTGGTTCTGGCGCTGGTCACGGGGATTTTCCTGATTAATTCCAGAAGTACGGCGCATCAGGTGTCCGATTTCACCAGCGTCGGTACGCAGCTGGGCAATATTTCGGTCATTGGCGGACAGGGATTGAATGCGGTAGCCGATGCGCTGCAGGCAAGGCTTGCAGCGGACGAAACGGATGAGATCCAGCCGGAGCCGGATGAGCAGGAGCCGGAAAAGGGATATGAGGAGATAGATTATTCCCGGCAGGTGACGGTCGAACTGAATATGACCTCTATTCAGAAGGATCTGAAGATCAAGTTCACCAATCAGAAGACGGGAAAGCTGGTTGCCAACGTGCCGTTTTCTGTGACGGTAAAGGATCCCGACGGAAAGAGCAGTATCTGGTCCGATGATGATATGGACGGCATTATCTATAAAAAGGATATTACTCCGGGAACCTATAAGATCACGATAGAAAAGCTCACGGATGAGAAATATGCGGCATATGCCCTGTCCAGGGACACAAGGTCGGTTGAGGTCAAAAAGGATATCACCTATCAGAAGGTGGATGTTGCCAACGAGGTGAAGTCCGAGTCGGAGGTTGATGCCAAGAAGGAAGATACGGCAAAGAATGATACGGTCGTGGAGTCGGCGCTGCAGGATACGGTTGCATGGGTGGAGAGCACCGCTACGGGCATGTCCTACACGGAGGTGGCAAAGAGTACGATTCCGGATCCGCTGACGATCCTGACGGTGGCACGCGGCATGGATAAGCATTTTATGCGAATGGCATTGACGAGCAGTGCAGTTACGCTGAGTTCATCGGCGGGGGCGGAAATACCCGTCGGAGGAACAACCACTCTTACAGCGGGAGCACCTGTCATCACAGGATCTGAAAAGGAGAAGGTGACGGTCGGTTCCGTGAGTGATGTGAAATGGACAAGTCTGAACGAGCAGATTGCAACCGTGAATGCAAACGGCCAGGTTACAGGTGTGACTGTCGGAGAGGTACAGATCCTGTATGCCGCAAAGGCAAACGTCACAATAGAAAAGCAGAATCCCACCGTGTCACAGGGAGATGCGGCTGCGGCGCAGCAGGCGGTAGTGGATGTCAGCGGCAGCATCATAATCAAGGTGACCGGAGAGAAGCTGGGCAAGGGAACACTTACAGCAGATAAAACGGCGGTTACAGTGCTGATTAAGAATAATGCTGTCGTGCAGACAGTGGCGCAGGGCTTTAAGGAAGGAAAGACACTCGAATACAGTGTGGTGTCCGATAAGGAGACGGTCGCAACCGCTGCTGTGGATGCCACAGGTAAGGTGACGATCACCGGTGTGGGCGCAGGTACTGCAAAAATTACGGTCAAGGCAAATTATGCAAGTCAGTCTGTGCCGGGAACAACTGTGACGGAGGAGACGGCAGCTACGCTGGTCATTGATGTCATAGTCGGCGCAAACAAGGTAATCGGGCTTGACAGGACATCTACACTGGCATATGTTGCTAACCCGCTCGAACTGAAAGCAACGATAACGGGAGCTACTACGACAAGTCCCGCCATCACTGTTGAGGCATCTGACCCGACGGTCGTGAAGGTGACGGTAGGCGCGATCAAGACAGAGAACAATGTAATCACAGCGCCGGTTGTACTGGAGCCTTTGAAAGAGGGAAGCGCGACAGTCACCGTGAAATGTCTGGAAAACGGCGAGGAGGTTATGGCGGCATGTGTCGTGACAGTAAGGCCGAATCCCAGAACGGACGTGACAACAGCGCTGAAGGACAGCAAGGGCAACCTGCTCTACGTCATGGAAAACGACAGCTATCGTCAGGCAACCTATGCCGATTACTATACGTTCAGCAAGTTCTATATCAAGGGCCAGGTTAAGTATACGGGCTGGCAGACCATTGAAGGAAGAGTGTTCTATTTTACTGCCGATGGAAATGCAGTTACGGGGGAACAGGTCATTCAGGGTGCAAAATATACCTTTGCCAGTGACGGCTCACTGGTGACCGGAAACGGAACGCTCGGCATCGATGTGTCTAAGTGGAACGGAACAATAGACTGGACGGCAGTGAAGAATTCAGGTATCAGCTATGTTATTATCCGCTGCGGCTACAGAGGTTCTTCGCAGGGAACCCTGATCGCCGATCCGAAGTTTACTACGAACATCAAGGGCGCGACAGCCGCCGGCTTGAAGGTTGGCGTTTACTTCTTCACGCAGGCAGTCGATGAGCGCGAGGCGGTGGAAGAGGCATCCATGGTGCTGGAACAGATCAAGAACTACAAGATCTCCTACCCGGTATTTCTGGATGTGGAGCCGAGCGGAGGACGCGCGGACTCCATCAGCAGCGAGACGAGAACGGCGGTCTGCAAGGCATTCTGTCAGACGATACAGGGTGCAGGCTACACGGCGGGAATCTATGCGAACAAGACGTGGCTTGAGACGAAGCTTGACCCGGGTGCATTGAGCGCATATAAGATCTGGCTGGCTCAGTATGCGTCGGCTCCCACCTATGCTGGCAGGTACGATCTCTGGCAGTACAGGGCGACCGGAAAGGTTTCCGGTATCAGCGGAAATGTGGATATGAACCTCAGCTATCTGGGATACTAAAGCTGACGCTTAAGAAAAACGCAAGAACTATTAAGAATAAATGTGTTTGGAAACCTGCGGAAAGTGTGCTATGATGGGAATGTCCTCAGACAGGGATGGAAAGGAAGAATTATCTGATGAGAACTTATCTTGTGACGGGAGGAGCCGGTTTTATCGGATCCAATTATATTCACTATATGTTCAGAAAGTACGGAGACGAAATCCGCATTATCAATGTGGATGTGCTGACCTATGCGGGAAATCTTGAGAACCTCAAGGATGTCGAGAACAGACCGAACTATGAGTTCGTCAGGGCAGACATCTGCGATAAGGAAGCAATCTCCAAAATATTTGCTGAAAATGATATTGACAGGGTGGTACACTTTGCGGCGGAGAGCCATGTGGACCGGAGCATCCGCAACCCGGAGGTCTTTGTACAGACCAATGTTCTGGGAACTGCTGTGATGCTGAACTGTGCGAAGGCAGCATGGGAGCTGCCGGACGGAAGCTTCCGGGAGGGGAAGAAATTCCTTCATGTCTCAACTGATGAGGTGTACGGTTCACTGCCGGATGACGACAATGCGTTTTTCTATGAGACGACACCCTACGATCCGCACAGCCCTTACTCGGCGAGCAAGGCAAGCTCGGATATGCTGGTGAAAGCATATATGGACACTTATCACTTCCCGGCGAACATCACGAATTGTTCCAACAATTACGGGCCTTATCAGTTCCCGGAGAAGCTGATTCCGCTTATCATCAACAATGCGCTTCACGGAAAGAAGCTTCCGGTATACGGAGACGGCAAGAACGTCCGCGACTGGCTGTTTGTCGAGGACCACGCAAAGGCGATCGATATGGTTCAGGAGAAGGGAAGGCTGTTCCAGACCTACAATATCGGCGGACATAATGAAAAACAGAATATCGAGATCATTCATATTATTCTGGATACATTACAGGAAATGCTTCCTGATACAGACCCGAGAAAGGCACACATCAACGAAGATCTGATCACCTATGTGGAGGACAGAAAGGGTCATGACAGAAGATATGCCATTGCACCGGATAAGATCAAGGCGGAGATCGGCTGGGAGCCGGAGACAATGTTTAAGGAAGGCATCCGCAAGACGATAAAATGGTTCTTTGAGCACGAGGAATGGATGAAGAATGTGACGAGTGGAGATTATCAGAAGTATTACAGTGAGATGTACGAAAAGTAAAGAGACAACCATCAAATGGGAACGATCAGCGTCGTTCCCATTCGGTGTGTAAAAAAGAAGGTTGTTGTGCAGACAGAATTGGAGGGTTTTTATGAAAGGAATTATACTTGCCGGAGGCTCCGGAACCAGACTTTATCCATTGACAAAGGCAATCTCAAAGCAGATTATGCCGGTTTATGACAAACCTATGATTTATTATCCGCTTTCGACACTCATGTTGGCGGGAATCAGGGAGGTACTCATCATTTCGACGCCAAGGGATCTTCCGGTGTTTCAGGAGCTCCTCGGAGACGGCAGCCAGCTGGGAATGGAGTTCTCCTATGCGGTGCAGGAGTACCCGAGGGGACTGGCAGATGCCTTTATCATCGGGGAAAAGTTTATCGGCAGCGACAGAGTGGCGCTTGTGCTGGGGGACAATATTTTCTACGGACAGAGCTTTTCCAAGGTTTTACAGCAGGTTGCGGCAAGGGAAGAGGGAGCGACCATTTTTGGCTACTATGTGCGTGACCCCAGAGAGTACGGCGTAGTCGAGTTTGATGGGAACGGCAAGGCACTTTCCATCGAAGAGAAGCCGGAGCATCCCAAGAGCAATTACGCAGTGCCGGGGCTGTATTTCTACGACAATGACGTTGTGGAGATCGCAAAGAATGTCAAGCCCTCCGCCAGAGGCGAGATTGAAATTACCTCTGTGAACAACGAATATCTGAGTCGGGGGACTTTGAGGGTTGAAACTCTCGGTAGGGGCTTTGCGTGGCTCGATACAGGGAATCATGATGCGCTGCTGGATGCCTCTGACTTTGTCGCGGCGTTCCAGAAGAGACAGGGACTGTATATCTCCTGCATTGAGGAGATTGCCTATAAGCGCGGTTTTATTGACAGGGAACAGCTGCTGAAGCTGGCGGAGCCTTTATTGAAGACGAACTATGGAAAATATCTGACAGAGGTAGCGAATGGACTCTAAATTACGAAGAATGGCGATCCTTTCTTCCATGGCGGTCATTCTGCTGGTGGCAGTGCTTGTGCTGTATCTGAACAGGAGCCAGAGCCCCTCCTCCGCAGTGCATCCACAGGAGAGCACTGTGACAGAGGAGGCGGAGAGCACAGAAGAGAGACAGGACGGACAGATTGGCAATGATCTTTCTGCGTTCCTTAGGGACAATACCTTTTTTGATCAGGAGGTCAATCCAATCTTGGAGGCTGCCCAAAACGAGACACCGAGCCTGTCGCTGGTGGTGACTTCGGTCGAAAAGGATCTGCGTGTACAGATCGTAGATCAGTCCGGACAGCCCGTTGCAGGCGAGAGCTTCTATGTGAAGCTCGACGGCATCGGAGAGTACAAGGATCTGGATAAGGACGGCGTGGTGTATATCGGTGATCTGGCAGCCGGAGAGTATTATGTGGGGCTGCTTCCTGTTTCGGGTTATCGCGTGCCTGAGAATGAGACGCGCGTCCGGGTGAAGGATAAGGTCGAGTACGTTGCAATCGAGGATATTTCCCTGCTGATCAAGACGGAGGCGGATATTGACGCCGAGGCAGAGGACACGGAGATTGCGGATGCGCTTGAGGATGCAGATAAAACAGAGATCAAGAAGCTCCAGAATACGACAGGGAACAGCCGGGTAGGAATTGACGTTTCCAAATGGAACGGTGACATCGACTGGGATAAGGTAAAAAACGCGGGAGTGGAATTTGCCATTATCCGGGCAGGCTACCGCGGCTCCTCCACGGGAAGCCTTGTTGAAGACCCGTATTTTGCGGCAAACATGAAAGGCGCCAAGGCAAGCGGCATGCCCGTGGGCGTATATTTCTTTACGCAGGCGGTAAATGAGGTCGAGGCTGTCGAGGAGGCGTCGGCGGTATTGCAGCTGATCAGGGAATATCAGCTGGATTATCCGGTCTTTATCGACACGGAGGGCGCCGGAGGCAGCGGACGGGCGGACAATCTGGATGTGGAGACCAGAACACTGGTCTGCGAGGCTTTCTGCCGGACAATTGAAAATGCCGGTTATCATGCCGGTGTATATGCGAGCCGGAACTGGTACAATAACATGCTGTACGCGGACAGGCTTGACAGTCAGTATTGTGTCTGGCTGGCGGAGTACCGAAGCGTACCGCTCTATCAGGGCTATTATCAGCTGTGGCAGTATACTTCAAAGGGAAAGATTGACGGGATTTCCGGCAATGTTGATATGAATATAAGCTATTATTAAAGAGTGAAAGGGATAGTACAGAGATGGGAAAGATTACGGTAGAGACCTGTGAGATAGAAGGATTAAAGATTATCACGCCCACCGTGTTCGGGGATGCAAGGGGATATTTTTTTGAGTCGTATCATTATGAGGACTACAAGGCGGCGGGGATTCCCGATGTCTTTGTGCAGGACAACCAGTCGGCGTCAAAGCGCGGTGTGCTGAGAGGACTTCATTTCCAGATCCAGCATCCGCAGGCGAAGCTTGTCAGGGTGATTAAGGGAGAGGTGTATGATGTGGCGGTAGACCTCCGTGAGGGCTCAAAAACCTATGGACAGTGGCATGGCGTTCTGCTCTCCGAGGAAAATAAGAAGCAGTTTTATGTCCCGAAGAATTTTGCCCACGGCTTTCTGGTTCTGTCAGACTATGCTGAGTTCTGCTACAAGTGTACAGACTTTTATCATCCCGGCGACGAAGGCGGCATCATTTATAACGATCCTGCAATCGGTGTGAAGTGGCCGATTCCGGAGGGGATGGAGCTGATCTTTTCAGACAGGGATACGAAATGGGGCGGACTTGACAGCCTGAAAAAGTGATGAAGGGATTTTGAAAGCATGAAAATAAGTAAAAAAGGCGGTATCGCGATCTTTTCAGTCATGGGTCTGATTCTTGCGGTAATCATCATTGTACATCAGAACCCGGGACCGGGGGCTGACCCGACGCAGGAGCTGATCAAGAAGATTATATCCTGCACGGTCATACTTGCCGCCTGTATTATCTTTGCAAAATGGTATGACAAATTTACCACTCTTCCGGTGGAACTGTTCCAGAACAGGCATCTGATATGGAAGCTGGCAAAGAATGATTTCAAGAAGAGATATGCGGGCTCTTACATGGGGGCGGTCTGGGCGATGCTCCAGCCGGTCGTGACGGTCGCCATGTATTATATCGTGTTTGACAAGATTATGGGCAACGGCGCGGGAAGAGGGAGCGGTGATATACCGTTTGTTCTTTTCCTGACGGCGGGGCTGGTTCCGTGGTTCTATTTCAGCGAGGCGTTAAACAACGGCACAAATGCCATGCTGGAATACAATTACCTTGTCAAAAAGGTTGTATTTAAGATCAGTATCCTGCCGATCATCAAGATCATCGCAGCAACCTTCATCCATGTATTTTTTGTGTGCATTCTTCTGGTGGTTGCCGCTATTTACGGCTATTATCCGACGATCTATACGATACAGATCGTTTATTACAGCGCCTGCCTTTTCATATTTGTGCTGGCACTGTGCTATACGACCTGCTCGGTCGTGGTATTTTTCAGGGATCTGTCCCAGATAATCAATATTGCGTTGCAGATAGGCATGTGGGCTACACCGATCCTGTGGGATATTAACGGTCTGGACTCCAAATGGGTGTTCATTCTGAAGCTGAATCCACTGGTTTACATTGTCAATGGTTACAGAAGCGCGATCTGCGAGAGGGAATGGTTCTTTCAGGATTTCTTCTCGACGATGTATTTCTGGATTGTGACAGTTGTGTTGTTCGGTATCGGCGCGGCAATATTTAAGAGGCTGAAGGTACATTTCGCGGATGTTTTGTAGACGCTGCAATATAGATTGAGAGAGTAGAGCGGGAAAGAGAATGGAAAAGGAAATTCAGATCAATGTGCAAGAGGTTGACGTTCCGGCAATCGAGGTGAAGGACGTCGTAAAAATCTATAAGCTCTATGACAAGCCGAGGGATCGCGTGAAAGAAGCGTTCGGCTTCGGGAAAAAGCAGAACCATAAGCTGCACTATGCCCTGAACGGCGTGAACATGAACATATACAAGGGGGAGACGGTCGGTATCATCGGGACGAACGGCTCGGGAAAGTCCACCATTCTGAAGATTATCACCGGCGTACTGACCCCTACCTCGGGAGAGGTGCGGGTAGATGGACGCATTTCCGCACTGCTGGAGCTCGGCGCCGGATTTAATCAGGAATACAATGGCATTGAAAACGTGTATCTCAACGGTACGATGATGGGCTTTTCCGAGAAGGAGATCGACCAGAAGCTGCCGGACATTCTTGAGTTTGCGGACATCGGAGACTATGTTTACCAGCCGGTCAAGACCTATTCCAGCGGTATGTTTGTCAGGCTTGCCTTTGCCGTGGCAATTAATATCGAGCCGGAAATTCTCATTGTGGATGAGGCATTGTCGGTGGGAGATGTCTTCTTTCAGGCGAAGTGCTATCATAAATTTGAGGAGTTTAAGAAGATGGGTAAGACCATCGTCTTTGTCAGCCATGACCTCAGCAGTATCAGCAAGTACTGTGACAGGGTATTTCTGCTGAATCAGGGGAATCTCCTTGGGGAGGGCTCTCCGAAGGAGATGATCAATGTCTACAAGCGTGTGCTGGTCGGTCAGTACGAAATGCCGGACAAACAGGAGAATCAGGATCTTTTGCAGGATCCGGAGCTCAGAAGGGCTGCGGGCGGGGCGGCGGACAAAGAGACGGCGCAGGGCATGAACCCGGAGACGCTGGAGTACGGAACGAAACAGGCAAAAATTACGGAATGTTATGTGACGGATGACAGAGGGATACGCACGACGGCGGTCATCAAGGGAAGCGAATTTACGCTGCATATGCGGGTGGAATTCAGCGATCATATTCCGGCGCCGATCTTTGCGTTCTCCATCAAAAATGTGATGGGAACCGAGATCACGGGAACGAATTCCATGATTGAAAAGGCGTTTCTCGAGAGCGCTGAGGCCGGACAGGTGAAGGACATCACCTTTACCCAGAAGATGGATCTTCAGGGCGGGGAATACCTGTTGTCTCTAGGGGTTACAGGCTATAACGGAGACACCTTTGAGGTGTATCACAGACTTTATGACGCAATGAATATTACGGTGGTTTCCGACAAAAATACAGTAGGCTACTATGACATGAATTCTGTAGTAACGGTGAGGGATGCGGATGTTGGATGAGATTGGAAAGGTAAAACTGGATTACAGTAAATACCCGGGAGAAGACTTTTACTGCGACGGTACGGTAGAGGATGAAATGCTGGACATTGTGAAGAATTATTCACCGGTCGAGTATGCAAAGGTTATAGAGGAGCGCAGGAGCTGGCCGATCCTTTATCATCTGTCTGCGCTGCGGGAAAATATCGTGGACTGGATTCCGATGAAGAAAACGGACAAGGTTCTCGAGGTCGGAAGCGGCTGTGGGGCGATCACCGGGACATTGGCGCGGAAGGCGGGAAGCGTGACCTGCGTGGATCTGTCGAAGAAGCGCAGTCTCATCAATGCCTACAGGCACAGCGAATGTGACAATGTTACAATTCATGTGGGAAATTTTAAGGACATTGAGCCGGAGCTGCCGAAGGATTATGACTACATCTGCCTGATCGGTGTATTTGAATACGGACAGGGTTATATCGGTGGACAGACACCTTATCAGGATTTCCTCAACATTCTTCTGCCACATCTGGCGAAGGGCGGCAGACTTATCATTGCGATTGAAAATAAATATGGCTTGAAGTATTTTGCTGGCTGTAAGGAGGATCATCTGGGTACATGGTTCTCGGGGATTGAAAACTATGTGGATGGCGGTGGCGTCAGAACGTTCAGCCGGAGAGGGCTGGAAAGGATATTCCGGAGCTGTGGCGTACAGGAATACCATTTCTACTATCCCTATCCTGATTATAAATTCATGACAGCGCTATACAGTGATGCTTATCTCCCGGGCAAGGGGGAACTGACAAACAATCTCAGGAACTTTGACAGGGACAGGATGCTGCTGTTTGACGAGAAGAATGCGTTCGACGGTATCGCCGAGGACGGTCTGTTCCCTGTCTTTTCAAACTCATATATCGCGGTCATCGGAGCGGATTTTGATGTGAAATATGTGAAGTATTCCAATGACAGGGCACCGGAGTATGCGATCAAGACAGAGATCGGCAGAAATGCATCCGGTGAGATCAGTGTCCGGAAATATCCGATGTGCTCTGCTGCAAAGGAGCATATCCGGGGGATGGCGGCGGCATATGATAAATTATCCGAGAGATTTCGGGGTGGGATGCTGGAGATCAACCGCTGTGAACTGACGGATAATGAAGCGGAGTGTTTTGCGGGCTTTGAGTTCGTACAGGGGACGCCGCTGTCTGAGCTGATGGACAGATGCCTCGACCGCGGCGATACAGAAGGATTTTTAAAGCTTTTCAGGGAATATGTAAAAAGAATCAGCTACCACAGTGAATATCCGGTGGCGGATTTTGACCTGATTTTTGCCAATATCCTTGTGCCGAAGCCTGCGCAGTGGGATAAGGAAAAGTGGACATTGATCGATTATGAATGGACCTTCGGCAAGACGATAGATACGAAGGAACTTGCTTTCCGTGCGGTTTATTGCTATCTGATGGAGGACGATAAGAGAAATAAACTAAATCTGGATTTAATTTTAGAGGAACTCGGAATTACGGAAGAGGACGCGGAGAATTACCGTGAGCAGGAGAAAAACTTCCAGAATTTTGTCACTGGGAAGCATATGGCAATGACGCAGATTCACGATCTGATCGGCTGCCGGGTGATGGTTCCGCAGAAGTGGATTGAAAAATATGCGGATTCGGGAAATGTGAACCGTGTGCAGATCTATGAGGACAGAGGAAACGGCTACAGTGAGGAGGAGTCCTATTTTGTCAGGGATGCCTATCAGGGGGAGAACCTGATAGAACTGGAGCTCAAGGTCAGCGGGGATGTGCGGCAGCTTCGCATTGATCCCGCATTTGACAGCTGTGTCGTAAGAATACAGGAGATGACCTTTAACGGAGAAGCAGTGCCGTTTGACCGGAGAAAGGTACTGATCGTGAATGGGAGAATTGCAAAGCCGGCTACCTTGATTTTTCCGACAGTGGACCCGAATATCAATGTGATTCTGAGCGAACTGGACAGAAAGCCGGAAAATACGCTGTATGCCAGAATGGAGATCGTGCGCGTACCGGTCGCAATGACGCAGGAGATGGCGAATGCAGTGAAGAGAATCATCTGATTTCTGACGGCTTTGGATGGAGAACAGTATGGAAGAGACAGGAAGCAGGGGCGGCGGTGCAAACAAGCTGCTCCGTCAATGGAACAGGCTGAGAAACTGCGGAGATCTGCGCGGTGTGATCAGGAAGCTGGACTACAAGAGGCGGGAACGCAAGGCGATGAAGCAGTTCGGAACCGACAGCTTCCCCGATGAACGGCGCGCAGCAGCGGAGAGAGAAGCCGTATTTCCCCATATGGTGAAGATCAGTATTCTGGTGCCGCTCTGGAACAATGAGAGAGAGTTTCAGATCGCAATGCTTGATTCGGTGCTGAACCAGACCTATCAGAACTGGGAGCTTTGTCTGGCGGACGGCTCCGACGAGGCGCACAGCTATATCGGGGACATCTGCCGGGAATATGCCGGGAGGGCTGGCGGAAGGATTGTTTACCGGCATCTGGATGTGAACGGCGGTATTGCCGCAAACACGAATGCCTGCCTCGAACTGGCATCCGGGGAATACATCGGATTGCTGGATCAGGATGATATTCTGCATCCAAGCGTGCTGTTTGAGTATGTGAAGGCGATCAATGAGCAGCGGGCGGATTATCTCTACTGTGATGAGACGACCTTTAAGGGCAGCAATATCAATCATATGCTGATTGTACATTTTAAGCCGGACTATGCGCCGGACAATCTCAGAGCAAATAATTACATCTGTCATTTTAGCGTGTTTAAGAGGACATTGCTGGAGGGAGAGGCGTTTTTCAGACCGGAGTACGACGGCAGCCAGGATCATGATATGATTCTTCGGCTCACAGACCGAGCGGAGAAGGTCGTACATGTGCCGAAGGTGCTGTACTACTGGCGTAACCACGCGGGAAGTGTTGCGTCCGGAATTGAGGCAAAGCCCCATGCAATTGACGCTGCAAGAAGAGCGGTCGCATGGAATCTGGAGAAGCACGGGCTGGAGCACTTTGAGATCGAGAGCACAAGAGCATTTGAGACCATTTTCAGAATCCGCTATGAGATCCTCGGGATGCCTAAAATATCGATTGTTATTATAAACGCCGGAACGTCGGAGGAGCTACAGCGCTGTAGGGCTTCGGTGACAGAAATGTCATCCTATGGAAATTATGAGATTATCATCGGGGATGAGGGGCTGGCGGCAGCTTCCTACCCGGGACAGATGAACCTCGGCGCGCAGCGTGCGGAGGGAGATTACCTTTTGTTCCTCGACAGCAGATCAGAGGTCATTACGGCGGACTGGATGGAGGAGCTGTTAATGTATGCGCAGAGGGAGGATGTAGGGGCTGTGGGGGCAAAGCTCTATCACCCGGATGAAACGATCTGCCATGCAGGACTTGTCCTTGGCCTCGGAACCGGGCATACTGTAGGGAACATCTTTGCCGGTCAACACCGCCGAAGTCTCGGATATATGGGAAGATTGTGCTATGCGCAGGACATATCAGCGGTGAGTGGCGCATGCCTTATGGTGAAGAGAGAGTGCTTCACGGAGGCAGGGGACTTTGACGAGAGCTTTGCCCATTCTCTGTATGATGCGGACTTCTGCCTGAGACTGCGGGAGAAGGGGCTTCTCAATATTTTTACACCTTTTGCCGAACTGTATATTCGCGGCGCGGAATATGGCGTGGAAGCTACAGATACGAACGGAAAGGAGCAGTATGCCGGAGAGGCGGCGCGGTTCCGGGAGAGATGGGCGGAGGCGCTGGCGGAAGGCGACCCGTACTATAATTTGAACTTCTCACTTGACAGGGACGATTGTTCACTAAAGATTACACAGTAAAGGGGCTGTAGGATGCTTTTTAATTCCATTATTTTCATAACTGTATTTCTTCCCATAGCTCTTTTGGGCTGGTTTTTATTACAGAGGCTGGAAAATCCAATTTATGCCAAGCTATTTATAGTAGGCATGTCCTTCTGGTTTTACGGCTACTATAATTTGATCTATCTGTGGATATTGCTGGCAAGTATCTTCTTTAACTTTGTGTTCAGTATTCTGATGGAGCATACGGGGAAGCCCGGGATGCGCAAGCTCCTGTTGGCGGTGGGGCTTCTGGGAAATATCGGTATGCTCTTTTATTTTAAATACTTTAATTTTTTTGTTGACAACTGTAATTATTTGCTACATACAGACATTCATCTGGAAAAAATTGCACTCCCCCTGGGAATCAGTTTTTTCACTTTCCAGCAGATATCCTTTGTGGTGGAGCGTTATCGGGGGACGGCTCCGCATTACACGTTGCCCGACTACATGTTTTTTGTAAGCTTTTTTCCCCAGCTGATTGCCGGGCCGATTGTGCTTCACAGTGAACTGATTCCACAGCTGCAGGAGAGAAAGAACCGTCGCCCTTCGGCGGATCAGTTTTTTGACGGCTTTGCGCTGTTCATTCTGGGCCTGGCCAAGAAGGTGCTGCTTGCGGACTCGCTGGCTGTGCTGGTGAATGCGGAATACAATAATATAGCGGCGCTGGACAGTCCGTCAGCGTGGATTGTGATCTGTTTCTATATGATGGAGCTGTACTTTGACTTTAGCGGCTATTGTGATATGGCGCGCGGTATCGGAAAGCTTTTTGGCTTCCGGCTGCCTGAGAATTTTAATTCGCCGTTTCAGGCGGTTTCTGTCAAAGACTTCTGGCGCAGATGGCATATGACGCTTTCCCGTTTCCTTGCGGATTATATCTATATCCCGCTGGGAGGAAACCGCAGGGGGAAGGCAAGGCAGTGTCTGAATCTGTTTGTCGTTTTTCTGGTCAGCGGATTGTGGCACGGCGCAAACTGGACATTTGTTGTCTGGGGACTGATGCACGGGCTGGCGGAAATTTTCGAGACGCTGTTTCCAAAACTGCGGTTTAAGTGGGAATGGATGAACAGGCTCATCACAGTTGTTTTTGTTACGCTTTCGTTCTCTGTTTTCAGAAGCACTTCCCTGTCGGAGGCGGCTCTGTTGTGGAAGCGGCTTTTTGCGGGAGGAAACAAGGGCTTCTTCATTGCAATGTGCAATACACTGAGATTTCCGGAGAACTATGCGGTCATAAAGTTTCTGGAAATGTATTTACCACAGCTGCTGAATGCTTTTTTTGTCATGACCTTCTGCCTGCTTGCCGGGATCGGAATCGGGCTGCTTCAGGGACGAAAGGCGGAGGAGTGGATACAGGACAGAGGCACAAGCCGATTGGGATTGTTCTGCATGGCGACACTGTTTACATGGGCGTTTCTCTCTCTCTCCCAGGTCAGCGTTTTTTTGTATTTCAATTTTTAAGCAGGAGACGGCAGGATGAGCGGAAAGAAAAAGGCATTTATCAATTTAATAATCATCATTGCTGTGGAGTTTTTCCTCGTTGCCGGGGTGGCGTGGTTTTTTGACCCGTTTTATCAGTATCACGAGCCCTTCTTCGGCATGGAGGCGGTGCTAAATGACCGGGACAATCAGATGCCGGGCACAATACGCAATTTTCAGTATGACACTCTGCTTGTCGGATCCTCGGTAGCTGAAAATTTCGATACGGATTATCTGGATAACCGGTACGGGTGTAAAGCTCTGAAGGTGATCCGGGCATCCGGTTCGGCGGCAGATCTGCTCTATTATGTGGAGATGGCAGAGGGCGAAAGAGAGCTTCGGGACATTTTCTGGTGTCTGGATATTTTTGCCCTGAATGTGTCTGCGGAGGTGACGCTCTACGGGGATGATATTCCAAGGTATCTTCACACGAAAACGGTGCTGGATGACCTGCCGTATGTGTTCAACAAGGAGGTTCTGTTTGAAAAGATTCCCGCAGCGGTCGTCAGCTCGATAAAGGGGATTAACACAGGAGGACAGGCATATAACTGGGCCGCAGATAAAGATTTCAGTGCAGCCGGGGCAATGCGTTTTTATGATCGCCCGACCGATCTGGAAGGGGATGTGGTTCAGGCGGACATTACAGAGGAATACGCAGACACGGTCAGAAAAAATGTGGAACTGCTTTCGGAGCAGATTTCTGCGCATCCTGAGATTCAGTACCACTTTATGATTCCGCCGTATTCCATGCTCTGGTGGGACTGCGCATGGGTGAACGGACAGGAGGAGGAGCGGTTTTATGTGTTGGAGCAGGTGATCCCGGTGCTGCTCTCCTTTGACAATGTGGAGGTCTTTTATTTTCAGGGACACGAAGAGATCATCTGTAATCTGGACAACTATATGGACATGATCCATTATTCGCCGGAGATCAACCAATGGATGCTGGAAAGCATGCTGGCGGGGGCGGACAGACTGGATGAAGAAAACTGGGAGAGCGCAATCAGGAGCATGCGGGAACTGGCTGCCCAGATACATAATGAGAAAATCTATAGATATTATTAACTGTAAACGGTGGTATTTTTTTCAAGTTTATGATAAAATAGATGCGATCAAGCCGTGACAGGCAGAAATGAGGTAGAGTGAAATGAGTTATATGGACGAATTTAACTTCTGGTTAGAGGACGACTATTTTGATCAGGACACAAAGAATGAACTGCTGGCGATTCGCAATAATCCGGCAGAGATCGAGGACAGATTTTATAAGGAACTGGAATTTGGAACGGGAGGCTTACGCGGTGTGATCGGCGCGGGAACCAACCGCATGAACATTTATACCGTCCGCAAGGCGACGCAGGGACTTGCAAACTTTATTCTCAAGCAGGGAACGCAGGCGAAGGGCGTAGCCATCGCATACGACTCCAGAAGAATGTCTCCCGAGTTCGCAGATGTTGCCGGACTGTGCCTGGCTGCTAACGGCATCAAGGCATACGTATTTGACTCACTCAGACCGACTCCTGAGCTTTCCTTCGCGCTCCGCACGCTGGGCTGCACGGCAGGTATTGTCGTTACGGCAAGCCATAACCCGCCCGAGTACAACGGCTATAAGGTATACTGGGAGGACGGCGCACAGGTGACAGCGCCCAAGGATACCCAGATTATCGACGAAGTCAAGGCAATCAAGGATTTCCATACATGTAAGACCATGGATAAGGATGCGGCGATCAAGGCTGACCTCTATCAGGTGATCGGCAAGGAAATCGACGACAAGTACATGGCAGAGCTGAAAAAGCAGATCATTCATCCCGATGTCATCAAGGAGATGGCTGAGGACATCAAGATTGTATATACCCCTCTCTGCGGAACCGGTAACCTTCCGGTGAGAAGAGTTCTCTCCGAGCTGGGCTTCCAGCACGTTTATGTGGTTCCCGAGCAGGAAAAGCCCGATCCGAACTTCACGACACTGGATTATCCCAATCCCGAGGACCCTAAGGCATTTACTTATGCACTCCGCCTTGCGAAGGAGAAGGACGCGGATATTGTTCTGGCTACCGACCCCGATGCAGACCGTCTCGGCGTGTACGCAAAGGACACGAAGACCGGAGAGTATGTTTCCTTCACCGGAAATATGTCCGGTATGCTGATCGCAGAGTACATTCTGCGTGAAAAGACAGCGACAGGCACTATGCCTGAGAACCCGGCTCTTGTGACAACAATCGTTACGACGAATATGACAAAGCCCATCACGAAGGCATACAATGTAAAGCTGATCGAGGTGCTGACAGGCTTTAAGTTTATCGGTGAGCAGATCAAATTCTTTGAGCAGACAGGCAGCAACAACTATGTGTTCGGTCTGGAGGAGAGCTATGGATGTCTCGCCGGAACACATTCCAGAGACAAGGATGCCATCGTTGCTGTAATGTGTCTGTGTGAGGTTGCCGCTTACTGCAAGAAGCACGGAAAGACCCTCTGGGATATGATGCTGGATGTTTATGAGAAATATGGTTACTATAAGGAGAGCCAGTACACCATCACCATGAAGGGAATCGACGGTGCGAGACAGATCGCGGAGATCATGGATAAGCTGCGTAAGAATCCTCCTAAGGCATTCGGAACAAGAAAGGTATTGAAGTTCAGAGACTATCTGAACGACCGCATTGTAGATATGGAGAGCGGTGCAGAGACGACGACCGGTCTGCCGAAATCCAATGTATTATACTTTGAGCTGCCCGACGACGAATGGTGCTGTGCACGTCCTTCCGGCACAGAGCCTAAGATCAAGTTCTATATGGGCGTCAAGGGAAGCAGTCTTGAGGATGCAAAGGCGAGACTGGAGCAGCTGACCGAGGACTTAAAGGCAGAGCTGTAGGAGAAAAGATAAAATAAATTCCCTGCCGGATCTGTGAGGCGGTGTTGCAGCCGTCGCAGCAGATCATGGCAGGGAATTTTGCTAAGTGGGGATAGAATGAAAAGAATCAATCGCACGAGCATCAAGAAGACAATCTACTATCTGAGACGAAACGGTATCAGGAAGACCTGTGCCGCTGTCAGGGAAAGACTTGACAGGAAGAGAACGGAAGAGTATGAATGGGTTCCGCCCACGGCGGAAAAGCTCCTGATGCAGAGCCGTCAGGCGGAAGAGCATGGTTATACCGTTACCTTCAGCATTGTCGTTCCCGCATACCGCACGCCCGGGAACTGCCTGCGGGAGCTTATGGAAGCGCTGCTTGCACAGAGCTATGGAAAATGGGAGCTGGTGCTTGCAGATGCCAGCGGCGACAACAGCGTCCGAAATATCGCGGCAGAATATACCGACACGCGAATCCGTTATATCAGCCTTGGGCAGAATGCGGGAATCGCTGAGAATACGAATCAGGCGCTTGCACATGTGACGGGAGATTATGTCGGTCTTCTCGACCATGATGATGTGCTCACAGCGGATGCGCTCTATGAGATGGCGAAGCGGATCGAGGAAGGGCGGGGAGCAGGCAGAGAACCATGGATGCTCTATTCCGATGAGGATAAGTGCAACGGCGATATGACAGCCTTTTTTGAACCGAACAGGAAGGAAGATTTCAATCTGGATCTCCTGCTGAGCAATAATTACATCTGTCATTTTTTGGTTATGCGGACAGAACTGATCCAAAAGCTCGGGTTCCGAAAGAAATATGACGGGGCGCAGGATTATGATCTGGTATTGCGCGCTGCCGCGGAGCTTAAGGATCGGGAGAATGCGATTGGCCATATCCCGCAGGTGCTTTACCACTGGCGCTGCCACAGCGGTTCGACCGCAGAAAATCCGGCGAGCAAAATGTACGCGTACAATGCCGGTGGGCAGGCGGTTCAGGCATTTGCAGATGCTATGAACTGGAAGGCGCAGGTCGCTGCCACAGAGCATCTCGGCTTCTACAGACTGTGCTATGAGGGAAGCCCGCTGCGAGTCAGGGAGGATCTCGGTGCGGTGGGCGGCAGACTGGTTTCGCACGGCCGCATCTGCGGAGGGCGGATGACGGAAGAGGGGAAGGTTTTTTACGAGGGACTGCCTGCGAGCTATAGCGGTTATCTGCACCGTGCCGTGCTGCCGCAGGATGCGCTGGCGCTCGATATACGGAATTTTGAGGTGCGGGCTTCCCTGCGGGAACTGTTCCGGGAAGTCACAGGGCTGGAATATATCATGATTCCGGGAACGGAAAAGTTCGACCCGGCAGCAATCCCGCCGCAGGAGAATCCCATAGAGCTCAGCCTCCGGCTGTGCAGGGCATTGAGGGAAAAGGGCTACAGGCTTTTATATCTGCCAGAGTATTGAGGAAAGTCAGGAGACAGAGATGACAGAAATAACAGTAGTTATTCCAAATTATAACGGACTCCGGTTTCTGGAGGAATGCCTGCAAGCCTTATATGCACAGACACCGGACACTCCGGAATATGAGGTTGTGCTGGTGGATAACGGGTCCTCGGACGGAAGCGTGGAATTTGTGAGAGAAAATTACCCGGAGGTCAGGATCGAGGCGCTTTCCGAGAACACCGGCTTCAGCTATGCGGTCAATGTCGGCATTGAAAAGGCGGCGTCGGAATATGTTATCCTTTTGAATAACGACACAAAAGTTAAAACAGAATTTATTAAATATCTGTACGAGGCGATAGAGGCAAGACCGCAGGCATTTTCGGTCAGCGCAAAAATGCTGATGTGGGATAAACCGGAGCTCATTGATGATGCAGGAGACAGATATTGTGTCTTCGGCTGGGCTTTTTCACGCGGAAAGGGGAAGCCGTCGGAGCTGTATCATACCCCGTGTGAGGTCTTCTCAGCCTGCGCCGGTGCGGCAATCTACCGCCGAAGTGTGTTCGATAAAATCGGGCTGTTCGACGTTGAGCATTTTGCCTACATGGAGGACATTGATGTCGGGTACCGCGCCCGCATCTTCGGCTACCGGAACTATTATGAGCCCCGGGCGGAGGTGATTCACTACGGCAGCGCCTCCAGCGGCTCCAGATATAATGAGTGGAAGGCGTCATTGGCATCCGCAAATAATGTTTACGTTGTCTGGAAAAATATGCCGCTCCTGCAATGGATTATCAATCTGCCGTTCCTGCTTGTCGGATTCTTTGCAAAATTTTTATTCTTCTGTAAAAAGGGTATGGGCCGGATTTATCTGCGCGGGCTTGCAAAGGGCTTTTCGCGGGCCTTCACTCCGGCGGGAAGAAAGCATAAGGTGCGCTTTCAACTGAGAAATTCAGGGCATTATTTTGCGATTCAGGGGCAGCTCTACCTGAATGTATTTCGATTTCTTAAGAAAATTTAAGAATTAGCTTCATAATTTCATAAGTTGTTTTCCGTATAATCATTTCAGTAGTAGTATAAATCGGAATCGGATGGCGGCAAAGCGTTGTCTGGTGTCGGCTGCGGGGCAATTTATGATAAAGGACAATCAGAAAGTATTCAACCGATTAATGGTAATGATTGATGCGGTCATAGTAGCCGCATCATTTATGCTTGCGTATTTCTTTAAATTCTATGTCCTGAATGACGGTCCGGGTCCCGGAGTCTTGCCGGCTACGGACTATCTGCGGCTTCTCCTCTTCATTGTTCCGATCTATATGTTTATTTATTATTTTTGCGGTGCCTATGCGCCGAAGCGCACGGTACGCCGCAGATTTGAGATCTTTGACATTATCAAGGCGAATACGATCGGCATCATTGCGTTAATTATTCTTTTATTCATGATCCTCAGGGAATTCTATGTGTCCCGGTCGGTGATGGCGTTTTTTTATGTGTTCAACATATTGATTACCTCCTGCTTTCGGATTGCATTGAGAAAAGGTCTCAGGACGATCCGAAAGAAGGGATATAACCTGAAGCATATCCTTCTTGTCGGGTATTCGAGGGCGGCTGAGGAATATATTGACCGGCTTGCGGACAATCCGCAGTGGGGCTATGTGGCAATGGGAATCCTTGACAACAATATTCCGGCTGGCACGATGTACAAGGGAGTAAAGGTTCTTGGAACACTCGGAAATCTGGATATTATTCTCCCCGAGAATAAACTGGATGAGATCGCCATTACGCTTCCGCTTCAGGATTATGACAATCTGGAATCTATTGTCAGCGTCTGCGAAAAATCGGGTGTGCATACAAAATTTATCCCGGATTACAACAGCCTTTTCCCGAGCAGACCCTACACGGAGGATCTGATGGGACTGCCGGTGATTAACATCCGGTATGTACCGCTGTCAAATACGGGAAATATGATTATCAAGCGGGCGATGGATATTGTCGGCTCACTGGTCGGAATTATTATCACATCCCCGATCATGCTGATTTCCGCTATACTGGTGAAAATTTCCAGTCCCGGACCAATTATTTTCAGGCAGGAGCGTGTCGGGCTTCATAATAAACCGTTCCGGATGTACAAATTCCGCAGCATGGAGCTGCAGCAGCCGGGCGAGGAGAAGAAGGCATGGACAGTGCGGAATGATCCCAGAGTGACCAAGGTGGGAAAATTCCTGCGGAAGACAAGTATTGATGAACTGCCGCAGCTTTTCAATATATTGAAGGGCGATATGAGCCTTGTGGGGCCGAGACCGGAGCGGCCGCTGTTTGTGGAGAAGTTCAAGGAAGAGATTCCCCGGTATATGGTGAAGCATCAGGTTCGACCGGGTCTCACCGGCTGGGCACAGGTGAACGGTCTTCGCGGAGATACCTCCATCAGAAAGCGGATCGAATATGACATTTATTATATCGAGAACTGGACGGTATGGTTTGATATAAAGATTATTTTTATGACGTTTTTTACCGGATTTATCAATAAGAATGCTTACTAATAAGGAGAAGGTGTTATGGCAACAAATCAGAGACGTACAAACGGAACAGGTGGCGCGGCAAGAAGCGGAAGTGCCAATTCGGCGAGAGCAAGAGCGGCGTTGCAGAAGCGCAAGAAAAAGCGCCGGATCATTATTTTTGCAATTGAGATCGTGATCATTCTGATCATGCTGGGAGTACTTTATGTGGTTATGAACGTTTCTAATGAAGGACCGAAGTTTACGGTGATTGACCCGTCAGAAGTGGTTCCCTCTGAGATCCAGCAGGCGAAGGACGAAGGCGAGAGTGCCATGCTGGGATACATGAACATCGCCCTGTTCGGTGTGGATGCAACGAATGAGAAGCAGATCGAGAAGAACAGCCGAACAGATACCATTATGATTGCCAGCATTAACATGGACACCGGGGATATCAAGCTGGTCAGCGTATACCGTGACACCTATCTGAATATCGGCACCGATACCTATACCAAATGTAATGCAGCTTATGCCAAGGGCGGACCGCAGCAGGCGATCAAGATGCTGAACATGAACCTTGATCTGGATATTGAAAACTTTGTAACGGTTGGCTACAATGCCCTGATGGATGTCATCGATGGGCTTGGCGGCATCTATGTCGAAGTAAAGGAGAATGAAATCGTACACCTGAATAACTACCAGAGAAGTATTGTGGCTCAGTGGAAATATGGCGTGAAGCTGGATGATTATACAGTCAGCGAGAAGGATTTTGAGGTAGTAAAGTCGTCAGATTATACACCCGTGACGGAAGCGGGCTACCAGCTTCTGAACGGACTTCAGGCGACAGCATACTGCCGTATCCGTTATGTCGGAAACGACTATAAGCGTACCGAAAGACAGCGCACGGTTCTCAAGGCGATTCAGGATCAGGCGAAGAAGGCGGATCTTAAGTCCCTGACAGATGTTTTCAACAAGGTTGTAAAGCAGGTCTACACAAGTCTGGATCAGAAGGATATGCTGGAGCTGCTCGGCAAGATCGCTGATTACCGAATTGCCGAAGAGGCCGGCTTCCCGCAGCTGGAGCAGCTGACAACGGGAAATATCGGGGCGAGCGGAAACTGTATTGTACCGCAGGATCTGGTATCGAATGTAGAGTGGCTGCATCAGTTCCTGTTTGAAGATGAGGAATATCAGGTTACCTCCACGGTGGTAGAGTGCAGCGAGAAGATCAAAAAGGATACCGCACAGTATCTTGGACAATAGTAAAAGAGCTTAAAGGGAAGCTTGAATGCTTCCCTTTTTCTTGTAAAAGTAATGCTCTTCGGCTATAATGGAAAAGTGCGCAGATCGCGGACAGTGACAGGGAGGCAGAAGTTGAAGATTGATGTGATAATTCCCGTGTATAAGCCGGGGAGGGAACTGTTTGAGCTGTTGGACAGACTGAAGAAGCAGACAGAACCTGTTCAGAAGGTCATACTGATGAATACCGAGGAAAAATATTTTGAACAGCTGGTGTACGGGACGGATTTCACCAGAAACTACCCCAATGTTGAGGTTCATCATCTCTCAAAGCTGGAGTTTGACCACGGCGGAACCAGACACAGGGGTGTGCAATATTCCGATGCGGAGGTTTTTGTCACCATGACACAGGATGCCATGCCCGCGGACAGGTATCTGATCGAGAGGTTGACGGAAAACCTGCACGGAAGTGTGGCAGTGGCATATGCCCGCCAGCTCCCGGCTGTCGGCTGCCGTGAGGCAGAGAGGATTTCAAGGTTCTTTAATTATCCTGCGACATCCTGTATCAAGACGGCGGATGACATCGGCACGCTCGGAATCAAGACCTTTTTCTGCTCGAATGTCTGCGCAGCTTATCGCAGGGACATTTATGAGGAATTGGGAGGCTTTATACGCCATACCATATTTAATGAGGATATGATCTACGCGGCGGGTGCGGTCAGAGCAGGATATGGGATCGCCTATGAGGCGGATGCGCGCGTGATACATTCCCATAACTACACAAATATGCAGCAGCTGAGACGCAACTTTGACCTCGGGGTCTCACAGGCAGATCACCCGGAGGTCTTTGCGGGCGTGCCATCCGAGGCGGAGGGGAGAAAGCTGGTGCAGGTGACCTATCAGTCTTTAAAGGCGAAAAAGAAGCTGTATCTTTTTCCCGGCTTCTGTGTACAATGCGGCTTTAAGTATGCGGGCTATCTTATGGGCAAACATTATAAGAAACTGCCAAAGAAATGGGTAATGAAAATTACAATGAACAGAGAATACTGGAAATAAGAGCCTGCGAAGCAAGGATTGCAGGTTACGGAAAGGCATGGTGATCAATATGTGTGGAATAGTAGGCTATATCGGAAGCAGACAGGCGGCACCCATCATTCTGGACGGACTGTCAAAGCTGGAGTACAGAGGATATGACTCGGCGGGCATGGCAGTGTTTGACGGCGCAAAGATTCTGACAGAGAAGGCGATCGGCAGACTTAAGGTGCTCGAGAATCTGACAAAGGGCGGAGAGACAATGCCGGGAACCTCCGGTATCGGACATACCAGATGGGCGACGCACGGCGCACCGAGCAATCTGAATGCGCACCCTCACACCAATGCCGCGGGTACGATTGCGGTGGTGCATAACGGAATCATTGAAAATTATATGACGCTCAAGAAGATGCTGCTTGAGAAGGGCTACCAGTTCGCATCGGAGACGGACACAGAGGTGCTGGCTCACCTGCTGGACTACTATTATAAGGGAAATCCGTTGCAGGCGATCACAAAGGTGCTTCACCGTGTGGAAGGCTCCTATGCGCTGGGCATCCTGTTTGCCGACCAGCCGGAGGAAATCTATGCGGCCAGAAAGGACAGTCCGCTCATTGTCGGCAGCAATGACGAGGGCTCATTTATCGCATCGGATGTTCCGGCAATCCTGAAATATACCCGGAAGGTATATTATATGGAAAATCAGGAGGTTGCGGCTCTGCGCAGAGACGGGCTGCGTTTCTTCTCCGTGGATGAGGAAGAAGTGGTGAAGGAACCGGTCATGATTGACTGGGATGCCGAAGCGGCGGAGAAGGCGGGCTATGAGCACTTCATGCTCAAGGAAATCTACGAGCAGCCGAAGACCATTACCGACACGATTTCTCCGAGGATTAAGGACAACGATCTTGTGATTGAAGAACTGAACATGACGGATGAGGAACTGAGGGCAGTGAAGAAGATACACATCGTTGCATGCGGTTCCGCTTATCACACCGGTGTCACCGGAAAATATGTCTTCGAGGGATTGGCGAGGATTCCGGTCGAGGTGGATGTGGCGAGTGAGTTCCGATACCGTGACCCTATCCTCGAGGAAGGCGGCATGGTCATCGTGATCAGCCAGTCCGGGGAGACCGCAGATACGCTGGCGGCGCTCAGAGAGGCAAAGGCGAGAGGCTTTAAGGTGCTTGCAATCGTCAATGTTGTCGGAAGCTCCATTGCGAGAGAGGCGGATGCCTGTATGTATACATGGGCGGGACCGGAGATTGCCGTGGCGACGACAAAGGCCTATAGTGCACAGCTGGTTTCCCTCTATATGCTTGCAATGAAGATGGCGAAGGCGCGCGGAAGCATTGACGATGTGCGTTTCGGTGAGCTGCTGACAGATCTGCAACGTCTGCCGGATCAGATTGAGCTGCTTCTGGGACAGAAGGAGAAGATCCAGCATTTTGCGAACAGATACCTTGGCGCACGCGATATTTTCTTCATCGGAAGAGGCATCGACTACGCGATTTCACTGGAAGGCTCCCTGAAGCTAAAGGAAATTTCCTATATTCATTCGGAGGCATATGCAGCCGGTGAACTGAAGCACGGAACCATCTCCCTGATCGAGGAGGGAACGCTGGTGGTGGCGCTCGCTACCCAGCCTGCGCTGTTCCAGAAGACGGTCAGCAACATTGTCGAGGTAAAGGCGCGCGGCGCGTTCGTTATGGCAGTGACAAACGAGGGCAATAAGGAGATCGAAAGAGTTTCCGATTATGTGCTCTACATCCCGGAGACGAATTCGTATTTTACAAATTCTCTGGCGATTGTTCCGTTGCAGCTGTTTGCGTACTATGTGGCTGTCGGCAGGGGATGCGACGTGGATAAGCCGAGAAATCTTGCAAAGTCGGTTACGGTAGAATAGAGATTTTTGATTTCATAAATGCTTCATAATCGAAACACAATTCCGTCACAAATGCCGGATATACTAAGGTACATAAAGATACAGAGAAACAATGAACAACAAAATGTTTCCAGATAGAAAAGAGGTAACTGTTATGTACGAAAATGAAATCTATTCCGAAAAGAACGGAGCGTCCCAGCAGGGAGACAGCTCGGTAAACAGTGGTTCCACCGGCAACAACACAGCGAACACCTACTTTGACTACACAGCCTACTCGGCGGAGGAGCTGAAGAAGCAGACGGGAAGCTATGACAGGAATGCCGCCAAAGCGGCAAAGAAGGCAGCGAAGGCAGCCAGAAAGGCGCAGAAGGCATCGGGGCATACCGCGATGAGCACACCTAAGAAATTCGTGCTGAGCGTCAGCCTCGGGCTTTGCTTCGGACTCTTTGCCGGACTTGGCTTCTATGCAGTCCACTTTGGCGCAGGACAGTTGACAAAGACTGACAACGCCGCAGTTTCCGCCACGGAGCTGCCGGGAAATGTCGTGACGCTTCCGAGTGAGAACAACACGACGACAAGCCACGTTACCTATGTACAGGATGATATTTCCGACATGGTAGAAGAGGTGATGCCGTCCATGGTATCCATCGTAAATAACTATACCAGCACAGGCATGAACCTCTGGGGTCAGACCTACAGCCAGCCGGGTGTGGCGAGCGGCTCAGGTATCATTATCGGCGAGACGGACGATGAGCTTCTGATTGCGACCAACAACCATGTGGTTGAGAACGCCGACAGCCTCGAGATTACCTTTATTGACGAGTCAACGGCGGAGGCAGTTGTAAAGGGAACAGATGCGGACATGGATCTTGCGGTGGTCGCAGTTCCGATTTCCAGCCTTACCGAGGATACCCTGAATGCAATCACGGTTGCAAAGATGGGTGACAGCGATAGCTTAAAGCTCGGCGAGCCCGTTGTGGCAATCGGCAATGCACTCGGCTACGGACAGTCCGTAACCAATGGTATCATCAGCGCCCTGAACAGAGAAATGACGACCGAGGACGGCTCCACAGGCACTTATATCCAGACCAATGCGGCAATTAACCACGGCAACTCCGGCGGCGCACTGCTGAACATCAACGGCGAGGTCATCGGTATCAACGCGGCAAAGATTGACGGCAGCACAGTCGAGGGCATGGGTTATGCAATCCCTATCAATGCGGCAAGCCCCATCATTTCCGAGCTGATGCAGCGCCAGACCAGAACGGAGAAGGTTGCCGAGGATGAGATCGGTTACATGGGCATCACGATGCAGGCAGTCACAGATGAAATTGCAAATGCTTACGGTATGCCGAAGGGTGTCTTTGTCAGAGAGGTTGCAGAGGGCAGCGCGGCTGAGGCAGCAGGCATCAGAAAGGGCGACATCATCGTGAAGTTTGACGGCAAGCGGATCAGCAGTTCTTCCGATCTGCAGAGTACCTTGCAGTATTTCAGAGCAGGTGAGACAGCAACTGTCACCATCAAGCGTGCCGAGAACGGTGAGTACACAGCCTACGATCTCGAGATCACATTAGGTCAGAGACCCACATCAACGAAATAAGTAACAGCGGGATGAATCCTATTCCGGATATGCCGAGCAGGTGTATCCGGAATTTTATTGCTTGTCTATCAGAACTATGATATTCTGAGAAAGCAGAGAAAACAGGATATCTATGGAGGACACTGGGATGACATGGCTGAAAGAACAAATGATCAGGTACAGAGTGAAGGGCACCTGCCTGCTGATGGCCTTGATCGCTGTTTATGGAATTGATTACCTTGGAAAAGTCAAGGGGCATTTCCGTCCATATTACAGTGTGACAAACTTCTTCCTGTTGGTTGGAATTTATCTGCTGCTGCAAAGAACCTTTAAGGCGCTGGCTGAACTTGAGGCAGGCAAAAAGAGGCGCAAGAGAATACTTTATTCGGCAATACTGAGTTTCCTTTTTGCAGTCTCGGTGATTATGGGCTACCAGTTACAGAATTTCGAAATGACAGAGGCAGGTTTTAAGGGCAAGACATTGATTCTTGTACGGGCTGTAGCGCTCGGCATTTCGGTATTTCCCTTTGGAAATATGTTTTTTTCATGGATTGAAGGGGAAGGAAAGCCTGTCCGTACAGGGAGAGGAAAGGAATGGAAAACGGGGGTATTGTTCTGCGCTTCCGCCATATTGATCTTTGCATGTCTTGTTCCGGTATGGCTTGCCTATTACCCCATCATTATGTCTTACGATTTCCATAGACAGGTCAATGAGGCATATAAGGGCTTCATATGGTTTTATCCGTACCAGCCTATTGCCCATACATGGATGATCTGGCTTTTTATGCAGCTTGGAAGTATGCTGGGCTCCTATCAGACAGGCATGGCATGTATGGCAGTTTTTCAGATGCTACTGTTTGCGGTGGTCGCTGCCTATGGAACGGTTATAGTCTACCGTCTCACCAGACGGAAGGCTGCGGCGGTTGTGACGGCACTATTTCTTGCAGTGTTTCCGTATAATTCCGTCCTGATGGTTTGTACAACCAAGGATGCGATTTTTTCCATACTCTTTATGCTGTTCTTTCTGATGCTGATAGAGCATAACCGGTTCAGCGAGGGAAGAAAAAAGTATGTCATGGAAATCCTTATGATTTTGGAAGGAAGCCTGATGATGCAGTTCCGAAGCAATGCAATTTATGCGGTTGCCTTGTTTATGGTGGTGGCATTTTTGCTTTCGGCGAGAAAAGAGAAATTGCGTATGCTGTTATTCGGTGTACTGTTGATCCTCGGGGCAAAGGGGACGCAGTATGCAATTCGTGCTGCCATAGGTACCGAACTCGAGGCGCCAAGCGTGGAAGCCTACAGCGTTCCTATTCAGCAGTTTGCAAGGGTCGGGTATTATCACGGCTCGGAGCTGGCAGAGACGGAACCGGAAACTGCAGCGCTGATTAACAGGTATGTTCCATGGGAATATTGGAGTGACTATAATCCGCCTATTTCCGACACGGTTAAGGTGAACGTAGACGGTAAAAATTTTTCGGAGCATAAGCTTCAATTTTTGAAGGATTGGCTGTGGGTTGGAGGAAAGTTCCCAAATGAATTTCTGGATGCCTTTTTGGAGCTGACGCGTGGATACTGGTTTTGGGATGACTATTCCTGGGCGGAATGTCTGGGATATGGTGAGGACTCGGAATTTGGGGTTTTGTATACCTATACCTCTTCAGAGATAGCGGGGTATGGCAGCATTGAGCAGGATTCCAAATTTCCATGGTTGCAGCAGCAGCTCCATAAAATAGTAAATGCGAACTGCTTTTATGACTGGCCGGTTATTTCGATAGTGTTCAGAAGCAGCTTCTATACATGGGCTCTTTTCCTTGTCCTGATAAGTTTACTTTACAAGAGGCAGAAGGAGGCATTTATTCTGGCAATGTTCCCGGCTATTTACATTTTTTCGATGTTTTTTGGGCCGGTGGTACAAATCAGGTATCTTTTGCCGATTATGGTTACATTGCCGATGGTTGTGGCAATCTTTTTTGATAAAAATTTTAAAGAAAGTTAGAAAAAGTTAATTTGTATACAGCTGCTTTTTCGAGTATACTGATAACAGATTTACAAATACACACATGGGTATACTGGAATGGAGGAACTATGTCAGATTTATATAAAGAAAATGATGAAGAAAAGGAAAACGACTTCAAAGAGACGGATATGACCGAGGGGCACGCGGATGCCTCACGCACGCAGAACGCGGGCAAGAGCGATAACAGTGAGTACGAGGATGTGTGCTTTATCTGCCGCAGACCGGAGAGCAAGGCGGGAAAGATGTTCAAGCTCCCGAACAATATCTGCATCTGCGACGACTGTATGCATAAGACAATGGATGCGGTCAGCCAGTTCGACTATCAGGGTATGCTGAACAATCCCCAGTTCCAGAGGGAGATGGACGATTTTTCCAGACAGGGAGGCTTCCCGAATATCAGCTTTGTCAACCTTGCCGATCTGCAGGGGGACGGTGGGATTCCCAACAAGCAGAAGCTCAAGAAGAAAAAGCCCAAGGACAACGCAGAGCCGGTGCTGAACATCCGTGACATACCCGCACCGCATAAAATCAAGGCGAGTCTGGATGAGTATGTGGTCGGACAGGAATATGCCAAGAAGGTAATCTCTGTCGCGGTCTACAACCATTACAAGCGCGTGGCGACGAATACCATGGACAATATCGAGATCGAGAAGTCCAATATGCTGATGATCGGGCCTACCGGCTGCGGCAAGACCTATCTGGTAAAAACGCTTGCGCGACTGCTGGATGTGCCGCTTGCGATCGCTGACGCCACCTCACTGACGGAGGCGGGCTACATCGGAGATGACATCGAGTCGGTCGTTTCCAAGCTGCTTGCCGCCGCAGACAATGACGTCGAGAAGGCGGAGCGCGGCATCATCTTTATCGATGAGATCGACAAGATTGCCAAGAAGAAAAACACAAATACCAGAGATGTCAGCGGCGAGAGCGTTCAACAGGGGATGCTTAAGCTCTTGGAGGGAGCAGAGGTGGAGGTGCCTGTCGGCGCGAACAGTAAGAATGCCATGGTGCCGCTTGCAACCGTGAATACCAGAAATATCCTGTTCATCTGCGGAGGTGCGTTCCCGGAGCTGGAGGACATTATTAAGGAAAGACTTACCAAGACGGCGTCGATCGGCTTTAATTCCGAGCTCAAGGATAAGTATGACAACGACAAGAATATCCTTTCCAAGGTAACGGTTGAGGACATCAGAAAATTCGGTATGATACCGGAGTTCATCGGACGACTGCCGATCATCTTCACACTGGAAGGACTTTCCAAGGAGATGATGGTAAAGATCCTGAAGGAGCCGAAGAACGCGATCCTCAAGCAGTACCAGAAGCTGCTTGAGCTGGACGAGGTAAAGCTCGAATTTACCGATGAGGCACTCGAGGCGATTGCCGAAAAGGCGATGAAGAGAGACACCGGCGCGAGAGCGCTGCGTTCCATCATAGAGGAATTTATGCTGGATATTATGTATGAGATTCCGAAGGATGACAATATCGGGCGTGTCACCATCACAAGAGAATATATAGAAGGAATCGGCGGCCCCGTGATCGATATTCGCGGGAACCAGCTGCTGGAGAGTTCGGAGGGAAAGCTCCCGGATAATGCTTAAAGGACAAAGGTGTGTTGCGTGCGGCAGCACACCTTTTTACATTGGAAAAACGCCGTAAAGGGCGCAAAATCGACACTTGTTGACAGCAAAAAGAAAAAGTATTATAGTTTAAAAGATTGAAAATGGGAAAAAGGTAATGATCGGGATAAAGAAATGAAAGAAACAGAAAAAAAGAAATGTACCAGAATCATAGTACTTGTGATTGTGCTCGTTCTGCTGGTTCTGGGAGGCGGAATTGCTGGTTTCATTTACTGGTATGCCGATACGCTTGTCTACAGGAGCTGTACAGTGGAGGCGGGTGTGGAGGTCAGTGTGGCTGATTTCCTGCGCAGAGCTGATGAAAACGCCTTTTTCACACCGGAGAGCGATGAGATCGACACTGCAGTGCCGGGGGACTATCATCTGTTCATCAAAAGCGGCTTTTTCACCGAGGAAGCAGTGCTCCATGTACAGGACACTATTCCGCCGACCGGAACAGCCGTGCCACAGGAGCTGGAATGGGAGGAGACCTGTACGGTAGAGGACTGCGTGACGGACATTGCGGATGCGACGGCAGTGACCGTGCAGTTTGAGGAGGAGCCGGACTTCACACAGGACGGCACCCAGCAGGTGACGATCCTGCTGACGGATCTCGGCGGAAATGTGACAAGGCTCCAGACGGAGATCTACATCACACCGCCCGACACGGAGCCGCCGGTAATTACAGGAGCAGAGGACATTTACTATACAATGGGAGACACCGTCTCTTACCGGAAGAACGTCACGGTGACGGACAACAGCGGGGAAGTTCCCAACCTGCAGATCGACACCTCGCAGGTAAAGCTGGACGCAGAGGGCATTTATCCGGTGACATATTCGGCGAAGGATTCCTCCGGCAACGAGACCTCTGTGACGGTCAACATTTATGTGAGCCCGAAGTCCTACAGTATCGAGGAGGTCTACCAGTACGCAGACGCTGTGCTGGCAAAGATTTTCACTGAGGATATGACACCGTATGACAAGCTGTGGCAGATTTATACCTATGTGCAGCGAAATGTCGCCTACATCAACCATTCCGAGAAAAACAGCTGGGTGCAGGCTGCCTATGAGGGACTGGTGAAGAAGAAGGGCGACTGCTACGTCTTCGCCAGCACGACAAAGGTGCTGCTCGACCGTGCCGGGATCACGAACATGGACATTGCAAAAATTCCCGCAAGAACCCAGCATTTCTGGAATCTTGTGGATATAGGGGACGGCTGGTATCATCTGGATACCACGCCCAGAAAGGATCATCCGACGATCTTTTACTGGGATGATGCGACCCTCATGGCATATTCCGCAAAGCACAACAATTCGCACAATTATGACCATGACGCTTATCCGCAGGTGAATTAGGATGAAAATGCCGGGGCTAAGCACCGGGGCAGTATGGAGGTATTAATGAAGAAGCTGGGTGTGATAGGCGGACTTGGCCCGATGGCGACAGCCTATTTTCTGGAATTGCTTACACAGATGAGTCAGGCGGAGACGGATCAGGAGCATATGGAAATACTCCTGCACAGCAAGCCGTCCATTCCTGACCGTACAAAATATATACTGGGGCTGAGCAAGGAAAGCCCGCTGCCCGACATGGCGGCGATTGGCAGGGAACTGCGGGAAGCCGGGGCGGCGGAGATTGCCATTCCCTGCATTACGGCGCATTATTTTCACAACGAACTGGAGGAGCAGATCGGGATTCCGGTGCTCCATGCCATCAAGGAGACGGCGCTCTACCTGAAGGCGGAGGGTGTCGGCACGGTCGGCATTCTGGCGACGGACGGAACCGTGCAGAGCGGACTGTTCCAGAGAGAATTTGAGACTTACGGCATCACGGCGCTGACACCGACGGCGGAAAATCAGGCGCTCATCATGGATATTATCTACAGACAGGTCAAGACCGGAAAGAAGGGAAACCCTGAGCAGCTGGAGCAGGTGGCGCAAAGCCTCCGGGACAGAGGGGCAGAGGTAAATCTGCTGGGCTGTACCGAGCTTTCTCTGTTAAAGCGGGATTTCACTCTGCCGGTGGGGTATCTGGACGTGATGGAGGTGCTGGCGAGCAGGGCAGTGAAGGACTGCGGCGTGTTCCGGGAGGAATACGGGAGACTGATCACAGTATAGAATAGATAAGCCAGGTAAGCATGGGATGCGCACAGAGCGGCGCGGAAACGGAGAGACGATGCAGAATAACGTGTTGGACTATATGGAGGAAACCGTAAAGCGGGTTCCCGATAAGACGGCATTCTCAAATGGTGTGGATGCACTGACCTTCCGGGAGGTGTATGACCAGAGCAATGCGGTCGGAAGCTGGCTCCACAGGGAAGGCTTCTATAAAGAGCCGGTGGTAGTGTTCATGGATAAGCACCCGAAGGAGATCACAGCCTTCTTCGGCGTAATCCGGGGCGGCTGCTTCTATGTGCCGATCGATGAGGAGATGCCGCAGGTGCGCATTGAACTGATCCTTGGGAACCTGCAGCCCAGACTGATTATCTGTGACGACAGGACGAAAAAGGCAGCGGAACAATTTACCTTTTCGGGACGCATTGTGTGCTACGATGAGATCAGTGGCACGCCGGTGGACGAGGCGGCGCTGGCAAAGATCCATGAGACGACGCTCGACACCGACCCGATTTATGTAGTATTTACCTCCGGCTCCACGGGTGTGCCGAAGGGTGTGGTGGCGTGCCACCGCTCGGTGCTCGATTACATTGCGCAGCTTTCCGATGTGCTTGAATTTAATGAAAACACAGTCTTCGGAAACCAGACGCCGTTATACTTCGATGCCTGTCTCAAGGAACTGTACCCGACACTGAAATTCGGCGCGACGACCTACCTCATTCCGAGAGAGCTGTTCATGATGCCGGTCAAGCTGGTCGAATTTCTGAACCAATATAAGATCAATACGATCTGCTGGGTGGTTTCTGCCCTGACGATGATCTCTGCCTTTAACACCTTCAAGACGATCGTGCCGGAGTATCTGGAAAATATAGCTTTCGGAAGCGAGGTCTTCCCGATTAAGCAGTACCGGAGATGGAAGGAGGTACTGCCGAATGCGAGGTTCACGAATCTTTACGGACCGACAGAGGGCACGGGCATGTGCTGCTATTATAAGCTCGAGAGGGAATTTGAACTGGATGAGGTCATACCGATCGGCCGCCCGTTCTTCAACACGGAGATCCTGCTGTTAAATGAGAAGAACGAGAGAGCGGCGGAGGGAGAGACGGGAGAAATCTGTATCAGAGGGACCTCTCTCACGCTCGGCTACTATAATAATTTTGAGAAGACAAACGAGGTCTTCGTACAGAACCCGTTGAACAAGGCATACCCGGAGCTGATTTACCGCACGGGCGATCTCGGACATTACAATGAGCGCGGCGAGCTGGTCTTCGTGTCGAGAAAGGATTACCAGATCAAGCACATGGGACACCGGATCGAGCTCGGGGAGATCGAGGCGAACGTCAATCTGCTTGACGAAGTAAAGATTGCGGGCTGCATCTATGACGGCGAAAAGGGCAAGATCGTTCTCTATTATGTGGGCGATATTGAGGAGAAGGAGCTGACGGCGGCACTGAAGGAGAAGCTGCCGAGGTATATGCTGCCGAACTTTGTCAGAAGGCTGGAGCAGATGCCCTTCACTGCCAACGGAAAAATAGACAGAGTAACATTAAAGAAAAAATATATGGATGGCGCGAATGCCTGAGCAGGAGCGCAGAAATGGAGAAAAACATGGACAAATTGCTGGAAATCTTACAGGAACTGCACCCCGATGTGGATTTTGAGACAGAGGAGCATCTGGTAGACAATAAGATACTGGATTCCTTTGACATCATCACGATCATTTCCGAGATCGCGGATGAATTTGACGTCACGATCTCCGCGGAGCATATCATTCCGCAGAACTTTAATTCTGCGAAGGCGCTGTATGCATTGATTGAGAAGCTGGAAGACGAGGAATAAACTGAGGAGACGATATGCTTTTTACGTCATATGAATTTTTGATCTTTCTTGCCGTCCTGTTTCTGGCTTATTATCTTGTGCCGAAAAGCTGGCAGTGGAAGCTTTTGCTCGCCGCCAGCTATCTCTTTTATTTCATCGCCGGGCCGGATTACTGCATCTATATTCTGGTAACGACGGTCAGCACATGGCTTGTCGGCAGGAAAATTGAGGCGGTGCGGCAGGAGCAGGAGAGCTACCTGAAGCAGCATAAGCAGGAGATGGACAGGGAGGCGAGAAAGGGCTACAAGGCTTCCATGAAGAAGAAAACATGGCACTGGCTTCTGCTGTGCCTGATCTTTAATCTCGGAATCCTTGCCGTTCTGAAATACACAAACTTTACGATTGCGAACATCAATGCGCTGCTTCACGCATTTGGAAGCGGGCAGCAGCTTTCGCTTGTCAATCTCGTTCTGCCCATGGGTATTTCCTTCTATACCTTTCAGGCGATGGGGTACATTATCGACGTTTACCGGGGAACGGTCACGGCGGAGAAGAATTTCTTCCGCTTTGCACTGTTCGTCTCGTTCTTTCCCCAGCTTGTGCAGGGGCCGATCAGCCGCTTCGGCGATCTTCAGAAAAGCCTTTTTGCGGAGCATTCCTTTGACGGCAGGAACGTCAGCTTTGGTCTGCAGCGGATTCTCTGGGGCTTCTTTAAGAAGCTGGTGATCGCGGACAGGATTCTTGTCGCAGTGAATGCCATCATCAGAAATCCCGACGAATACAGCGCGGCATATGCTTTTGTCGGTATGCTGTTCTATGCGCTGGAGCTGTATGCGGATTTCACCGGCGGGATCGACATCACGATCGGTGTCGCACAGGTGCTCGGTGTGGAGGTCACGGAGAACTTCCGCCGCCCCTACTTTTCAAAGAATATCAAGGAATACTGGAACCGCTGGCACATTACGATGGGAACATGGTTCACGGACTATATTTTCTATCCGATCTCAGTGTGCAAGCCGATGCTGAAGCTGTCGAAGTCCTCAAGAAACCATCTCGGTGAGGCAATCGGTAAGCGTGTGACGGTCTATCTGTCGTCCTTTGTCGTGTGGTTTGCAACCGGCATCTGGCACGGTGCGAGCTGGAACTTCATTGCGTGGGGGCTTGGCAACTGGGTGGTTATCATGGTATCGCAGGAGCTGGAGCCGCTCTACGCGCGCTTCCACAGGCGCTTTGCCGTGAAGGATAAATTTGGATTCCGGCTGTTTCAGGTGGTGCGCACGGTGCTGCTGATGAGCTGTCTGAGAATGTTTGACTGCTACCGGGATGTGCCGCTGACCTTCCGGATGTTCGGAAGCATGTTCACGGGAAGAAACTGGAACATTCTCTGGAACGGTGCGCTGCTGCAGCTGGGACTTACCGTGACAGATTTTGCCATTCTGGCATTCGGGCTGCTTCTTCTTGTGACGGTCAGCCTCCTACAGAGGAAGGGAAGCGTCCGGGAGAGATTGCAGACATTGCCGTTCGGACTGCGCTATGTGCTGATCTACGGACTGTTCCTGTGCGTGCTGCTGATGGGAGCTTACGGGGTCGGCTACGATGCCAGCCAGTTTATCTATAATCAATTTTAGTGACAGGAAGCTGAGGAGCAATCGATGAAGGGTAAAAAGACAGTCAAATGGATCGCGGTTGCAGCCCTGACGTTGGGCAGCCTCTTTCTGCTGCAGCGTCTCCTTGAGCCGAAGTATGTGGAAGATGTGGTTGAAGGCGCTCTGATCGCGGAGTATTATGAGGAAGAGAAAGACCCTGACGTGCGGGAGCATGACGTGGTCTTCATCGGAGACTGCGAGGTCTATGAAAACTTTTCTCCTGCGGTACTGTGGCAGGAATACGGAATCAACAGCTATATCCGGGGAAGCGCACAGCAGCTGATCTGGCAATCCTACTATCTGCTGGAGGACACACTGCGGTATGAGACACCGAAGGTCATTGTATTCAATGTGCTGTCCCTGAAATACAACGAGCCCCAGAAGGAAGCCTACAACAGAATGACACTTGAGGGAATGAAATGGTCGCTCTCGAAGGTGAAGTCCATACAGGCATCCATGACGGACAGCGAGCATTTTCTGGATTATGTGTTCCCAATTCTGCGCTACCATTCCAGGTGGAGCGATCTGGACAAGGAGGATGTGGAATATCTGTTCCATTCCAAGAGGGTATCGCACAACGGCTATTACATGCGCGTGGATGTGAAACCGGCGGAGAATGTGCCGGCAGGTCAGCCGCTCGCCGACTACAGCTTTGGGGAAAACGCCATGTCCTATCTGGATAAGATGACAGAGCTGTGTGAGGAGAAGGGGATACAGCTTGTGCTGATTAAGGCGCCGAGCCTCTACCCCTATTGGTATGACGAGTGGGAGGAGCAAGTCGAGGCATATGCCGAGGAGCATGGATTATTATACGTCAACTTCCTCGAACTCACGGAGGAGGCAGGGATCGACTTCTCGCAGGACACCTACGATGCCGGACTGCACATGAATTTGTCAGGCGCGGAGAAGCTCAGCAGGTACTTCGGGCAGATACTGACGGAGGAGACGGCGGTGACAGACCGGAGGGACGAACCGGCGCTCTGTGAGACGTGGGAGGAGAAGCTAGCGGAGTATGAGCTTGATGAGGAAGAGCAGTATAGAGAGTTGGAGAAATAAGATATAACAGGAGGAGAGGAAATGAAAAAATTTGTTGCGGCGCTGGCGGTGATAAGCACGCTGGCATTGACGGCCTGCGGCGGAAGCGGGAACGATGAGAAGGTCATTGAAGGAGCGGTTGCGAACAACAATGTGCAATCGACGACAGAGAAGAGCGAGGCATCGGAGGAGAGCAAGGAGGCTGCGGTCAAGGGCTACGCCTTTGTGTACGGAGATACGGCGATTGAGGTGGATGCGGATATGCAGCCGGTGCTGGATGCAATCGGAGAGCCGCTGTCCTACTTCGAGGCGGCGAGCTGTGCCTTTGAAGGATTGGATAAGATTTATACCTATGCGGGCGTTGTCATCAACACCTACCCGCAGGGCGATAAGGACTTTGTCTCATCCATCATTTTACAGGATGATTCCGTGAGCACGGCGGAGGGTGTCTGCATCGGGGGTACGAAGCAGGATATGCTGAATGCCTACGGAGACGGCTACACCGAGGAGAACGGAATGCTCGTGTATGCGAAGGATGGCATGAAGCTCTGCTTCATTGTCAAGGATGATGAGATCACCTCGATTCAGTATTTTTCCACCGTGCTGGACGAGTAAGACATACAGACAAGAGGAAAAGCTTTGGAGAGCTGCCGCAGAAAAAAATTCTGCGACGGCTTTTCTTTTTTTTAGTTTTCCCTCTTGACAACAATGGTAAGTGTGGTAATATAAACATATGAACAGTCGTTCAAGTGTTCAATAAAAAAGAAAAGGAGAAGAGACTATGAAAAAGACATATAAAATTGAGGTTGATTGTGCAAACTGTGCATTAAAGATGGAGGAGGCTGCAAAGAAGGTTGACGGCGTTCAGGATGTTACCGTGAGCTTCATGACCCAGAAGATGAAGGTTGACTTTGCAGAGGGTGCAGATGACAACGCAGTTATGGCAGCAGTTGTAAAGGCATGCAAGAAGGTTGAGGATGATTGCGAGATCTATCTTGATTAAGCAGAAATAGAAGGAAGATGAAACCATGACGAAGAAACAGAAAAAGGTATTGTATAGAATTATCATTGCGGCTGTGCTGCTGGTGGTGCTGCACTTCCTGCCGGTATCGGGATATCTGAAATTCGCCCTGTACCTGATACCTTATGCAATCATCGGCTATGACATCCTGAGAAAGGCAGTGCTCGGCATTATCCACGGAGAGGTCTTTGACGAGAATTTCCTGATGGCGGTTGCAACCGTCGGAGCAATGCTGCTTGCCATCTACAACGAGCTGCACGGAGCGGATGCAGAGTTTGCTGAGGGTGTTGCGGTTATGTTGTTCTATCAGATCGGCGAACTGTTTCAGGCAGTCGCTGTCGGCAAGAGCCGTAAGAACATCAGCGCACTCATGGATATTCGCCCGGATTATGCAAACATTGAGGGGGCTGACGGGAATCTGGAACAGGTTGACCCGGACGAGGTCGAGATCGGAACAATCATTGTTGTTCAGCCGGGCGAAAAGGTTCCCATCGATGGCGTTGTCAGGGAAGGCAGTTCTACCCTGAATACCTCGGCGCTCACCGGTGAGAGCGTTCCCAGATCGGTAAAGGCGGGCGAGGAGGTCATCAGCGGCTGTGTCAACATCACAGGTCTGCTGAAGATCGAGACGACAAAGGAGTTCGGGGAATCCACGGTTTCCAAGATACTGGATCTTGTGGAAAACTCCAGCATGAAGAAGGCAAAGACGGAGAACTTTATCACGAAGTTCGCAAAGTATTACACCCCGGCGGTCTGCTACAGTGCGCTTGCACTGGCGGTATTGCCCTGTCTGATCAATCTGCTCATGGGGAATCCCACAAACTGGAGCACATGGGTCATCAGAGCATTGACCTTCCTCGTTATCAGCTGCCCCTGCGCCCTGGTAATCTCCATCCCGCTGAGCTTCTTCGGCGGCATCGGCGGCGCTTCCTCCTGCGGTATTCTGGTCAAAGGCTCGAATTACCTGGAGGCACTGGCAGAGACGAAGTATGTTGTGTTTGATAAGACCGGAACCCTGACAAAGGGTGTGTTTGAAGTGACGGAGATCCGACCTGATGCCGGATGGCAGGCGGGCGGTGAGGATGCAAAGGCTAAGCTGCTGGAATATGCCGCCTATGCGGAGAGCTATTCCAACCATCCGATTTCAAAGAGCCTGAAGGAAGCCTACGGGCAGGAGCCGGATAAGACGAAGGTGACAGACGTTGAGGAGATCGGCGGTCACGGCGTGACGGCAGTGGTGAACGGTGTCAAGGTGGCAGCGGGCAACGCGAAGCTGATGAAGAAGCTGGGGCTGCGCTACGAGGAGAACACCGGAATCGGTACGGTCGTTCATATGGCGGTAGACGGAGTCTACGCGGGCTTTATCCTGATTTCGGATGTTGTGAAGGAACAGTCTGCGGCTGCGATTGCAGCCCTGAAGGCAGCAGGCGTGAAGAAAACCGTCATGCTGACAGGAGACAGCAGAGCTGTCGCAGAGCATGTGGCGACACAGCTCGGACTGGATGAGGTCAAGAGTGAACTGCTTCCGGCGGATAAGGTCGATGTGGTTGAAGCACTGCTTGCGGAGAAGTCAGCCAAGGAGAATCTGGCATTCGTCGGTGACGGCATCAATGATGCGCCGGTGCTCTCCAGAGCGGACATCGGTGTTGCTATGGGTGCGCTCGGTTCCGATGCGGCAATCGAGGCTGCGGATATTGTCCTGATGGACGACAACCCTATGAAGCTCGCGCTTGCAATCCGCATTTCCCGGAAATGTCTGCGTATTGTCTACGAAAATATTGTGTTCGCTCTTGCGGTCAAGGCGGTGTGCCTGATTCTCGGAGCAGTCGGTATTGCAAATATGTGGGCAGCGATTTTCGCGGATGTCGGCGTCATGGTCATCGCCGTGCTGAATGCGATCAGATGTCTTAAGATAAAAGAGGCGTAACAAAAAATACAAAAGAAACTCACGCTATCCGTGCCTGACTGTTGTGCGGAAGCTGTGAGTTTCTTTTTGTGTTTATATATGCTTGCGCTTTAAGAACTGATAAATCAGGGAGGCGAGGAGACCGCCGAAGGAAACACCGGCGGCTATGGTGGACACGGCTGCCTGTGATTCCAGACCGGAAAGCTCTGCGTCGTCTGTGTAGACGCGGCCGACATTGCGTTCAGTTCCGTCGGACAAGGTGAGAATCAGACAGCCGTCCTCATCAATTCTTGCGGCGGAGATGTCCCTGCCGTCAGTGCCGTCATTGCCGTCCTGCCCGTCGACACCGTCCCTGCCGTCCGTACCATCGCTGCCGTCAACGCCGTCCTTGCCATCGGAACCGGACTCGCCTCTTTTCCCGGCAGCGGGGATGCCGGTGTCGGTGTCTCCGATACACCAGTTGCCATTTGCACCGATGTAGGGTGTCCGTCCATCCTTGCCGTCTGTGCCGTCGGTTCCGTTTCTGCCGTCCGTGCCGTCCTTGCCGTTCGCACCGTCCTTACCGTCAACACCGTCTTTGCCATTGACGCCATCTTTGCCGTCTGTGCCGTTCAGTCCGTTCTGACCGTTTGTACCGTCTTTGCCGTCAACGCCATTTTTGCCGTCCTTGCCGTCCTGTCCGTCGATACCATCCTTGCCGTTGCTGCCGTCTTTGCCGTTAGAGCCGTCGCTGCCGTCCTGACCGGTCGCGCCTGCGGCAGGAACGCCCATATCCTGTCCGTCGAACCACCAGTTACCGTTTGTGCCGATGTAAGGTGTTTTACCGTCCGTAGCGTCAACACCGGCGGCCTTCAGACCGAGAGACTGCCAGTCATACCCCTCATTATGGGAGACCTCCCATTCTCCTGTCGTAGCATTAATCCGAAACAGGGGCATTACAGCCGCTTCCATGGGCTTAATGCAGAAATAGGACGTCGCCATGGGGTTGTATTGCGAGCTGCTGTATGGCGCGTTCAGGGAAAACTGATAGCCATCGCCGACAGTCCACTGATAGTAGGGAGTATTATCCATCTTAACTATCGGGGTGGTAGAGGTGGCACGATGGATTGCGCCGTCGCTGCCGCCGGCTTCTGCGAGAAAGCTGCCGTCGATGATTGTAAGATTAGTGGAATAAACGCCATAGCCGTACGCGTCGATAGCTGAGGTGAAGCCTGCCTTTGCTGTCACTGCGCTGCTTTCCAGCCAGACATTGCCCTTTGTAAAGATGGCATAGCCCCTCATCCTGGAGAGAAGACTGTCCCCGCAGGAGGCGGAGAGTGTACTGCCAGTGACAGTGAGACCGTTCAGGGCGTAAATGCCGTAGTGCATCAAGTCTGGTTTATCGCTGTTCGCAGAACCGGATGCAGTCACGAATGCATTTGTCACGGACATTGTATTGTTTGCATAGAAGCAGGCAGCGATACCGTTGCCGCCGCCGCACCCGGAGAGGTTGCATACGGTTTCGCCGCCGGTGATCACAATGTCGTTGTTAGCGTAGAAACCGAAGCTATTGCTGTTCGCACCGTACCCGGAACCGGCAGTGACTGTTACCTTGCCGTTTTCTATGTAAATGTTTGTGGCATAAACAGCATAGCTGCGCGTGTATGACCAATGAGAAGTATATCCGCCAATGACGTTTACGGTTCCGCTTTTGAACGTAATATCCCCGGTGGCTCGAAGCGCATGAGTCTCTGCGTTGGGTGTCCAGACATTTACGCCGTTTACCGTCAGACTGCCGTTTCCTTCGATCGTCAGATTGCCGTTGATCAGTACCTTTCCGTTGATGGTATTTTCCCCTTCGAGCACGAGTGTCAGATCGCCGTCGGCGGAGAAGTCGGAGTTTATACTTACATCCCGGAGCGTCAAAGTGCCCGAAGCAAAATGAAGCGCGTAGTTTGAGGCATCTGCCGTAGCAGAGAGATTCTGCGCATAATAGCCGTCTGTCAGGGGCTGACCGCCAATGGTTATCGTAGTTGCGGCGGCTGCGGATGCTCTGATCGGGAGCATTGCCAGCAAAATACCCGCCCATAATAGCATTGATGAAATCCATTTTTTCATCGGTTATTGTCCTCCTGTTTACCAACTACAGCGCATCCTGTATGCGCTTGCGCTTTGCGAACCGGTAGAGCAGCGAACCGAGAAGTCCACCGAGAGAGATTCCTCCGGTTACGGTGGCGGCGGTTGTCTGTGTCTTCAGGCTGGAGAGCTTTGCCTCATCTGTGCGGACACAACCGGCATTGAGTTCCGTTCCGTCGGTCAGACTGAGGATCAGGCAACCGTCCTCGTTAATTTGTGTCGCAGAGATACCGGTGCCATCCCTGCCATCTTTGCCATCCTTACCGTCCTTGCCGTCGACACCGTCTTTGCCGTCTGCGCCGTCCTTGCCATCTTTGCCATCTTTACCGTCCCGACCTCTTTTTCCGATGGCTGCCACACCGGTGTCAGTCTCTCCGATACACCAGTTGCCGTTTGCACCGATGTAGGGTGTCAGGCCGTCTTTGCCGTCTCTGCCGTCGGTTCCGTTTCTGCCGTCGGCACCATCTTTGCCGTTGACACCATCCTTGCCGTCAACGCCGTCTTTGCCATCAATGCCATCCTTGCCGTCCGTGCCATTCAGGCCGTTCTGCCCATCGATACCGTCCTTGCCGTCTGCGCCGTCTCTGCCATCCAGACCGTCCTTGCCGTCCGCACCGTCTTTGCCATCCAGACCGTCCTTGCCGTTGACACCGTCCTTACCGTTCTGACCATCCTTGCCTATGGCGGAAACGCCAGTGTCCATGCCGTTAATCCACCAGGTACCGGTTATATCATCTATGCGGGGCGTGTCGCCGTCCATACCGTCTGTACCGATGGCCTTTGCACCGAGGGACTGCCAGTCCTGCCCTTCATTATAGGAGACCTCCCATTCATTTGTACCGGAGTTGATACGAAGCCGGGGGGTTATCGCTCCTTCCATGGGCTTGATGCAGAAAAAGCTATTCGTGGTGTTGTAATTTGAGCTTTGGTATGGTGTGTTCAGGGAAAGCGTGTAGCTGGCACCGGCAGAGGTCTTCCACTGATAGTAGGTACTGCCCATATTGACATCCGGGGCGGCAAAGGTAGCACGGGAATCGGTTGCTTCATTGGAGCTTGTGCCGGGCTCTGCCACAAAGCTGCCGCCGATAATTTTAAGAGTGTTGGAATAGACGGCGTAGCTTGGAAAAGCATCCCCGGTGCTTGCAGCCCCGCTCTTTGCTGTCACGGTACTGTCTTTCAATGTGACATTGCTGGCGTGTATGCCATGACATGTCATTTGAAGGGCAGTCCCGTTCCCGCAGGAAGCGGAGAGAGTACTGTTTGTTACTGCGAGGTCATTTCCGGCATAGATACCGTAGTTTTTGAGCTGGTTGCTGGTGTTCACAGAGCCATAGGTGGTCACGACGGCATCCGTTACCGTCATTGCATTACCGGCATAGAAGCCGGCAACTACAGCGCCGTTGCCGCCACAGTCGGCGAAGGTGGCAACGGTTTCGCCGCCGGTAATCTGAATGTCATTCTCGGCATAAATACCGTAACTGCTGCTTTTCGCGCTGTTTCCGGGACCTGCGGCGACAGTTACTTTACCGCCTGTTATCACAATGTTTTTGGCATACATCGCATAGCTTCTGGTGCTCGCGTAATACACACTTCCGCCGGTGATGTTTACGGTTCCGCTCTGGATGGTAATATCTCCGGTTGCCTTGAGGGCGTGGGGATGATAACCGACACCACTTGAATCGCTGCCTTTTACCGTTAAGATGCCGCTGCCGCCGATTGTCAGACTGCCGTTGACCTGTACATTTCCGCTGATGGAACTTGATCTCTCAAGCCGGAGTGTGAGATCGCCGTTGGCAGAAATGCCGGGGATGTCCTTTGCATTCCGGAGTGTCAGAGTGCCGGAATCAAAATGAAGTGCGTAGTTTGAGGCGGTTGCCGGGGAAAGATCCGGAGCAAGATAATCGCCATCACTCACTGTGATTCCGCCAATGGTCACGGTGGTTGCCGCTGCGGCAGATGCCCTGATCGGGTGCAATGCGAGCAGCATGCCCGCGAAAAGCAGTAAGGTTGAGAGCCATTTTTTCATCGTTTGTTTCCTCCTGTTTACCAACTATGGGTTTCCAATCATTCCCTTTACTATATAAGGTACATATTGGGCGAAAAACTCTCACCCCAAAATAAAAAATTTATTTTGTGGACTTTCCCTGGTGGATATGTCAGAATGAAGATGATGTCACGGTCAGTGTTGTGACGTCATACAATAGATAAGAGGTGAAAAGATGAAAGATTTTATTATAATTGCAATCCCTTTTCTCGGGACGGTTCTGGGATCGGCGATGGTCTTCTTCATGAAGAAGGAGATGGATGCGAAGCTGGGGAAATTGCTGCTCGGCTTCGCGTCAGGGGTCATGATCGCCGCGTCGGTCTGGTCGCTGCTGATTCCCGCCATTGAGATGTCCGAGGAGCAGGGAAAATGGTCATGGCTCCCTGCCACAGCGGGCTTCCTGCTCGGCATGGGGTTTCTTCTTCTGCTCGACAGTCTTGTGCCGCATCTTCATATCGACAGTGAGAAGCCGGAGGGCATGAAGTCCGGCTTTCGGAAGACGACGATGCTTGTGCTCGCAGTGACGCTGCATAATCTGCCGGAGGGCATGGCGGTCGGCGTCACCTTTGCCGGAGCGATGCTCGCCGGAACGGGAATTACGATGGCGGGGGCGCTTGCCCTTGCGGTCGGCATTGCCATCCAGAACTTCCCGGAGGGGGCGATCATATCCATGCCGCTTCGCAGCGCCGGAGCCTCCAAGGGCAAGGCGTTCCTTTACGGTGTACTGTCCGGTATTGTCGAGCCGGTCGGTTCCATTATCACGATTCTGCTGGCGGCGCAGGTGGTGCCGATTCTGCCGTATCTGCTGGCATTTGCGGCGGGTGCCATGATTTATGTGGTAGTCGAGGAGCTGATCCCGGAGGCACAGGCGGGAGAGCATACGAATATCGGAACTGTCGGCGTGGCGATCGGGTTTGCGCTGATGATGGTGCTGGATATTGCGCTTGGATAGCGGAGGAATAGAAAGAGAGGAAAATACATGAGATTGATCATTATAAGACACGGCGATCCGGACTATTCGATCGACTCCCTGACGGAGCGGGGCTGGAGGGAGGCAGAGCTTCTCTCGGACAGAATCGCAAAGCTTAAGGTGAAGAATTTCTATGTTTCTCCATTGGGAAGGGCGAAGGATACGGCATCCCTGACCTTGAAAAAGATGAACCGCACGGCGGAGGAATGTGAGTGGCTGCGGGAGTTCCCATGCATGATATGCAGACCGGACGTCGGAGGCGCAAGGACGATTGCGTGGGACTGGCTGCCGGAGGACTGGACGGCAGATCCGAGATATTTTGACCGCAATGAATGGTGCAGGACGGAGATCATGAGAGAAGGGGGCGTCGAGGAGAGATACCGGTATGTGACGGACAGCTTTGATGCCCTGCTGGCGGCGCATGGCTATGTGCGGGACGGCGAGCTGTACCGTGCGGAGCAGCCAAACCGTGATACGCTGGTCTTTTTCTGCCATTTCGGGCTGGAGTGCGTGCTGCTGTCGCATCTCATGGGAATATCCCCGATGCTGCTCTGGCATAATGCCTGTGCGGCGCCGACCTCTGTGACGACGATTTATACGGAGGAGCGCAGAGAGGGCAAGGCATCCTTCCGTGTCAACAGCTTCGGAGATATTTCCCATCTCTATGCGGCGGGTGTGGAGCCTGCGTTTGCCGCCAGATTCTGCGAGACCTTCGCGGATGTGGACAGGCATGACTGAATGCGCTATTAGAATGTACATTTTCTTGACAAGACTATATACGAGATGTTAAACTCCAGTTGAGTTAAGCGATTAACTAAACGAAAATTGGAGGGTGAAGATATGATACAGGAAGAATGGCTAGAAAGTGTGTATAGTGATGGTAGCATTTTTTTTGTCAGCAATTCGAAGCCGAAGCTAGGTGAAACTGTGACAGTCAGATTGCGGATGTACGCTGATGCGCCGGTAAAGCATGTATTGCTACGCAGTGTTCCAAATGGGGTCGAGCAGCTGGCGGAGATGACACGTTGCGAGGTGGTACATGGGCTGGTTTATTATTGTGCAGAGTTGAAGATGACAGAGTATCGTATGCAGTATCAGTTTTATCTGGTTTGTGAAAATGTTATTTACTATTATAACCAGAAGGAAATTACAACTTATATACCTGACCAAATTTATGATTTTGTACTCCTGACAGATTACTGTCAGCCATCATGGGTAAAAAATTCAGTGTTTTATCAGATATTTCCGGATCGGTTTTATAATGGCAATCCTGAAAATGACGTATGGGACGGAGAGTATCAGTTGAATGGGCATCCTACGATTAAAATGAAGAATTGGATGCAAAAGCCGTTGCCTTATGAACAGGGGTTTTGTCTGGACTTTTTCGGGGGAGATTTGGAGGGAGTAAAGGCAAAGATACCTTACTTGAAAGAGCTTGGCATCAACGCAGTTTATCTGAATCCAATCTTTCGGGCACCTTCCGTTCATAAATATGATTGTATTGACTATTTTCATGTTGATCCGCATTTTGGTGGGGATATGGCATTGGCAGAACTTGCAGAGACACTTCACGATAATGGAATGAAGCTGATTTTGGACATTTCCATTAACCATACAGGCACGGCACATAAGTGGTTTAATCTTGATGGCTTGTTCTTTGATAAGTCTCAGGGAGCGTACAACAATCCTGACTCACTTGAGCGAAGCTATTATTTCTTTGAGAAAGATAGTAACCGTTACATCGGCTGGCTCGGTGTACAGGATCTCCCCACGCTGAATTATACCTCAACGGAACTGCGTAAAATCATTTATGAGTCGGAAAATTCTGTGATAAGGAAATGGCTGAAAGCACCTTACAACATTGATGGGTGGCGCTTTGATGTAGCGGATACATTTGCACGGAATAATGAGGTTCAGCTTGCTCATGAAATTTGGCCGGAAATACGCCGCAGTATCAGGAAAGAGAATCCGGATGCGTATATTCTTGCAGAGGATTGGGGAGATTGTGCGTCATATCTTCAGGGGAAGGAATGGGATTCTCCAATGAATTATTTTGGTTGTGCTCGCGTGTTACGTCAGTTCGCTGGAGAGCCGGATCTGTTTAATGCACGAAATCCCATTCTTAAAAAGATTGCTTATAAAATGACGGCGGAGGATGTCAGAGCAAGGGTTATGGAGCATCTTGCAAAATTGCCGTTTCTTATCTGGCAAAATCAATTTAATTTAATTGACAGCCACGACATCCCAAGGCTGCATAACAACCCTGAAATTAACAGTGACGAATACAGGGGAGTAGTCATCATGCAGTTTATGCTGATAGGGGCAGTTTCGATATATTATGGAGATGAAGCGCAGATTGACGGATGGATCACAGATAATGAGGGATGTCGTGCTACCTTTCCGTGGAATAGTGATTTCCGAAAGACAGAAATGTGGAAATTTTATCAAAGACTGGCTCATTTGAAATCAGAGGATAACCTTTTTGCAGATGGAGGTCAGAAATTTATATATGCATCAGGCGGAGTGCTGGCACTTGCCAGATTTACTCGGGATAGGGCTTTTGTGGCAATTATGTCTGTGAGTGATCAGGACGAGGTAATCCGTTTACCACTGGGGGCGTTGGGAGCGGTTGGGTTTATGGGAACTCGGGACTACTTCGGAATACCGATAGAATTAGTTGACGCAGAATACGATGATCACAGTGTCAAAATGCTTGTCAGAGCGCACAAATCTTATTTGTGCGAGACAATTTTATTATAAAAAATGTATAGAGTATATTGACAAATGCAGAGAGCGCATTGTATATTATAAATAAGTTAAGCGAATAACCTTTGACGAACATTGAAGTAATATAAAAAGCAGTGGATTTGAACAGAAATTCAAGTCCATTTATTTTAACCAAAGGTTAAGCGAATAACTAAATGTGAGTTGCGCAGAACGCAGAAAGGGGTAGCTATGAAAAAGAGAAACAAGGTATTGGCGTTGATGTTATCAACAGCTATGGTCTGTACAGCACTGACAGGCTGTGGAGATCAGCAGACTGTAAGGGAGGCAGAGGAATCTTCTGAAGAAAAGACCCAGCAAGAAACAGGAAGTGCTTCTGAAAGTGTGGAGGATTTCAATGAAAATGTGGCAGAGAGTGAAGAACTGGTTCCAGAGGAGGGAGCATCTCTTATCTTATGGATGGACAATGATGATTACAATGAGAAAATAGTTGAACTCTGGAATGCAAAGTATTCCGATATTCCTTTGGCAGTAGAAAACGTGGGGACAACTGATGCAAGAGCAAAGCTTGAGCTTGACGGTCCGGCAGGATTGGGCTGTGATGTATTTGTGCAGGCGCATGACGGCGTTGCCATTGCTGCAAGTTCAGGACTGATTCTGGAAATGGACTATTATACGGATTATATAAAGGAAAACTTTGTTACGTCTGCAGTGGAAGCAGTTACTTATGAGGGAGCTGTTTATGCATTTCCTCTTTCAATGAAGACAATTGCGTTATTCTACAATAAAGCACTTGTTGACCAACCAGTGACTACATGGGATGAGATGAGAGAGTTTGCGAAGGAATATAATGATCCGGCTCAAAACAAATTTGCAATTCTCTGGCAGGCAATTGAGCCCTATTATGCGCATGGTTTTTTAGGTGGATATGGCTATGAGATGTTTGGCGAAAATCATGATGACAAGACGAAGCTTGATTGGGATAGCACGGAAGCATTGGAGGGTATGAAATTCTATGAGACACTGAGTGAGATTTATCCTGTAAACTCGGCGGATGCAACATGGGACGCAATGAACTCTATGTTCTCAGCGGGTGAGGCTCCGTATGTTCTTACTGGCCCATGGTCAATCTCTGATTTTGAAAAGGCTGGAATTGATTTCGGCGTAACCTGCCTGCCTTTGTTACCGAATGGTCAGCACCCTGTAACACTGTCGACAGTAGATACGGTTTGTATTAGCTCTTACACGAATTATCCGGATGCTGCCATGCTGTTGGCAAAATTCCTGACAGATGAGGAGGCAATGGCTCTTCTTTATGAGACAAAGGCAGAGATTCCTGCAAGTATCACTGGACAGCAGTTTGACTTTGTAGTATCCGATGAACACCTTAAAGGTGTTCTGGAGCAGTCGGTGTATAGCCTTCCGATGCCTTATATTCCTGAGATGGCAAATGTGTGGGCTCCTTATCAGAAAGCATTTACGGCGGTTTGGGATAAGCTTCAGACACCTGAAGATGCTTTGAAGACTGCGCAGGAAGAATTCTATAGCTCTATAATTCAGGAGTAGGGTTAAGCTACGAACAACAAGGTCTGGCGGCTGTCTATATGGTATGGGTAGCCGCCATTCTTTGAGAAAGGGAAGAGATTATGAAAAGTAAGAAAAAGCGAAGAAATCCTGTTTTGGCAGGATTAATGTCCGCGGTCATATGGGGAAGTGGACAATTATATAACAGGCAGCTTGCAAAGGCAATCAGTCTATTCTTTGCCCAGATTGTGTGTGTTATCTGTGTACCCAAGTGCCGAATGGGATTATGGGGACTTGCAACACTGGGTGAGGTGGAAAGAGTTACAAAGGGAAGAAAGGTGATTGTACAGGGAGACAATTCTATCTTGCTACTCATTGTTGGACTGGTATGGCTCTTTGTTGCTTTGGCTTTTCTGACCATATACATTGGACAAATCAAGGATGCTGTCTGTATTACAAAAAAATGGAATACAGACGGACAACTTTTAAAAGGAAAAAAGTGGCTACGTAAGTTCTCGCAGAAAAGTTATCCATATATAGTGTTGACTCCGGCAATTGCTTTGACTGTTATGTTTGTTGTGGTGCCTATTCTGTTTGGTTTTTTGATTGCGTTTACAAACTATTCAGTTCCGAATTATGTGCCGCCGAAGCATCTGGTCGACTGGGTGGGACTCAAAAACTTTTTTGATATGTTCAAGCTGCCAATGTGGAATGATACGTTCTGGGGGGTAGCGCTCTGGACAATTATCTGGGCGGTTTTGTCCACGGTGACATGCTTTTTCGGAGGATTGATGGTTGCTATTCTTATCAATTCAAAGAGGGTAAAATGCAAAAAAATTTGGAGAACTATTTATATTCTGCCGTGGGCTATACCGGGAATGATTTCTCTCTTAATTTTTAGAAATATGTTTAACGGACAATTTGGTGCAATTAACACCTTCCTTCGGAGTCATGGGGTTATCAGTGCCAATATTCCATGGCTTTCAGATCCGTTTCTTGCCAAAATTGTAATTCTGATCGTTAACTTCTGGTTGGGTTTTCCTTATTTTATGGCATTGATGTCAGGGGTTATGACTAGTATTTCCACTGATGTAATCGAAGCGGCAAGAATAGACGGAGCAAATGCAAAGCAGGAATTCCGCTATATTACATTGCCGCTGGTTCTCTATAGCACAGCACCGCTGCTTGTTATGTCTTTTGCCGGCAACTTTAATAATTTCAATGTTATTTATTTCCTGACAAACGGTAATCCTATCAATCCGGCATATAAATTCGCTGGATCGACGGATATTCTGATTACATGGATTTATAAACTAACAAAGGATAATGGACAATATAATATGGCATCAGTAATGTCTATACTGGTATTTTTTGTTATTGCAAGTATTTCAACGTTCAATTTCTTGAGAACGAAATCATTCAAAGAGGAGGATATGATGGGCTGATGAAAACGAATAGAAATGAGCGTTATCACTCTTCGCCTCTTTACATAGTTGGGGAAGTTATAAAGACATTCCTGATTTATGCTATTTTGATTAGCATCGCGCTTTTGGTTTTGGTTCCCATTGTCTGGATAGTTGGGTCTTCCTTTAACCCTTCCAGCAGTCTTATGTCTGCAACGGCGTTTCCGAAAAATCCGACAGCCTCTCATTATTCACAGCTTTTTAAGGAAACTAAGTTCGCAGCATGGTATTTGAATACGTTGAAGATAGCTTTAATAAATATGGTAATTTCGGTTATTCTGACAATGCTGACTTCTTATGCTTTTGCGAGATTTCAATTTAAAGGGAAGAAGGTTGGACTACTTACTATTTTGGTATTGCAGATGTTTCCGAGTTTTATGGGAATGATGGCGATGTACAATATTCTTGCACAGTTTAATTTATTGAATTCCCATTTAGGATTGATTCTGACCTATACGGCAGGTCAGATCCCCTATAATACATGGCTGGTCAAGGGGTATATGGGTAGCATACCACGAAGTCTTGATGAGGCAGCTAAGCTTGATGGGGCAAGTAATACGACTATATTTGTAAGAATTATTGTTCCGCTTACAAAGCCGATCATCACTTTTGTAGCAATGACTCAGTTTATGGCTCCATGGATGGATTTCATTTTCCCGAGAATGATTCTGAGCAGCGACGAAAAGAAAACACTTGCTATTGGTCTGTTTGACATGATTTCCAGCGATACAAATAATAATTTCACCATGTTCGCGGCAGGTGCAGTGCTGGTAGCAGTGCCTATTACGATTTTGTATGTCTGTCTGCAGAAGTATTTGATTCAGGGAATTACGGCAGGAGCAAGCAAGTCATAGAGGAGAGGGTTAAAATGAAGAAAAAGATCGGTATCTTCTTTCTGGTTATTGTACTTGTATTACAGTGCGCCTGCAGTAACGCAGCGCTCGTAACGGATGACGCGACAGTACTGGAAAAAAGAATAAAATGGAAGAAACGGAAGCAGAAGAGGTATTTCAGGAGGATAGAGATAATTTAGATGAGGTTTATGGGAAACGTCTGATGCCGGAGTGGGCGGCAAGTGCAGTAATCTATGAAGTCAATGTGAGACAGTATACGGAGGAAGGAACCTTTCAGACATTTGGGCAGACTGAAAAAATGGGAGTGAATACGCTGTGGTTTATGCCCATATATCCAATTTCCCAGAAAAACAGGGTAGGGTCTCTGGGGTCATACTATTTTATTGCAGATTGCAAGGCGGTCAATCCGGAATTTGGAACAATAGAGGATTTTGTTTCTCCGCCAGAGATGGGCTGGAATGACGTAGCACGTCTTAATTATGAGAATGCAGATATGAGAAGTGCAATGATTGATGCAATGAAATACTGGGTTACAGAGGCAGATATTGACGGATTCAGATGCGATTATGCGGGTGGAGTTCCCAGAGATTTCTGGGAGCGGGCAGGAGGGGAATTAAATTTTTTGGATTGTTGAAATGACAATATCCTTGTCTATGAAAGAAAGAAGGATGAGGATTATGTCGTTGTTTTACTAAATCTATCCAACGAGAAGCAGAGGGTAGAAACTATCGTTGAGAGTGAAATAATAATTGAAAAGGATACAGTGTTGCAGCCGTGGGAATATAATATATACACCCCGAATTAGCACACTGGAATGAAAGGGAAAATGGCAGAACACAGAGAAAATGGATTAGCAGATCCCGAGAATATTATAACTGTTCCTGGAATCAGAATTACTGTTTTAACAGAACGGATGGTTAGATTTGAGTTTCAGCAGGACAATTATTTTTGCGATGAATGCACACAAAAGATTGTGCGTCGGGATTTTCCGGAAAATAATTATACTGTAAATAAGACGGATGAAGAGATTGAAATTGTTACATCTTATTTGAAGATAAACTGTAAACTGTACAATCCCAAACTCGAAAATGTCCGGGTGGAAATTTATGACGAACATGGAAGGCTATGGGGAATCTATGCCGGCGGAGAACTGAATGATAAGTATAATCTGAAAGGAACAGCAAGAACACTGGACGGCGCGGATGGCGCTATACCTTTAGAAGAGGGGCTCTTTTCACAAAGCGGGTATGGAGTGATCAATGATAGCAACTCCTGTACCTTGACGAATGGATTTATCAAGGTCAGAGAGTATGCTGAAACTGATCTGTATCTTTTTGGATATTGTGATGATTATTATGGTGGATTAAAGGATTTTTATTACTTATGCGGCGAGGCACCGTTGTTCCCGAAATATATGCTGGGTAACTGGTGGAGCAGATATTATCCCTACAGCGAGCAGGAATATGAAGATTTGCTTAATCATTTTGACGAGGAGAATATTCCGCTTACAGTAGCAGTGCTGGATATGGACTGGCATACTACCGATGTGCCGGAAGAGTTGGGCGGAGGCTGGACAGGGTATACTTGGAACAAAGAGTTATTTCCGCAGCCTGAACTTTTTCTGAAAAAATTGCACCGAAGAGGGCTTCGTGTCACATTGAATGTTCATCCTGCACTCGGAATCCGATCTCATGAGTGTATGTATGAGGATATGGCAAGGGAACTGGGGGTGGAGACTGAGAGCAGACAGCCAATTGAGTTTGATATGACGGATAAACGTTTTGTCAAGGCTTATTTCAAGTGGATCAATCATCCGTATGAAGAGATGGGGGTAGACTTCTGGTGGATTGACTGGCAACAGGGCAAGGAGAGTAAGATTGAGAATCTTGATCCGTTGTGGCTGCTTAATCATTTTTACTATGAGGATGCAGGACGGGATGGCAGGCGCCCCGCAATTTTCTCCAGATATGCCGGAATTGGGAGTCATCGGAATCCGATTGGATTTTCAGGTGACAGTATTGCTTCGTGGGAATCCTTAAAGTTTCAGCCTTATTTTACGGCCAACGCCGCGAATGTTGGGTATGGATGCTGGAGTCATGATATTTGTGGGCATATGTTGGGAAGAAAAAGCAATGATATGTTTGTCAGATGGCTGCAATTTGGTGTTTTTTCACCGATTATGCGATTACACAGCTCCAGCGGCGTGTTTTTTCACAAAGAGCCATGGAATATACCATTGGAATGCCGCGAGATCATGGGGACTTTTATGCGGCTCCGTCATAAAATGATTCCGTATATTTATACGGAGAATTATGCTAACTATTGTAATGGAAGGCCACTCATTGTGCCTATGTATTACCGAGGAAAGGAAAAGGAGAGTTACGAGTATCCTAATCAGTATTGTTTTGGAAGCCAGATGATAGTATGTCCGATTACAACACCCTTGAATGAAAAATTGCAGCTGGGGAGCGTTGAAGGATGGCTTCCGAAAGGGAAATATACCGATTTTTTTACAGGTATGTGTTATGAAGGCGGAAAGCACACCTTTTTCCGAAATGCAAGTTCTATTCCGGTGTTTATTAAACAGGGGGCAATCATCCCGATGTATACAGATGATCAGGGAAACCGGATTGACAACCCGGAGAAACTTGAAATTAGGCTCTATTTTGGTGCAGACGGAAAATATACCTTGTATGAGGACGACGGTATCAGTGAGGAGTATAAGGACGGAAAATTTGCCCTTACTGATATTGAAATGCACTGGGGAGAATGTACCGAGATTAAAGTTGAGGTGAAAAAGAATGCTGTGGGAATTCTGCCACAGATGCGAGGATATGTTTTTATCATCTGTGGTGTGACACGGCCGGAAAAAGTGTATGACAGTTTTGGAAAAAAAAGTTGGACATATGATGAGAATAGAAGAGAGCTATCTATAGAGACTGGTTTGCAGGCAGTATCAGAGCCGATAAAGATATTTTTTCAAGGGTGCAGAACCGTTGGAACAGATGTCCTTTCGCATTGCTACCGTATTCTGGATGAGGCATTTATTGAATATGAGGTAAAGGAAAAGATATATACTTTTCTTGAAAAGAATATGACATACAGAGGGAAAGAAGAGTGGAATAAGATATTTTGTGATCGGGGAGCAGACCAGAATCTGGTAGACGTCTTGTGGGAGTTTCTGCAAAGCATTTGAAAAATATGCGGATTCGTGTATAATAAGGGCAGAAAAGTAACAGGAGGTCATATGGTTACACAGAAGGATATAGCGAGGGAAGCAGGGGTCAGTAGCGTTACTGTTTCCAATGTTGTGAATGGAAATTATCATAAGGTTTCGGAGGAAAATATCAAGAAGATACAAGGATTAATTGAAAAATACCATTATCTACCTAATGCAACTGCCAGAAGTCTTGCAAAGAAGGAATCCCAGATCATCGGTGTGGTAATTCCAAATATCAGCAAGGATGACAATTTTTTGGAAAGCCCATATTATGCGAGAGTGCTCGGAGTGTTAGAGCAGATTGTGAGAAACAAAGGTTATTATCTTATGGTCAGATGTGTTGGTAAATGTACGGAAATTATCCCCCATCTGTCTGCATGGAATGTGGATGGCGTGATTTTTTTTGGGGCATATTCGGAAGATGTTGCGATTATTAAGGGGAAGACGCATATTCCTATGGTTTTTATGGATACCTATGTGGACAGAAAGTCCGCATCTTGTGTTGTTGCTGATGACCACAAAGGAGGTTATCTGGCAACGAAGTATCTGATTGAAAGGGGACACAGGGATATTCTTTTTGCTGGACCGGAGATAAAGGGAAACGGTGTCATTCCAAGAAGGTATCGGGGGTATGAGAAAGCGATGAAGGAAGCGGGATATGGAAGGCGTATCCGCTGGCAATATATTCCAATTACCTCTTTTGACTGTGGTATGGAATATGGCGGACGGATTGCTTCCCTGATGCCAGTTCCAACAGCAATATTTGTATCAGCAGATATTTTAGCATTAGGTGTTATGGCCGGATTAAGAAAGGCTGGGAGAGAAGTGCCAGAGGATATTTCGCTAGTAGGTTTTGATAATCTGGCTGAGGGAAGATATGCAACGCCAACCCTGACCACTGTTTCCCAGAATATTGTGCCGAAGGCTCAATTGGCAGCAAAACAATTGTTTACCTTGATACAGGATAAAAATGCTGAAGATAAGGAAATGGAGGTGGATGTTGAGATTATAGAGAGAGAGTCGGTAAGAGTTATTTAGAGAAACATATAATCTCCGGGAGGAACCGTATAGGTCTTCCCGATTTTTTTCTTGACATATCCTTTCTGCCGTGATAAGTTATGTCTGTGCTCGATATGTCGAGACTCGACATATCGAGATGCGACGGACAGGATTGCAAAATTGAAGAAGGAGTGACGTGCATGGGAGAGAGCTTACAGAAAAAATACATCCCTATGACGGAAACCATTTATTACACGCTGCTGGCAGTGACAGAGCCTCGGCATGGATACGCAATCATACAATATGTCCGTGAGCTGACAAAGAGCCGGATCATTCTGGGAACAGGAACTCTGTATACCATGGTAGGAAGATTACAGGCAGATGAGTTGATCGCCATCGTGCCGGGGGGAGAGAAGAAAGCCTATCGGATTACGGAAGCCGGGCTGGAATTGTTGAAAGCGGAGACGCAGCGCCTTAAAGAGCAGCTGGAGGATGGAAACGGGGTGCTTGCCGGGCTGCAATAGGGAGTGGATTGCCGCGCAGCGGCGGAAAGAGAGGAGTTATGAAACTGGAGGTAAAGGAGATCCGTAAGAGCTTCGGTGAGAAGGAAGTGCTTCACGGTGTGAGCTTTGAGGTGGAGAGCGGAAAGGCGCTGGGACTTCTGGGAAGAAACGGTGCGGGAAAGACGACGACCATCCGTATTCTGATGGATGTCTTTCACGCGAACAGCGGAGAGATTCTGATAGACGGGAAGAAGTTCGTGCCCTCGGAATATCAGATCGGTTATCTGCCGGAGGAGAGAGGACTTTATCCGAAACGTACTGTCATGGAACAGATGATATATCTGGCGCAGCTTCGCGGACTGGACAAAAAGACGGCGGAGACGAACGCAAAAAGATGGCTGAACCGCCTTGAGGTTGCGGAATATGAGACGCGGAAGCTCGAGACACTGTCCAAGGGAAATCAGCAGAAGGTACAGCTTGCGGCGACGCTGGTGGCAGATCCCGATATTGTGATTCTGGATGAGCCCTTCAGCGGACTTGACCCTGTGAACTCCCAGATTTTGAAGGATGTGGTGAGTGAGCTGATTGCGGACGGAAAGCTCGTTATTTTCTCCAGTCATCAGATGAGCTATGTCGAGGAGTTCTGCGATCATATTGCAATCATAAATCAAGGCGAGGTCGTGCTCGCCGGACGGCTCAAGGAGATCAAGCAGGCATACGGGGAGAAGCAGCTGGTGCTGGCTGCGGAGAATCTGTCGCAGGAGGAGCTCGCTGACAGAGTAGAGAAGGAGTTTGCGGATATTGTCAGCCTTTCCGGCAAAAAGCGGGAATTCCTGATTCTCGAGCTTGTCGACGGACATACCAAGAAGGAGCTGCTGGAGCGCCTTGCAAAGTCTGACATCGGAGTAGAGAGATTTGGAAACTATGAACCGTCCCTGAATGACATTTTTGTCGCAAAGGTTGGGGAGCAGGAAGACTGATAGATTGCTGACAGCCGTATTGGCGGCAGAAATGAGGCTAAATATGAGAAAGTTTGGAATAGTTCTGAGATATGAGTTAAAGGATTATTTTTCGAGTAAGGGCTTTATGTTTTTTACGCTCTTTCTTGCGATTCTGGGAGCAGCGGCGCTGTCCCTGCCGAGATTTATTGATATGTCCGACTTTACAGGCGTCCAGATCGTGGGAAACGCCGATGAAGGTAAGGAGATTTCGGACGAGAATAAGGAAAATTATGGTTACATAGACCTGACAGAGAACGGCATTGTACAGCAGGAGGTTCTGCAGCAGCTTTACCCGGATGTTATCTGGCACGAGGTGGGCAGCGTGGAGGAGCTTGAGACGTATGTAAGAGCCGGTTATGACGCTGGCTTTGTTGTTACGAGCCCCACGGAATATGAGTATGTTGTGTATAACAAATCCATGACGGACGGCAATACCCAGATGTTCAATCAGGCAATGCAGCTGTTTTACCGGATGAACTACTGCGCGGAGAACGGACTGGATCTGAATGAGCTGGAGTTGGTTTATAATGTACCGATCACCGTCAACGAGCAGATTCTGAATAAGGATACCGGGAGCAATTACTGGTATTGCTATGTGCTGATCATTGTGGTGTTCATGCTGATCATGTTCTACGGTCAGATGATCGCGGTGTCCGTCACAAACGAGAAGAGCAACCGTGCAATCGAGGTTCTTGTCACGAGCACAAGCCCTAACAGCCTGCTGTTCGGAAAGGTGATTGCCGGAGCGATCGGTGGTCTGTTCCAGATCGGTGTGATTCTCGGCTTCATCCTGATTTCCTACGAGATCAACAGACAGCAGTGGGGCTGCGTGCTTGATATGTTCCTGCACATCCCGGCAGATGTGCTTCTCACTTTTGCGGTATTCGGGCTGGGTGGCTATCTCTTCTATGCCTTCTGCTTCGGAGCAATGGGTGCGCTTGTCAGCAAGACCGAGGATGTCAGCAAGACGGTCGGCGGACTGAATGTCATTATCATGATCGTGTACTTCTTCGCACTGCTGCAGCTGACGAATATCGAGGGATCGGTGATCAAGGTATTGTCCTTCCTGCCTATCAGCTCCTACAGCACAATGTTTGCCCGGATCGCGATGGGAACCGTTGCCCCGTGGGAGATCATTGTGTCCCTGCTGATCCTGATTGCATCAATCTTCGGAACCGGCGTGCTCGGCGCAAAGCTGTACCGCATGGGAACCCTGCGCTATGGCAACCCTATCAAATTCAGCACCGCTCTGAAGGACTTGAAAAAGAGCGAATAAATGTATTATAATAGCTTCGATGCATTGCGAACTTCTGACGCTGCACAGAATGCACAGCTGTTATTGAGAAACTGTGAGTCCGCAAATGCCTGTATATTATAATACCTAAAAGGAGGGAAACCATATGCTGGAATTCAGATATGATACACAGCTTCTCATCGAGGGACACGATCTTGACGAGGACGAGATCAACGACTACATCACGGAGCACTTCAAGGGCGACTGCCTGCTTGCCGTGGGTGACGACGAGCTGATCAAAATTCACTTCCATACCAATGAGCCCTGGCTGGTGCTTGAGTATTGCGCATCGCTGGGCGAGATCTACGACATTGTTGTCGAGGATATGGACAGACAGGCGAGAGGCCTGCACGGTTAAGCCCTGCACATAAGCCCCTTCTTCCGCGTAACATACAGAAAGCGGGAGAGGGGCTTTTTTCATGGACTGTCGGGAGAAGATTCTTTCGGAAGATTATCTTGATATTATCACGGATTATCCGGTGCGGCGCGGGGAGGCGGAGCGGTACGACCTCTGCTACACAAATCTTGAGAATTTTTATCATATTATTTATCTGAACCGGAATGAGGTTCCGGATCTGAATACTTACTTTTTCAGCCACAGAAATATGCCAAAGCTATACGGACTCATGCAGGGGGCGGGGGCATCCGGCGTGGCGTTCGATCCCAATGCTCTCATTGTCAGCGGAATCACGCAGGTTCAGCGCGCGCCGCTCGGGCTTACGGGGCAGGGCTGCGTGATCGTGTTCATCGACACAGGGATTGACTATACGGCTCCGGTGTTTCGCAGACAGGACGGATCGAGCCGGATTCTTGCCATCTGGGATCAGACGGTTCAGACAGGAACGCCCCCGGATGGGTTTCTCTACGGAAGCGAATACACAGGGGCGGAGATTGACCGAGCATTGCAGTCGGAGGAGCCCTATGCAATCGTGCCCAGCAGGGACACGAACGGACACGGAACGAACCTTGCGGCGGTCGCGGCGGGCAGCAGGCTCGGGGGTGGGCTGGAGTACCTCGGCGCGGCGCCGGATGCGGATATTGTCGTTGTCAAGTTAAAGGAATGCAAGCGGTATTTCCGGGAGTTTTACCTGATACCGGAGGAGGTTCCGGCTTATCAGGAGAACGACATCATGCTGGCGGTCAAGTACGGCGACAGCTTTGCGGACACCTTCCGCCGACCGGTGGTATTCTGCCTCGGGCTGGGTACGAGCTACGGGGATCACAGCGGAACGTCGGCGCTGTCCAGCTATCTGGACGTGATTTCGGTCAGGCGTAGCAGGGCGGTCGTGGTCTGCGGCGGCAATGAGGGCAACGCCGCACATCATTATCAGGGAAATCTGAACAACACAGGGAGCGGTGACACCAACCGTGAGGCTGTGGAGGTGCGTGTCGGCGAGAATGCGGACGGCTTTGTGATGGAGCTATGGGGAAACGCACCGGATGTTGTCACGGTATCCGTGCGTTCTCCCGGCGGGGAGACGATACCGGCGATCCGCCTTGGTATTCAGGACATTATCACCTACGGCTTTATCTATGAGCGGACGCGTATCACGATAGCCGGAACGCTCGTCGAACCCGCTTCCGGGGAGGAACTGGTCACGCTGCGCGTACAGGCGCCCACGCCGGGAATCTGGACATTCACGGTCGAGGCGGCGGGGGAGATCCATAACGGTCAGTTTCATCTCTGGCTGCCAATCACGCAGTTCCTCAACGCGGAGAGCTATTTCCTCGAGCCGTCGCCCTACATTACATTGACAGAGCCAGCCATGGCATCGGATGTGATCAGTGTCAGCACCTATGATGCGTCCAACAACAGCTTCTACCTTGAATCGGGGAGAGGGTTTGCCAGAACGGGAGAGATCACGCCCGACTTTGCCGCGCCCGGAGTCAGCATTTCAGTTCTGTCCGGCAGACAGACGGGCAGCAGCCTTGCGGCAGCGATCACAGCGGGCGCGGTGGCGCAGTTCATGCAGTGGGCGGTCGTAGAAGGAAACGACACCTTTGTCGAGAGCCGCGAGATCAAGAATTACTTTATCCGGGGGGCATCCCGGAGCTATGACATCTCCTATCCGAGCAGGGAGTGGGGCTATGGGCGGCTGAACATGGTAGGAACCTTTGATGCGCTGATAGGGGTGTGACAATAAATTGGGCAATTTCTATTTAGATTTTCCAGAGCAAGTATGCTATATTAAGTGTCAGAAGGGAGTTTTTTGTCATGAATATTGTGGTAGAGCAAGTAGTGGACTATATTGAATCACATCTGGATGATGAGTTGACACTTGATAAGATAGCGGATGCACTGAATTATTCAAAATTCTATGTTGCCAGAGCGTTTAATGGGGAAACAGGCAGCACGGTCTATAAGTATATACAGGGGCGCAGGCTGACCATGGCGGCTCAGACGCTTGTGAAGACCGATCAGCCGATCATTGAAATAGCCTACAAGGCACATTATGATTCGCAGCAGGCTTTCACGTTGGCGTTCAAACAGGTATATGAGTGTACGCCTAAAATTTACAGAAAGAATGGCGTATTTTATCCAAAGCAGACGAGGATGTGTACGCCGGGGCTGGCGAATGCATATTCGTTCTTATCATGTCTGAAAGGAGGCAGAATGGCAGCATGAGTACAATTCCTTATGTGATTGAACAGACGAGCCGCGGAGAAAGAAGCTATGACATTTTTTCAAGGCTGCTGTCTGACCGGATTATTTTTCTGGGAGAAGAAGTGACGGATGTTTCAGCGAGTCTGGTGATTGCGCAGATGCTGTTTCTGGAGGCGCAGGCGACGGATATAAAAATCGCGTCTGATCACATACAGAAAAGTAAGCAGCGTTTAAATTCTATTCTGGCGCAGAATACGGGAAAAAGCATTGAAGAAATAGCTATTGCCACAGAGAGGGATAACTATATGACTGCACAGGAGGCAGTTGAGTTTGGCCTGATCGATAAAGTCATTGAACAGAGGTGAGTGTTGGAATCAGGGCTGATAAACCTGTAGATGGTCAGGTTTACCGGTCCTTTTTGTGCCGTGAACCTTTGACGAGCCGATAGGGGTGTAGTATAATGGGGATGTTTGACTATGACGAAAACAGGATTCGGTTCAGGGCGGATGGACATGGACTGTCTTGGACATGGGGGTAAGGATGAGATATCAGATCAGACACGCTCTGGTGCAGTTTGGCGCGGATGTCATATTGCAGGACGTGAACTTTGAAGTGCATGACAATGAAAAGATTGCGATTGTCGGACGAAACGGCTGCGGCAAGACCACGCTGCTGAAGCTGATCGCCGGGGATATTCAGATGAATAATCCTGACAGCGACGAGGAGTGCGGCATTACAATGGCGGGAAAGCAGGAGATCGGCTTTCTGCGACAGGTGAATTTTGATGATAAAGAAATTACGGTGGAGGAAGAGATCAAGAAGGTCTTTGCCCCCATTTTTGCGTGCGAAAAGCGCATGAATGAGCTGGAGGAGCAGATGAAGACCTCGGATGACAGGCAGCTCATGGGAGAGTACGATCATCTGCAAAGGCAGATGGAGGCGCTGCGGGGGTATTCCTGGCAGCAGGACATGGAAATCATGTTCCAGAGGTTCGGTTTCCCGCTGGAGGATCTCAAGCGTCCGATCGGCAGCTTTTCCGGCGGTCAGCAGACGAAGGTGGCTTTTATTAAGCTGCTGCTCGGGAGACCTGACATCATGCTGCTCGACGAGCCGACCAACCACCTTGACTTGCCGACGATTGAGTGGCTCGAGGGATACCTGAAAACATATGACAAGGCTGTCATTATTGTTTCCCACGACCGGATGTTTCTGGACAAGATCATTGATGTGACCTATGAGATCGAGTACCATAAGATCAAGCGCTATCCCGGCAACTATTCCACCTTCATGAAGCTGAAGGAGGAGGCGCTGATCAAGCAGGAGAAGGACTACGAGGAGCAGCAGAAGGAGATCAAGCGGCTCACCGAGTGGATCGAAAAATGGAAGAACACGCCGACCAAGGTCGCGTCCGCCCATTCCAAGCAGATGGCGATTGAGCACATGGAGAAGATCGAGAAGCCCAGACGCTTTGACACAAGGGCATTCCACGCGAGATACATTCCGCGCATTGAGAGCTATACAAACGTAATTCAGGCGAAAAACCTCAAGATCGGCTATGACCATGTCCTGAGTGAGGTCTCGTTTTTGTTGCAGAAAAAGGAACGTCTTGCCATCATTGGCGAGAACGGCAAGGGAAAGTCCACCCTGCTCAAGACGCTGATCGGTGAGATTCCGGCGCTCGGCGGCGAGTTCAAGTTCGGACAGAATGTGGAGTGGGGATATTTTGACCAGCAGAAGGCGGTGCAGGACGGCGCCGACCCGGAGCAGACGGTGATGGACAATTTCTGGCAGGAGTACCCGGATTATCTCAGGGAGGATGTGCGCAGCGCGCTCGGCGGCTTCCTTTTTTCAGGTGAGGATGTCATGAAAAAGATGGGGCAGCTCTCCGGCGGTGAGAAGGTGCGGCTCTCTCTTTGTAAGATGCTCCAGACGCGACCGAATCTGCTGATTCTGGACGAGCCGACGAACCATATGGACATTATCGGCAAAGAGGCGCTGGAGCAGATGCTTAACGAGTACGAGGGGACGGTGCTTTTCGTCTCCCATGACCGTTATTTTATCAGCAGGATCGCCACGCAGATTCTGGAATTTTCCCAGACGGCGGTCAAGCAGTACAACATGAATTATGAGGATTACCTTCTGGAAAAGCAGAAGGAGGCGGGAACAGCGGGAACAATTTCACGTCCGGCTGCACCGGTGGGCGGCAGACAGGCAGACAGGACTCAGGCGGGAACGGAAGCACCGACGCTGAAGGATGTTTTTGATAAGAAGACCTATTACAATCCCGGCAAGATCCGTTCCCGGCTTCAGAATCAGCTGGCAAAGTATGAGAGGCAGCTTGCGGAGAGCGAGCAGAAGGCCTCCGAGCTGCAATTACAGCTCATGGACCCGGCGCTTGCCACCGATTATCCTAAGCTGATGGAGATCCAGAACGCGATTGATGCGGAGGAGAAAAATCAGGAGAGCCTTCTGGAGAGGATGCTGGAGACAGAGACCGAGCTGGAGGAGATGCAGGAATAAAATGTAAAGAGTTATGTGTAGTACAGCGTTCTGCCGGACGAGGGTCGGCTGAAAAAAACAGTCTGTTAAGCGTCTTTTTTGCATATATATTTGAAAAAGACTTGATGAGATGCATTATGAAGACCATCTATGTGAAAGACGGACTGGATAAGATCCTACACAACGAATACATCAGCTGGAAAAAGCTCATTCCGACCGCAGTTTTCCTGTTTGCCATGTTTCTGCTGGGCAGGGCTGCGGCGGAATCCTTCAGTGAACCAAAGCAGACAGCAGGGCAAGTCGGGGAGGAATTTGTCGATTCTGCCGCGACGGATGGGGGAACGATCCTTCTGGACAACACGGAGAACTGGGGGCTCGGCTTTGGCAAGAGCGGTGAAAAACCAACGGGGAATGCCACGGTGGACGCCATGAAGAACTACAACGCCTATTATATGGCACAGGGCGATGAAAAGGTACTGTATCTGACTTTCGACTGCGGTTATGAAAACGGAAATACCATTCCGATTCTGGATGCACTGAAGAAGCATAATGCGCCGGCGACCTTCTTTGTCGTGGGACATTTTCTCGAGTCGGCGCCGGATATTGCAAAGCGCATGGTGGAGGATGGGCACACTGTCGGAAACCATACATATCATCATCCCGATATGTCAAAAATATCTGACGAGGCTTCGTTCCGGAAGGAAGTGGGTGACGTCGCTGATCTTTTCCGCGAGATCACCGGAACGGAGATGGCAATGTATTACAGACCCCCGCAGGGAAAGTACAGTACCTCAAATCTCCAGATGGCGAAGGACATGGGCTATTCCACATTTTTCTGGAGCCTTGCCTATGTCGACTGGAATCAGGACGATCAGCCGAGCCACGATGAGGCAATGAAGAAGCTGATGGGCAGGGTGCATCCGGGCGCGATCGTGCTGCTACACAGCACCTCGAAGACCAACGGCGAGATTCTGGATGAGGTGCTGACAAAGTGGGAGGAAATGGGCTATACCTTCCGGCCGCTGTCCGATTTCGTCGATGGAGTGAGCGCCGGGGAGAACGGCACAGACCAGGGAGGTGGCAGGATTTTACAGGATAATGGTATGCCGAACAAGGCCTGACAAAAATCCTTTGACGAATGGATATACCTAACTTATAATGGAGTTTATCAGTAGATACCGAGGAGGACAAAATGCAAAAGGAACTGGTAGTTGTTATCGATTTTGGCGGCCAGTACAACCAGCTGGTTGCACGGCGTGTCAGAGAATGCAACGTTTATTGCGAAATCTATTCCTATAAGACAGACCTTGCGAAGATCAAGGCGATGAATCCCAAGGGAATCATTCTTACCGGCGGTCCCAGCAGCTGTTATGAGGAAGGCGCTGCAACCTGTTCTACCGAGTTGTTCGAGATGGGCATTCCCGTGCTGGGACTCTGCTATGGTGCGCAGCTCATGATGCACGTTCTTGGCGGCAGGGTGGAAAAGGCGCCCGTCCGCGAATACGGAAAGACGGAGGTTCTTGTCAACACGACATCACCGCTGTTTCAGAATGTGCAGGATCACACGATTTGCTGGATGAGTCATTTTGATTATATTTCAGAGGTGGCACCGGGCTTTGAGATTGTTGCACACACGGCAAACTGCCCTGTGGCGGCAGCACAGAATACGGACAGAAAGCTCTATGCCATCCAGTTCCATCCGGAGGTGCTTCACACGGTAGAAGGTTCGAAGATGCTGGGCAACTTCGTAAAGAATGTGTGCGGCTGTTCCGGCGACTGGCGCATGGACTCCTTCGTTGAGGAGAGCGTCAAGGTAATCCGTGAGAAGGTTGGAGACGGAAAGGTTCTTCTGGCTCTTTCCGGCGGAGTGGATTCCTCCGTGGCAGCTGGGCTTCTCTCAAGAGCCATCGGAAAGCAGCTGACCTGTGTCTTTGTAGATCACGGTCTGCTCCGAAAGAATGAGGGTGACGAGGTTGAGGCTGTCTTCGGTGAGGGTGGGCAGTTCGACCTGAATTTCATCCGTGTCAATGCGCAGGAGCGCTATTACAGTAAGCTCGCGGGTGTCACAGAGCCGGAGCGCAAGAGAAAGATTATCGGCGAGGAGTTCATCCGCGTATTTGAAGAAGAGGCGAAGAAGATCGGTGCAGTTGATTTCCTCGCACAGGGCACGATTTATCCTGACGTCGTGGAGAGCGGACTGGGCGGCGAATCCGCCGTTATCAAGTCACACCACAATGTAGGCGGACTTCCCGACTACGTCGATTTCAAGGAGATCATCGAGCCGCTGCGCAACCTTTTCAAGGACGAGGTCAGAAAGGCAGGACTGGAGCTCGGCATTCCCGAGAAGCTTGTCTTCCGTCAGCCGTTCCCGGGCCCCGGGCTCGGCATCCGCATTATCGGTGAGGTCACTGCCGAAAAGGTCCGCATCGTGCAGGACGCAGACTATATCTACCGCGAGGAGATCGCCAACGCAGGTCTGGACAGAGGAATCGGTCAATACTTCGCGGCACTTACCAACATGCGTTCCGTCGGCGTTATGGGCGACGAGAGAACCTATGACTATGCAGTCGCTCTGAGAGCGGTGAACACGGTGGACTTCATGACCGCCGAGGCGGCAGAGATCCCGTTCGAGGTACTTCAGAAGGTCATGAGCAGGATCATTAATGAGGTTAAGGGAGTTAATAGAGTATTCTATGATTTGACCAGTAAGCCGCCCGGGACGATAGAGTTTGAATAAAGGACTAAAATGCCGAAAGCCTGTATTTATGCGGGTTTCCGGCATTTGCTTTATCAAATGGCTCTAGTTTGGCTCTATTTGTGAGAGCAATAATGGCAAGAAAAAAGATGAAATCTAATAAGGAGCATTATATGACGAAAGTGAATTTTTATGATAGTATTAATGATTCAATGCTGAAGTTTGCAGCTATTATTGCCAGACATAATGGTAAATGGGTATTTCACAAGCACAAGGAAAGAAATACATGGGAAGTACTGGGGGGACATAGAGAAGATGGTGAGGATATTCTTGAAACAGCCAAACGAGAACTATATGAAGAAACAGGAGCAATAACTTTTGATATTACTCCAATTTGTATATTTACTCAGTGGATTGATATGTAAAATATGGAGCATGATTATGATATATGAATTAGCAACAATAGAAGAATTGCAGGCTGTGTACGATTTGGTGCAGCATACGATAAAAACAGTATATCCGAAATATTATCCGGCAGAAGTGGTGGTATTTTTCTGTGAGCTTCACAGCAAGGAGGCGATAAAAAGAGATATCGAAAATGGATATGTAAGCGTCCTTAAAATAGATGGAAATATGATTGGCACAGGCTGTTTTGAAGATAATCACATTACAAGAGTTTATGTTTTGCCGGAACACCAGAAAATGGGCTATGGAACATTTATAATAAAGAATATCGAAGCTCAGATTATGGAAAAATATGATAAGGCATATCTGGATGCTTCATTGCCTGCAGCAGCACTTTATGAAAAACTGGGATTTTCTACAATAAAGCATGAGCGTTATCCGGTAGAAAATGGAGTGATACTTGCCTATGAGGTTATGGAAAAAGAACTTAATAAGGCGTCTACAGACATTTGTTATGATGGAAGAAGGTTCATTCCCAAAATGAATTCCGAGAATGGCGAGGTTAGTGAACAGACTACCTTTACATATCATCAGAATGGAAAATTGTTATGGGCAGACTACAGTGGTGGCGATATATTGAGGGGTTCTTTGATAGGTACAGTATCAATTAACGGAGAACTTGATTATGTATATCATCATATGAATCAGGATATGCAGGTAAAAACCGGAAAGTGTCATAGTGTACCAACTGTATTAGAGAATGGGAAAATGGAACTTTCGGAACAATGGGAATGGACAAGCGGAGAATGTTCTAAGGGAGAGTCTTTGCTGATGGAGGTGTAGAATGAAAGAAAACTATGAATATAAAAAAGCAACCATAGCAGACATAGATGAACTTGTAAGAAC
>OIZV01000018.1_pt1 | contig 124120 bp, 107 predicted proteins | sample 1588681 | NCBI WGS metagenome assembly OIZV01 (sample SAMN03283281) | human gut metagenome | biome: human-associated habitat; material: feces | host: Homo sapiens | place: Peru | collected 2012 | reverse complement strand
AGAGCTACGAGCGGACAGTTTGAATTGGTGATTGTTAATGATTTTGAACCAGAAAGTATTGCTCCCATCATAAGTTTCTGCATTTTTTCTTCATCAACTTGGCTTACAGATGTACAATCTACAGAGCCATCTTTTGTCGGATCACCTGTATAAGTACCCTTCTGAACATCTAAATCCATAATACCAGCTACACCAAAATTAGTTTCCTCATAATAGATATGAACGGCATAGGTGTTACCGCTGTAAAAACTAATGGTTTCAGTTTCTCCATCAGAATTTACTCTAGAGAATGCAACAAGAGCAGATCCTGAGCCACCGCCTGAACCCCATCATCGTCATCAGAACAAGATGCGAATCCAAATCCAAGTGCTGCGACCGTCGCAAACACTGCCAATGTTTTTAAAAATTTTTTCATAAAATAAACCCCTTAAAAAGTTGATATAACAGTATTCTACAAGGCAAATCGGGGGGGGGAAGTGCGTTTTACGCACCGATTTTGAGATTTTTTTGAAAAAAAAGCAGATTTGTTGTGTATAAGGAAGATAAAATGTAAAAAGATTTAGTTGCCACAAAGAGAATTTGCTCCGTTTGCACTGCACTACTCTATAATTCACGGAAAAAAATTCTGATTATAAACGATGAAAACGATTTTTAAACAAGCACAACGCAGCAATGAAGCTAAGATTTTTTAATGATGAACGATTAAAAAAAACTCCTTCGCCGAAAACAAAACATTTTACAAGCGAAGGAGTGGCTTTTTGCCGATAAACTTCTATGATATCTTCTATTTTTTAAAATGGCTGAATTGCAGGTACATAAAAAAAACTTAAAAATTTGATATAACAATATTTTACAGAGAATAAAGCGGGCGCGAAAGTGCGTTTTACGCACCGAAAATAAAAAAAAGCCTCCCATAATCAATAAGACTTGGGAGACAACCGTCTGCTCGGGCAATTTTCAATACTACAATAGTATTCATATATCATTAAGGAAATAAAGTAACTAAGTTACCCGAATAAAGTAACTATATTTCTAAATATAGTTACTTTATTTGCCTGGCGGACTGGGTATATTTTTTTTAAGCTTAAAAACTAAGATTTCGCCAAAAAAAATCACTTTCTATAGTTAATACAAGCCTTCTCAACTTTCTTAAAGTCAACTACAATTTTTCCAAGCGGAAATAAATTATCATCGCAACTACATTTCTTTGCGGAGCGTTCCATATAACTTGCACTTGCTTTTCATATATATTGTCGTAAGACTGTTTTTCCTGATTTTTCCGTTTTTATAATCTTTATTTTTAGGCGAGGACATAGGAACGAAATATTTGAACCCATTTATTTCTGTAAGAATTCCGACATATTTTCTATGGTATGTTCTTTCTTCCGGCTTGTTTTTCATTACATGATTTTCAATTTTAAGCAGATAATCAATATAGTCATCGCTGACAATAAAAAAAATGCTGTCTTGTTTCAATAGTTGCTCCATAAAAAAGGCGACTATAAAAGCCGCCTGTTAAGTTCTCCGATTAGGGTTGGAGCGTACCCAGTTTAAGTTTTTCGTTTAGAGCCGAAATGTACTCAGTTTAAGTTTTCCACTTAGGGCAGGAATGCTCCCTACAGAAAATATAAGCAAATATTTTCCAGAAGTCAAGTGAGATTTTTTCAAGATAACAATTTTAAGAAAAAAAACAGGCTTCTCCACTACGGAAGAGCCTGATTCATTTTCACCTATCTCTTATCCCCTAAAAAAGTCAATCAAACATCCTGCCTGAATAATCTTAATGATAACATTTGTATCGGCAAGAATCATAAAACGCTCGCCTCTCTGAATTCTGTTACGGAATCGTGGTTCAGATGAATTTTTCCTGCCAAACCAAAGAAATTTTTCTTTGTTCCCGAAAATGTTTTTGTTACGTGCATTTTTTTTCATATTTAGTTCAGCAGTTTCAATAATGAGGATTTATTCAATCATCAGCTTTATGTTGTCAACAACGGAATTTATTTCTTCCTCAGCTGCTTTTTCTATAAAATCACAGTTTCTTTGAGTCCAGTCAAGATTTCTTACCTGGTCGCTTAAAATACAGCCATTTATGGAATGGTTTTCCAGCACAATTTCAAAAGGATAACCCTTTATATGGCTTGTAACAGGACAGAACAAGGCAAGTCCTATTTTCTGATTGTATTTTTTCTGGGAAACGCAAACTGCGGGACGGCGACCTTTCTGTTCATGTCCAGTCTGCGGATCAAAATCCAGCCAGACCAAGTCACCTTTTTCAGGAACATATTTTGATTTTACCATTCTTCTTTTCCTACAGCATTGCCTGTTGAAACTTCTGAATGAATGTTCTCTGGCGTTACCATAGCCAACATATCATCAAGTGATTTTTTCTGAGGAAGAATGGTTATTTTTCCTTTTTCAACAATCACTTCAATTTTACTGCCGCTTCTTACATTGTTGTCTTTTGCCCAAAGAGAAGGAATTCTTAAACCGAGGCTATTCCCCCATTTCTGAACTACAGTCTGCATAATGTGCCTCCATATATTCAGTATATACAATGTATATTCTATTTTATCAAGCAAAAAAAATTAAAACCTCTCTTGAATTATTCTTCCTTTTCAACTATAAATAATTAGGCACTTGAGCAAAGAAATTGAGTTGAAAAAATGCCAAATAAAAGCTGTTACGCTCAGTAAGGCGATTATTTATCGTTTGTTTATCTCTTCTTTTTTGTAAAAAACGCTGAAAACTACATTACTATTTTATCTTTCTCTTGGCGAAAAGTGCCTTCAACTTACTTTTTGGAGGCGTAGTATGGATACTACAAAAAACACTTGGGAACATTTGCGTTCTAATATTGACTTTATTGAAGAAAAAATCGGATATAAATTCAAGGACAAAAATTTGCTGATTCAAGCATTCACAAGCAAATCTTTTGGTGCGGAAAATCCGTATTTTGCAGACAATGACATTCTTGAATTTTACGGCGATGCTGAACTTTATAAATTCATGTCTGACTGGCTTTATGATTCATTCACAGTTTATCCAGACGGAAAACAGAATAATCAGCTTTCATCAAAGAAAAAAGTTGGCACGCTTTCAGAAATTCGCAAAAATTATATCAAAAAAGAAAGTCTTGCCCGATGTCTGCGGATGAAACAACTAGACCAGTTCATCCTTTTGGGAAAAAGTGACTTGAACAATAATTCGGCAGACAGCGATTCAATTTTGGAAGATGTTTTTGAAGCGATTATTGGTGCAGTAAAAGCCGATACAGAGAAACAAGCAAATCAAATAAATTATTTTCCGCAATATAATATTTCAAATCAATATGAGACAATAAAAAAAGTCTGCCACAACTTATACGAAATGTATGATTTTGAGAAAGATTATGTAAATGAAATTTATGAATTCTGCAATTACTATGGTGTTGAGCCTTCATTTAGAAAAAATGAATATTCATCCCCTATTATATGTAGATTAGAAATCCCTGATTTAAATATTTATTCCGAAGGCAAAGGAAAATCTTTTGAAGTCGCTAAAATGGAAGCCTGCAAAAATGCAATGGATGACTGCAATATTTATGATATGAAACAGGAAATTGGAGAACCAGAATTTGATAAATCAGTTTCACAGCTGAATATGCTGTATCAAAAAGGATATATCACCAAGCCAGACTACAAATTTGAAAATGAAACGCAAGAAGATGGACGGCAACTTTGGACTTGCTACTGCTACATTGCAACTTATGAAGATAAAGAAGATTACAATCACCGTGGCATAGGCAAAGAATATTCCAAGTCAGATTCAAAAAAAGCCGCAGCCTATGACATGCTGTGTTTTATTTTCAATGAAACTCCAGAACAAGAACAAGATTCAACTTGGACTCGCCAATATTGTGGTGCAGAAAATTCTTCTGAAAGCAATATATGCCAAACATGTTTTGGTGAAGGTGATTAAAACTATTCAGAAGTTAATTTTCACACACATTAGGTAACATAGGAATTATTTTGCATCAAAATGGCAAGTTGTTATTTTCTTGCAACCATACAAAAAAAAGCCCTGTTTCACATAAGCAAAACAGAGCTTTTCAGTTATACCTTGTCAGTTCAAGCCTGCCAATTACGCATCGGCTGGTTATCCCCTGTAAAAGTTAATCAGACATCCTGCCTGAATAATCTTTCTCTCGTCGTCGGTCATGTCGCCGGTCGCAAGGTCAAACTCGGCGGTTGTGCCGTCGGCGCGGACTGCGTAGGCTTTTACGCCAGGGAGTTTTTCCGCAATCATCTTTTTTGCGCCCGGAACAAAAATGTAGTCGCCGTTCGCAAACGGAAGACCGCTTGGAAGAAGATTGCGCGAGTTTTCGCCAGAAAACTCGGAGAGCAAAACGGAGTTTTGCGACTCGCCCTGCTTGTAAAGGAACGGAATCATTCCCCAGTTAATCAGGTTCGAGCGGTAGCGTTTTGTGGCGTAGTCGCTTGCAATGTTCGCGCTCGCTCCCAAAACCCTCTGGCAGCTTGCCGCCTGCTCGCGCGCAGAACCGTCGCCCGGCTTAACAGCGTAGATTGTAGAGCCAAGACCGGCCTTTTCAATTCTTCCCTTGAACTCAGGATATTTTTCCTCAAGGATTTTTTCCGCGCGGCTCACTTCCGCCTTAATCTCTTCCGACCTGTCGCGCACAGCCTTTGCCCTTCCAACGTAGGCAGGATCTTTGCGGCTCAAAGTGAACTCCGCAAGTCCAAGAGGATTTGAGCGGAAGCTTGAAGTCTCGCCCGAAGGAATAAGCTCGTCCGTAGTTGTAACCGGGTCGTGGATTTCAGATACAACCTTGAGCAGAATGTCGTCAGAAAGCGGCTGCATCTCCGGCCAGTCCTTGATGTTCGGTCCGAACTGAATCTGGACTTCCGGATGCGCAACGCCCTTTGAGTCGTAAACGCGCTTTTCGTAGATTGTCTTGTCAAAGAAATATTTTTTCTTGCTGAACTCGCCATCAGCCAAGTCTGTGGCGGCAGTCAAAAAGCCCTTGTTTGCGGCAGTCGCAGCGATTGAGCGTGCGTCCATAAGCGCAACAGAGGCAAGCTGACCGTTCTGGATTTTCGAGCCTTCGCGGTTCGGGAAGTTTCTTGTAGAATGGCGGATTGAAAGAGCGCCGTTGGCAGGAGTGTCGCCCGCGCCGAAGCAAGGTCCGCAGAAAGCAGTCTTAACGATTGCGCCCGCGTCAACAAGCGAGGCGAACGCTCCGTTCTTCATAAGCTCCATGTAGACCGGCATTGAAGCAGGATAAACGTTCAAAAGGAATTTTCCGTTTCCAGTGTCCTTTCCCTTCAAGATGTCGGCAGCCGCGCAGATGTTCTCAAATCCGCCGCCCGCGCAGCCTGCGATAACGCCCTGGTCAACGTAAAGTTTTCCGTCAATCACCTTGTTTTTGAGCGTAAAGTTCACCTTGTCGCCGAACGAAACTTTCGCGCGCTTTTCAGTCTCTTCAAGAACGTCCATAAGATTCTTGTTAACTTCTTCTATTGTATATGCGCAAGACGGATGGAACGGAAGCGCAATCATTGGTCGGATTTCGCCCAAGTCAAGCTCAATCGCGCCGTCGTAATAAGCGTCAGCGCCCGGATTCAATTCCTTGTAGTCGCCTTCCCTTCCGTGAATTGAATAGAACTCGCGGATTTTCTCATCAGTTGACCAGATTGAAGAAAGACAGGTTGTTTCAGTCGTCATAACGTCAATGCCGATTCTAAAGTCAGCGGAAAGATTCGCAACTCCAGGACCCACAAATTCCATCACCTTGTTCTTAACGTAGCCGTTCGCAAAAACAGCCTTGATAATCGCAAGAGCAACGTCCTGAGGGCCGACGCCCGGAACAGGAGAACCGGTCAGGTAAACCGCGATAACGCCCGGCATATTAACATCGTAAGTCTTTCCTAGAAGCTGCTTTGCAAGCTCGCCGCCACCCTCGCCAATCGCCATAGTTCCAAGCGCGCCGTACCGGGTGTGGCTGTCTGAACCCAAAATCATGTCGCCGCAATAAATTCAAAATCAATATGATAAAATAGCATCAGATATTGAAAAAGAATCAGGACTTTATATTTACAAATCCCCCCCCCAAAAAAAAAACAGCATTACCTGTTGTTGCCATGGCTAATGAGTGGTAAAATAAATATAGAGTAATAAAAAAAGGAGAGCTAAATGAAAGAAAAAATAATTGATTCATGTTTAATTTTTGCTACATTTTTAGCTGCATTGATTTCTTATTTGGGAATTGAAAAAAAATTAAGAATTGGTCGAGTTTATTATTCTTTTCTAGCATTTTGCATATTGATAGGAATCTTACTTCTTCTGATTTGGTTATTCTTTTTCATTGAAAGACCAAAATCCTTTAACAACAATAAAAAAAACAAGATATATAAATATTTAGAAGATTTATATCTTAAAACTGGACATTGTTATATTTTCTCAAGAGGAAGTATGAGTTGGTACAATTATGGAACAATAAAAGATTCCTTGTTAAAGAAATGCAAGGAGAGACAACTAACAATTATTGTTCCTCACGAGAACGATTTTACAAACGAATTGAAACTAGCTGGTGGTATTATTTTTACATACACAGAACTAAATATAGAAAATTTTGCAAGCTGGTCGATTATAAATCCCGAAGGAACAGATTGTGTTGTAGCTCTTGGAAATGATATTTGTAATAAACATTATATAAGAGAATATAATATGAATAATATTGATTTTGTGAAAATTTCAAAATTAATAACAAAATTATTGGATAATTTATCTAAACACAAGGAATCAAATAATTGAGAAAACTAGATAAAGTAGAAAAAAAAGAGATAATTGAGCAATGGAATCTAATAGCAGAAAAAAGATTTTATCAAATTAAAAAAGGTGAAGATGATAGTTTTTCAAATGTTTTAGTTCCCAATATGCTTTCTCTATTATCCTCAAAGAAATACGAGAAATTATTGGATTTAGGTTGTGGTAATGGAATTTTTACGAACAATCTCATTTCTTATTCAAATGAAATTATCGGGATAGATTTATCTGAAAAAAATATTGAAATTGCCAAAGAAAACATTCAATCAAATAATAATACTCAATTTGTTGTTGCCGACGCAGAGACATTTAATAGTGCGATTAAGTATGACTGTATTATTTCAAATATGGTATTAATGGATGTAATGAATGTTGAGCGTATTATTTATAATATCTCAAAATTATTGGTAGAAACTGGAGAGTTTATTTTTTCTATTACTCATCCATGCTATTGGCCTATATATTGGAACTATTATAAAGAAGATTGGTTCGATTACAATAAGGAATTGATTATTGAGAATAATTTTAAAATTGGAAATACTTCAATTGAACAAAAAACCATTCATTTTCATAGACCTTTGGAATTATATTTTAATATCTTACAAAAGAATTCACTAAACCTTGAAGTGATGAAAGAATTAAAAGGGAAAAATTTTAACCTTCCAAGATTCTTATTAATAAAATGTCGTAAAGGAGAAAGTTATGACTAAACCAACAGTTGCTTTAATTTATGATTTTGACGGTACTTTATCTCCTGGAAATATGCAGGAATATAGTTTTATAGAGGAACTGAATATGACACCTGCACAATTTTGGGGAAAATCTACTCAATTATCAAAAGAACAAGATGCTAGTGGAATATTGTGCTATATGAAATTGATGCTTGAAGAAGCAAAACATGCAGGTATTTCTGTAAAAAGAGATTCATTTGTAAAATTTGGAGAACAAGTCGAATTATTTAAAGGTGTGCAAGAATGGTTTTCTTTAATTAATAAAGCTGGAAAAGATATAGGATTAAGCATTGAACATTATATTAATTCTTCTGGTTTAAAGGAAATGATAAAAGGAACACCAATTGCAAAAGAATTCAAAAATATTTATGCATGTTCTTTTATATATGATAAAGATGGAGTTGCAACATGACCTGCTGTTGCAGTGGATTATACGACAAAAACACAATTTATATTCAAAATAAATAAAGGAATTAAAGAGGTTAGTGATAATAAAAAAATAAATGAATATGTTCCAGAAGAAGAACGACCTATCCCATTTAAAAGAATGATTTATTTTGGAGACGGTGAAACTGATATTCCTTGTATGAAAATGGTAAAAGCAAATGGAGGTTATTCTATAGCTGTTTATAAGCCCAACGATTCATCAAAAAAAAGAACTGCTGAAAAATTAATTCTTGATGATAGAGTCAATTTTGTTTGCCCGGCTGATTATAGAGAAAACCAAGATATTTATAAAGTTGTAACGACTATACTCGAAAAAATGAAGAGAGATTATGATTTTGATTGTCTAAAAAAGAAACATTTAGAGGCTGCTAAGAAACATAATAAATAGGCCTAGATTTGACTCCGCTAAAGGCGATGTCCCATGGAAACTGACATCGTGCTAGATGAATATGAATCCTCTTTGTCTGGGGATAACTGGAACGCCCTGTATTCAGCCTCCCTTATGTCATTCGCAATTCCCTTGAGCTTCCTCCCGTTCTTTTTCCGCCACAGATACTCCCTTATAAGGAGCGGTGTCATGCTGTTGTAGTCTCCACCGGTCAGACGGACAAGCTCAGACTTTTCCTCCGTGGAAAGGCTTTCTATCAAAACACTTGCCTCGTTTTTTTCCTCCTCTGAGAGCATGCTCATCTCAGGCTTCTCCGCCTTAAGTCTTGTCTGCATTGCCTTGATTTCCTCAAGCCCCTTTTCAGCTCCTGTCTTTCCTGCCATGGGTCTTGAGCCTGGAGGAAGCCTAACTTTTTCAGCTGCGGCGTTCTCAAGGTCTATCTGCTATTTGTGAAAACCTATTCATTTTTATGCAGTAGCTGTATTCCTTTATCATCAGCTACACAATTTTGTTTGGAATTATTTACCATATCCATTTTATTTTTTCTCTGTTTTCCCATTCCTCATATCTAAGCAGCAGTTTATAATATTCTTCTTCTGATAAAAATTTCTCCTGGTTTTCAATCCATGATTCGACTTCCCTTAAGCAGTCTTGGCTTATTTCTTTCCATTGTTTTTTCGTGTATGCGTATTCTTTGTTTCCGATTTTTTTTGTTATAAGAGGAGATGGATTATACCTTGAATTCTTTTCATTGTTCTCTGCCTCTTCCTCTAGTTCCGGCTCATCTGTGCCTGCTATCCGCTGCTCCGTATATTGCTGGACATGGGTCAATTCATGCTCCAGAAGGGCTTTTCCTTCTTCCGAATCCGGCTTGTACTCCTTTGATTGAATCAGGATTTTATTTGCTATTGCCACCGCCAATAACCCTGTCCCCTTTAGGTATTCATCAGAATTCGGTCCATACTGTATGTATGTTTTTGCAAGCTTTGCATTCTTGGCTATCTCATATTCTGATTTGACTGTGTCTTCTATCGGAACTGTCCTGTCATTATTGAAATCAAGTGGCCGTATTGTCAGGGAAACTTTATTACTCTCTTTCTCCAGGAAGGCTGTCTTTTCCTCGCAGAATGTACTGTCCCTCTTATAGAATGAATTTGCGAGGGCTATCGATTTATATACTGTTTCTATTCTTTTCTCTAAATTCATATTTAACTTCTAATCTAAAATATTTTATTAATTTAATTTTACGATTGTTATTGACTTTTTATAAGACTTACCATCAGATTATATCTCTAAGTATTTTATCCCAATAATTCCTGCAATTTTTTGAAATTTTTATTCAGCATTTCTTACCATTCGCATACCAATAAACCAACGCTCTAGAGGGCTTCTAGAGATAATTTCTTTTTTTCATTGAAATATTGTTTTAGATTAAAATTTGCTCGATTTTCTTTCGTTATAGTTATTCCAATAGCATTTTTTGAATAATTTATTGAATCTTCTCTTGCAAATAATAAATTATCATGCCATAACCACTCAGAAGCATTTGAAAGAATATCGTATAGGCCTAGTGGATTTGGTTTATAACTTCCTACTTTTTTTATTGAATGTCTTTCAGAATCTTCAAACTCAGAAATATCAATTTCTTCCCACCATTTATTATCTATACCTTCCTGCCCACCTAAAAGAAGATAAAAATATTCATTTATTGTCGGTAAGCGATAACCGTTTGCTTTTTCATTTAATCTTATTTCAGGCATCTTTGGAACATAGTAAACCCATTCTCCATTTTCCTGTTTCCATTGGAAGTATTTAACAGCAAAAGGTAATTCATCTTTTATTTCATATGCAGAAACTAAGCCTTCCTGCTCACTTCTCCAATTGCAATATTTACAGGCGTCATAAAAAGTTATTAAAACCGCTGCTGAATCAGGATAAGGCATCATATTATTATAAGTAAAAAGCCCTCCGTCCTTTGAATATTCTTTCAATTGGTTATACCCGAAATAATCTAGATATTCTTCAAATTCTTTTCTGGTAACTTCATATTTTTGCACATATAGATTTTTGATCTTTTTTGTTTTATCACAAAATTTTATATATTCCTGCATGTTTATATTTGAACCGTTGACATAAACTTCACCCGTTTTTGTAGTGTTGGCATAAATTAATACTGAAATAAAAAAATATAGAAATATTAAAAAATTCTTTTTGAGCATTTTATGTTCCTCCTCATCAGGCTGTGATATTATTTTCCTGTTAAAAAATCATGCCCTAAATAATTACCATAAAGATATTCTTCTGGTTTAATTAAGCCTTCACCATCCTTGAACAGCAACCATTTATCATCAACCAAAATCTGCCAATATCCATTGTCAGGAAATGGCTCAATTTTAGAACATATAGGTTCTAGTAATATGTTGCCATTTGAACTTATAATTCCATACTTATCACAGCTATCGGTAAAACAAAAAATGGCAGCTTCATCAAAGAATATTTCATTAGATTCGCAATCTATTTGCAGATCTATATTTTTTTTCAATATTGATATAGCTCCTGTACTGAAATTATAAATACTCCAACCACAATCTCGCTGATTATCAAAAGAAGTTGATTTTATAACAACTTTATCGGGTGATATAACCATTGCTTCATAATAGTTTGGAGCTACTATCCAAATCCCATTCATATCTATTACACCAAACAAAGGCTTAGTTTTATTTTTATATGCTTCTCTTCCACATTCCTTTGACGCAGTTGCATAACCATATTTTAGATTTCCTAGAAACAGGAACTTTTTTTCAACAACTTCTTCTGCAGAAAGATCTATAATTCCATATTGCTCATTTGAACCAACAATGGCAAATCCTTCATAAAAATCATCACAAAATTCTGAATAATATATCTCCTTATTTTGTTGACGCAATTCTTTCCCGTTTATGGATTTATAATACATTTTTTTATTATCTGCATTATAAGCTACATAAAAACCATTTTTTACAGGGCGAGATGTCTGGATTTTTGTTCTTTTACCATTTGAATCATAAACAACAGCGTGGTCTTCATTAGTCCAATACGAACTAAAAAAGCCTTCACCATAGCTCCAATACATAGCTGGATCCGTTTTATAATCAAATAATACTTTTCCCTGAGATGTTATCACAGTCATATTTTCTTCGTTTTGTAAAACAGTATAGCCATTCTTGAACAGATAGAGTATTCCTTCAGAAAGAAAAACAACTTGTTTATTCTCATCAAAAAAACCAACATCATATTCTGTTGATGTACCAACTTTAAAACGTGAAGCCTTGTTATCAGCATCAGCTGATTTGATATTCTTACATGAGAGTAACAATAAAACTAAAACAATTGGAATTAAATTTGTTTTTTTCATTTTTTCTTTTCCTTTATTGGATAATATAAAAATGAACTGTATCTAAATCCGCCTCTACTATCGCTACCATCATTTTCAATACCTTTTTGACTCCAATTTTCTCTTATTTTTTGTTCATTTCCAGTAAAATGCGTAAGATTAAAAATATTATCTTTTTATTTTATTGTATACAATTAAAGTCCAAATACTTTTTTGGATCTAAAACACCTTCATTCTCTTTGAACAGCATCCAGTTTCCATTGATTAAGACCTGATAGAACCCATTATCAGGATTTGATTCTATTCTTTCACATACTGGCTTTAACACAATATCACCTTCTGTATTTATAAAACCATATTTCTTTTCAGCTAAATCATAGAATAAAATAATATTTTCTGTATTATTCTTGGTAAATAAATTGATATTATCGATTAATGTGTAATTTGAATTTATAGCTTTATATTCCTTGGTTCTTATATTATGCAATACCCAATATTCTTTATTTTCTTCAATAATCCATAAAGCAGCAACGGTATCTGTTACTGGTAATACATAATGATACTTAGGCTCAATTATCCAATTATTATTCAAATCAACCATTCCGAATTCTGCTCTTCTTTCCCACAGAGGATCCTCGCAGCTTTTTGAAACTGTAATGTATTTTGGACACCTATAATCTATATATGAAAATTCGCAGGGTAATAATACATAGCCATTAGTATCTACTAATCCATACAAATATGTTTCATTATAGACAGACTGACCAGTTTTTTTTATTCCGATTTTTGCAATTCCATTTTGAAAACTATAGCAAATATCATAAAGTTTATTGTTCTTGAGATATGACTTATTTACAATATTGAAATAAGTCATTTTCTTATTTTTTCGAACAATTTCAATATTTTCACTTATATCAATTATTTTTTTATTGCTTATCTTATTTCCATTTTCATTTATTATGCAAAATGAATCATTTTTGCTGTCATATATTGAATATAAACCATAACCATAAAAACTATCATAAACTTCACTTAATTCGAAAGTTGTGTATGATTTCCCTGTAATATCTATTATTGTATTTTCCCTGTTATTTTTATGAACATAGCTAAAACCTCCTTTAAAGGGATAAATTATGCCTTCATCATAAAAAAGGACTTCTTTTTTTTCATTAAAAATACCGGAATATCTTTTTCCTGTCTTATCATCTGTTATACTAAATCTTGTAACATTTAAGTCCGCTTTTTCAGATATAGTTAAGAAACTCCTGCTATTACATGAACATAAATTTAATACTATTAATATGATAAAAATTATTCCTTTTGTTTTCATATTTTGCGTCCTTTTATTTTCCTAATGGTAAATACTTAAAATTGCTGTATCCAAATCGATTATGGCTTCCTTTTCCTGTATCTGTCATTTCTTTTAAAGTCCACCCAATTCTTGGTTCAACAACATTATCAGAAGTATAATGTGAAAAGTCTATTAATCCATCATCTCTCACATATATTACAACCATGTGTGGAGATAAAATATTTCCAGATCTTGTATGTCCATCCATTAACATTATATTCCAACCTTGTTCAGGGATTTTTTTTAACTTCGAACGATAGTATTCCATAAAAGAGTCATTTCTTTTTCCATTATCATTCCATGAAACTTTGTAATCTATTCCTGGCCAGTCGCGGAGAATTTGCAAAAATAAGATTTAAAATAAATAGATTTAATAATAATATTAAATTTTTTTTCATTGTTTCTAGCCTCTATATCTGAAATATTGAATGTCTTTAGTTTTCTAAATCTTTTTCTAATATATAAATATCATTTAAAGTGTCATCCGCATAAATATAAAATTTATTATTAGCTAATGCGACCCAATATCCTAAATTTTTTACATATTCACCTTTTTCTTTTGATTCATCATAAATTGTAAATTGAACTTCAACAGAATATCCATCAAGTCCATTACCAAAATATCCCTTTGTACCAGTATAAGGTAATTTTTCAATTTTCTGTATAACAAAATCTTTTACGACTAAAATATTATCTCTAAAACCACCCGGTAACATAAATTCTGGATACTCTGCATTTTCTTTATCTTCATAATCATAAAAATACCCCTTCATATTTTCTGTTATATGAGTTTTATGAATTGCGTGTTCATAAGAGACCATGTGTATATATTCGGTGATAAAATCATGCACTTCTTTTGTATAATCTTTTTCGCAACCGAAAATAAAACCAACCAAAAGCAGAATCAGAATTACTGTCCACATCTTATTTTTCTTCATTGCTTCCCCCTGTGTATCTGAAATATTTTACAGTATGAATTTTCATTCCTTTATTATTCATATAATTACAATACGAACTATACACTCTTGTTCTCACACCTTTCGGCTCCATACATTCCCATATTTCATCATTTCCTTTCCAAATTGAAGCATGATACTCATATATTGGTTTGCTGTTTTTATCAACTTCACCACTTTCATATTCCCAAGTAATTACATCTCCAATTTGTAATTGATTTACATTCTTAATATCTTTCAACTCTGAAAATTGCGTATATTTATCAAAATTACTTACACTATAGGATGCCGAAATATTATACATATAGCAAACAAAACTAATACAGTTAAAATAGGTTGTAGTATCTAATGGTTTATAATTTGAATCATAATCGATTTTAGTCGTATCATTAGAATATTTTACATTTTTGACTTTTTCATATCTTTCATTTAATTGGTTATATTTATCTGTTTTATTCTCTGCACTGGAGTTTTTACCAAACATTTTTTTCCTTTGTATTTGTAGCCACTCCCATGCTCTGTTTGCCATATCAATTTGAACTTGAGTTTTTATTATATTTGCCTGCTTATAGTCACTAAAAAACTGCTTAAACAAATTTATTTTTTCAGATTTATCATCCGATGCGCTTTTTCCTGCTGCCAGTTGAATCAGATTATACTGGTCGTCAGTAAGATGTCCGTCATTATGAGCCTTTTCAATTACGCTATGGTCAATTTTTCCCGGATTTTTGCTCCACTTCTTACCATTCCATTCAAATCCGGCGGGCTGCATCAATGCCGCGTAGGCGTTTTCCATGCCGAGCCATTCCTGCAGTGTTCCCTGCAGGCCTTTTGCCACTGAATAGAGTTCACTGCCCTTAGCGTCTGCCACTCTTGAAGCATTGCCGTCGTCAGCCAGGTCTCCAGCCTCGTTGACTTTCCAGTAGCTTCCTGTTGAGTCAAAGGCATAGTCCGCGAATTCCTTTAGCTCAGTCTCCCCAAAAATCTTTTTAATATAGTGAAGAATTCCATACTCCGGGAACTTTTTGTAAATTTCCTCTCCATATGTGCCTGAAAAAGATTCAATGATTTTTGTATCGCTCAGCACTATCTCCTGCGTTTCTGCCTCCAGCGAATCGGTCGCCGCATTCCTCTTAAGCTCATGCGCCAAAGTGACCGCAAGCCGGACCTGGTTCTCAATAGTGTTCTCCTTGAACCTGTCCGTTATGTAATGGGAATAAAAGTCGTTCACTCGGTATGTCTGTCCGTTCTGCCGCTCATCCATGCTTGAGAATTCTATTATTCTTTTCCCTTCCCTGCATTGTCTGACCGCCTTCTGGATCTGCTCGTCTCCATATCCCTCTAGTTTTTCAAGGGCTGCATCTATTGCCTCTGGCATCTTATCCTCAGTTTCAGACACCGTGAATTCTTCCTTTGGAAAGCTCTGCAGTGTCCTGAAATTGAAATTTCTGCATAGTGCCAAGTATTCGTCCAGTATGGCTTTCAAATCACCTGATTTCGTGTTCTTGTAGAACTGCCATAGGCTACTGTTCACACATCTGTACACATCATCATACTGCTGTGCCAGCACTGCCGCCTCCGGTGACAGGCTTTCCGGCCTTGCATGGTATCTTCTGTTCAGGTTGCACAAAAACCTTTCGTATTCTCTGTTGGTGCTTTCTATGATTTTTATTGCCTTTCTCTTTGTAAGACTTACCATCAGATTATATCTCCTCTTATCTCAGTCTGCATTATATTGGAGATTTCATTTTCGGTCTTTTGAATCTTTCGGCTTAATGGTTCCCCGCTTCCGTCCGCATGGCCAATATCCAGGAACTGGTTTCTCGCGAACATCGGGTCTGTCTTTGCAAGAACTGCTTTGTCATGCTCGTAGTTAGCATTCATTATTGCCATCGGGTCCGCCTTGCCCGCGGGAATCCTCATCTCTGAAAGCCCCTCCAGGGAATTCCTCAAGGCTTCTCCCATCCTATGCGGCTTCTCAAGCTCTATGTGCTCATGGCGGCTGGGCGCTATTTCCAGCGTGGCGGCCGGACTTTTTCCGCTGCCTGCGGCTCTTTTTCTTTCATACCCTGCTCCGTCCTGCCTTTTTCCTGCCGCGCGTGCCATCAGGTATTCAGCTATTACAGGGCTTATGGTGCTTCCATCTGTGTCATAGGAAGATTCTTTTCCTTCTTTGCTGCTTATGGTTGCCTCGGCAGCAGGAATTCCATGTGAAATTGGCATCGTGCCGGATGAATATGACTTTTCTGTGTTTTGGGTTGCTACAAATGCCTTGTATTCTTCATCGCTTTCCTTGCCCTCTGGATTTGTCTCCGCCAAGGGAATCTCCCGGATGTCTGGCATCGTGCCGTATGGATACGGACTCCCCTTGTCCGTGATTGACTGGAAGGCCCTGTATTCAGCATCCCTTATGTCATCCGCAATTCCCTTGAGAGCTATCCTGTTCTTCTTCCGCCACAGATACTCCCTTATAAGGAGCGGTGTCATAATGTTGCAGTCTCCCCCAGTCAGACGGACAAGCTCGGCCTTCTCTTCCACGGAAAGACTTTCTATCAGAACACTTGCCTCGTTCTTTTCCTCCCCGGAGAGCACAGACATCTCAGGACTCTCCGCCTTCACTCTTGTCCGCATTGCCTTGATTTCCTCTAGCCCCTTTTCCGCCCCTGTCTTTCCTGCCATGGGTCTTGCGCCTGGCGGAAGCCTGACTTTTTCAGCCGCGGCGTTCTCCGGGGCTATCTGCCTGTAGATTCCGTGGATTGTCCTAATGAGCGGACTGGCTGCGCCGTCTTTTGAGGCTGCCTTTTCAGCCATCCGCTGGAACTCCCCGGCGTATTCCGCAAGCATATCCGCTGTTCCTGCTGGATATGCCGTCTCAAGGAATCTTCTTGCGGTCTCGTCCTGGATGTCATAGCAGACACTGAACCTTTCTGAAACAGCCTTAATAAAGTCTTCCCCGATTCTGGCCTTTTCCGCAATCTCCAGAAGCTCTTTTTTTAGCTCCGGCTGCTTCCTTAAGGAATCCTTGCCGCCGCTTTTAGGAACATAAAGTTTTCTTAGGATAAGCAGGACTGCATTGTTTATATCGGCTTCCGCCCCGGTATCATATACCGGCTCAAAGCCTTTTCTTTCATTAATATTTCCGATTGCGACAACGGCCTTATTTTCCTCTGTCCCGGATAAATTCCTGCGCATCTTTATGAGCTGTTCAACTGGAACATCTTTTTCAGGGGCTGCGCTACCAAGCAACTCGGCTACCAGTGTGCTGACCTTTTCCTCTATGTATATGCGCTTGTCTTCGGCATCCTGGCTTGTCCTCATGCCGGGCGTTACATACCCTATTGCAGGAGGGGCATAGCTTGCCTTGGGCAGAGTTCCACCGCATGATTTTATGGCATAGTTCAGAAGCTCCCTTACGCTCATTCCTGTGCTGCCTCTTATTGCGACATAGCTTCTGACTGCGGCTTTCAATGATGAAAAGACCTTGTGTTTCACTTCAGGCTTCTGCCCAGGGACAGAAAGAAGATATTCCCTTACTGTCTCCCTGTTTTCTTCCGGAATATAGCTTTCAACATCAGCAAGCACATCCTCCATTGTGGCTGCCTCCTGCTTGTGCGAAAGCATCTCCCTTAGGCTCATCTCATGGCAGAAGTCTGCGTCTGTGCCTCTGGATATATACTCATATATCTTCCTTATGCATTCAGCCTTGCTGTTTCCGCCCTGGCCATAGCGGTTCCATTCCGTGCCGAGGACTGCGCAGGCATGCTTGAATTTTTCCCGGTCTGCTTTTTTCAGCGATTCCATGTTTTTTCTGATGGCCGAGTATTCTTCTTCCGTGAATCCGCAGGTGGCCGCGTCCTCAAATAGGCTTATGTCCAGTGCTATGCTTGCCTTTCCTGTCTCAAGGGAGTCTCTCAGCTCCCCAGCTGTTATTCCGGGCTTCGCCCTTTCAATGGCATCTATCTTTTCCTGTATTGCAGAAAGCTCCTGTTCAACATGCAGGCGTTTCTGCTCATTCTGTTTTTTGGCGATAACCGACATGGCCTTGTCCGCGCTGACTGTGCCAACGTTTTCAGAGATTATGTCTCCAAGCACTCTATTGTATTCTGCGACCAGTTTTTTCTTTTCCGCCTTGCCAACTGTCGGACTTACCGCGATGTCTGTTATCTTTTCTTCTCCGAGAGAATCAAGCTGTGCCTTTATCTCCTTCACCATGCTAGCTGTGTCGCTTATTTCTCCGCCATAGAGCCTGTTTCCTAATGCCAAATACCACAGTATGACTGGATTTATCAGGATTTTTCCTATGTCGTACAGCATGCAGCCGTTGTCTGTCTTCACCAGCCGTATGCCGTGCACGCTTTTCCTGCCGCTTGCTGCGCCTGCCTGCGCACCGTTCTCCGCATGATATGTCCATACATGGTTCTCGTCATAGCCGGCACTCCAGCCTTTCTTGCTTACCGTGTAGTTCGGATCATATCCTTTGCTCCAGTCAAACCCGGAGTCATCCGCAAGCCGCATGAAATTCCGGGTGATGCTGTTTTTCTCTCTCTCGCTTTCAGCTTCCTTCATTGAAACCGGAAGATAATCTATGTACCTGAACCCGTCCTCCCTCATCTTGTCCCTTGAGATTTCTGTCATCAGCCCGGTTGTGCCCATATATTCCCAGAGGATTCTCTGAAACCCATGCGCCTTTACCACATCTTTTATGAATCTACCGAGCCTTGCCTCCGAGAGCTCGCCGTCTGTGAAGAACTCCGCATCTATGTTTATGAATGATTCTCCTTGGCTCCGCATTCCGCTTGACACGGCCTGCTCCTCGCACAGCTTCCGCGCGGATTCCCTCAAGGCGGCATCACCTTTCGCGTCGTTCATCATGCTTTCCGCATATTTTCTCACGGCGGCATCTATATCTTCCGCTATCTGCGAGAACCTGTCCGTTGTTATGTAGTAGCTGTATTCCTTTATCATCTTTCTATAAAATTTCCAGTCAAGTTCTTTTTACATCTCTAGTTTTCGCACAGAAGCGGTCTCGTTTTCCCACTCTATGCTGCTTGCTTTTTTAGCGCGGATCTTTGCCCATTCTCTTGTTCCCTTAATCTGATCTTCCATTGTCTGGCTGAGCGGAACCATATTTTCAATTGTTTTTTCAATGTATGACTGATCTAGTTCTTTTCCATCATCAAAAGCGTCATAAAGTGAAGAGATAATGATTTCTTCTATCTCTGAGCCGCTGAATCCAATGGACTTTTCAGCAAGTTTTTCGATATTAAACCCCTTGGAATCTCTGTTTCTTTTCTCAAGATGAATCTTAAATATCTCTTTTCGCTCTTCTTTTGAAGGCAGGTCCACAAAGAAAATCTCATCAAAGCGTCCTTTCCTCAAAAGCTCCGGAGGCAGCTGGCTTACATTGTTGCAAGTCGCAACCACAAAGACAGGAGTCTTTTTTTCCTGCAGCCAAGTCAGAAAAGTTCCAAACACCCTGGCAGTCGTTCCGCCGTCTGTCTGTCCGCTTGAGCCAAGGCCGCTAAATCCCTTTTCCATTTCATCAAGCCATAAAATGGAAGGCGCAATGCTTTCTGCTGTCTGGATGGCACGCCTCACATTCTCTTCCGAGCTGCCAACAAGACTGGAAAAAACTTTTCCAACATCAAGCTTCAATAACGGCAACTGCCACATTGAGCTGATAGCTTTTGCTGTAAGGGATTTTCCGCAGCCAGGAATGCCTAGCAGAAGAACTCCCCTTGGTTCCGGGAGCCCAAAATCCCTGGCTTCCGGAGTGAATGCTTTGCCTCTTTTATTGAGCCATTTTTTTAGCTCATCAAGGCCACCGACTCCTTTCATGTTCTCATTTACATGGCAGTACTCAAGAACGCCGGACTTCCTGATAATTTGCTCTTTTTCAGAAAGAATAATTTTTAGGTTAAAATCCCCGGTCTGAACAAGGGATTTTGCAAAGACATTTTCAGCCTCTTCCGCAGTAAGCCCTAATGCGGCCTCCACAACTTTCTGGAGCAGCATTGGATTCTTGGATATTTCAAGTTTATCTGCCTCGCCGATGCTTTCGGATATGCTCTTTACAATCTGGCCAATCTCCTCTTTTCCAGGAAGATTATAGTCAACCACAGATATTTCCTTTTCTAGCTCAACAGGGACCTTAAGTACAGGCGAAAGAAAAACAACATTTTTCATTGATGTCTTTAAGCTATGCGCAACATCCCTAAGCTTTCTGATAACAACAGGCTCATTTAAATACGGATGATAATCTTTCATTACAAAGATACCGTTTATATCTGACTGAAGAATATATTCCAGGACTTTTATAGGATCCTTGAACTCTCCAAGAAATGAGCCGTCGGGATTTTCAAGCCCGTTTGTTATGCTCCATTTATAAATTTGTTTTTTTCTGTTCTGGGTGATGCGCAACAATTCAGATTCTACTCTGTTTTCCTCAAAGGAAACCAAGTAGATTAAAGGATACCTGGCACGGATTAACGTTTCTATGGCTATGCCGGAATTATTTTCCATTTTTCTTCTCCAGTTTATAAAATCAGTCTTCTATAAATCCTGTAACTATTACATTACCTGATTCATCTATTATAATCTCTGCTGTTTGGCAATATTCTTCATTGGCAGTCAAGTCTTTTTTAATTTTTCCATTTTCAAGCTCAAGGAATCTTTGGTTGCCAGAGCCCGCCCATCTGCATTTAGAAGGACTGTCCTTGATATACGGGCCGTCTATTATATAGTCGCATAATTTCAGAACCTGGGCCATGCTGTCTGCCAGCTCCTCATAGGAATATCCTGTATAAACCAATGTGTTTAAGCCTTTCTGCCTGGCTTTTTTTAACAGTTTTTCCAAGTCAGCAGGCTGGTCAAAAGGCTCTCCTCCGCTGACAGTTACGCCTTCTAAAATGTCAGCATTAAAGCGGCTGAAGATTTCTTCTATAGATACATCTTTTCCTTTGTCCGGATTCTGTGTCTCCTTGTTGAAGCATCCTGCGCAATGGCGGGCGCATCCTTGCACCCAGACAACGCCCCGTTTTCCAGGCCCGTTTGCCTCTGATACTTCAAGTATCGAATTTATCCTCATGGGCACATGTTCCGTTTTAAATAGAAAGTAGTTGTATATCCATTCAATGTGTCAAACTGATGAATTACGCGCTCTGCTATATATTCGCCCTCAAATAAGGAGCCTACATACTTAATATTCACGCGCGTGCCGGGCAGCAGTTTATATGTGCCTTCTGCCTTGCCTTCCGCCGTGATAAAATTGTAGGAATTCTTCTGCAATGCTCCAAGTGCGACATTCTTTGCATCTTCCTCATCCAGAAAGGACTGGTCCATTATGTTGTGGTTCCACATGCCGTCTCCGCCCTTTGAGACCGATGTCCAGTCTGAGCTGCCTCCGACCTTTACAGCCACGTCGCTGGTTTTTGCCTCGGCAGAAATTCCTTCGCATTTCAAGGAATTCCAGCCGACGCATTTGCAGGCTGAATAGAGCTTTTCTATTGACTGCTTCGCCCTGAAGCTTATCAGGCTTTTTCCCCATTCAAAGATAATATCATCGCTTCTGACCTGGATGTTGTCCTTTATGTAAACTTTTGAGCCATAGGCGTAGAAATCCTTGCCGTATTTTTCAGAGCATAGCTTTATGTATTCCAAGTCCGTCAGGTTCTGTATGTTCTCAAATGCCTGTGCCGGCCCGAACGGGTCAGTCTCCGCGGAAAGAGAATACGACTCTATAATATCCTTTATTGCCTCGCTGCAAGTCTTGTTTTCAAAGGATGAGAAGTGCTTGCCATGCGCAAGCTTATGCAGTGAGTTGCAGCAGTGCACCTCCGCCATTTCATGGCCGTTTTCCATGAATATGCCGGAAAAGCCTGTTATCTCGCCTTCAAACACCTCTTCCACATCATCCTTGTAGCCAAGATGGACGGAAATCTGGCTTTCAAGGCTAAATGTTCCTAGCTCAAGAAGTTTTTCAGCTGAAATGTCAAAAAGCAATATGCACTGACCGACACTGTTGAGCAGGTCATCTACATGAATTTTTTTCAGCGCGCCCTCATGTCTTGTGTCCAGGCGTTTTCCATCCACATAGCAGATCCAGACAGGGGTCAAATTTTTATTATCGTTGGGCATGGACTCTCCTATTTTTCTATTCTGTTCCTATGATAATATTTATTTTTTGCATTTGCTATACCTTCATATAAATATACGTTTTATTTTTTTTCAATCTCCTGTATCAGCTTTATGTTCGCCTTGTCTATGTCAGTCAGTTTGTCGTCAGTATACTCGTTGTCCGGCTTGTACCAGGCGTACTCGTTGAACAGGGCCTGCAGATCCTCGCTCTTGAACGTGCGGCCGTGCCGTGCGTACACCGCGTTGCGCCAGATTCTTAACGCCGCCTTGGAGAAGCCTTCCAGGTCTGCCGGCAGAAGCGGCCGCTCAAGTTTTGCGTAGTCTATTCCTGCCTCCGCGAAGAAGTCCGGGCTGCCGTGGATTTGCTCAAGCTCCTCGCTTGATGCGCTCTCGTCCTGCACGTATTTCTGCTGGATACGGTCGTAGTAGTAGAATGCCCACGTCCTATGCGTTCCTTCAAACTCCTCACAATAGGTTACATTCACTTTTATTCCCTGTCTTCCGTTGAACAAAATAAATTCAAACGCTGGTTCTGTATATGGAAATACAATATGTACGGTTAGAAGCCATTTATATTTATTATTCATAAAATCAAATGATAATATAAAATACAAAACTCCATTCCCTGCAGAAAATTTCAATATTTCATCATCACCATCATGGTTAAAATCATAAACAAACATAGAGGATGAAAAATATCTAAACTTATTTATTTGATAAAATAATGTAGTGTTTATATATGGAAAGACCCCGTATTCATTAAATTTTTTTTGATATGTTTCTGTCAAAAATTTATAAAAAACAATAGAATTATTATGTATTCTTGCTTCATAGCAAGTTAAATATCCTTCAGTATCTAAAAAGGTTACAATAAATAACTCCCCATTAAATAAAAGCGTTCTAAGTGCTCTTATTTCGATAAATTCCATTTCTGTTTCTTCACTAATTTTATTTTTTAAATATCTATACGCTTCCTTTTCTGTCATTATAAAAACTCCTATATAAAATTCTGTTTTATATTACAGTAAAATTTTATGTCATCTAATGAATTTTCCCCAAAGGCTGTTGAAATTTTTCTTATCTCATTGCCATGAGTATTGTTATTTTCATCATTAAAGCTTCCCCCTACATGGGCAACCTTTAATGATTTCAATCCCGGATATTTTCCCTTGCAGGGTCTCACCGTAACAAAATGAGGAGAACCGTTTTTTGAAGTATTCTTCCACGCTGCAATCACCACATAACCCAGCCTCGCCATGTAGAACGCCTGCTCAGCAGAGATTTTGCATATTCCTGTTTTTGAGGAATTTTCACTCTGTTTCTCTAAAACATCGCACCAATAATTACTCGGCTTGTACTTATATTTTTTAGTATCCGGGCATTCCGGGAAGTATTCTTTTAACGGATCTCTGGAAATATTTTCTTTATTCGCTGGTTTATTTGTAAAATTATTAAAATTTCCGTCAACCTTTATTATTGTTTCAAAAACAGCATGATTGCAGAATGTCTGTGACTTCTTACTCTTAAAACCGTAAATATACTCATACAAACCAAGATTACCCTGTTTATATGAGTATTTATGCATAACCATATCTTGAACCTTAATTAATCTACTTGCATATGATTGATGTAAATCTGTTAAAAAAGTTTCAAATTGAGATTTATAGAAAAATGTAAATTGGAGGCAATCCTTTATTTCATCAGGCAAAGACTTGTTATAATAATTATTATCCCAAATCGCAAGCTTCTTTTTTATATATTTTTGCTTAAGTCCTAGCCTTTTACAAGCAGAATCATCTTTATTCCATTCTGATGGATGCTCGAAAGCTCCATATGTAAAATCTTCATTTTTTACATTCGTTTTTTCATCAAATATTTCTCTAAGCTTTTCTCTTTTTTTCTGAACATCTGTTTCTTCATCTACAATTTTCAAATCATCGCATGAAACAAATGTAAAATAGTCATCCGGAGAAACAAACACGCCTTTCTTAACTTCATCAAGGTGGTAATATACATTATCAGAATAACAATAATATACATTCCCCATTAAATCATATTTAATATTATCGTTTTTAAAATAAACATTATTGCATGAAATTTTTATCAATTTATCAATGGTGATTTTATGCTTGAGAATTGGCTCATATAAGCAAGGATTATGCTCCATTGCTTCTAAATTTCTATTTTCCGTTAACAAAAGCATACGTTTCTTGGCAAAATAAACTTCCTTGAATGGAGTTTCATTAAAATCAACATAGAATTCGCTGTCATCAAATTTTAATGCATGGTTATTGGCAAAGCATGTCTTAAATTCTGAGAGCTCTGGAAAATCATAGCCGCAGATTAAATCACGAAGCTTTATCTCTTTTTGGTATACATTGTTATTTATTGACTCAATTTTTAAACGATGGAATTTCTTTATAAATTCAAACTGTGATTCGCTTATAAATTCATTATCTAATAAATAATTAATTTTTTCATTAGAGTTAAATTCAAGCAAATTAATTATATGAAGTTTTAAATCTATTTTTTTCTGTAACTTTAAAGTACCATTATCTTTGTAAACATTGCAAGGCAATAAATACGGCTTGATTTTTGCTATATCTGGATATTTTTCTTCATCTGGGAATTCTGTTATTTCAAAGACTGTATTTTTTAAATAACTCCTTTTAATAATTTCGTTTTGAGAATTCAGCGAAAATAATTGAACCTCGCCATCAATTTTATAGCACTCGTTTCCATGGAAGAATAAGTGGTTGTTTTGGAAAAACTCGTGGCTGTTTTTTTTATCCATGAAATATTCTGCTTGATAAATAGCATCATCCTTCTCTGAAATATCAAATGTCGCAAAAGTAGTATTAGGAAATATAATTTTTGGGGCATTAGGATTATAATATTTTATGTCTTTTGACCGTTTTTCATTCAATATTTGCTCCAAATGTATATATAGGCTAAAAAACTTGAACTTTTCTTTATTATTGTCATTATAAAAATTATGTTGAAACAGAACAAATTCATGGGAAGTATACAATTTTATTTTTTTTAATATTTTTTTAACTAGTGAATCCGTTAAACTTTTTTTCAGCTCATAATAGGCATTGTCACTCCTATTTGAATACATCGCTTTTTCTTCATCTGACAACAAATCATATTCCGATTCAGTAATCATTTCGTATAGGTCTTTATTGTCATCCAGCAGAAGCTCGGAATTCCTTATAGCACAGACAAATGCTAGATATTTTTGAGTAACCAATTTCTCATTAAGAATATGAGCACCATTATGCCAGTATCCAAAAGAATTCAAGGGAAAGAGAGTTTCTTTATCATCCATAACTAGCTTGATACCTTTTTATTAAATTCAACTAATAAATATATATCAGAAATATAACAATATATACCCTTTTGAACTGCCGTATCATAATCAACTGAAATAATTTTTTTCCTTTCGATTTCTTTTTTATATCGCCCATACTCAGATGTATCTTCTATTTCACTTATTACAAACCTCCAATAGCTAGGTATAACATCAAATTCAAAAAAGCCATCGGAACTAGTCTTCTCAATATTATCATATTCATTTGTCAACCTAGCAGTTATATTTTTCAGAATATAGCTGTACTCGTCTAATACTTTTATTCTTATTTTCTGGCTAATCTCACATTCACTCGCCTTAAACCTCTTGCATCTGTTTCCTGTAACCTCAAAGGTAAACTTGGGTTTTGCATCCAGCTTCTCGCCGTTGTAGTGGTACGTCCACTCCGCCTCTGCCTTGCCGTCCTGAATATCCGCGCCTATGCTTGTAACAAGACTTCCTCTGTCGTCATAAATCCAGAAAGTAACTCCGCCCTCCATGTCCTTGGTCTCGGCATAGAGCTTCAGGGCTTCCCCAACAAGCCCCTTGTCTGCCGGTTTTCCGTCCTTGTCCCGCCATTCCGCCTTCGTTATCTCTGGACGAATGAGCTTCACTTCCAGCGCGTTGCTTGATTTCTCGAAATTGCACCATGCGCAGTGCGCAGTGAATACGAACCTCGGGTTACTCTCAGGCGGCATTTCGCTTCTGTCTGTCTGGTGGCTCCACCTCGCGCTCACGCTTCCGCCCTTTACCGTTCGCTGGAAGCTCGCTATCGGCACAGAATCCTCCGGTCCTTTTCCTTCCGGGAACACAAGCAGGCTAACCATGTTGCCGTCTGCTATGTCCTGCACGCCCGCTGTAAGCTCCGCCTCCTCTCCCTCTGCAACTGTGGCTACGCTCCATTTTACGTCGCTGAACCGTGGTTCTCTGTTTTCCTGCTCCCTGCGCTCACGCTCGAACTCCTCTGTGTTGCTTGGGTTTATGATTGCGGGCATCGGCATTCCAGCTCCGGCGGCTATCACCGTGCTGTTGTTCCGCGCGCCTATGTCGTTGCACGTCGTGACTAGGCTTCCGATTACAGCGGCCTCCTTTCCGTCTATCTTTACTGTGGGCGACGTTCCGCCTGTAACCTCGCCTTCCTTCTTTGGGTTGTTCTGGAATTTAATAGTCCCCGGCAGCTGCATGTGCGTTGAGTCATCGTGCTTTGCCTTGCTTCCCTTTAGCGCAGCCTTCTTGTCCCCTATGCTAACATCGTCAGAAAGTCCGTCATCAAGCTTTCCCATGAATGGGTGCGGCAGCGGAGCTGTTGTGGTGCTGGGGCCGGACGGTATCACCATTATGTGCACGTCCATGCCCATAACCCTGTCGTCCTGCGCCGCCATCTGCTTTCCTTCCGCACATACTCCGCTGCTTCCGTTCAGCTTTATGTTCTTTCCTTCCATGCCGACATTCTTATCGCATGTTATTTTTGTTCCCTTGCCGCTCTTTGTCCCTGTTGCGCCGTCGCAGGAGACAGACACCTTCTTTTCGTTCAGTTCTACATTATTGCCGGATGCGGTCTTGAGCTTTCTGCAGTTTATTTTTATGTTCCCAAGCTCGTTCGCTATCTGGATTCCATTCTTCTTGTCCAGGACACAGCGCATTTTTCCAGCCGCGCTTTCTATGCTTATTCCTTCCTTGCCCGCATCGTCTGTTATCTCTATGCGGTGGTTTCTTGTCTGGAGCAGAATGCTGTCTGCTTTCTTTTCCGAGCTTGTCTCAGGGGGAAGGTGCTTTTCGTCATACAGACTTCCAAGCACTATGCCGCGGCTTTTGTCCCCGTCTGGAAACGCCACAAGAACCTGCGTCCCTATGTCGGGAAGCGTCCAGAAGCCATGTCCTCCGCCTGTCCACCTGCCGCTCATCTGGCACCATGGGCTTACATATCCGGGTGACAGCATGTCCAGCTGCACCCTCACCCTCCCTAGGCATTCAGGGTCTCTGTTGTCCGTCACTATCCCGGGCTCGAACGGATTATCCTCCTGGAACGCCTTCTGCCTGTGGCTGTACATGCCGTTCCCATGGGTGTCTTCCTGCGTCTCTTTGTATGTCTCTAGTTTCTTTCTTATATTCTGGTTCACTTTTTTCTTGATATTCCAATCTAATATAGCGGCGGCAGTTCTACTATAGTTCCTGCGGCCAGGCTCTCAGGATCATCTATGTTGTTGGCATCTGCGATAACTCTCCATTTCCTGCAGTCATTATATTCTCTTGCCGATAATGAGGACAAAGTTTCGCCTTCTCTTAGCGCCATCCGCTTTGTATGGTCCGCTGATTCTCTTCTTGTATTTGAAAGCTGTGTTGCGGCTGTCGCATATTCCTTGAAGACAACTTTGCATATAGCCCTGAGGGGAGTTCCGTCGTCTCCAAAGACTGTGAACCGCTGGACAAGATCTTCCAGGACACAGTCAAAGCTAAGGCTGCTCCAGCTGAATCTTAGTATAGGAGGCCTGTGCTCCTGCGCATTTACAAGCATCAGCTCTTCAACTTTTGATGTATATTTACGGACATCTGCCATTTCTTCAAAGGTATCGAAAAACAATTCCATGGAAAGCCGTTTTCTCTCGCCCATTGTAAACTGCACAGGAGGCGAGTCAAGCCCGAACACATTAATTTCAGACCACGGAGTCTTTTTCTCTACGACATATTCTTTAGGATTGAACATAACCTCAATTTCTTCGTTGGTATCCATATTTGTGATAACTGCTTTTTCAAGTGCCATAACATCTCCTCCTAGTTTCCGTCTACAGACAGGCCTTCGTGCGCTATCTCTATTCTTTCAACCGCAAAGTCGCTTCCAAGATTTGTAACCAGTTTTGGTCCTATCCACCGGCATGGAAAGGCACGGAAGAAATTCCATCTTTTCACTTCGTTTCCTTCTGTGTCTTTTAGCACCACTGACCCGTTCTTTCTTTCCAGCTTCTTGTTCTCAAGGCACGTCTCCTTGAACCAGTTGAAAAGCGAATCGTTCTCAGTTATCCCTTTCTCAAGGATTAAATTTGGAAACCGAGTCCTTCCCCTGAACTTTCTTGTGGTGTGGTTCAGGCCTCCCTCTTCAACTTCATAGACATAGGTCTCAGCCTCAAGCCCCTCGCATTTCTGGAACCTCGCTGTCTCTATTCCATCAATCTCCACAGTAAACAAGTAAGCCCTTAGTTTTGAATCATCTGACATTTCTCTGTTTCTCCTGACAATTGTTAAGATTATCTTATTTTTTTATAGAAGATATTATACTCTCTTTAATAATTTCCGTTTTATTAAAAATATTTTGTAAATTAATACAATTAAAGTTTTTCGCTCTTAATTCTTTTACAATCTGTGATTTATTTATATTTTCATTCCAAAAATAATACTCTGTCTCTTTTTCAGTTACAGAATCAAGATAATTTAACTTTTTCATTTCATTTTTTATAGAATCCAAAGTATTCGGATATTCTAATTTGAAAATTATTGATTTTTTATTATCAAAGAGAATTATAAATCTTTCAAATCTAACATCTTCAATATCAAACATACTTAAAACAACATAATCCAAAACATAATAGGTATTGATTTTTGTTATTTTAAAGTCACTTCCAAAACCATAACTGATTTTTTCTTTACGCATAATTTTATTATATACATTATACATATCATTTGAATTATACCATCCATCACAATCTGTCTCTTTGTCGGAAAACTTTCTTTCACATGTAGTAATTTTAATGTCATTATAAATTTGACTTTCAGAATCACCTAATACATTTTCATTCACATTTTTTGAAAATGAAAAATTAGTTTGTTTTGATAAATTATCTTTTATTTTTTGAAATGATAATTCAGATGCGAACGAACATGATATAATGTTTAATATGAAAATAGAAAATAAGAATAATTTTTTCATTCTTTTATTATATTCATTTAATGTTTTTTGTATAACCACAGTTAATTAATATTTTTTTTATTTTCTCACCTGTATCCTTAGAAATTGTTTTATTCGTAATAAAAGAGTCAATATGTTCCATAAAATCAATATCAAATGATGTTTTTCCATTAGGATCTGCTCCGTTTTTTAATAAAAGCTCTATTAGCTCAATATTTCCATTCTTAATAGCATAATACAAAGGAGGACCAAAAGTACTAAAAGGATAGTTTATATCTTCCTTTGCAGCTGTTGTCAGTAAATAATCTGTTAATTTATAAAAATTTCTTTCACAAGATTCAATTAATGGTGATGACATATCTAAAGAATTTTGTAGATTACCGTTTGACTCAACAGCCAATTTTACTACATTTAAACATATATCCTCGTCATATTTTTTTAACTCATAATGTAAAAGAGAACAAACACTATTACATGGGTGTATTTCTCCTTTTTTTAATTTATTTATTGCTTCAAGGTTATTATTTATAAAATAATTTATATTATCTTCAAATGATTCTGAAAAGTTTTTTTCCGTCGAAGTTTTTGTTTTATTTTCTGCGGGTATTAATGATATATCGTTCTTTTTACCACAAGCAAAAATTAGTAAAAAAGAAACTATTACCACTAATGTCTTTAATGATTTTTTCATTTTATAAATCTCCTCTATTTTCTATCATATTTTTTTACAGGATATATTTCATACAATTGATAGTCTTTTATTCCTGGATTATATTCTGTAAAAGGATTCCTTTTTATTAATTCATAATGTTTTATCTTCAATTGATGTTTTGATAATTTTATATCGTCTTCTATACTTATATATGCACCTATACCGTAGTCATAATCTGACTTTATAAATTCTTCTTTTGTCATTGCCTTTTTTTTGTCAGAATAAGTTTTTGTTTCAGGATTATAATAAATATAATCAAAGTATTGTATAGAATCTGATAATTCAGAAAGCTTTTGGGACATTTTTTCAAAACTAATTACACTACCATCAGATTTTATGAATATACCTTTAGCATTATTCATAAACTTTTCAACATTTTCTTCTGTAAGACCTTCATCTAGAATATACAAATTTATTATTGATGTAGCCAAGCATAAACTTCCAAAAGAAGGCGCTGTATATGGGTAGCCGTATTTCTCTTCTAATGTTCTTTGTTTTAAACATGTAGTTGACTGTGGGATAGAGTTTGCTTTTGATGGCAAATTATTATCAGAGATTTTTTTCTTATCTTTCTTCAACATGATAAATTCAAAAGCCCTATTAAACAAATCTACTTGGGCTTGACTCTTTATAGTCTCTGATTTGATATAGTCTTGTAACATTTGCTGCATTAAACTGACTTTCTTATAATCTTCGTTATTTGAATTTACAAGGCAAGTTGCCAACTGAACCTTATCATATTGCTCTTCTGAAAGCCCATGTTTCAAAATTGAATTACTGATTTTCCCTGGATTTTTGCTCCATTGCTTTCCATCCCATTCAAATCCGGCGGGCTGCATCAATGCCGCATAGGCGTTTTCAAGGCCTAGCCATTCCTGCAGTGTTCCCTGTAGGCCTTTTGTCCCTGAATGAAGTTCATTGCCTTTAGCGTCTGCCACTTTTGAAATATTTCCATCATCAACAAAGTCTCCAGCCTCATTTACTTTCCAGTAGCTTCCTGTCGAGTCAAAGGCATAGTCTGCAAATTCCTTTAACTCGGTCTCGCCAAATATTTTCTTTATATAGTGGAGTATTCCATATTCCGGGAATTTCTTATAAATGTCTTCGCCGTAAGCATTTGCAAAGGATTCTATGATTTTTGAGTCTCCAAGAATAATGCTGCGTGTTTCCCCTGCAAGGGTATTGGAATTTGCCTTTCTCTTGAACTCATGGGCTAAAGTAACTGCAATGCGGACTTGGTTTTCAGGGGAATCATGATTCAATTCTTCAGACAGATAATTTACATAAGATTCATTTTTGCATTCTGTCTTGCCATGCTGGGTTTTAGGCATTTTGGAAAACAAAATTTTTCTTTCCCCGTCATGATAATCCCTAATCGCAGCCTTTATCTGCGCATCGCCATGCTGCTCAAGAATTTCAAGCGATTTTTCAATAAGCTCCGGGTTTGTATTGTAATTCTCGACAATTACAATGTCTCCTTTAGGATAGAATGTCTTTGCAAGCAAGTCATTGTTTTCAACCATCTCTTTGCACATGTAAAGGAATTCTTTTAAGTCTTTCAGAGGCATAATCTTGAGATCGTTTTTATAATCATCGTCGTTTCTTAGGATGTAAATTACATCGCACAATTCCTCATGCAGCTTTTTCTCATCCTCGCTTATTGCGTCCCGGTTTTCACAGCAATAACTGCCGTAATAAGTGAAAAAGTTTTCTATCGAGTCATTGATTAATGTTATAGCCTTGCTTCTTGTTATCGTTGTTGTTTCTTCGCCCATAGTTCATCCGCGGATTTTGCTTTTCATTGCCTCTATTATATCAGCCCTGACATCCTCTGCTGTCTTCCAGCAGTGCTTCTTAAGGTATTCCGCCTTTTTCAGATAATAGTTCATGTTTCCGAATTTCATTTCGCTTTTGGCAAGCTCCATCTTGTCATGCTCATAGTTTTCATTCATTAGCTGAATCCTTTCCTGCTCTGTCACTTTACCACCACCTGTCAAGATCAAAGAATTCGTTCGAAATGCAGCTTTCAGACCATCTTTCAAGCTCGACTAATAGCTTGTATTGCTCCTCATCGTCCAAAGAGCGGAGCCTGGATTCTACTTTCTGCTCAAAGGCCTCTGCTACGCTGTGTAAGAATGCCTGGTATTCTTTTGGCGTGCATTCGCAGTATTTTCCAGGCAAATATTCAATAATTTTCAGTCCTTCTCCATTCCTTGACTGCTTTGCCTCATTCAAATAAGCCTCGAGCTCAAGCTCATCTACCGATTCATTGGTTCGGTTCTCGGAATACTGCTGGACATGGGTTAATTCGTGCTCAAGAATTTGTTGTGTCTCTGTGGAGCCCGGATTATATTTGCTTTTTTTTATATGGATTTTATTCGCTATTGCATAGGCTAATAAGAAGTTATCTGTATGATAGCAGTCATCAGGATCAAGATAGATCATTGTGTCTTTGAGTCTGGTATCATGCCTAAGCTCAAATTCATTTTTTGTCTGCGCATCCAAGGGTATTTTCTGAACCAGGGTAATGGCTGTTCCTCTTTTTCTGTCTTTTGCTTTGTTGACAAATTCAAGAACCTTTATTGTTGTTTTCTTATAATCCATTTCCTGCATTTTTCCTTATCGCACATTTGTGTAAAAAAAATGACTGCATAAATTGGCTTTTGTTCTATCCTTCATTTATATACACACTTGAGCCGTCTTTTTCGGCTGTTATTGTTATTTGAAAAAATTCAACCGGTCTTACAATCGCAATTCCGACTTCAAATGTAAGAATTCCATTGTCTATATTTTCAGCAGGATTCAGCTCATCGTCACATCTGACATAGAAGCTTTCCTCCGCTGTTCCTCCGGCCAAATATCCTTTCATCCATAAGTCAATAAGAAATCCGCTGACCTGTCTTACCAGCCGCTTTCTTAAGTTCCTGTCATTCACTTCAAAGACAGCCCATTGTGTTCCTTTCCTTATGGCTGAGCATATCCTTGAAAATGTCCTTCTGACATTTATATACCTCCAGTCAGGATTTGAAGACAGTGTTTTTGCACCCCATATCTTCACACCGCTTCCGGGAAAGTACCTTAACACATTTATATTGTTTTCATACAGCTCTTCCATCTCGCCTTTTGTAATTCTTTTTGAAAGCCCCACGCTTCCCTGCAGAATACAATTGGCGGGCGCATGAAAGATTCCCCTCTCCCCGTCGGTCATTGCAATGCACCCGCACACAGCCCCTGACGGCGGCACTGTCAAGGTCTTAAATCCAGAAGCATCCAGCGGGTCTATCACATTTATATATGGATAGTAGCACGCCGCATAGTCAGAATCAAATTTACTGGCATACTTAATTGTATCAAAAGTGTCATTCTGATCCGGCAAATCCAGTATTGCAAATCTTCCGGGAAACCTTGAGGCCTGGTTTGACAAGGCATCCTGAACCGCCCTATATTCATTCAGCCTTTCCTCCTTGCTCTTTCCAGGACTATTCAATAGCCAGCATAAATCCGGACATGCGACAAGGGAAATATCATCCCTGCTTTCAAAAGAACCGATGCCATCAAAATTATTCAAGCCGCCATAATATCCTATGAAATCAGCGGCAGTTATATCTGCTATTCCGTCACAGCCATTTTTGGCATATTCTGAGTATACAGGCCTTGCAATGCCTTCAGCCGACTCATCAGAAATTCTGCACAGCCTTGAACGCTCATTTACATAATCAACTATGTATCTGGAATCGTTCTTATTCATTGACAAATGAAGGAATATTTCATTCTTCTTATCTTTTGATGAAATCATCATCGACATATAAACCTTACGGATGATAATATTCTTATTTCTTGCAAATTCTTTATGGAGCGAATGAATAGGATACGAGAAGAACAATTTTCTATTGTCTATAACAGATATTTCCCTATAAATTGTTTTACCAGCACCCAAGTTTAATTCAACAATATCGCCCTGCTCAAAGTATTCTTCTTTATCAAGAATTATATAGCTACTGTCAGCGGCCACATCTTCTACTGAACAACTGATTCTTTCATATTCATACCATAGTTTTGTACATAAATAATTACCCCAGGTTCCAGGAGTTAACGCAGTCAGTCTTAATGAGCCACCTTGACATTTCAACTCAAGTTCTGCATTTTTCACGCTTTCTTTATGGGCAACCCTCGTTACAATGCATTCTTTTCCACCGCATTTAAAATAGCTATATACAGACAATGGAAGCACGCCTTGTGTATCAAAGCCTCCAAAATATTTTAAGTAGCCATCAAAACTTTCTATGAATACAGGTTCCCCCACAGGTCCTTTCTCACATATACCGGCGAATGCTGCTAAACAACGGGTATCAATCTGCAGAGAGTTAAGTGTATATTGCTGTTCCGAGACATAAACCCCCGGCAAAGAAAACTTATTCATAGCTTATTCTGTCTTTTTGGGCTTCCTGTTTTTTTTTAGCCCAGGCATATATCTGCAAAACGGACAGTAGTCCCAAGAATCCTTCATTAAATTATTACAGTCAGGACATCTCCGTCTTGTAATACCCATGGCCTTTCTTTTTGAAATTTTCAAAACAATTATAAGAACAACAATTACAGCAATAAAAACTGCAGCCAATATAATAATTAAGATTCGCATCCATTTAGGAAATGGAAGTTTTACTGCCTTAAATGTCTTTTGTCCTTTTCCCTCAGAATCCTGTTCTGAAACAGAGACTTCTATCAGATGGAAACTATTGTCAGGTTTTACATTTTTTATCTTATAGTTTATTACATAGCTTTTATTAATAATATCACGGACAGCTTTTAGTTTTTCCGGCACACCTCTCAATGTTGCAGAATACAAATAGGAACCTGACGACACTTCTGAAATCTGATTTAATGCGCTCAAACCGGCAGAGCTCAATACACGGATTCCCACAGAATAGACAGGAATAGACTTTTCTGCCAGAACAGACTCTAGCTGGTCTTTTGTAAAACGGCTGTTTTGATCACGGCCGTCTGAAATTACAATAACTATCTTTCTTCTGGTGTTTTTAAGCTCAACTTTTCGGATTACATTCATAATTGAGTCATAAATTCTTGGCTGAAAATCTGAAGTCTTAATGCTATTAATTAGTCCTGTATCTATGCTTTCCTTTGTCAGGTTCTCAAAAACAGGATTCGCATCATCCCCGATAGTATAGACAGACAGAGTCTCATCTTTCTGCATATACTCAATAAATTGAATAATAGCAGTTTTCTGGTAATCCAATGGCTCTCCTTCCATGATGCCATTATTTGACAGCAATATCGTATAATCTATCGGTTCTGTTTTCATTGAGAATTGATAGATTGACTGCCTGCCGCGCAGCTCCTCACTATCTATCCTGGTCATAAACAGTCCCGGAGCAAGACCAGAAACAGGCTCACCTTTTTTGTTCTTTACAGAAACAAATGCTGTCATATTTGGATAATCGTGAGAATCTATCTGGTCAACTTTTATCGACAGCAGGCTCTTGTCTGCATATAAAAAAGAGCCTGTTAATAAAACTAAAATAAAAATGAATTTATTTCTCATAGTTTTTATAAAAGCTTGATTTTATAAAGCTTTTCTCCCATTTTTATAATATCACCGTCAATCAGCATAGTCTTTACGCTGTTGATATTGTTTACCTTAATAGGCTCTCCGTTTCCCAAATCAACAATAGAGCATTCTCCGCCTGAAATGGAAAGATAAGCCTGTTGTCTTGCCAAACCAGCTTTCAGAATACGGATTTCACAGTCAGCAGCACAGCCTATGAATGACTTGCCTTCATGCAGGGTATAATACTTTTCTGCTGAGCCATCCTCTTTTAACATGACAAGCCAGCCAGCCAAAGGGGCAATGCAGACCGGACAAACCTTCCATGAAGGATCCATCAAATGTCCTTCCTTGCAATATTTATATCTCATAATTTGCCTCTACTATAAAACCTGATAAATCCAAATTGAGCCGGAATTATCTCTGCCTTTTTCTCCTATATTAAAAACCACCTCCGGAGAATATTCAGTTATATCCCCCTCATTTATTTTCAGATAAAGATTTCTCCACCTGTTTTTTGAATCCTGCCCGTCTATATTTATCTTGTATTTATTTTTATCTTGTAGAATCACCTCTACAGAATAATTCCCTTGATATATATCAGTACGCCTTACTATGAGAGTTTTTCTTCCCTTGACAATGTTCTTGATATGGAACTTCATGCATCCGCCTATCCATCTTCTTACAGTATCGTAAACCAATACGCCATCTGGATAATAGAACGCCTCCTTTGAAGTTGACGGATGCTGCGCATCCACAAAAGCGACTCTATGGCTTTCTACCGATTCCATGGAAGCCATATCAATAGAATCCACAAGAGTATATTTTTCATCTTCAAACAGGAGCACCCTAGGAAGATTATAGCTGATAAACTGAATATCTGCGCTGTTTACTTCTTTCTCGATTATTGTATTTTTCAAGCCATCCATAACAGCTCTATGTTTTTTTAAAATCTTGTCTATTTCCTCATACTTATTGTCATATTTCTTTATTAAATCTCCTAATTCATACATAGACGCACAGGCTTGCTCATAGGCTTCCTTTGTAGTTAATTTATAAGTTTTATCTTCAGATTTCCGCTCAAACTCCGCTAACTCAAACAAGACTTCATGGTCTATATCAAAAAGAGGAGTTAAAAGATGAATAATATCATCAAAGTACACGCCGGATGTTTGAACTATCATTTTCGCTGTCATTGCAACAGTATGCATATTTCTAAATGAATGGACTGGTATCAGTTCATAACAGGAATTTGATATTCTGCAAGTATATTCAAACAGCTCTATCAGCAATTTTTCAAGATAAATTGAAACGCCCTTCTTTGTTTTTGTGGCCCAGGGAACATAACGGTAGTCCAGTGCATTGACTCCAGGATCACAAAAATCATCGCAGTTCTTTATGCTTAAAATTCCAGTCCCCTCTGAATCATCCAATGCAATCCTGGCCAGCTCGATTGTTGTTTCCGGTTCTGTTATCTCCTGCACTATCTCAACCTTTGCTGATTCCAGCTTATATTGATAGCCCTGCAGGTCAATATTTTCATTATTCTGAAAATAATCTTGCATCACCTCATTATATTTAATGACTATATAAACAGTTGTTGGATAAGTATATTTTTTAGCGTCAAAGACTATCACCTGGGGCTCATTCAGAAAGAGAGGATTCCCATGCCCGTCGAAACACAGTCCCCTGCCAACTATGAATGTAATCAGTCCGCCCTTTGTTTTTTCCGCCTGAACATGAAGAGAATCCATGAATTTTGGAACAATACCAAAGCCGTGAAACAACCTGTTATATAATTTCTCTTTTTCAAAATGATAGTCTTCAATTCTATTCCAATAATTTGGCCCGACTTGTAAACCAGGAAAAAAATTTGCCCTTTTAAAATTTATCAGTTCATCCATATTTTTTATATCCTTATTTATAATTCAAAATTATCATCAAGAACAGCTTTGTCTGTAATTACAGTTTTTTTCCTAGGCTTTGCTTTCTTTCTCCTGAAACTGATATAGCAATCTGTATTCAGAGGTTTTTCTTTCTGCATCAAAAGAGTCAGTCTTTTTAATAAATTGTCATCAAAATCTTCCCTGTAGATAGGAAAAGCAATTGTAAAAACCGAATTTTTTTTATCTTCTTCAAAAATGCTGCTATCAACGCTGCTTCCATCAACTATTTCCAATGATGAATATGGAACATAGCCCTCAATTATCTTAGGAACAATTCCAGTTATAATATAAATTAATATTTTAAGCCCTAATGCTGTTCCTCTTAATTTATACAATGGAATTGCATATTGAAGAAAAAGTCTTTTTTCCCTTTCTGAACCAAGCAAGTCAATATCCACACCGAACCAGTCAGCCAATGTGTCTAAAAAATAAGAAGGACAATGCATAGGCCTGAACATTTCATTAATATTATCTATCTTGATGGCAATGTCATTATTTATATGCTGAAAAATCATCAAATACTTCCGGAGAAAATCGTTTTCCTGGAAATATGAGGGCAGATTCCTTATTGGATTCTTTGAAGTTGCATAAAGCATGATTTTACCGTCTTCATGCTGGCAATCAAAAACAATGAATCTTGTGTAGTCAGACTCTTTATAAGTTATATCTATATCAGCCTCTGACAATTCGGGACATAAAGAGAGAATCTTGTTTTTTGCGCTATAAACATCAAGCCCTATGCATGAACGCCGGATATTATCAAAATCCACCTAGCTCCACCTTCTTACCGTCAAATGGATGTTATTCTTTGTATCCTCATTCTCCTCTACAATTGAATAACCTAAGTCTTTAACTTTATCTTTTATAGTCTCGTAAGCGTATTGGCGATGAATTTTATTTATAATCTCGTCCTGCTTTAATCCTGTGAAAGTCTCGATAGCCCACCAATCGGCAACAAGCTCATAGTTTCCACTGATTTCTTTTATGCCAATACTGTATTTTGAGCCTGTTTTTATTTCAAAAATGCAGTCTTCTATAATTTCATCTTTCCCATATCCCTGCAAGGCTAATTTTTCACCTTCCGCAGCTTCTTGGTATTTCATCTCTAACACGTCCAAAGCTTTTTTTAGAAAAACTAAATTTTTTATCTTTGTATCTATTTTTGAAATATGAGACATTATTCTATTCCTCTTTTAATTTCTGCCCAGTCTGAATTCTGATATATGCATTGTTTGGAATCTTTCTTGTTACATTTTCAATCTTGCAGATAACAAACCCATTTAAAACAGAAACAACAGAAAAAGTTCCTATAATCTCACCAAAACTGGAATCGCCAGAGATTTCTCCCATCACGCCTTTTTCAAGCTTATCCCTCAAATCTCCGGCCTTTGCCATTAATTCAGACTGGACTCCATTTGTCTGGGTTATCTCAAGCACACGCATATATCCATACACAGGTTCATATATAGCCGGCTTTTTTATCTGAACAGCTTTTGGGGTAGGCGTTAATTCAGTCAAGACAAGAGGTCTTTCCTGTTTTGAAGATGTAGCACAGCCCAATAATATAGAAAGGAATGAAACCGCCAGTGATATTTTTATTTTTCCATTAAATTCCATACACGTTCTCCTTCTTTTCCTTTAAAAATCCAGTCCCGCTCATCAAGATATAAAAAGAAACTTCTATATGTATCTCCTTTTATATCAGAAGATTTACTTTTATTCTTAATCTCCGCAGAGGAATATGCTTTATAATAGTCGCCTGTATAAATAATGTGCTTTCCCTTTGGCAAAACACATTTCTCTAGCTTATCCCATCCCATATACATATTATTTAAAAAGAAGCCTTCCCCTGGGGCTGCAATATCAGGCGCTACTCCATAATTGTCTTTTCCAAAAATGTAATCAGCTAAGGAGAAAATAATACTTCTGTTGGCATCCCATATACCAGTAACTGAAAAGTCAGAGCTGAAAAATTTAACGCTCTTCAATTTTTTTCCAGTCCTTGCATCTGCCAAATCAATATAATAAATATTGATCTGATCTGTTAACTGGATTCTGCCCTCTATATAAAAATCAGCAAAATCAAAATTTTTATAATCTTTTTCTACATATTCATTCATGTTTAATGTGCTCATGGCTCTTATCATCTGGGTTGAATTCAAGCTATATTCAAACAGCCTGCTGAATATAGCGTCCGACGTTCTGACAACTATTCCATCTTGCTCTATGAATGTAGAAGGAATGTAATCAAATTCCCCTTTGTCCTGCCCCAGGTATTTTCTGCACTCCAATACAAAAGGCTTAACTACAATTTTCTGTTTTTTATATAGCTTGTCAGAGCCTGATTCATTTATCTTTAAATATTCAGACAGCATCGCATCTATAGCTTTTAAGCAGTATTTTAGCGAAGGTATTTTTCTTAATACAGTAATCGGATAGCCGCCGTCAGAAAATCTATAAAAAGAAAGCATCAAAACATAGCCTTCACCGCATTCAGCAACATAAGGACAGCATACGCCTACTACATTACATCCGTATCTTTCTTCCGCCAAGCTGTTTATAAACCTATGAATATCTTTTTCTTTGGTCAATCCATACTTTCCGATCAGCCATTTATCAAGCGAAACCGGCTTGATTTTTTCTGTATTAACCATTGCCTTGTGAATTTTGTCTTGGATTGTTTCTAATAATTCCTGAGAAACCAGGCTGGTTCCTGCCGCATTCATCATTATGTATGCTGGAACAATATCTGAAAGATTTTTATATTTCTCCTGGATGTCTGGCTCTGCTTCTGTTTTTTTTGTAAAAAATTCAAATGAAAAAGAGGCGGCAATAAAAATATGTGCAAAAAAAATATAGAATATAATCTTTTTCAAACTTCTCATTTATCACCTACCTCCTTTTCAAGTCAATTAAGCCCAGTCGGCGTTTTCATATACAATTGAAATTGTTTCCTGAATTACGCCAGTTTCCGCAGAGCCTAAGTCAGACATTGTCCATCCGCACGGAACACAGTTATAAAGATTTCGCCTCTGAATCTCAGAAACACCGTCCCGGTCCATAAAAACAATAGACAAGGATTTCTGCTCAGGATTTCCACGTTCAACAGTTTTCCACCATTCCTTAAGAACCTTGTCGCGTGGGTCTGCATTGCGCACGAGCTTTACTGTATCGTACTTAACTTTTCCCACCACTTTCCGTGGATTTTTATCCATACCGCCCATATCATCAGATACTTCTGCGGTAGCACCGAGTCCTGAAATTGAAACGAAATTTCCGTAATCAATTCCATCAATTTCAACTTTGAAATAAGCTTTGGTTGTTGGTAAATAGTCAGCCATTCTTTATTCCCCTGTTTTTATTTATTCGTCTCCAAGAGTTTTCTGTGAAACTCTGAATACTACAAATTCCGCAGGCTTGGCAGGAGCCAAACCTAATTCAATAGTCACATAGCCAGCATCTATAGATTCTGGCGGATTCAATTCATCATCACAACGGACATAGAAAGCTTCTTCCGGAGTATTTCCAAACAGAGCTCCTGATTTCCAGATATTCAGCAAGAAAGCTGTAATATTGCGTGTAATCTTTTTCCATAAATCCCGTGTATTTGGTTCAAAGACAACCCAGTTTGTTCCGTTCTGGAGAGCCTGTTCTACCATGCAGAATAATCTGCGCACATTGACATATCTCCATTCAGGATTTGAACTGATAGTCCTTGCGCCCCAAACTCTGATTCCACGTCCAGGAAAATCACGGATACAGTTAATTCCCTTTGGATTCAGCATCTCCTGCTCTGCATCTGTAAGATTGTATTTAAGCCCCAATGCGGTCTTGAACAGCTCATTCGCAGGAGCCTTATGGACACCTCTGGTGCTGTCAACACGGCCATATACTCCACAAATGCCACCGCTTGGCGGCGCATAAATATTCTGATCTGCCACCATGTCATACATCTGAACCCATGGGAAATAATATGCGCCCATGATAGAGTCTCTAGGCATAGGCATTGTATCAATTCCCCCTTCAAGAGTTTCAGGAGAATCTAGCACAGCAAATCTAAAACGGTTCTTTTCACAATGAGTCAAAATCGCATCTTGCGCAGCAGGGTCTGTAACTCCAGGCGCGCATATCAAAGAAATATCCTGAATCTCATCAAACAAATGCAGTCCGGACTTCTTGCCCACACCCTCGTCTTTTCCAATAATGAGTTTTGCAATATTATCCGGATTTTTCACTTCATATTTGGCAGAGTTTGCTGGCTCGTCCGCCTTCTCAGCAGCCTTGTCTCCATTCTTCTGGCTAGCCTCACCCTTTTTTGGCTTTGGTTCTGCCAAATTGTTGATATAGCATTTAGTGCCGCCATTCTGAAAAAACTGATAGACACCATGCCCAAGCCATCCTCCCTCATGAAGTCCCCCAAAAATTTTGGTGTACTGGGTCCAGTTTGTAACCAATGTAGCTTGATTCACAGGCCCTTTTTCCGCAACTCCAAGAAAGCCTACAATGTTAGTGGCACCTGCTTCGATTGGCTTTGAGCCACTTTCAATTTCCTCGACATAAACGCCTGGTGTTTGATAATTAGGCATTTTATACCTCCTCTCTTTATAAAATCATTTTACTTTGACTTTCCTATTTAATTTGGTTAGCACTAAGATTTTTCTTTTCAACCCGGACAAAATTTTCAGCCTTGGTTGAATTAATTTTTAGCTCAATTCTATAATCAAGATACAGATACTCATTATAGCTTTCAGGTTCTTTCCTTATTGCAGGTTCAACAAAAAACCTGCTCTTGTCATTTCCATGCCAGTTATACTCCCCGCAATCATAGTTATTATGCACTTTAAAGTAAGATGCAATTAATCCATAAACAGACAAGACATCTTCCTGGGATTTTCCAGAGAATATTATCCGTAAATTCATAACATACAAGGCTGGAGCCTCATACATTTTTTCTTCTATAATTATTCTTTGGCCTATCTTGTCATTGGCTGCCTGAAACAAGTCTGTAACAACCAGCCTCACCTGCGGTTTCTCTCCTGATGAAAAATCATTCACAACAACATATTTACCAGAAGAATTTTCTTGTAGCTTGTTTTTTATGACACTGAACGCATGCTTAAAAATATCTGACTGCATTATTATCCCCGCCTCTCAATCACAATCTTGTTTAAGAAAGGAAGCTCGTCTTCTTTCAGCAATATTTTTTCCACCTTTACATTGGCATCCAGATCAAACAGCTCGACATCATTTATAGACAGAATCTCATTTATCTTTTCCAGTTGTTTCAAGACTGAACCAATCATTATCTCCTTTCCAAATGGCCATCCATTTCCACCGTCTCCGTCAAGGCTGTCAAAGTAACTTCTTAGGCTATTTTCAATGCACGTCTTTACTCTGTTTTCATCGAATACATCGCTTTTAAATACTAAGGCTATCGAAATGTTAAACTCCTTGTAAACTGGAGCTTGTACGCATATAGGTGTTCCTACAATCTTTCGCTCGTCAAGATATTCCTTTACCCTTCTTAAAAGTTCCCTCGAAGGCTCAAGTTTAATCTCGTAACCGCTTCCTTTAGGTCTCACTGGAATGACAACTGTGCAAACCTCATTTTTTGAATTTCTATTTTTTAAGCAGTATGAGCGTGCCACGCTAGAAGAAGCTTCTCTTGCAAGCCATTGGTAATCTTCCGCCGTCACAGCTCTTTGCAAGCTCTTAAAGGCTCCTGCCGCCCTGGCTTTCAAGTTATCCACAGATTCCATATCAGAACCGCCTTCCGCGGCATAAGGATTTGTACAGCCTGAAATAAACGGAATGCTTTGAAGCATGCACTGAATAGTATTCTTTGTGACGTTTCCTACAGCCCCGCCCCCTGTATGATAGCGTTTCATCTTAATATTAAACTTTCCTTTAGGGGGATTCACACCTTTTGATCCATCTCCAAACTGAATTTTTCCAGTAGAGTAGTCAATTACATAATGTCTTGAAAAAGGAGTTGATGAATAGAAATTCTCCACTTCCTTATAAAGAATCCACACCCTGTTTCCTTCTTCTATAACAGAATTTTTACCAGTATCGTTTTCTATCATCCTTAGTTCATTTTCAGACGGCATTGAGCCCTCGTCCACATACAACTGCGAGCCTTTAAGTATGTTCTTGTGAGACAATACAAGTGCCTGCCCAGGAGCGCCTGTCCCGGAACCTAAAATTTCATTTTCATAAGTTTTTTCATTGCGGGCATATACAGCATTGATAACAATATCTTTTATACATGGAAGAGACTCAAAGCCACCTTGAATTAGGGATATCCGTATCCAATATAAATCTTGGCTAAAATTCTCTGAACGTGCAAAGTCGGCAGGGACAAAGAAATCCACGAAGCCTGACTGATGAAAAGAATCCGTGCTGTCACTAACGGACAGAGATTTCCATTCTTGTCCGTTATAATATTCCCAGCACAATGTGATTCCTCGTTTTGAATTTAAAAAAGATAAGTCTTTATCATTAAAAATATCAAAGAAATTTTTATTTGCCTGTTTTATTGATTCATTAATCTTAAAATATAATGAAGACTCTCCGTCAGGAAGCTTGTTGTCAAATCCAATATATAGAGAAGGAAAATCATTTTTATTGAAATCAAATAGAACAATATCTTCTTTGGAGTCAGACAGAATATCGGAACTAAGATCTTTCCATTGGAAATTTGTGTATGCAATACAATTTTTTGGAGTTATAGAAGGAGCCTCATACTTAATCCGAATTTTATCAATCTCCGGCGTAACGACTTTTGAATTGAATTTCCAAATCCAATTGTCTTTATCATCTTTTACGTAAGAGCCTCCTACAGCATAATCTTTTGTCACAAGCCTTACTCTTATCCAATAATGCTCCTGATTATTTACATCAACAAGCGATATATCATTTGGAACATCAAAAGAAACACTTCCCGACTGCTTAAAATTAAAAGTTCCATCTAAAAAATTATTTTCTTTGGCAATTCGTTTCCATTCAAATCCGTTCCAATATTCATATACAAAAAGAGCATTTTTGTTTTCTTCCACATTTGCATTAGTCTCGGAAAAGCTGTAGATTATTTCGATTTTAATATTTTTATTTTTTAGAATATCATCTGCGCATATATAAAAACTTTCATTGAAGGCAGGTGCCTCAGAATACATATGAAACGAAGAGTTGAAATCAACAGCAGAATACTGAATGTTGTTATTCTTTAAGCAAATTTCCGGAATAAAACCTTTTCCTCCAAAAATCGTCTTTAAAGAAATTCTTTTTGTGGCTAGCGAATTTGGGTTTTCAGGAATATCCGACAATATGCCTCTAATCCAAAAGCCTTCTATGCCATTCACTGTTTTGGACTGGATAGGGACATTTCCGCAGAGATATACAACATTGTCTTTTTCCCGGATATTCTTGACAGACGGCAGGGCTTTTAATTCCGCCCACTTTGCCCCGTCCCAATATTCCCAATACATATGCTTTACCAGCTCATCCTTCTCTGAAATCACATCCTGCACTGGAGCTATCGAAACTTGGATAAAATGGTCATTTTCTAGAAACCTGAATGTATCTGAAGAAAGATAAAGCTCATGCTCAACTTCATTGTTTGATTCAAATAAAAGGAAATCCTCAAATTTTCCGTTCTTTAATGCCTGAGTCCAGCTTTCTTTATACCTGTTAACACAGCTTACAAGCTTGGCATTATTAACCTTTATTTCTTTTTCTGTCTCAAAAATAATATCATCAGAATCGCTGACTGCTGCCGCAATTTGAGTACCCGCTTTTATCTTAACACTACGTTTTATTCCTTCCACAGGAAAAAACTGAACAACAGCCCTTGAGCTTTGAGGAGCAACCAGAGACAGCCCCATCAACTCAAGCAGCGACAGATATGTTTTTTCAGGAACCTTGTTAAGCCGGTAGATTGTCATTTCTGTCATCCATGAAAACAACTCTAAAAGCGTAATACCTGGATCTGATGTGTTATGGTTAGTCCATTCAGGGCAATAACGAGGAATAAGCCTTAAGGCATCATTAAAAATATCATCAAATGTTCTATCGTCTAAATTGACTTTGGGAATCACTTTCGCCTCTCTCCAAATAGAAAGGATAGACCATATTGAAAAAAGTATTTACAGAGCGAATCTCATAATTGATTTTAATGTTTATCTTGACAGGATTATCAGGATCTGCCTCTCCTGTTACAGATTTTAAAATAACCCGCGGCTCCCATTTTACAATAGCTTCCTCAACATAATGAACTGCGAGAGAAACCGTCCTTGAAGAATTAGGAAAAAATACATTTTCGTTGATTCTGCATCCAAAATCAGGATGCATTACCCTTTCTCCAGGAGTTGTACTGAGAATTATTCTGATAGACTCTTCAATACTTTTTTCATAACTTGAAGTTGCAATGTTTCCATGGACATCCACCTCCACAGGAAACTTCCAACCCCTGCCAAGTATATTTCTATTCACTGCTATAAATTATTCTAACTTTTCTTATAAAATATATCAAGCAAAACATAGATTTTTTCTTAAAATTATTATAGGATAACTAGGGATGAGTAAGAAAGTTTTTTTAGCAAAAGTCAGTGACAATCAGGATCCTGATAATTTACATAGAGTAAAAGTTACATACACAAACCAGAAGGAATGCGTTTCTGACTGGATTCCTGTTTTATCTTATTCCTCTGGAAATGGCAATGGAATATATTCACTTCCAGATGTTGATGAGCAGGTCATTGTGGCCTCAATAAATGACAGCGACACCTCCTTTTGTGTCTTAGGCTCAATCTGGTCAGAGTCAAATACTCCTCCAGAAACACTTGAAAATTCCGATGCGGACTTAAATAAAGACGGAAAGAACAGCCTGCACTTTGTAAAATCAAAATCTGGAAATATGATAATTCTTGACGACACAGAGTCTGCCGAGAAAATGCAGCTTATCGCTTCCGATGGAAAATCCAGAATCGAATTTTCTGTTCCTGATGAGCTTATTACAATTGACACAGAAAATGATCTGACCTTAAACGCAAAATCCAATGTTATTATAAACGCAGAGGAAATAGAAATTTCGGCTTCCAAGCAGTTCAATATATCTACGGAAGAATTCCAGATAAAGGCTTCCAAAGATATTTCTATTTCCTCTGACAAAGATATAACCATAAAAGGTTCAGGAATCGCTTTAAATTAGGAGAGGTTAATGATAAACAAACAAGAACTTGATATATCTATAGACGCAGAGGGAAATGTTTCTATCAATGTAATTGGCTCAAAAGGAAAAAAATGCCTGGAGCTTACAAAGGACATAGAGGATGCTTTGGGAATTGTTGTAAACAGAGACACAAAGCCTCAGTTTTATGAGACAGAATCTTCTTCATCAAATTTCATAGCTACAGGATTGGATTTATCATAATGGACGGACAAATTGAATTTCATCTTCCTCTAGGACTTGAAATAGAGGGAAAATTATACAAGACAGGAAAAATGCATCTGACAACAACCTTGGATGAGCTGAATGTTCAGGAGCATGAGGAAGTTGGTGTAAACCCTAGATACAGGGATATTTTATTATTAGCCAGTGTCATAGACGAAATAGGAGAAATAAAAGATATAACAAAAGAAACCATCCTGAATTTATATGAAGCGGACTTCCTGTATCTTCAACTGCTATATAATCAGGTAAACAGCAATACAGAAACACCTAAAATTTCCTGTCCTGCCTGCGGAAACTCATTTCCAATTATTCTTTCTGACTTATATTCTGACCCAACTAGAATTAAATAGAAATGAACACCTTTAATCATTGCAACAAAGAACTATTAAACTCCTATGCTTCTGATAAAGTTTTCAGGGACTCCTGCATTCTTAATTCTGACTTGGATTTTCTAGAACAAAAAGACACCGAATGGACGAATATCGACATCAGCAATACTAATTGCAACTCAAGCATCTTTGCTAATGTCGATATGTCAAAATGCTCGTTTTTTAGAAGCAGCCTAATCAACTCATTCTTTAAGAACTGCAGGATTAAGACAGCAAAGTTTTCTGGAGTAAGCTTAATAAAGCTAAGAATTTTAAATTCACGGGTTGATAATCAGACAATAGAGAACTGCACATTGCAGAGAGCGCAACTGAATAATACAATTTTCAATAATTGTCTTTTCAAGGACATAGAGGCTGTATATTCAAAATCAGAATCCGTCAGTTTTATTAATTGTAGTTTTTCAATTTCAGAAAGTTTTGGCATGAATGGCTTTTCATGCTCAGAATTATCAGATATTATTTTTTATAACTGTCATTTCAAAGGATTTCCCCTAAGAGGCGCCTTGCTAAAAAATTGCTCATTTATAAACTGCAATGGAGAGATTACTGATGACTGCGAGTCTTACAACACAAACGGTCTTGCCCGCTTCTCAAATCCAAATTATTTACCAATAAAAAATAAAAAGAAATCATGCGAATTCCTTAAAGAGGCTTTAAATGAATAAAGAGGAAGAAATCCGGTCATCCATAGACAAGATGGATTCAGAAACCCTAAAAGACACTCTATCAATCCTGTTGTCAAGCAACGTCTCAAAGAACAATCAGAATCCTGAAACTTCTGTAGCTCAATATAAAACTTTTGCCCAATTGATATTGGACATGAAAAAACAATACCATTTTCATGAGCTGGATTTATTCTCTACAGAAGCTGACTTAGTTTATATTCAGGCTGGAGACAGAAGAATTCTTCTGACAAACACGGACGAAAATTTTGAAAAGGATTCCTTGTCTAAAAACCAGGAGACAACATCTCCCTCCCCAGACGAGGCGTTTGAAAACATAAGAAATGCTGATAATAGATTCTCAAAATTGGAGTTATAGAATATGCATATCAGGAATGAATTTAGATTTACACTTCTGAAAGGAACAGGAATAAAAACCGAAGGAACTCATAAAGTGGCCGGTACCATGAGGCTCATAAAAGTGAAAGATTTAGTTGAGATTGAAAGAGATGGAACTGTAAAGAAGAACTCCGGCGCTTTTTATGTTGTTTTGCTGTCTAAAGTAATCACTTCGCTTGGAGCAGAACGCAGCATTAACAGAGGAACTATTGAAAAATTAAGTCCTATAGACTTTGCATTTCTGGTTGACTTCATGCATGAAATTAACCATCAGGTAATAAAGAAAATTCCGCTAAAATGCCCAAACTGTCAAACAGAATTTTTCGGAGAATTTAATCAACTGGGGGAAGCATAAGCCGCCCTCAAAATGAAATTTTTGAAGAGGCGGCAGACTTAGCCTATTATTTTCATTGGCCCAGATCCGAGATTATGGAAATGACAGGAAAAGAAAGACTTACCTGGTTAAAACAAATAAAAAGAATTCATGAAAATCAGGATAAAAAGAGAGAATTTGAGCTTTCGGAACAATTTTCAATTCTCAAAGAAAATAACCAATGATTTTCCTAAGAAATTGTATCTCAACTACCTAGATACTTGCATCGCACTTTCCTAGCTAGTTGTGCCGCAACTTCCATGGTAAATGCGACGCAACTGGCTGGGTAACTGTGCCTCACATCAGTTGAAGTTTTTCTTTTTTGCCCAGGAGCGTCCGAACAGTTCTCCACCACCGGCATAAAGCTCTATTACCCTATGATTTTCAATCGTTTTCTTTAGCTCATCGCTTTCGTATGAATTTTTCTTGTCGAACGAGACAAAAATCTGCTTTCTGGAATTTTCGTATTCCTCAAAAACTTTTATGACACGGTTATCGCTCAAATTTTTGAACAGGACTGAATCGTGAATCACAAACGGAAGTTTTGTAAGCTCAAGAATCGCAAGGTCATACAAAATCATGCTCACATAGGCAGTTCCTGCGCCACCATCTTTTGGAGCATAAAAATTATAGCTTGACGCAGAATTTAAATTGAGGCAAGGCGCATAACTGTCATTGCCGTTTACCTTGCCGCTAAGCTCCTCCAGCTTCAGGTTGATTTTTGAAACAATTTCTTCAAGGATTGAAAGTTTTTCATTATCAAGTTCAATTTTCGTTTCTTTTAAGCGGCTTGAAATCTGCTTGGAATTTCTATAAAAAACAATCTGTCCTTCTAGCTCGTTTTTTTGGATTGAAACCGCGGCGTATTGCTCAAGAACTTTTTTTGGAATTGAAACAGGAACTCTAAGCTTTGTAAGTTCCTGCGTCGCTTCTATCAAACTTTTTTCGATTTCGGATATTTTATCTTCAAGCTTTAAAAGTTCTTCCTCTGTCTCTTTTTTTAGGATTTTTGTAATCTGCTTATGGAAATTCTGTATTTCTTCAAGATGCGGAATGTTTACGTCAGGGAAAAACGATTTAAGCTCGTCAAAATTTTCTTTTTGAATTTTATCTTCAGAGCCAAGATTAGATTCAAGGATTGATTTTTCATTCAGAAGTTTTGTCCTGTTTCTTTTTAAAACCGTGATTTGCTTTTCAAGTTCTGCCGCCTGTACCGCCCGCTGGGCATCGACAGTTTCTGTCTGTATTTTGTTTGACTCTGCGATTTGAGAAAGCTCTTCGTTCAGCTGGTCAAGTCTGGTTTCTGATTCTTTCAGCTGGGACAGATTTTTTATCTTTCCGTCTTTTACGATTTTTGTTTTTTCAACAGAGGAAAACTCGTCTTTTTCTGACTGAATCGCATCTGATTTTTCTTCAAGATTTTTTATTTCTTCATATTCTTCAAACAGCTTTATAAGATTCCGCAAGATTCCTGTTTTGCCTCCAAAATGACTTTCAACGCCGACAATATTTTTGATTTCGCAGGAATCTTTTCCAAAAATGCGGACAAATGATGTTACAGCTTCTCTGAATGACAAGCCTGTTTCTGCTATATTATATTTTTCAAGCAGGAAGTTCTTAAAGTCAACATCACTGATTTTTTTTGTTATATTGAAATTTTCATCGCAGACAGCAACTTCTTTAGGGGTTTCTGCCGAGCGTGAAAAATAATATGGCTCGTTGTCAAATTCAAGGCAGAAATTTATTTTATGGTTTCCGGCTTCGTCCAAAAATCCTTTTTGCGAACAATAACTGTCTCCGCCGAAGCAGAAATCAATAGCAAACAGAAATGTGCTTTTTCCGATTGAATTTTCCGCATTGTCCTCGCCAAGACAAATATTCAATCCCGGGAAAAATTCAATTCTTCCGCGTGGAAGTCCTTTTTCTATGAATTTTTCACATTCAATGAATTTCAGCATAATTCTATCTCCTCCGACTCCGGGTCGAATTTTATTTTTCCAAGCACAAAAAGAACTGCAAGACAGTCTGCAAAATCGTTTGTGTTTTTAAATATCTTTTTGTTCGCTTTGTAAATGGCGTCAGGTCTATCATTTTTTTCTTCCAAGCATTTTAGAACCGGCACAAGTTTTGAAAGGCTGCTTTCTTTATATGTGAATATCTTTGAAGGAAGTTTCATTGTTGCGCCACCTCCGTAAAAATTTCGCAAGACTGGACAAAATAACTTGCAAGAATCTGGCAGGCAATATGGCTGGTTTTTGACATATTATAAAACCGTTCTGAAATCGCCTCAAAGATTTGAGTTTTTTCAATTTTTTCTGACTCCAAATTTTCATAGATACGCTTTATAGACCTGCGAAATTTTGTCTCGTTGAAATTTTCTTTTTCAACTTTCTTCTTCAGAAGCTCATTTATGAAGTTAAAGTATTTTACAACGCGGGGTTTTATCTCATCTTCCAGCTGATGTTCTGACGGAAGAAATTTTTTCTTAAGCTCAACTGGGCTATAATTCAGTTCACTGAGTTCTGAACTTTCCGCATTTGTGATTTTTTCTATCAAGGTTGTTATGTCCTGCTCGATTTTTTCTTCTGATGTAAGCTCTGAAATATTTTCTTTTTCCTGCATCCGCCGCTTGATTTCAGCAAGCCTTAAAATATCATGTTCAGTTTTTTGCATATTGAATTTTGCGGCACATTCCGGACAGACTGCAAGCAAATTGCTTAATCTGTCGTAAGGTTTCTGCGGATTTATCTGGATTATCTGAAAGTACGGCTGTTTTTCTTCATCTTTTTTGACATAAAGAGGCTTTGAGCACTCCGGCAACGGACACAAGCTGTTACATTCCTGCAGAAGGCTTAATCCATATTTTTGCTCCAAGTCTTTCTGTCCGAAGTTTGTATTGGAGAAAACATTTTCCTGTTTTTTTCCTGACGCAATATCTGAGATGATTTGAAGAAATATATCCGCGCATTTTTCAGGAAGCAGTTTTATATCAAACCCTTCAATTCCTAATTCATCTGCTAGATTTGTTTTCAAATCAACTGACAAGGAATCTATCTTGTCGATAAATTCTGTTGAATCAAAATTTGATTTTATAAAACCTGCGTTTTTCTTGCTTATTTTTTTTGAGCCATTAAAATATCCACTCAACGTACTTGTATCCATTTCTAAAAACGGATTGTTTTGATTGCAAAAAAAATCATCTTTATTTGAGCTTACAAGACTTAAAAGTTCCAGCACAAATTTAGGATATTCGTCACCTGAACCAATATAAGAATATAAAATTCTAGAAAAATCAGAAAATTCCAAGTGTACTCCCTCTTATTCATTTGGCCATTTTTAGCCAACGCTGGCCAGTGGCGGCCAACTTCTTTTTAAAATCGACAGTATCTTAGTTTATGCAAGACAAAACTAAGCGTCTTGCAGGCTGCGTTGCAGTCTATTTAATTATTATACCATACTTTTTGAGTTTTATCATAAAGCATGGATTTGGAGGTGGCCATGGCTACTATTGCCTCGGAGTTCAAGAACTCCACAAACAAAATCAGTGTTTCAATCCGCAAGCTTGTCTATGAGGAAACTGAGACATTCGTGGGTCGTGTTTCACGGAATACAGTGAACATTGACAATCTTATAACGGAGATTTGCGAAAAAAATCCCGCTTACAATGAGTATGAACTGAAAAAGTTCGCAAAAGATTTAAAGGCAGGGATTCTTTCAAATCTGTCAAACGCAAAATCTGTAAACCTGCTGGACTTAGGAACGCTTTACATCGCACTTTCAGGCGGAATGAAGATTGCTCCAAAGACAGCAAGTGAAGTCGCTTCTCTTACAGTAAAATTTACGCCTTCAAAAACCTTGATCGAATCGGTCGGAAAAATAGAGATAGATAAAATTGTCTATGCAGATTCTGCTCCGCTTATAAGCAATATCAAGTGTCTTTGGGAAGGTCTTGCAGAAAAAACTGTTAAGCCGGGAAAACTTTTGAGCATCACTGGAGACAGGCTAAAGCTTGAAGGTGTGGAATGTGGCTTGTATTTCTGCCCTGTTGATGAAAACGGCGAGGCAGAGACAGATGAAACAAAATGGCTCAAATGCGTTGTAACAAGAAACCTTCCAAAAACGCTGGAAGCCTATGTTCCTGACAATCTTACCTCCGGCGAAAAATATGCGGTTGCTATAAAAACAAGGCCCACAGCAGAGGGCGCATATTCCGTTGGATTCAGCGAGAACATGAAAGTCGCTGAATAATTTTTAACTCCGTACCGTTCTGCATAAAAACAAACGGTACGGAAATCTTTTCCTATAATATAAATGAGTTTTTCGGTTTTAAATCTCTTATAGATAACATTAAATACTTTCGCTATAAAACCTTGTTTTGACAACATATTTTTCACATTTATGCGTATTAACAAGTCTTTCCATTTGCTTTTCTGCTCTTGATTTTATATTTGGAGCAGCATCTTTAGAAACGATAATTCGTGGAAAATAAATTTTCTCCAACCCCTTGCCTTTCATATAGTCCATTGTTGCCAACAGCTGCTCAAAAGCATGGGCTTTATCGCAACCTTTTAACTCCACAAGATATAATTTTTTTTCATCTATAACATCAAGAGCAAAATCACATCTTTCGCCGGAAGTTATCAAGTCGCCGTCAACATGAATTTTAAGCACAGACTTCTCATTTGGATTTTGGCTTCATATTTTCTGCCATTTTCAGAGAATACAATAACTTTATCACAAACTGGCTTTTTTTTACGCCCAAGAAATTCAATTTCCATTCGAAAACTCCATATCAGAAAGTTTTGAATAGATTGCATTTATTTCTTCTGAACAGCCATCAATTTCTTTTGGATCTATCTGCTTTATGTCGTCTGCCTTTATTGAGTGAATTTCTCCATTTTTTACAACATAGGCAGAAACTTTGTCATAATCTATCTGTTTTTGTTTTTCCACCAGAGAATCCGCCATAAATCCTTTTTTTTGCAAAGTCGCAGCATAAATGCTATTGTTTATAGTTTCAAGAATATACGGACTGTGGGTTGTAATAATAAGTTTGTTTCGAATATTTTCATTTAAGCTTAAAAGCAAAAACTGAATTATATTTTTCTGAGAATTTGGAAAAAGATTCTGCTCAGGCTCTTCTACAACATTAATAAAAAAGGAATTAAAAGCCCTGTTCTTGTCAAGAACTCTTTCAAATTCCTTCTGTTCATTTACATTTTTGAATTTTAATTCTCTGCTTCTTTTTTTTATAGTATCAATAAAATATTTTGTTACAAGAAACAGCGGAACTGCTGATTGAAAACCGCTTGCCGCTTCGTTCAAAGAAACTGTATATTTTTCTGACTGCAACTCAATCTTATTCTTCCGCTTGTTATAATGAACACTAAGTTTTTCTATTGGAAGAACTGAATTTTGAACTTCTTGCGAATTAATCACTTCATCATACACATACAAGAAATCTTGCATAGAATCTGGCAGAAGCGGAAGCTGTGCAAAGCGGTCTACAATACCGACAAGATTCCGTTCAGACGGTAAATACTGAATTTGAGGACGAATATATTTTTCAGCGTTTTTAGTTTTAAAAGAAAGTTTTTTATGGCTTAATGCAATATGCACAAAGTCCGTTGAGTATTCTACCTCACTCTCATCATTCAAAAATGATTCAATCCGCTGATATGAAAGAAGATTTTTGAGAAAAGTCAATGTCTCAACTTCTTTAATTGTCTTTTTTCCGACAAGAACAGCTTTCTCCACCCAACAGAGCGATGAAAACAATTTAGCAACCGTACTTTTTCCAGCCCCCTGAGAGCCTATAAAAAGAGTCAAATCACTAACATCAAAAAAGCCATCTTTTGAATCTTTAAATCCTTTATCTATTGGACCGAAATTCTTTATGCGGAGTTTAGTCATAATTCAAACGTATCCTTTTTTCTTGTAGAAATCCAAAGAGCAATTCGCCCCAATTACGCATTAAGTATTGCAAATTATTTCATCAATATAATCAGAATAGTAACATATTTTTTTTATTAAGTCAGCGGAACTGTTCAAGTTTTGAATGGATTAATATCGCATAGCAGAAACATCTTTTACGCTGTCCAACACTTCCAACATCGTCCAAAATACTTTTCTGAGCATTTATCTATCGTTTTTTATTGTCTGCAATCTATTTAATTATATAAAATAAAAAGTGAAATAACTTGCTCCAAAAATTTGTTAAATCATTTTCCCACAAAAAAGTCCTGTTTCACATAAGCAAAACAGAGCTTTTTAGTTACGGTTTGTCAGTTCAAGCCTGCCAATTAGACATCGGCTGGTTATCCCCTGTAAAAGTTAATCAGACATCCTGCCTGAATAATCTTTCTCTCGTCGTCGGTCATGTCGCCGGTCGCAAGGTCAAACTCGGCGGTTGTGCCGTCGGCGCGGACTGCGTAGGCTTTTACGCCAGGGAGTTTTTCCGCAATCATCTTTTTTGCGCCCGGAACAAAAATGTAGTCGCCGTTCGCAAACGGAAGACCGCTTGGAAGAAGATTGCGCGAGTTTTCGCCAGAAAACTCGGAGAGCAAAACGGAGTTTTGCGACTCGCCCTGCTTGTAAAGGAACGGAATCATTCCCCAGTTAATCAGGTTCGAGCGGTAGCGTTTTGTGGCGTAGTCGCTTGCAATGTTCGCGCTCGCTCCCAAAACCCTCTGGCAGCTTGCCGCCTGCTCGCGCGCAGAACCGTCGCCCGGCTTAACAGCGTAGATTGTAGAGCCAAGACCGGCCTTTTCAATTCTTCCCTTGAACTCAGGATATTTTTCCTCAAGGATTTTTTCCGCGCGGCTCACTTCCGCCTTAATCTCTTCCGACCTGTCGCGCACAGCCTTTGCCCTTCCAACGTAGGCAGGATCTTTGCGGCTCAAAGTGAACTCCGCAAGTCCAAGAGGATTTGAGCGGAAGCTTGAAGTCTCGCCCGAAGGAATAAGCTCGTCCGTAGTTGTAACCGGGTCGTGGATTTCAGATACAACCTTGAGCAGAATGTCGTCAGAAAGCGGCTGCATCTCCGGCCAGTCCTTGATGTTCGGTCCGAACTGAATCTGGACTTCCGGATGCGCAACGCCCTTTGAGTCGTAAACGCGCTTTTCGTAGATTGTCTTGTCAAAGAAATATTTTTTCTTGCTGAACTCGCCATCAGCCAAGTCTGTGGCGGCAGTCAAAAAGCCCTTGTTTGCGGCAGTCGCAGCGATTGAGCGTGCGTCCATAAGCGCAACAGAGGCAAGCTGACCGTTCTGGATTTTCGAGCCTTCGCGGTTCGGGAAGTTTCTTGTAGAATGGCGGATTGAAAGAGCGCCGTTGGCAGGAGTGTCGCCCGCGCCGAAGCAAGGTCCGCAGAAAGCAGTCTTAACGATTGCGCCCGCGTCAACAAGCGAGGCGAACGCTCCGTTCTTCATAAGCTCCATGTAGACCGGCATTGAAGCAGGATAAACGTTCAAAAGGAATTTTCCGTTTCCAGTGTCCTTTCCCTTCAAGATGTCGGCAGCCGCGCAGATGTTCTCAAATCCGCCGCCCGCGCAGCCTGCGATAACGCCCTGGTCAACGTAAAGTTTTCCGTCAATCACCTTGTTTTTGAGCGTAAAGTTCACCTTGTCGCCGAACGAAACTTTCGCGCGCTTTTCAGTCTCTTCAAGAACGTCCATAAGATTCTTGTTAACTTCTTCTATTGTATATGCGCAAGACGGATGGAACGGAAGCGCAATCATTGGTCGGATTTCGCCCAAGTCAAGCTCAATCGCGCCGTCGTAATAAGCGTCAGCGCCCGGATTCAATTCCTTGTAGTCGCCTTCCCTTCCGTGAATTGAATAGAACTCGCGGATTTTCTCATCAGTTGACCAGATTGAAGAAAGACAGGTTGTTTCAGTCGTCATAACGTCAATGCCGATTCTAAAGTCAGCGGAAAGATTCGCAACTCCAGGACCCACAAATTCCATCACCTTGTTCTTAACGTAGCCGTTCGCAAAAACAGCCTTGATAATCGCAAGAGCAACGTCCTGAGGGCCGACGCCCGGAACAGGAGAACCGGTCAGGTAAACCGCGATAACGCCCGGCATATTAACATCGTAAGTCTTTCCTAGAAGCTGCTTTGCAAGCTCGCCGCCACCCTCGCCAATCGCCATAGTTCCAAGCGCGCCGTACCGGGTGTGGCTGTCTGAACCCAAAATCATGTCGCCGCACTTCGCAAGCATCTCGCGCGCAAACTGGTGGATTACAGCCTGATGCGGAGGAACATAGATTCCGCCGTATTTCTGGGCGCAAGTAAGCCCGAACATGTGGTCGTCCTCGTTAATCGTTCCGCCAACCGCGCAGAGCGAGTTGTGGCAGTTAGTCAAAACATAAGGAATCGGAAACTTTTCAAGCCCCGAAGCGCGCGCCGTCTGAATAATTCCAACATAAGTAATATCGTGCGAAGTAATTTTATCAAATTTGATTTTCAGTTTAGAAGCATCGCCCGAAGTATTGTGCCTCTGCAAGATAGAATAAGAAATAGTGTTTTTAGCACAGTCAGCCGGATTTTTGCCCGGCACGGACTCAACTAATTTTCCGCCCGAAAGAAAAGCGCCGTTTTCCCAAAGTTTCATAAGATTCCTCGAATTGTCAAAAAGATAAATATATAGAAGAGATTAGCATAAAACGCGGATTTTCTCAACGCTCGTTATTTCTGATAAAAAAACTGCCCGATCCTTTTTATGTGGTCAATCAAATCTTGGATTGTGAGTTTTTAAAAAATCGATATGTCAACTTTTGTTGGAAGCAAGGAACCGTCAAAATCGTTTACAAGTTTTAAAAGAACAGAACTTGGAATTTCTTCATCAAGTATCGTCAAATCTATATCGGAATCTTTGCGGAAATTTCCTTCTGCACGGCTTTCATAAACAACGATTTTTTTATCTGCGGATATTTTGCGAATATTTCATTTATGATTTTTTCTTATTTTAAAGTCAGTCCAAAAGCCATTACAATTTTTCTTCCATAAAAAATATATCTGTTTAATTTTAAACTTTACTAGAATAAGAACAAATACTATCATGTTGTACAATGTTTTATCTGAAAACAAAAAAAAAACATTTTAATTTTTACACTGATTGCATCCGCAGTTGTATTTTCTGCCTGTCACTTCGGAACAGATGAAAGTTTTGAACTGAGCATAAAGGACACAACAAAAGACACTGCATTTGTAATTGGTTTTACATTTGATGACTCAACAAAATCTTACGCACGAATTAATCCTGGAACAATCGCAACAATAAACTGTGAGCAGGAAGTTACAAAAATCGAATTCTTTTCAGGAATAAATTTGCAGACTAAAGAAATGTATTTAAAGGCAACCTACAGCCACAGAATAAAACATACAACCACGCTCACAATTTCAGAAATTTCAGACGGAAAATATGTTGTGAAATAATCTGAATTAAAACCGCAATGTAAGCGAGGCTGTAACAGGCTGGTCAAAAAGATTTGAAAGTGAAACGTTTGGAGCGTCTGTTTCGTAATCTTTAGGCGAGCCGGTTGTGTTTCCTTCTGGATTCAAAGAAAGCTGTCTTGTATATGAAGCACCTATCTGGAAAACCGCATTCTTATTCATTTCGGCTTTAACACCAAGAGCGAATCCAGTTTCGTTTACAGTTCCGTGCAAGTTTCGTCCGCCACTATGCATTTCGCTCATGTGGTCAAAATTCGCCCAGTAAAATCCGCATTTAAAACCAACGATAAACTGAACATTTTCTGTAACATCATAAAGTGCTGAAAAAGGAACACTAACGCGCCACTCTGTGTTTCCGTTTTCTGGGATCCAGTTTGTGTTTTCTACAACTTTTCCAACTCCGTCTTCTTCAAGTTCAGAAATCCTTTTGTTTACGGAATTATCCGCAGTGTTTACGCAGTTGAAATTCATCATAAATGACGGACGCAAGCCAAATTTTAAATTGTCAAGAATATTCCATTTCCAGCCAGCCCAAAAAGAAAATCCCTGCATCGGAGCAAGCCCCGAAACTTCATTTACAGCAGAAGGATATTTGAGAGTCGGCATTACAGTATAAGTTCCGCCCACTCCACGCATTCCATCCGGTGAAAAATCCAGCTTTAAAATAAAAGGAATTTGCGCCACATCAAGACAAAGAGATTTCCAGTATCTGAATTTTCCTTCCGCCTCAAATCCAAGCTTAATAGGAACTGATTCAAAAGTTTTTCCGATTTCAACTTTAGGAGCGGCAGTGCCAAGTCCTTTGTAAACATTTTTGTCGTAATAGCTTGCGCGCACTCCAAGTCCAAGAGACGGAATGCCTGCCATTATGCAAACGTCCATATCGGTCAGATTGTGAGGCCACGCCTTGTGATTCATTATTTTTGCATTGTAGCCTGCGCCCCAGTAAATCCCAAGAAAATTCGCAGCCCAGGCAAAATTAATCGCATCATCATAAAGTCCTGTGTGAAAATAATAATTGTCATCAAGCTGATTCTGCCAGTAGCGCACATCGAACATATCGCCGTACTGCGAACGGAAAACTCTGAATGAACACTCTTCTACAGTTCCAGAAGCATGAGAAAAAACTTCAGTTCCCAAAAAAACAAATAAAAATAAAAAAACTCCCAAAGCCTTCCAATTTTTTAACTTTAATCCGAACATAAATTTAAAACACCAAACCTTTTGTAATTTAGAAAACAGTCCAAAACAAGCGTATCAAAACGAAAACACTCAGCACGCATTTCTGTCATAAATTGAATGCAACTCTAGACAATATATTCGCTCAATATACTACACAAGATTTCTTTCGGCAAGCACCTTTGAATTTGAATAAACTCAGCGGACATACCGTGTCTGAATATACTTTATCACAAAATGCGAAAGTATAGTCATTCCCGTGTCAAGCCCGATAATGACATTAAATTATAAAACTCGAAATCAAGGACAGTTAAGTTATTTTTTATAGACTCTTTTTTTCAATCAGCTATGCAAGCCCTTTCTGCATTTCATCGCTTTGCTTTTCAATCATTCTCGCAAGTTCATTCTGCAATTCAAGGAGTTTTTTATTTCTGTTTTCCAGTAAAAACTTTGTGTCCAAGGTTACAGCGTGGATTGTGTGGTAATTTTTGCTTCCGTCATGCCAGTCGCTTGTCGCATATCCGATGTATTGCAACTTTTTTTCCATATTATTAGCCGGCAGAATGAACACATTGAAAATATCACTGTGCTTGAACTGGTATTTTTCGCGCCGCTCGGAATCAAAAGTCTTTATGTCAGCGTCTATGTATTGCGCATAAGTAATCTGCTTTTGGATTGAATCAGTTCCGGGTATTAAGCCGTGAATTAAAATGCTTTCCTGCTCGCTCTCGTTTTCTTCAGAATCCAGTTTTCGGAGCATTGTGTAGCTGTAATATTTTGAATCGATAATGAAACATTTCCGCCTGTTTTGCTCCAAAGGATTTTCTGCAATCATAATTGTATCAGGCCGCAAAGGAGCGTTATTCTTTGGTTTTCTGCCTGGAAAATTCCATCTTGAAGCAGGATAAAAATATTTTTCTTTTTCCGTTTGCCCAACCGTTCCAAAAGCTGAATCAACCAGACTTTCCCAGACAACCTGAAAACAGTTTGTTCCGTAGCTGGCTTCTTTTGTCTCGCTTTCAGAATCAAAATTGTTTATAAAATCAAGAAGATTGGAAAAAAGTTCAATGCTCGATTCAAGATAAGTAGAGTCGATTTTTTCCTGCAAGACCTGTGTGTAATATTTTTTATTTTTTGAAACATCATCTTCATCAAGCAGGCCTTTTTCGGGAACAGACGGAGTGTAAAGAAAACCGAAAATCTCAAAGCATTTGTAAACGCAGTATTTGTGAATCTCGGTTATAAACTGATTTTCCTGAATGCGGTTCTTGCGGATAATAAAATCCAAAAATGCAAGTCCGCTTTCTGAAACCGCAGGCTTTATGTTTTTTATTGTGCGGCTCCAGCTGATTTTTCCGCTGCAGGATTTTGCGTATAAAGTTTCCTTTTCAAAATAATAAGAGCCTCTGTCTAAAAAATCTTCTATTATATAAAGCATAGATTTTATTGGAAAATCGCACTTTAGCTCGCCGTTCAGAACAGAAACCCGCTCGCCATTTTTATTTGAAGTGCAAAGAGCGATTGAGTTTATCAGGTTCAGGATTTCGTTCCGCTCTTCCTTTTTGATTTTTGAGGCAGACAAGCTTGGTTTTTCAGGAAAATATCCCATCGGAAAAGTTACAGTCCGTTCCGACTGCGTGATTTTTATTCCCACAAAGTCGCTTCCATTCTGCGCAGTTTTTAGAGAAATCTGGATTTCTTTAGATAATAATTTTTCCGGCATAAAAATTGAAATTCCAGAAATTATTCAGACTGCGCAAGTTGTTCTGGAGATTCGAGCAATGGACTGTTGCTTTGATTTAGCGCCGTGACAAAATCTGAATTAAAACACTTTTCAAAGGCGTCTGTGTCTTTGAAGTTATCAATTAAATCTTCAAAGCTTTTTATTTTCATCTCGGTAGAATCTTTAAAAATATCCTTATCTCGTTTAAAAACATCGTGCCAAAGATATTTTAAAACTTTATCCGAAAAATCTTTTTCTGTAATTCCGTCAAAACCTCTGCTCTTTTTTATAAAGAAAAGTCCGAGCTGCCTGTCTTCCGCATTTATAAATCCGTTTCCAATTATTTCCTTGTTGATAAGATTTCTGAAATTTCCCCAGTAAATGCCAGTCTCGCCAATTTTTAGATTAAACTGATTGCGGTGCGCCTCATTTTTGGAATTTTCCTTATTTGAAATATACTCACTCAGAAAACGGCGGTTGAAAGCATTGTCCAAAGAAAACACATTCTGGTCATTTGTGTTCATTGTTGCATAAATAGAAAGATTCGGCGGAAGCTGTATTCCTGTGTTTCTTGAAAACGGACTTGTTCCATCCGGATGATTTACACTTTCAAAACTGTATGTATGGGAATCAGAATATTTTTCATCCCAAAACTCATATTCAGAAGCAATATAAAAATTAATGTCGTCGTTATTGACAGGCGAGCAGCTCCAGCCGTCATCATTTCTGTCAAGAAGCTGAAACAAGTCTCCAAAAATAGCAGCAGCATTTCCGCGGTTGATCTCTTCAATCAAAAGATAATACTGATTTTTTTTATCACGCAAAGCACGGCGCAGAATCGTTGTGAACGGACCGGGCTTAAAACTGTATTCAATCACGGATTTTTTATTTTCCCCCTCACCGCTTTCCTTCATTTTTGGAATTATCTGCCCAATAAAATCAGCATTCGTGTAATCGGGATGAAACACAACTTTCTGCTTTTGATAGTCGGATGCGCCATAAGTTTTTTCATTATCAATTTTGTAGGATTTGCCGCTTCCAGGAACACCGTAGAAAACAATCTGCTCGTATGGTTCGGCTGGCTTTGTGGCTTTTGGGGATGGAGATATTTCTGTAACATTTATTTTGCTATCTGTTTCATAATCAACTTCATTGCGACTTACAGCTATTTTATAAACCTCTATCATTTTGCGAAGTTCATTTTTCCAAATTTCACTTTCATTCGCTTTTTGAATAATTTCCGAAATATTGATATTTTTATCAGTAATAGCTTTTGAATATTTCAAGCCAAAATAATGAATTCCATAAGTTTTGAATTTTTCTTTATATTTTTTGAATTCGGAAGCAAGAAAATCCACGTAATTATTTTCAGGGACATTACCTAATGGAATCTTCAAAACTGCGGTTGGTTTGAAATCTTTTGGAAGCCTATTATATAAATTCTCGAATTGAGAAAATTCATTTACAAGTGAATCAGAAATTTTTGATGAATCATAACAATAATTGCTTGAAGCATCTCTTTGTACAAATCCATCATTAAAAAAATCACGTGCCGTCCTTCCAGGATCTCCTGGATTATCCTCATCTGTAGCTTTTGAAAGAATAGAACACTCATTTCTAATTCTTTCTGGAGTAAGATACTCGCCTTCATATCTTTTAAAAACGCTGGAAACAATATCTTTTACAGATGACATTCTAATTATCCCCTTGATTTATTTTTTTTACTATTTCTTTTGATATTGCTGTTACAACTGGCACTGCAACAGAATTTCCAAACTGATGATATTTTTGTGTACGAGAAACAGGACATTTAAAATTTTTAGGAAATCCCATAACAGACTTACATTCATTTTCTGTAAAAAGACGAAGTCCTGTTTTTCCACCACGGACAAAAGTTCCTGTTATTCTTTGAATCTTGTGATATGAGGCACAAAAAGTTTTTACTGGAAAATCTGTATTTTCATCTACAATTTCTGGATGGTCATCATCTTTTTTGAAGATATAACTTTGCTGTAAATGCTCAGAAATTGAAGGTCCTTCTGCATTTTTTTCAACAAATTTTCCAAAACCAACTTTATTTTTTGAACCAATTGGGAAAATAAAGTTTTTATCAAAAACATCTTTTCTAAAACCAACAAAATAAAGCCGTTTTCTTTCTTGAGGAACTTCAAAATCCGCACTATTCAAAACTTTAGTTTCAACATTGTAGTTGAGTTCGTTTTTGAGAACATCAAGGATTGTTTTATAAGTTTTACCATTGTCATGCGTTAAAAGACCGGTAACATTTTCAAGCAGGAATGCTTTAGGTTTCTTTTCTTTTATTATGTTTGCAATATAGAAAAATAAAGTTCCTTGTGTTTTATGCTGAAATCCTTCCCTTTTTCCAATTGAACTAAAAGGCTGACAAGGAAAGCCTCCTGTCAAAATATCAAAATCAGGAATATCTGAAGGTTTTATTTTTGTAATATCGCCAAACGGAACTTCACCATAGTTCTCAAAATAAGTCTGCTTTGCGGCATCATCCCATTCAGAAGAAAAAACGCACTGACCACCACATGACTGCATCGCAAGCCTAAATCCGCCAATACCTGCAAACAAATCAATAAAAGTAAAAGAGAGGCTTTCAGATGCACAAAATGGAACATCAAGTTTTGAATTAAAATCTTTTGCAGAAGGAAGATTTTTTACATCAATCCCATTCTGCTCAAGAATCTTTCTATATTTTTCAGCGGAAGCAGAACATTGAAGATGAATATAATGGCTTAAGAGAGCATATTTTTCATCGAAAGTTTTTTCGCCTAAATATTCATCAAGGACTGCATAATTAACTTTTGATTTTTTACGTGTAGCTTTCTGCTCATTTAAACGAGCGTTTTTTGGGACAGGTTTTTCGTTCATTTTTCTTCTCCATCTACTGCCGACAATGTAATTTTCTTGTACGCATTTTTCTTTGCGTCTGGATGAGGTTCAATACCAATAATCGTTATATCATTCTGATTAGGCGCGTACACCCAAAATAATCTTCCTGCTGCTGGCTTATTATTTTCTAAATAAGATTCCCACACTTTCATTTCATAACGCTTTGAAAGGGCTTCAATATCATGAGTGTGAAGTCCTGTATGGCGCGGATTTGCAGAAAGAAGACGCATTGCCTTTCCAAGTTTTTGATAAAGCAAAACTTCATCTTTCGAGGCTGTCTTTTCCTTTACTTTTTTCTTTAATGAATCCCAAAATTCTTTCATTTCTGGAATTCCTAGGCGAATATTGAACAAAATTATGCCTCGAATTCCGTTAAATCAAGTGGTTCGGAAACATTTCCATTTTTTAGGTTTTTAACTGAAGAATCCATCATGTCAAGCGTTGCCTGTGAGACTTCAAAAGGAACAACAAGTTCACGAGGCTCAAGAACAATCCGACCGTCCGCAAATTCCTGAACATGATAGTATTCATATTTTGAATTTCTGAGAGTTATTCTTTTTTTCATGTCTGTCTTTGTATCGTAGGTTTTTACGGCTGTCATTGACATATTTTCTCCGTAGTGGGAAATCCCACTATCTATAGAATACGTCATTTTACTGAAAAACTCAAGGAATTTCTGTCCCAAAAAACGCTCGTTAAAAAGGACAACTTTTCAGTTCAAACGAAATGATTTTTACCAAGTTTTCCTTGTTCTCAGCAAGCTATAAGCAAAACATACCCATTTTGTCAGGTAAATTTAGTAACTATATTTATTTTTTGTAAAAAATTTAAATTTTACTTGATACAGATTTATTATAAAAATATACTGTTTGTGAGGAATATTTTTTATGGAACAAAAACTTTCAGAAACTGACAGAAAATTATTTTATGTAAAGCTTCCTTTTCTGCTGCTTTTATCTTCGTTTTCACCATTCTTGCTGGCTCCAGTTTACCTATGTATTACTGGAATTGCCACAATTGATGAATTTATTACCATCCTGCTTTCACCTTACACTATTCTTGCATACGTGATTGCGGTTTTGTGTCCGTTTGCTTTTTACAGGTTTCTTCGGAAAAATATAGAAACTTATGACGGAACAGATGAAGTCATTAGGAAAATAAATCTTATATTGAAATATTCCGGAAAAATAATTTTTGCAATAAATTTAGTTTTAGGAATTGCAATACCTTTTCTTGCCTGCTTTGTGATTCATTTAAAAGACACGCAGTTTGCAGCATTTGAAGGAAGTTCTCCGTATCTTTCAATCATTCTTATCTGCACAGGCTTTATGCTTCTCTACGGAATCAGCTTTTACACAGTTTTCAACAGCCGCTTCGAGCACTTCCTGCACTGGCTTCCATTTGACAAATCCGTTGTAACTTCATCAAACCGCGAGCGAATCATCTTGATGACGCTTGTAAATCTTTTGGGCTGCTTTCTAATTATCACGGCATCTTTTTTGGTTCCCAGTGTTGCATCCGACTCTTCGGTTTCCGGCGTTCTGAAAGTTATTTTCCCAGCGGCGGTATTCAGTTTTATTTCAGTAGGATTTACAACTTCAGTTACCGCTTACGACATAAAGAACAACCTTCAGCAGGAAAAAGCTATTTTGGGTGCGCTTGCTGAAAAAAACTATGCCATAAAACATGCGCAGGTTGTTACAAGAAACGACTTCGGAATCATCATAAACGACTTGAACAACGCATACAAAATCATAAGAACGATTTTTCAGGAAATCAGCAAGGACGTAAATTCCACGCTGTCTGTTTCATCTGAAGTTTCTGAGCACGTTGACCAGTCAATTTCAGAAATCGCAAACGTAAAGAGCATTTCAAATTCTGTAAAAAATGAAATGATAAATCAGGTTGCTTCTGTTGAAGAGACGAGCGCGACAGTTGAAGAAATCATCAAGCACATCCGCCATTTGAACGATGAAATTGAAAAGCAGACATCTGCAATTGACCAGTCGTCGGCCGCAATCGAGCAGATGGTTGCGAACGTAAACGGTGTAACTTCAAGCCTTAAGAAAAACAACGGCACAGTCCAGGAGCTTGAAAGCGCATCTGAAGCCGGAATGAAAAAAGTCCACATTGCAAGCGAGCTTTCCGAAGAAGTTCTGGAAAAATCAACATTGCTTATGGACGCAAGCAAAGTCATTCAGGACATTGCAAGCCAGACAAACCTTCTTTCCATGAACGCGGCGATTGAAGCTGCCCATGCCGGTGAATTCGGAAAAGGATTCTCCGTTGTTGCGGACGAAATCAGAAAGCTTGCCGAGCAGAGCAATGAGCGCGCAAAATCCATTGAAACAAACCTGCGAAGTCTTTCTGAATCAATCAACTCGGTTGCCACAAACGCAAACGAAGTTTCTGTTCAGTTCAACAATATTTATTCTCTCATAAAGAAAGTTCAGAACGAGGAGCTTATAATTTCCAACGCAATGACAGAACAGACTGAAGGCAACAAGCAGATTCTTGAAGGAATCAGCCGGTTGACAGAATCAACAACAACTGTAAAGGACGGCGCGGCGGAAATGCTGAAAGGCGGCGAGCAGATTTCAATTGAAATGAAAAACCTGAACAAAGTTACTTCAGAAACAAACACAAAAGTAAATTCGATTAACGAATCTGTTCAAAAAGTTACAGAAACTTTGGCGGATTCAAAAGAACACGTTCTGGAAAATTCTGCAAATGTAAAGTCATTAAGCGAAAAAATGTCGGACTTTAAATTTTAACTTTTGCTATTGACACTGCTCCCCTTTTCCGTGCATACTGCAAAAAGCAAAGGGGGAGTAGTTACTTCCTTAAGAATCAACAGCCGGCTCTTTGAGTCTGGTTCTTAGGCTTCGGCTTGACCGGAGAAACAAGACCTTTTGCCTGATTATCCTGTTTATTTCAGGGTGACCGGGCAAAGGGTCTTTTTTTTTGCGGCGGCGGATTTTACAGACGGAGGTTTTAGAATGAAACGGATTTTGGATTATTTTTTAAGCGGAATCGGGGCGATGACCTGGCAGAATTTTGCGATGATTGCGATAGGCGCGCTTCTGATTTTTCTTGCGGTCTACAAAAAGTACGAGCCGATGCTGCTCTTGCCGATTGGTTTTGGCGCGATTCTGGTGAATCTTCCGCTGGCGGTTGTCCTTGGAACGGCTGAGCATCCCGGCGCGCTTCAGATTCTTTTTGACTGCGGAATTATGACGGAACTTTTTCCGCTGCTGATTTTTGTGGGAGTCGGCGCGATGATTGACTTTAAGCCGCTGCTTGAACGTCCGTGGCTTTTAGTTTTCGGGATTGTGGCGCATTTCGGGATTTTTATTGCGGCGGCGGTCGCATACTGGGGATTCGGCTTCAGCATAAACGAAGCGCTGAGCATCGGCGTTATTGGCGCGGCGGACGGTCCTACTGCAATTGTTGTGGCAAGCCGTTTCGCAAAAAATCTTTTGGGACAGATTACGGTTGTCGCCTATTCGTACATGAGCCTTGTTCCTATTATAATGCCTCCTGTAATCAAGCTTCTTACAACAAAAAAAGAGCGCACGACTAGAATTCAGGCGAAAAACAAGAACATTCCGCATTGGGTGATGGTCGTTTTTCCGGTGGCGGTTACGGTTGCGGTAAGCATTCTGATTCCGGACGCGGCGGCTTTAATCGGTTTTCTGATGTTCGGAAATTTAATCCGAGAGTGCGGTGTTCTTGAAAAACTTTCGTCGGCGGCGCAGAACGAACTTTCAAACATTGTGACTTTGCTTCTGGGAATCAGCGTGGGAGCGAGCATGACGGCGCAGAATTTTCTTAACGTTCAGACGCTCCTGATTATGCTTTTGGGGCTGATTGCGTTCGCAGGCGACACAGTCTGTGGAATCCTGTTCGCGAAATTCCTGAACTTGTTCCGCAAAAAAGGAAACAAGCTGAATCCGATGATTGGTGCGTGTGGAATCTCTGCGTTTCCTATGGCAAGCCGCGTGGTGCAGAAGCTTGCCCTTGAGGAAGACAACCAGAACTTTATCCTTATGCACGCAGTTAGCGCGAACGTTTCAGGGCAAATCGGGTCGCTTGTTATAGGCGGAATAATAATGGGATTTTTGGGCGGAATGTAGGCAATGTCAACAGGAATAATGATTGCAGGGCCGTCCGGAAGCGGAAAAAGCTCGCTTGGGAAAATCGTCGCGGAAAAACTGGGCTTTCCGTATTTTGATGTGGACGATTATATTTGGAAGAAAGACACGAGCGCGCCATACACTCAGATGTATTCAAAGGCGGAAAAGATAAGATTGCTGAAAAGCGGCATTGAGCCTTATGAGCATTTTGTGATGGCAGGCTCGATGAGCTCCTTTCATCAGGCGTTCGACGACAATTTTGAGATGATGGTCTTTCTTTACGCCGAGCCTGAAATCCGTTTGCGGCGCGTCCACAAAAGGGCAATGGAACGGTTCGGCAAAAGAATACTTGAAGGCGGAGATTTGTACGAAAGCCACCAAAAATTTCTGGAAAGCAACCGAAGATACGAAAGCAACAGCTCTCCGAATCTTGGCGAACAGAAAGAATGGATGAAAAGTCTTCCGTGCGTAAAAATCGAGCTGGACGGAGGCAGAAGCCTCGAAAGCAACGCTCAAATCATTGTAGAGAAATGGAATAAAATGAAGGGAGAAGTTAAAATCTAAAAAGGAGCAAAAAAATGTGCGAAGAATGTTACTCAGACGAAAACAGAATTACTCCGCTGCTGAATCCCTTGGACTGTCTGGAAAAACACACTCAATATATCTGCGGAACTTGCGGACGCTGCATCTGCATTGAATGCGACCCGAAAAGAAGCCTGCAAAGATGGAATTTTCCCTTCAAGTCATTGGAAATCGCAAAACTTTATTTGCGGACAGCCGACTTCACAACAAAAAGCTCATGCGGCATTTACGAGATTGAAAACAGCAAAGCTAGGCTATCTTATAAAATTTTCGCCGCAAGCGAAGATCTGGAACTCTTCCTCAAAAAGAACAAGGACAAAAAATGCAGACAAATGTCCCCTGTTTTCAGCGTTGAAGAATACAAAGAATATCCGCACACACAAGTGCGAAAACTGACTTCCGATGAAATAAAAAAATATATGAGCGAACGATGAATTTCAGTTTAGGAGTTTTGTTTATCCGCTGTGCCGGATGTGATATACTCGGCTTGGCGAATCAGAATTTTTTACTTCAATAAATCTTCATGAACAAAAAGGAAACATTTCAGAAATGAAAGACGGGCTAAAGTCAAAGAAAAACACGGATTCAGGCATTGACAGCATAAAATACAGATTGGGAAAACTTGAGGACATCGAAACAATCACCGTCCTGATTCAGGAGGCGATTAAGGAAATGGAAAAGCACGACCCGAACGGTTGTTGAGCTTGCCAAAACAAAGTGAGGGTAACGCCCAAAAGAAATCAAGGATAATGTGAAAAAATGTGTTTTATTTGCGACAAAAGGGTCATATATTGATGAATAAAAAGAAGGATAAAGCAGATGAAAATTATTGATATTGTTGGTGATAATTATTTGGACAAATGGAATAAAACCAGAACCGCCTGCAGAGGAATCGTAATTGAAAATTCAGAAATCCTGCTTTCATACGAAAGTGTAACCGGGCAATGGATGATTCCCGGAGGCGGATTAGAAGAAAACGAAAACGAAGCGGACTGCTGCATTCGCGAAGTTGCGGAAAAAACCGGAATTTTGGTAAACGCTTCTGAATGTCTGCTTGAAATAGATGAATATTACGAAAATTGGAAATTGATTAACAAATATTTTATCTGCAAGGTGAAAGGAACTACAAACACAAAACTGACAGAAAGAGAGCAAAAAGCCGGAATGGAAGCAAGATGGCTTTCTGTTGATAACACTAAAAACATATTTTCAAAGCACACTTCATATACTGAAACAGACGAAATGCGAAGAGGACTGTATTTAAGAGAGTACACGGCATTGTGTGAATTGGTTTGATTGCCCTGAATATTGTGTTATTTATCGGGATTATACTTGCAAATTGTGTCTTCGTGCGTATGCGTCGTCATTCCGAATCTCACAAGGGCCGTTTGCTCCTACGCTTTTATCAAAAACATCGTCACACGGCGAGTCGCTCAGTTCAGGGCGAATCCCAAAGCATGCGTGTACTATGTTGACGACACAAAGAACAAATACAAGGGCGCGCTCTTCACCGGCACAATCGAAGTCTGTACTGACCACGAAACAAAATCAATTCTTTGGCATGACAAATTTTAACTGTACTACCCGAAAGGCGTGGATGATCCCGACTAATGCGTCTACCGCTTCACCGCACAAAGCGTAAACTATTACCACGGACTTGCCAACATGACGCTTCAGATTGAAGAAGTGGAATAACAAAGCATTCTATAATATAAAAAAAATTTAAATTATCTGAATCTAAAAAACAATCAGCGGAATATTTCGGTTGATTGTTTTTTCTTTTCAAGGTAAACTCTATAAAAAAAATAACGTCAGTTATAAAAATATTTTTATTGGAGGGTTAAAATGAAAACAATCGGACTTATCGGTGGAATGAGTTGGGAAAGTACAATTCCATATTATAAAATCATAAATGAAGAAATCAAAACAAAACTTGGTGGACTTCATTCTGCAAAAATAATTCTTTACAGTGTTGACTTCGATGAAATTGAAAAATGTCAGTCCTGTGGAAATTGGGAAAAAAGCGCTTTCATTCTTGGAGAAGCTGCAAAAAAACTTGAAATTTCAGGAGCAGATTTTATTTTAGTCTGTACCAACACAATGCACAAAGTTTATATGCAAATCCAGTCAATGATAAAAATTCCTGTGATCCATATTGCCGATGCAATAGCTTCCGAACTGAAAAAAAGAAAAACTTTCAATGCCGGACTTCTTGGAACAACGAACCTCGGCGCATATTTCATCAGCACGACCATCAGCCACTACGACTGGGCGCTAAAAAAACTGAAGGCGCACAGAAAGATTGTCGCGGGGAAATGAATTTTCTTTCCACTGCATTTTCTTCAAAATCATGCTATAATAATCAGAACGGAGGCAAGCCATGTCCTATGAAACATTCATGGAACACTTCTCTATGTTTTCAAGAAAAACGCCTGCAGGATTCCTTATCTTGAAAATCAATCGGAATTTCTGTAATAACCGAAATGGAGCTTCTTTCGTTTCCCAAAATAACAGATACAGAAGAAATGTTTTTCAAAAGAATGATTGAAAACTGCGATGTAATTCCTCTTGATGAGAATGTAAAAAGGCAGGCTATCAAAATCAGAAGAACTTACGGAATACAAAATCCGACTTCAACAGGACTTCCCCATGATTACACTAAAACCCGTAACGCAAAACGAAAAGGAACTTCTCTGGAACATCAACCAAAAGTATTTGTACGAGATGACAAAATATTATCCGGACGAGATGGATGAGAACGGAAATTATCACTACGGATATTTTGAAGCGTATTTTACCGAGCCGGCGCGTAAGGCGTATTTAATCTACAGCGGGCAGAATCTGGCAGGGTTCGCAATGCTGAATCCGCACTCGTACATCGGGCACAAGGTGGATTTTGTGATTGCGGAATTCTGCGTTTTTCCGGCATACCGCAGGCAGCACATCGCCCAAAAAGCCAGTGAATTTATCTTGAAAAAACATCCGGGCAAATGGGAAATCAAATTCAACGGGAACAACTTGGGCGCAAAAAAACTGTGGGAAAAAATCACGCAAAAATACAATCCGGCGGTTCATCACATTAATGATGATGAAACTGTCCTGGAATTTTCAAACTGCTGAATCGGTGCTTATCGAACTCGCTTAAACTAGTCATTGCCGTGCTTGACAGGGGAATTTCTTTGCACGGATTATCAACCAATTTTCTTTCAAAAACATTGCAGGGTCAAGTCCGAAGATGACATAAAAAGTACTTTTGGGAGATTTTCTTCCACAAGCTTCTGCTTATGTTTTGAGTTGATTGCAAATGATTCTTTCAAGCTAGAAATTTTCCTTTTTATGCATTCTGTAAGTTGTTCTATTTTAATATATGTCAGTTTGAATATAAAAAAAACGACCGCAAGAAAAACTTACGGCCGTTGAATAAAACCTATAGGATATGTGTGTAGATGATAATAGCTATTGAAAGCACTATTGGAATTCCATTCTTAATGAACTTACGGAAACTTTCTCCTTTGCCTCGTACTATGATATTTTGTACAATGGCAAGAACCACAGGAATTATTACAGTCGGTGGAAATTGAAAAATCCAAAGAAATCTTTCCAATCTCTCGGGATTACCCTCCATGAACCATTTTGCCCCAATCATATAGATTAGCCAGCCGATGGACATTACTATCGAGCGGTATATAAATGCGCCCACATCATCCCTGTAATACCACAACTCATAACGTTCTTCACTATCAATTATGTCCTGTTCCTTCTGTCCTGATTCGCAATAGCATTTTTCTGAGCAGTATTCGCCATTCCATTTTAGCGGTCTGTATTTTCCGCAGTAATTGCAATATCCATAATTGCTTTCTGACATAAAAAAACTCCTGTCATGTTATTTACATTTTATGCATGTAACTTGTATTGTTCATATAATCCTAAACCAGTTAAATCAGTAATTGAGACTATAGAGCCGTCATCCGCAGTCGCAATCTCAAAAACACCATAGTATCTATGATGCGAATTTCGCTCTCCAGTTCGCTTTGTAATTTCGCCAGTATAATCGTCGATGGTAAGAAAAACCACTGTTGTTTTTCCTACGGCAAGGCAGCCCGAAAGATTTTCCTTGAGCCAGACGTTAAGTTCGTCAGAGAATGGAAGGCATCTATCAGGATTTGATTCAATTCTCGTTTTACAAGATTGAATTTTGTCCTGAACTTCGTTTTCTGCTATGGCATACATATAAACATGCCTCATTAATGATTCTTCAAGTTTGAAGTTTTTACTTGCCGAAGAGAATTCATTCGTTTCACTATTGTTAGTAACAGTCCATTCGACAAATGATTTTTTGTATTTGTCATTTCGTTTTACCGTATCAATTCCTATAAAAATTCCAAAACCAAGCACTGCTGCAACAAGAACAGCAGAGAGAATAGAAACAATTTTATACCAAAGTTTAGGCCAGTGGTTCAAATGCCAGTTCCCGATTTTCCCAATCAGAATCTTGACTTTGCTGTTTGAAGCTCTATTTGCATGGAATTCATCGAGCAAGGTTGTGTATTCGGAACAATATTCTTCAAACTGTGAACCAAACTGCTCAAGATTTGATGCAATTTCATCGTTTTCATAATTTTTGTTCATTTCTATTTTAAAATTCTTCCGGTCTATGCTAAGCACAAAATTCTTGCAGAGAGCCTGTATTTTTTGTGTTGCTGTTTCCACCTTCTTTTTCGGAACAATAAATTCGCTCTTTGCTGAATAAGATAGTTTTGCGGAATATATATCATTTGAAGTCAAAGCAGCGGCAATCTTTCCCTTGAATTTTTTCGCCTTGATTTTGCGTGCGGCTGAATACAAAATGCTTTTAGGTGTTTTTACAAACTGTTGCTTTTCATAAGTTTTGCCTTCTTTCTTTATAAGTTCCTCGAATTTTTCAAACTGTTTTCTGTAGACGTTCTGAATGAAGAAAAGCCTTGAGAAAAGCTCGTCTTTTGTACCCTGCGACAATGTTATCTGGGAATTTTTGATTGTGCTCAAGAATTCAACGCTTTCGTTCATGAGATTAAGCTCGTAAACATCAAGAATGAAATTTTCGATTTTATTTGCAAGGACTTCTTTTTCCTTTTCCGCCTTTTTTGAGCTGGATTCAGCCGCATTCATTTGTCTCTTCCAATTGTCAACCTGCCCTTTATAGCGGTTTAATTCCGCTTTTGCCATAGCCTCACGCTTTTTTGCTTCATTATAACCTAGTCGGTCTACAATAATTTTTTGGCGGGGAGCGGCACCTTTTCCGCCAGCAGTTTGCATACCATTAAACATGCCACTTCCATGCCACTCATTATCCTCATAATCCATGCAGGCATCCATATCTCTTTGAGCATCACTGACTGCCTGTTCCGCAGCGTCATACTGGTCTTTAACAGCATCATACTGGGATTTTTTTTCATCATATTCAGCCTGAAATTTTTGAATTTTCGCCTCTATTTCGGGCATTACCGCATTGTTCCATTTTATTGCATAGTTTGCCGAAGCCTTTCCCACTGCATCAGCCGTTTCTTGCTCCCAACTAACGCACATTCCTTTCCAAGTTGCTAGAGCCGACTTTGCTCCTGCCTCTGCATTTGATGCTGTAACTGACTGTTGCAGAGCCGACAATGCACTTTGATTTATACTCATTATTTTTGCCTCCATTTTTTCAGCATGACTTATATCAGTAGCGAAATTATATGCTACGAAAAGGAAATTTTTGCATGAAATCCTACAAGAAAGATTATGAAATTTCACATAAAAAATTGTGAAAAATTCATGAGCAACGTTTTTTTATAGGCAAAACACCGCAATTTAAACCGCTACTTATTCTCAGAATTTAGAAAATATTTTCTGTGCACGCTTGTAGCTGGTCTTTAAAAAATGCGGGTAAAATAATTATCTACAGAATGGGGAATTATGTTCAATTCCTCTGCAATTTGAGCCTTTGATTTTCGCTCAAGTAGTTTCCTGAAAACATTCTTCTTTTATTATAATCAGCTATTTGATAATTTTAACTATTGCCTGTTGTCATATTTTCAGAAGTAAATAAAGAATTTTCTCAAGATACAATTAAGGCAATACTTTGGCGCGACAAATTTTAACTGTACTATCCGAAAAGGCGTGGAGAATCCCGGTTACTGCGTCTACCGCTTCACCGCACAAAGCGTAAACTATTACCACGGACTAGCCAACATGACGCTTCAGATTGAAGAAATTGGATAATAAATATTAAAAAACAGTCCGTATAAAGCGGAATTCCTTTTTACTCGTCAGTTCCCATTTCAAGAATAAGATTTACTATATTCTCTTCAATTTTCAAACGCTTTGCAATTTCAGCATTTTTCCATCCGTCTTTTTTCAGCTTAATAACATTCGATTTTAGCTGCGGAGTAATATTTGAACCAGTTACAGCAGATGGCTTGCTTCCAACTTCCTTCGCTGTAATATCATGAAGAAGTTTCAACTTGCTATCAGCATCAGAATAAAGTTTTTGCAGCCTGACTTCTGTGCTAAGAATTCCATCACGCGAATCTTTGATTTTCGCAATACGTTCTTCCGCATCATCAATCAAACTTTGCAAAGAAGTTATTTTATCAACGGCATCATTAATTTTTCCGCTGTTCTTCATAATCTTATCAATATGGTTTTGCATTGACTTGATTTCATCCGGCAGAGAATTAACTTTGCCTGAGCATTCTTCAAGACGTTTTTCAAGCTGTGAAATATTTTCAAAAGAGCTGTCAACTTCTTCTGCGACACGATCGTAAGTTTCTTTTTTATTTTCTATCCGCTCAAGTTTTGACTGAACATTTGAAATGCTGTCCTGAAATTTTCCAACCTTTGCCTGCATATTTAAAATATCATCGCTCATAGAAGTGAGTTCCTGAATCTTTGAATCCATGCCGCTGCTCAAATTCATAAGCGTATTGAATTTATATTCAATGCTGTCCAAACGAGATTTATCCGAGCTATACGCATTCAAACGTGAATTAACATCATCGCCGAACTTTTCAAGACGCTGCGCCTGAGCAGACAAGTCATTTAGTTTTTCTTCAAAATTTTTCACTGCTGAAATTTTTTTGTTTAAATCATCAATAGAAGTTTCAAGCTGTTTTTTCAAAATATCTGCCTTGTCAAAGACCGCCGTTTCAGTTTTGAAAGTTCCAATGCTTTTGTTGATTTCATCAATTTGGAACTGAAGCTTATTCGCCTCCTCGCCGATTTTATCAAAGGCATTGTTATAAACACGCATATATTCGTCAGTCTGCTTGTCAAATCTACTTTTGAGTTCCTTGCTTTTTTTGTCAGCATAATCTTCCTGGTCAGCCGTTGATTTCTTTACATTTGCAAGCATATTTTCATATTGCTCACGAAAATCAGCAAGAGCCGCCTTGGACTTTTTATCGTAATCATCAAGAACATCTGTAGCTTTATTTGCCGCAACAGAAAAATCTTTTTGCAAGTCATTTATTTTTTGATCATTTGTGTCGGCAAGAAGCTTGAGCTGATCTTCAATTTGCTGCGAGGCATCCTCGTATTTTCCTTTAAGACTGTTTTTCCAAGCTGTAAATTCCTGCACAGCCGCATCGATTGTTGCCGACTGAGATTCCTGCTTTGAAAGAAGAATCTCGCGGAAATTTTCAAACTTGGAATTCAAATCATGCTCAATTTTATCAAGCTGACCATTCATGCGCTCATTATAACTGTCAGTTTCTGTCTTTAAATATTCATCCGCATTTTCAATCGTTTTTTGAATTTCGTTTCTATACTGCTCAATAAAATCATGAATTTTCTGATTCACTGTATTAATCTGCTCCTGAACAGTTGTCTGACCGGAAAGCAACGCTGTCTGGAATTTCTTTTCCTGTTCAAGTGTTTTCTTTGTAAGATCGGAAATTCGTTTTGCAAGAGCATCATCATATTGCTTCTCCAAAGCTGCACGTTTAACTTCATACTCAGCTGTAAAATCAGAAAACTGCGCGTCAAATTTATTTTTCCAGTCAGAAAGTTTTAGAACAACATCATCCTGACGTTTTGCAAGATCAGTTGTAAATGAATCTTCGAACACTTTGACTTTTGCGCTAAGTTTAGCAACGGAATCTTTTTTAATTTCATCAAGTGAAGTCTGAACAGAATCCAAGTCAACTTTTAGTTTTTCATATTTTGCAACAATTGATTTTTCAAAGTCAGCCTGAGTTTTTTCCGCGCCTTCAGAAAATTTTTCAAAGTCGCCTATGACTTTTTTCTGGCTTTGATCCATAAGTTTTCTTAAAGATGATTCAAGTTTGTCAACGTCAGCTCCGGCAGTATTCAATTTTTTAAACCTATACTCCATTTCTTTTTTGTAAGCATCGAGCTGCTTGTCCAAGGCTTCAAGATATTTTGTCTGGCGGGCATCACATTCAGCGGCAACATTTTTTGTAGAGGAAAGCAAACTTCCATTAAGTTCATCAATCTGATTTTGCATTGACAAAGAAAATTCCTTGAGCTTTTCAGAATTGCTTTCATTTTCATTTTCAATTCGCTCGGAAATTTCTTTTGCATTATTTTCAATTTGCTCGTAGCGGGAAAGAATAGAAGAAAGCGTTCCGTCAATATTTTCCTTTATCGATTTTGTCTGCGCATCAAGAGAACCAAGGGAAGTTTTTATATCGGAATGCATTTCGTCCACGCGCTTTTGAACATCGCCTTTGTACTTGTCAAGATTTGCAGAACTCAAACTGCTGAATTTTTCATAAGCATCGTTTTCATCTTTTTCTGCTTTTTCAAGTATAGAAGAAAATATTCCGTTGTATTTTTTTTCAAGTTCAGAAGACTGGTTTTCAACAGAATTCTGCAAAGCTTCCAATTTTTCAGAATTAACTTTCACATCCTGCTTTAACGCCAATGTAATTTCATTTACATTTTCTGTTGTTCTTGAAATCTGTTCTTGAACTTTTTCAATTGCAGTTTTCGCATCTAAAACAAGGCTGTCAGTTTTTTCTTCAATCTGCTTTTGCGCATCTTCAACATAAGCAAGAGCGTTTCCAGAAACTTCATCCGTTTTTGTAGAAATTATTTTCTGGACATCTTCAAAACGACTCTTTGCATCTACAATCGCATCTTCTGAAAGAGACTGAATTTCATTTGTGCGCTGATTAATAAGTTCCTGCAAATCGCGGGTTTTGTTTTCAAGCTCTTCTTTTAAAGAGTTAGTATTCTGCTCAATTTTTTGCGTGTACTCAGAAGTTGTGGACTTATACTGCTCCATCGCTCCGTAAGTTTGAGTTTCAACATTATTTTCAAGATCAGCAAGTTTCTTTTCAATTTCCTGAGCACGTTCATGAATTTGACGTTCAAGAGCCTCTGTTCGTTCCGCAAGTTCTTTGCGCAAAACATCAGTTCTATCTTCAATATCCTGCGTATAATTTGAAGTCGTCGTTTTGTATTTTTCAATGGCTTGCGCTGTCTGATTTTTTACATCTTCTGTAAGATTTGAAAGTTTTCTGCGGACATCATCTTCAAGTCCGTCTGTGCGGTTTTTAATTTCAGTGGAAATTGCAAGAGCCTTGTTATTTATGTCTTCAAGTTTCTTTTTAAATATGCTGTCAATCGAATCAAACTTATCAATGAAACTTGTATTAAGTGCTGCTGTTTTCTGGCGGATTTCATTTTCAATTTTTGAAATAGAATTTTCTAATGAAGTGTTTGAAGCTCCTGTTTTTTGTTTTATTTTTGCATTAAGCTCATCAACATTTTTATCCAAATCAGCATCAAGGGAACGCATTTTTTCCTTGAGTTTTGAATCCAAATTTGAAGACTTTTCATTGAACAAAGCAATAAGCGTCTGGGATTTTTTCTTCATTTCGGATTCTGCATTTTCATTATTTAAATCCAAAGATTCTTTCAGCTTCTTTGTTTTTAAATCATAGTTTTCTTCAAGCTCTCGTGTTTTATCTTCAAAAAACTGAATAACGTTACGGCTTTTATCTGCAAAGGTCGAATCCATGGAAGAACATTTTTCCTCATAAGATTTTGAAAGATCCTTCATTTTTTCTTCAATATTCGAGAACATATCGGAGTAGCTTTGCTCTAAAGAATTTTCAAGGTCAGAAGTTTTTGAGTTGTATTCAGTTTCAAGGGAAGCCACGTTACTTTTGAAAAACTCTTCCAACCGTGAAGTTTTTTCTTCCAACTGAGAATCAAGTGAAGAAATTTCAGAATTGAGCCGCTCCGAAAAATCAGAAATATTCGACTCAAGTTCAGAAGAGAAAATATCAGATTTTTGTTTCACATTGTCTTCAAAGACTGAAGTCTTGTCCTCAAAAATTTTCGCTTGCTCTGTGAAAGTTTCAAGCAAGGAAGAAAATTTATTTTCCAATTCATTTTGAAGAGAATCAGCGCGCTCTTTATAACCGGCTTCAATAGAATTTGAAGTTTCATTGAAATAAGATTCAATCTGTGAAAGTTTTTCTGAAAATTTATTTTGAATGCCTGACGATGACTGCTCAAGTTTTTCTTCAATTTCAGAAATTCTTCCAGAACATTTGTCTTCAATCCTTGAAGTAGAATTTTCAACAATGTCAGAAAGTTCTTTTATTTTGTCAGCAAACTCACTTTCAAAAGTCCCTGCGGATTCATTTATTTTATCTTCAAGCGCACCAGTTTTTTCAGCAAGAGAATTATCAAGACCAGCAACGGCATCTTCCAAACGTGAATCAAAGTTTTCAGAACTTTCTTTTAACTCCTGTTCAAGCGATTCAATTTTTTCAGTCCAAGTGCCGGTAAGAACATTTGTACGCGCGTCAATCATTTCTGAAATGCGTTGTGTGCGCTCATTCAACTGAGAATCAAGTGAAGAAATTTCAGAATTGAGCCGCTCCGAAAAATCAGAAATATTCGACTCAAGTTCAGAAGAGAAAATATCAGATTTTTGTTTCACATTGTCTTCAAAGACTGAAGTCTTGTCCTCAAAAATTTTCGCTTGCTCTGTGAAAGTTTCAAGCAAGGAAGAAAATTTATTTTCCAATTCATTTTGAAGAGAATCAGCGCGCTCTTTATAACCGGCTTCAATAGAATTTGAAGTTTCATTGAAATAAGATTCAATCTGTGAAAGTTTTTCTGAAAATTTATTTTGAATGCCTGACGATGACTGCTCAAGTTTTTCTTCAATTTCAGAAATTCTTCCAGAACATTTGTCTTCAATCCTTGAAGTAGAATTTTCAACAATGTCAGAAAGTTCTTTTATTTTGTCAGCAAACTCACTTTCAAAAGTCCCTGCGGATTCATTTATTTTATCTTCAAGCGCACCAGTTTTTTCAGCAAGAGAATTATCAAGACCAGCAACGGCATCTTCCAAACGTGAATCAAAGTTTTCAGAACTTTCTTTTAACTCCTGTTCAAGCGATTCAATTTTTTCAGTCCAAGTGCCGGTAAGAACATTTGTACGCGCGTCAATCATTTCTGAAATGCGTTGTGTGCGCTGATTGAATTTTTCTTCAATTGCGGAAGTCTGCTCTTTCAAAGAATCACTGAATATTTTTGTTTTATCATCGAGGCTTTTTTGCGTTTCAGAAATTCTTGAATCAATAATCGCAGTGATTTGTTTTGTCTGAGCTTCAACTTCATCAAGACAAGCGGAAGTTCTTTTTTGAGATTCATCTTTGAGTTTTGCAAACGACTCGTCTTCAAGCTGCTTTGCATTGTCAATCGCCTTGGAATATGCCTGACGGATGTCGTCTTCAATTTTTTCCATAATAGCCTGATTTTGCTTTATGGCTTTTTCTGTTGTCGCATCAATTTCCGAAGCGCGCTGCTCATACTGATTCAGCAAATCAGAACCAATCGTCTTGAGCTGCTCAGAATTTTTTACAGAGAATTGTTTTGTAACATCAGAAACTTTTTTCTCTACAGCTTCAAGAATTTGATTTTGGCGGGAAAGCCTGGAATTTACTTTGTCCACAACAAGGGCTTCTTTTTTTACAGAATCAAGATTTTGTTCAACTGCGGCTGTCATTTCCATAAGATTCTGCAAAACTTTATCATAAGCTTCAATTTTATTTTTTATGTTCTCAATATTCTGAACAGGATTTTCAAAATTTTCTGTAGTCTGGCGGCACTCGTCAATCTGCATCTGCATTCTTTTTATCGCAGCCTTAACTTGAATATCTTTTGTGTCCAAATCGTTTGCAAGAAGTTTTATAGATTCCGTCTGCTTTTCAAAATACTCATCGAATTCAGCCTGACGCTGGTTTGCATAGCGTTTGACTTTTTCCATTGAATTTTCATTTTTACCAGTCTGCTGAATAACAACAGAAACAATCGCAGACAAAACTACCGCAATGACAATTCCTAATATAGTAATCACTTTTTATTTCCCGCCCAAATTTATTTAAAAAGAAGTTTTATCTATTTTAACACAATTTTTTCAAGCTGACGATAATTTTTAAATGAAATATCAGCCTCTGGAAGTTTTATTCCAAACATCCGGCGAAAACCAGTTAAAATATATGCGCTTTTCATTTTTGCATTGTTTGCGCCAAGAACATCGTATTTTTTGCTGTTTCCCACATAAAGAATTTTTTCCGGCGGAACATCAAGTTTTCTGCTCAAAATTCCAAAAGAATAAACAGAAGGTTTTAAAGCTCCCGATTCTTCTGAGCCAATGCAAACATCGCAAAGTTCTTTTATTCCCCAAATATCACCTTTTTGTGACGGCGGAAAATCAGAAAGAATTCCGATTTTTAATCCGGCAGATTTCATGTTTTTTATACATTCGTAAGCATGACTGTACGGTTTTATCTTTTTGAAAAATTTTTTTATTCCTTCATAGCAAACATCATTTATGATTTTTTTTGATTCAGCAACAGAAAATTTTGTTTCCTCCGCAAAAAGCCTTGCCTGAAATTCATAAAAATCAGACAGCGGCGCAGTCCTATGAAGAATCTTGCGGATTTTATTATAATGAAGATAAAACTTTAAATGCTTGAGCACATACAGCGGCATAAGAAGATAAAGTCTCCAAGACGGATAAAGAGTTCCGTCAATATCAAATGCGACTGCTTCTATTTCTTCGAACATACATTTCAATTATATAAAAATAATTATCGAATCTCAAGCGTATAATCAAAAGAAGCCGTTCCGTCCAGTCCGGAAGATTCCTCGGAAAATCTCCAAAGTTGAATTTGTTCTTTTATTTCAGCCTGAATCTGCAGAGGCAAAAGCGATGACGGTAGTATGGAAATTCCTGTTACAGGAACAGTTCCGTCCGCACGAACTTTAAAACGGACAATTACTTTTTTTGTTTCATCAACAAGTTTTGCGTTTTCTTCTGAAATAAATATAACAGGATTTTTTGGATACAAAAGCTCTCTTGATTTTCCGTCTGACATTTTTATAGAAAGTTTTCCGCCTGAATTTTGAGAAGCAACAGATGTCTTGCTTTTTATATTTCCAGAAACAGATGAAGAAAAAGTATTTTTAATATTAGCCAAAGAACTTTTTGTCTCTTCTGAAACATCTGCATTTCCACTTCTAGCCAATTCGGAAGAAGATGAAACTCCAGAAGTTTTTTCAGCTGAACTTTTTGCAGCAGTTCCTTCAACTGAACTTTTTACAGAAGATTTATTTTGCGCTTCGGAAATATTTTTGCTTTGCACAGTTTGCGAATCGTCAAAAAAACTTTCATTCCATTCAGCAGTTTTTTTTGCAGAAGAATTGTTTTCCGCCATAAGCTGCTCAACGCTTTTTTTAATTTTTGGCTCTTCAAAAGTTTTTTGTTTTTCAGAAGAAACAGGCAATCCATTTTTTACAATTTTATTTTTTTGAGAACTTGATTTTTCTTCAGGAATTTTCTTTGGCTCAACAGGTTTTATTTTTTCAACATCTTTAGAACTTTGATTTTTTGAAGGAACATCTTTTTTCTGCAAAGTAGTTTCCTGCAAAGATTTTTTTTCAACAGGAAAAGAGGCAAGATTTATCGTCAAGACTTGAAATTTTTCCTGAGGTTTAAATTTTACAGCAAGAGAAAAAATCAAAAAAGCCAAAAAGAAAAATGCAGTAAACGCAAAAGCAATCGCATTTCCGCGCCGTTCAAGACTTGTCATTTTTTTCCGCTCGTCCTCAAACTGACAAAAGCAAAGCCGCTCATTCTGATTATATCAAACAGCTCAACAATTTTTCCGTTTTTTACATTTTCATCCGCCGAAATTAAAACAGGAAAATTTTTGCGCTCAATTTCTTTTGTGTCAAAATTTGAAAGCAAAGCTGCCAATTCTTTTTCAGAAACTTTTTCATCGTTAAACCAAAGAGCTCCATTTTCTTCTACTGAAATTGTTATACCGCTTGATTCCGCTCCGGACGAAGTAGAACTTTTTGGCAAATTAACATTTATCGCAGGAAGCAAATTGAATGTTGTGGAAACTAAAAAAAACAAAATGAGCTGAAAAATAACATCAAGCATAGGAGACAAATCAACCACCGGGTTTGTATTTTTTCGCGCGGAAACTTTCATTTTAAGCCTCGCCTTTTTTTGTAAGACGGAACAAAACAGAAGTAACAGTCTGCTCCATTCTCGTAATGCTGTGATTGACTTGAGAATTAAAATAGCTGCTAAAAATAATCGCAGGAATTGCAACAACAAGTCCGGCAACAGTAGTAACTAAAGCCTCAGCAATCGCACCGGCAAGCAAAGCGGGATCTCCCATTGTGCCACCATTTCCAAGCACACCAAAAGCCTTGATATTTCCAGTAACAGTGCCCAGCAATCCAAGCAAAGTTGAAACATTTGAAATTGTGTTCAATGCAGAGAGATTATTTTCAAATTCAGGAACAGCGAGATCCAGTTTCGACTGAATAAATTCCTTCAAATCACGCTCTGAAAAATTTCTATGTTCAACAGCACTTTTTACAACCTTTGCACAAGGAGTATCTGCAAGAACACAAACCGACTCCGCAGTCTTAAAATCATTTTTCAAAATACAACTTTCAATATCACTGTTGAATTTTTCATCACGCTTCTTTATTGAAAAAAAATAATGAAACCGCTCAACAATAATAAACACAGCAACCAATCCGCAAGCAATAATCGGAACCATAACAATTCCGCCGCTCTTTAAAATCTCAAACATTTTTAGCTCCTATAAAAAATCAAAATAAAAGTTTCAAATTAAAAATAAAATTTTGCAAACAAAGATGCGCAGCCAGCACGAACAAGATAATCAGTTTTCATAAAATCTCTGTCTTTTCCGGCAAACAATTTTATGGCATCGGAAAGTTCAAAAGAAAGTTTTATAGACTCTTTTACATTGTAATAAACTTCACCGCCAAGCAAAGGACATTTATCGGAATCTGAACCAATATCTTCCTGCAAGGAAACTGAAAAGCCCCAAGATTTTTCTTTTGAATCAAATGAAATGGAAGTTGAAATATAATTTTTAAATTCATCAGCTGGAACATGAATCCAATGCGATTTCCATCCTGCACTCAAAGTAAAAACATTCCACAAATAAGAAAATCCTGAATCAGTAGAAAAAAGAGTTCTATCTGACGAAGCTATCTCAAAAATTCCAGAATCTATTTTCGAATCATAAACGGCTTCCCAAGTTCCGTTTTCAAAAGCAGTTTTTCTAAATTCCGCAGAAGAATAAATTGAAGCAAATTTTGAAACAGGAACAGAAATTTTCGCATTTGCGAACCAATCAGAAACTTCAGAAGGTAAAGAAACAAGCTGCGAAAATTTGTATTTATTTTCAAGTTCTGAAAGTGAATTCAAATACGTGTCAAGACCTCCGTGAACTTCAAAAGAAAAACTATTTTTCAAAGGAGAATCTTTTCCTGCAAAAGAAATTCCTGCATCAAAGAACGGAACAGAATTTCTTGTTTCCATTTCAGTTCCGCCAGCAATTCCTCCCGATGCTGAAATTTCAAGAAAATCATTCTTCCATCCAGCAGACGCAGAAGCTTCCGCTCTAAAAATATTTTCAATTTCAACAGAATCAAAATTTCCAGCTAGAGTTCCATAATCAAGTTTGCCATTCAAACCAAAAAAGAAGTTTTTTCCGCTCCATGAAAAATTTAAATTTTGATTCAAATATACAACATCAATATTTTTTTCTTGTTTCAAAAAATCATTTTTACCGTCAGCGATTCCAGCATATCGGTTGTACCAAGAGCCGCCAGTTTTAGATTCAAATACAAATCCATGTGAAAAATTTTTTCTTACAGAAAAGTTTCCAAAAGCTTCTTGAGAATTCAAATCATAAAAAAACGGACTTACGGACTGAAGACCGGTTTCATTTTTTTTGTATTCGCCGCCAATTACAAAATCCGTACTTTTTGCAGTAATAGTTTTTTCAGCGAAAAGCCTTGTACTGCTGTTAAAAAATCCATCACCAGCCTTGTGCTTTCCATATCCATTTTTGCTAAGATGTGAAAATTCAATTTTAAACGGATTTTCTCCAATGGATTTATAAACAGAAAAATCTCCGATAAAATCTCCCGGGAATCCGCCTCCAACAAGTCCTTGCGCAAAAATTGCCTTTGCCTCTCCAAAAGAAAAATCAGCAACCGGCTCTTCATCAAAACTGACATTTTCTTCTGCAAAAACAGGAAGAACAGAATCAACTTTCTTATCATCTGGAACAATTTTAGAAAAATCGGGCAACGCATCTTTTCCGGCTGCAACAACTTCGCCAGAAACAGTCGTCGTTATATCTGGCAAAGTTACATTTTCAGTTTGAGAAAATAAAGGCGCAGAAAAAAAAGCAACACAAAATAAATAAAATATATTCTTAACATTTTTCATTTTAACTTTCACTTGCTCCTAATTATTTTTTATAAACTTCTGGGCAGCGGATTTGTAACTGCTTTTCGGATAAAGTTCCAGCAAAGTTTTTGCGGAATTTTCAGAATCAGCATAAAGTTTTGCGGCATCAAAAGATTCTGCCGCTCCATAAATTGCTTTTTGCGCAAGCTCATCATTTTCAGACTTTCTAGCAAACTCGGCACATACCAAAAATCTTTGCGCGGCTTCTTTATTTTTATTCAGAAACCTCAAATATCTTGCACAGACAAATGCAGTTCTTGCAGCATAAGAACTTTCAGCAGCCTGATTTTTTTCAGATGATTGAATTTTAAAAAGAGATTCCGCAAGTTCAAAAACTTCTTTTTTCGGCTGTTCATTTTGGATTAAAAATTCTGCAAGTTCAGTTCCTGCTATTCTGCCTTCAAAAGTTGCAGTTTTAGAATTTTCAACGTAACGCTTTTCAAGCAATGCAAAGTCTGAATTTTCTCCAGAAATCAAATTCTTCAAGAAACTGATTTTTTGTTCCGCAGTCTTTCTTTGCTCTTCAGAATCAGCAATTAAAAGAATAAATTTCTGCTGTTCAAGCGCATCTTCGTATTTTTTCTGCTCTTCAAAAATTTCTGAAAGATTTTTTCTAGCATTATAAATGAAAGTGCTTTTTGGAAAATTTTCCACAAGAATTTTATATTGCAAAACTGATTTTTCAATTTGCGCCAGTTTTCTATACGAATCAGCGGAACAATAATACGAGGCATCAATAAATTTTCCTTTAGGAAATTTTCTTTGATATTCGGAAAAACGCATTGCTGCAGTTTCATAATTCTTTAAATTGTAATACAAATCCGCGCGTCTAAAAGAACTTTCATCCGCAAAAGGAGAATTATAAAATTTATTTTGAATCTCAGAAAAAATTTTGTCAGCTTCAAAAATTTTTCCAATACGTGAATTCAAAAGCGCAATTTGATAACGGCAACGAATAGAAAACACAGAAGTATTCTTTGCATAAGGCTCAAGAAATTTTATAGCGTCCTGATATTTTTCTGAATCAGAATAAATAGAAGCGCAAAGCAAAACTGAATTTTCTTTTTCTTCCTGCGATGAAAAAAAACTCAAGGCTTTCTTTGCCTGAACGATTGCATTTTCAAAATCAAAATTTTTTAACGCAGAATTTGCAGATACAATACAAGATGAATAGCACAAAGAACTTTCTGGATATTTTTCAGAAAAATTTTTAAGAGTATTAAAAGCTTCTGCAGATTCTCCCATTTTATACAAGGAATATCCGTAATAGAATTCCGCAAATGAAATTTTAGAAGACTTTGAATTTTCTGCAATAAACTTAAAAAATCCAGTTGAAGAATTTTTCCAGTCTTGCATATTAAATGAAGCCAAAGCGGAAATGTAAACTGCATCAGAAACAGAAGAAGAATCCGCAACTTTTTTACATTCGCTCATATTTCCAAGTGAAAAAAGTATTTTTGCGTAATCATATTTTTGTTCATTGTTCAGCTGCGATTTCTCAAAAAAGTTTTTATAAATTTTTTCAGCAGATTCAAGATTCCCATTTTCAGCGAGACATCTTGCATATAAAATTTTCTGTGCAAAAAAATACTTGCTTTCTGCATCAGAATTTTCTTTTGATTTTTCTATAAGAGAAATTGCCTGTTTTGATTTTCCTGTTGAATAAAGTCCCAGGCAATAATAATAGAACGATTTTTGCTTAATCTGCTTTTTTTCTGGAGAAGTTTTTTCATAAGCATTTTTTGCATGAACAAGAGAATTTTTAAAATCACTCAAAGCCGCATACTGTTGTGCATAAGCAAGCTCATATTCCGCATAATATTTTTTGTCAATTCTTTTTGCTGAATAATAATCAAGAATTGCAATTTTATTTTCAGAAGCAAGTTCAGCTTTATAAAGCCCTATCAGCGACGAATATTTTTTTTCTGAATCAGAGTCCTCCGCATTTGAAAAATATTTTTGCGCGGAATCAAAATCATTTTTTTCAAAAGAGTCAATTCCAAGCCGAATCCAAAATTCTGACAAAAGTGAATTTTCACATGACAATGCAGATTTCGCTTTTTCAAGCAGCAACGGAAAGTCTTCTGTAGAAACATAACACGCTTTTTGCAATGCCTGGGCAGACAAAGGAAGTTCCGCATTTAAAGCGATTTTTTCATAACAAGCAAAAGCATCTTTTTTTTGTCCAAGTTTTTCAAAAGCATTTCCTGCGACAAAAGAAACATTCCAGTAGCAAGAAATATTTTGCGGCGAAAGTTCTTCATATTTTTTTACAAGCTTTGAATATTCATTTTCGTTTGTGTAGCAGTCAAAAAGAATTTGCAATGAGCTGCAAAAAATATCATTTTCGTATTCGTTGCTAGAAACTATTGATTCAAAAATCGGAATGCATTTTTCATATTGATGCAAAGAGTAATTGCAAAGTCCTGCATAATAAATTGAATTTCTATAAACGAAATTTATTTCTTTGTTTTTTTTATTGAAGTCAGAAGAAATTAAAGAAGAATTATAAAAAGAATTCAATGCCGCATTAAAATCTTCCAACGAAAATTCTGAACGGCCTTTCCAGTAATTGGAAAAAATTTTCGTTTCATTTTTTTCAGATGAAGACAATTCATTCAAAGTTTGAATCGAGTCTTCAAAACGTCCAAGATAAAAAAAGCTTTCACCTTTGCAAAGCAAGGCTTTTTCCAAAAATGGAGAAGAAGAAAAATCTTTTTGCAGACGAGAAGAGTATTCAATGACAGCAGGATAATCTGCGCCGGAATAAGCCGAATGTATTTTCTTGAACAATGCGGAGTCTTTTGAAATAGAAAAGCAAGCTCCGCCAGCCACAACGAAAAAACATAAGAATAAATTTTTTAGAACTTTATTTTTTTTCATAAGGGAAAAAAGCCTCTAACGACTTTACTCGCTCCAGATGGATGTATGCGTCTTTATATTTTTTCACAAATTTTTCCAATGAAATTTCTTTTCCTTGCTCAAAAACAAAGCAGCCGAATTTTCCATTGTTGTCAAAATAAGGAAAGAAAACCGCGCAATTATTAAACACAAGCTCATCAGGCTTTAAGCAAGAACCTTGGCGAATTGCGGCAAGGTAAAACCAAGATGGCTCTGTTACCGCAAGAACGTAAAGCACAGATTTTATTTTTTCAATTGAATATCCTGTATTTTTTATGTAGCCAGAAGAAGTTGAAATTTTTCCGCCTGAAACTTCAGATGCAAAATAATTTTTATTCACGTCAAGCCCGGCAGATTTAAAATCAACATTTCTTCTTGAGCGGACTGAATATGCCTTTGCCGCAAGATTTCTGCACCAGTCCAAAGTAAAATACAAATTCCATTCCTGCGACATTACTCCGATTTTTCCAACAGAATCAAATTCAACAGTCGGCTCTGTCAAATCAGAAATCGAAGTTCCAAGCCCAGTTGCAGGCTCAACAATTCCATCGACAATCCATTTTAAAAATCCTGCACCCGACAAATAAAGTTTTTTTTCATCAAGCGAAATTTCAAATCCACTTTCATCTTTTAAAATGTAATCTTTGCCGGTAATAACAGATTTCAGTTTTCCTTTGGAATCGTAGCAAGCATCTTCAGTAAAAATAATTGAATCCAAATTCGATTTTATAATTCCCGCCATCATAAGTGAATCACGGTAGAGTCCAGTTTCAACAGAAACTTTTTCCCATGGAAGAGTCTTTTGAGTCCAGTTTTTTACATCCTGAAATCCAGCTGTATAAATACGCTCAAACGGAACTCCAAGCGGAACAGATTTTGCGGCGAAAGAGCCAAACACGCTCATGTCAACCAAAGTTTTCTGAGCCTGCGGACGGAATACAAGAAAAACATCCGGATCAGGATTAAAATGCCATTCAACACGCAAAGGCTTTCCGCTATTTTTTTCCCTAAAAAGAACCCAGCTTCCTGCCGCCCCTTTTGGATAAACTGCCGCACGGACAATTCTGTGGCTGTCTCCGTTTATCAAATCAACATCAAGTTCCGAACGCGGAGCAACAATCACTGAAAATTCAGTTTTGTTTTCTTCCATTCGGATTTGAAAAGTTTCGCCGATTCTGTTTTTTCTTAAGTCTTCTTTGTAATTTCTAACTTCGGAAACTGGTGCGGAAATCCATGAGTCAACTATAGTCCGCCGAATTTCCGCAGAATCTGGAATTGCAAAAGTGTTGTATTCAGCAAACGCAATTCCAAAAAATAAAAAGACAAAAGAGAAAGCTAAAATTTTTATTTTCAAAATAAACTCCAGTCAATTTTATAAACAATGCAAAAGCCTTTAGATTACAGGCACATCTTTCATTTCAACAGGCTCTGGATCTATGAAAGCGCCTTCCGCCATTTGAATTTCCGGCTTAACAACTTTTTTATCCGGCTGATGAATCATTCCGTCCGCCTCTTCGTCCGGATGCTTGCCAACAGGTGCGTTGCTCAAAAGAAGCTTCAGACGGTTCAGTTGGTTAACTTCACTTGAGCCCGGATCATAGTCAATCGCAGAAATATTCGACTCAGGATAACGACGGCGCAATTCCTTTATCATTCCTTTTCCTGTAACGTGGTTCGGAAGACAAGCAAAAGGCTGAACACACGCAATGCTAGGGCAGCCAGAATGAATCAGCTCGACCATTTCCGCAGTAAGGAACCAACCTTCGCCAGTTATGTTTCCAAGCTGAACAATATCGTCAACGCCTTTCATCATGTCGTAAATCAAATTCGGCGGATCAAAACGGTGGCTTTTTTTAAGCTGTTTTTTTATGTATCCGCGGAAAAGCTCAACAGCCCAAACCATAAGACGCGCATTTTTTTCAGTTTTCTTGTCGAACGCAAGCTGTCTGTGCCGGAAAATTCCAGTGCTGAAAGTATAAAACAAAAAGTCTGCCAAATCCGGCATAACGCATTCCGCGCCTTCACTTTCAATTACATTTACAATGTCGTTATTCGCAGTCGGATGGAACTTAACAAGAATTTCACCAACAACACCGACACGCGGCTTTTTTACAGGAAGCAGAGGCAGATTGTCAAAGTCCTTTATAATTCCGCGGATAAGCTTTCTATATTTAAACACGGAAAGCGATTTCAATGCGATTTCACATCTTGCATTCCATTTTTCATAAAGAGCATTTGCGCTTCCAGAAACAGCTTCGTAAGGGCGGGTTCTATACAAAACGCGCATAAGCAAATCGCCAAGCATAATGGAACGGACAAGCCTAATAAGCATTCCCGGAGTATAAGTCCAGCCCGGATTTTTTTCAAATCCCTGAGTGCTCATAGAAATAACCGGAATCTTGCTGAACCCTGCGTCATTCAAGGCACGGCGGATAAATCCAATGTAGTTTGTAGCTCGGCATCCGCCTCCAGTCTGCGTAATAATCAGGCTCGTATTGTTCAAATCGAATTTTCCGCTTTGAAGAGCAGCAATCATCTGACCTGCAACAAGAATCGAAGGATAGCAAGCGTCGTTGTTTACATATTTAAGTCCAGTTTCAACAGCCATCGGATCTACAGCGTCAAGGACAACAAAATTGTAGCCGGAATACTCCATCGCTTTCTGAAGAAGCTTAAAGTGAATCGGGCTCATCTGCGGTCCGATAATTGTGTGCTTCTTTTTCATTTCCTTGGTGAAAACCTGACGTTTATACGAAGCTGGTTTTATAGAAAGCTTTGTTCTGTTCCTTTCGCGGGCTTTTACAGCGGCAATCAAAGAGCGGATTCTAATTCTTACCGCGCCAAGATTCGAGCCTTCATCAATTTTTATGAGCGTGTACATTCTGCTTTTTGACTTCATAATTTCATCAACTTGATCAGAAGTAACGGCATCAAGTCCGCAGCCAAAAGATGTAAGCTGAACAAGCTCCAAGTTTGCCATTCCGCTTACAAAAGCTCCTGCACGGTAAAGCCTGTTATGATAAGTCCACTGGTCAATAATTCTTAACGGACGCTCAATAGAACCAAGGTGCGCAACCGAATCTTCCGTGAACACAGCCATTCCCAAGCCGTTTATCATTTCTGGAATTCCGTGGTTGATTTCCGGGTCAAGATGATAAGGACGTCCTGCAAGAACAATTCCATTTGCACCACGGCGGATTGTCTCTTCTAGGGCTTCTTCGCCTTTTTCCTGAACATCTTTCCTGAATTTTTCCTGCTCAGCCCAAGCCGCATCCACAGCTTCATTTATTTTCTGACGGGTAAGCTTTTTAAACTTAAGGGAAAGCTCTTCAAAAAGACGCTCCTTTAAACGCTGCTTGTCATAAACCGGCAGGAACGGATTCATAAACAAAACAGAATCGTCCTGACGAAGCTGCTCAACGTTATTGCGCAAAACTTCAGGATAGCTTGTAACAATCGGGCAGTTGTAATGATTTCCAGCTCCCGGATCCTCTTTTGTTTCGTAAGGAACGCACGGATAGAAAATAAATTTTATCCCCTGCTGAAGAAGACTTTCCACATGACCGTGGGAAATTTTTCCAGGATAGCAAACGCTTTCCGACGGAATTGTCTCAAGGCCTTTTTCATAAATTGCACGGCTAGAACGAGGAGAAAGGCGCACACGGAATCCAAGCTTTGTAAAGAAAGTAAACCACAGCGGATAATTTTCATACATATTCAAAACGCGCGGAATTCCAACGTCCCCCATAACAGCTTCATCCGGCTTAAGCGGAATATAATGTCCAAAAAGCCTCTTGTATTTCCATTCAAAAAGGTTCGGAAGATTTTTTTCAGTTTCATCTTCGGAAGGCTTGTTGCTTGCATCTACAACTGAAGTTTTTTCTTCAAGTTCTGCTCCGCGCTCACATCTGTTTCCTGTAACAAATTTTCTTACAGCGCGTTTTTCTCCGACTTCAGTTCCAGAAGTAGAGAATGTATTTATTGTAAGAAGACAATTGTTAGAGCATTTTCCGCAGCGGCGAAGCTCAAGGTCAACTTTAAATGACTCAAGCTGATTCAAAGTCGCAATGCCGCTTTTTACAAATTTAGGAGTCTGGTCAGGATCATCCGGCTTTGGACGGCGTAAATCTTCCCACTGATCCATCGCAATAAGCGCAGAACCGTAAGCTCCCATAAGCCCCGCAACATCAGGACGATAAACGTTTACACCGGCAATTTTTTCAAACGCACGAAGAACCGCATCATTAAAGAAAGTTCCGCCTTGAACAACAACTTTTTTGCCAATATCGCTTGCCTTGCGAAGTTTTATTACTTTAAAGAGCGCGTTCTTTATTACCGAATAAGAAAGTCCTGCTGAAATGTCCGCAACTTCCGCGCCTTCCTTTTGAGCCTGCTTTACACGGCTGTTCATAAAAACCGTGCAGCGAGTTCCAAGGTCAACTGGCTTTTTTGCCATAAGCGCAATCTTTGAAAATTCCTGAACGCTCATTCCCATTGTGCGCGCAAAATTGTCAAGGAACGAACCGCAACCCGCAGAGCAGGCTTCATTAAGCTGAATGGAAACAATCGCGCCGTCTTTCATTCTAAGGCACTTCATATCCTGTCCGCCTATGTCCAAAAGGAATTCAACGCCAGGAACAAAAAAATCCGCCGCCCGGTAATGAGTTATAGTTTCAACTTCGCCAGCATCAACTCCAAGGGCAGCCTGAAATAAAGCTTCGCCGTAACCTGTAGAAACAGAACGCGCAATATAGCATTTTTCAGGAAGAATTTTATAAAGGCTTTTTAGAACTTTTACAGCCAAGTCAACAGGATTTCCTGCATTCACATCGTAGAAACGCCACAAAATGCGTCCCTTTGTATCAATCAGAACAGCCTTTGTTGTTGTAGAGCCGGCATCAAGTCCAAGGAAAACAGGACCTTCAGTTGACTCCAAGTCTCCAGTGCTGGCTTTTTCCTGTGAATGGCGCTTATTGAATTCATCAAGTTCTTCCTGAGTTGTAAACAACGGCTCAAGTCGCTGAACTTCCTGCATTTCCGCGCCAACAAGATTTTTAAGGCTTTCCCTGAACTGTTTTATAGTAGGAAATGTTCCATTTTTGCTAGAAGGAGTTACGCATTTTATTTCCCGTTCAGCTGAATAAGCCGCACCCGAAGCAACAAAAAGCTGGCTGTTTTCTGGAACAATTGTCTGCTCCGCCCCAAGCTTCAATGTAATTACAAAGCGTTCCCTAAGCTGATCCAAAAAGTGAAGCGGTCCGCCCAAAAATGCGACATTCCCGCGGATCGGCTTTCCGCAAGCAAGCCCAGAAATTGTCTGGCTTACAACTGCCTGAAAAATAGAAGCCGCAATATCTTCACGGCGCGCACCTTCATTAATCAAAGGCTGAACATCAGTCTTTGCAAAAACTCCGCAACGGGCGGCAATTGGATAAATTGTGGTTGCTCCGCGGGCAAGCTCGTTAAGTCCGGAAGCATCAGTTTCCAAAAGAGCCGCCATCTGATCAATAAAAGCTCCAGTTCCGCCGGCGCAAGTTCCGTTCATGCGTTGTTCAACTCCGCCTTTAAAATAAGTGATTTTCGCATCTTCGCCGCCAAGCTCAATCACAACATCCGTCTGCGGAATAATTTTTCTTACAGCGGTAGTAGCGGCAACAACTTCCTGAATAAACGGAATATTCAGCCACTGAGAAACAGAAAGTCCGCCAGAACCAGTAACCTTAACGCTGACAGTCTGATTTTCCTTCGCCGGAAGAACTTCTTCAAGCGAATCAAAGGCTTTATTTACAACAGTAATAATTGTATTTCTAATATCAGCCCGGTGCCGCTCATAAGCTCCGTACAAAAGCTCATCATTTTCTCCAAGCGCAACAACTTTTACCGTGGTTGAACCAACATCGATTCCCATCCTGATTGGACGGACTGCAGGAGTCAATGAAGAAATCTCACCTAAGCTATTATTTTCCATATAAAAATCACCTTTTTTATTTAAAAATAAGAATTCATATTATAATATATAGGAATACAATCAAAAATTCAACGTGAAAAATACAGAGGAACAGGGCAAACGCATTCTAAATAATTTAAGTAAAGTTTGCGCGAAGGAACGGTTTCTGGGGCAAAAACACTCTGATTGCTGCGACCGCGTGAGCGGGCAATTCTATAGTTACTTTGCAACAATCAGCGTGTAGCGCATTATTGCGCGATTTTGAACCAGAAAACCGTGTCTGGGAGCCAGTTTTATGCTGAATACATTTATAATGCGTTTGCTCTGTACAGAGGAAGAATTCAACCAAACATGGCAATGCTAAAATAAAAAAATTACGCGTTGAATTTCTGGGCAGGAGTAACCATCCAAATCGCCTTTAATTCAACAGAGCCTGTATTTTCCAAAGTATGGGGAGAACCTGCGTTGAACGTGATACTGTCGCCTTCTTTTAAAGCAATTTCTTTGTTTCCGTAGTGAAGAATTCCTTCGCCTTGAACAACAAGCCCCATTTCTTTTCCAAGATGACCGTAGCTTCCGCGGTGAGTACGGCTTCCAACAGGAATATTTATCGTGTAGCTTTCAAATGAATTTTCACCATTGCCGGAAAATGGATCTGAAAGCTCTTCGTAAACAACATCCTCCTCGTTGATTTTGCGGCGGTCTTCACGGTGAATCACAGAAACTGGACGGCGTCGGCTGTATTCTTCAAAAAGGAATTCAAGGCTTATATCCAGAGCATCGGCAATATCAAGCAATGTATCTATAGCAGGAGAAACTTTATTCCGCTCAATCTGGGAAACGAGACTTTCACTAACTTTTGCGTGCGCCGCCACAGTTTTTAATGTCAAATGCTTTCTTTCACGGACAGCTCTTAATTTTTCTCCAAACTGATATTGTCTTTTATTTTCGTCTTCGCTCATTTTTTTACCCGCAACATATTAAAGAAATTCAATTTTTTGCAAAAGTATCATTTTTCTGCTTTTCCTGATTTTTTTCCATTATAAAACGGATAAAGTGGTCTTCAAGCGTATTTTTCGGACCTTCAATATGAAGCCTTTGCCTTGCCCTTGCATTATCACGGCGAACTGTATACAAAAGATAAAAATCTCTATAGTCAAGGTTTATGTCTGTTTTTACACGCTCGCCAAGATATGAACTTACTTCATCACGTCCAATCGACTTTACGCCTTGATCACGCAAAATTCCTTTAAGACGCAAAATTTGCTCATAAGAAACGCCGAACAGGAATTCCTCCATTGCCTGTGCAACATCCGGTTCGCTAAGTTTTTCCTTTATAAATGCGCCCCACTGATCGTCCATCTGGAACGTAACCATCATAAGCTCACTCGTTCCCATCATGGAGCCAAAAGCGGGAGCAAGACGGCGGCGAGTAGACCAAACAGACTGCAAAACAGGCGCAATATCAGAAATTGTCTGGTCACTTCTGTGCTCCCAAAGAATTATAAGGGAATTGGCAAGTTCACGGCGCAAATCAATAGAAACAGACTTGTCCTTTATAAGGTTCATGTAGACATCTTCCGCCATAAGTGTAAACATCATGGAAACAGTTTCGTCATAATATTCCTTGACTGCTTTTTCATCCATTAGGGCGTAATTTTTTGCAAGCTTCGACATTGAAAAAAAAGTGTGTATTTTCGCCACAAGAAATCCTTTTCCTAGAATAGCTTTTGACGGCATGTGAAGAACAGTATCGCCTTCCTCTTGATACGAAATAATGCTTTCAACCAAAGCCATCGGCGTTCTTGTGGAAGTTGTTGTGTTCGCCCGCTCAAGCAAAGACGGAAAGCGTGCAATCGCTTGAGCAAGACTTGTAACGTCATCAAGCCTTTCCTGAAGCCGTGCCAGTCTGTCTGGAGCAGTCTTTTCAAGCGCATCCTGAAGTTTTTTTATAAGTTTCTGCTGATAATCTGTAAAAACAATAATTCCAGTCTGAATAATTTCATTTTTAATATTTTCATCATTGTTAAAAAAATAAGAAATATCAACTTGAGAAAAATCTGAATTTTTAATTTTGTTTGTGTCCAAAATACCTTCGCCTTTATTTTTAAATCGGAACTATTTACGGCATAATTAAAATGCTAAAACTGTTCTTGAAAACTAAAATTTTTATAGACTATTATTATATCACACATTTTTCAATTTTCAACGTATAAATCCAAAACATTTTTGTAAAAATATTCTCTTCTTTTAGCATAAATAAATTTTACACTTCATCTCAAGGAAATACACTCCGATAATAAAATCATGAAAAAGCGCATTTTGTTCTTTACCATAATCTCACTAGGAATTGCCTTTGCACAGCAGACTCGGATTGTTGAACTGCCGCAAATGCAAATTCTGGCAAACGACATATCAGTAAAGGAAAGATTTTCAGATTCGGGCAAACGTGAAGGAGTTGATCTTTTTATAAGGAAAAAGCCTGCAATAAGCAGCGTAATGCTGGTTGAAACCACAAAAGATCCAAACGGAAAAGAGCCAAACTACGCTTACCGCGCCACAGAATGGAACGAAACAAACGGAAACGAAATCCGCTACTTGGACGGAAAAGAGCTTCATTCTGAATATTCAAAATACAGCCTGATTTCTTCAACTGTGGAAAATCATCCTGAGCTTGAACAAGCATTCCACATTTTTATTCCAAACACGATTTATTTTGGCTATCCTTGGTCGCGCAACGGTTCTGTTCAAATAGGGAAAGGTGTTTTTATAAATATCCGCACATTTGAAAAACCTTACGGCGACTACACTGGCAAATACATGGACAATCCGTTTATGTTCGACATAGGCGAAGCTCCAAAGAAAAAAGAGCCTATAAAAGCTGAAGCCGCGCTTGAAGAAATTCCAGAGCCAGAAGTAAATGAAGAGCCGCAAATAATTCCGCAGAAAGAAGAAAAGCCGATTTTAACAGACGACTACAATCCTTTGGCGGTAGAAAAATTTTCGCAGCTTGCAAATGAAGGCGGCGGATTTTTGTATTATTCCAAGCCGGAAAATCTTGTTCAGGACTTACTGGATTCCGTAGAAAGAATCACGCCGAAGACAAGAGCGGACATCGTGCTTGCAATAGACACAACCGGCAGCATGAAAGACGACCTGGAAGTTCTTCGTAAAAAATGGATTCCAGAGTTTATCGAACAGGCAAAGGAATTTGAAGACTTAAGAATTGCGCTTTTGCTTTACAGGGATTACAACGACTCCTATAACTACAAAGGACTTCCTGTAAAATTCTTTGACTTTACAAGAGAGCCTAAAAAAATCAAAAAGCAATTGGATTCCGTCATAATCCACGGAAACGAAGGCGGCGACATTCCAGAAGCTGTGCATGAAGCTCTTTTTGCTTCAATAAATTTCTATGAATGGAGAAATGACGCGCAAAGAAAAATCATTCTTCTTGGAGACGCTGAACCGCATCCAAAGCCAAGAGGTCCAAGAAAAATAACGCAGGAAAAAGTAATGCAGCTTGCAAGTGAAAAAGGAATCACGCTCGACTGCATTATCGTTCCTGATGAAAAAGGAAAATCCGCGGATTAATTGCGTTTTCTGTTTTGAATTTTTTCAAAGTCTTTCTGGACAAGTTTTCTGTATGCGCCGGGAAACTGTCCAGGCTGGCTTGCATTATAAATTTCAAGAATTTCATTTATGATTGGCTCTGCCTTGCTGTATTTTTTCTGCTTAACATAAATATGCGCAATTTCGTAGCGGCCTTCTATATAAATGGCAGTGTTCATTCCGTAACGCTGCAAAAGAATTTCATAATACTGCAAAGATTTTTTTGTGCTCCCCTTGTCCAATGCAGTCTGTGCAAGCTGAATTATTTCAAGACTTGAAGCATTGTCTGGAACTTCAACCTTTGTTGACACGCATGAAAAAAAGCAAACTGAAGCAAAAGCAACTAAAAAGTTAAAAACAATTTTTTTCATAAATATTGAATCTTTCATTCCTAAAGTATATCATTTCAGCACTTGATGCACAATCTAAGTTTTTATTCTATATATCCTATAAAAAAACTAACTTTATAAAGTTACATCAAAAAGAGGCGTCTTATGGCATACAAAATCTTTATCGACGGAAAAGAAGGAACTACAGGCTTAAAAATTTTTGAACGTTTTGAAAACAGAAAAGACATTGAAATCCTGCTTATCGATGAAGACAAACGCAAAGACTCTGCAGAACGCGCAAAGTTTATCAACGAGTCTGATTTTACATTTTTATGCCTTCCGGATGCCGCCAGCATAGAAGCCGTAAGTCTTTGCACAAATCCAAAGACAAAAATCATAGACGCTTCTACAGCGCACCGTATAAACCCTGACTGGGCTTATGGATTTCCTGAGCTTTCCCCTGCGCACCGTGAAAAAATTATAAATTCAAGCAGAGTCGCAACGCCTGGTTGCTATGCTTCAGGATTCGCCTCAATTTGCTTTCCGCTTGTAAAACATGGAATAATTTCTGCGGATTATCCGATTGTCTGCCATGCGGTTTCTGGATATTCAGGAGCCGGAAAAAAAGCAATCGCGCAATACGAAGATTCAAACCGCAATCCAGAGCTAAAAAGTCCGCGCCTTTATGCCCTCACACAGGAACACAAGCACTTGCCAGAAATGCAAAAGGTAAGCGGCTTAAATTACAAGCCAATTTTCAATCCTTATGTATGCGATTATTTTCAAGGAATGACAGTTACAATTTCGCTTTATTCAAGGCTTTTGGAAAAGAAAATGAGCGCAAAAGAAATCTGCGAAACATTCAAGGAGCATTACAAGGGCTGCCATTTTGTAAAAACCGCGGATTTTCTTGGTGAAGGAATTTTGCAGGACAATTTTATCGCGGCAAACACATTGTCAGGAACAAACAATATGCAGATTTTTGTCTGCGGAAACGACGAGCGAATTACAATAACGAGCCGTTTTGACAACCTCGGAAAAGGCGCAAGCGGAGCGGCTGTCCAGTGCATGAACATAATGATGGGAATTGACGAAGCGACTGGTCTTTAAAAAGAAAAATTTCCTGTGCATATTCTGTAACGCGCGTTATTTTCTTTGTCAATCAATTAAACCAAACTGATTATATTTTTCAGCCGCGCCATTTCTGTAGGAAGATTCGCACAAAGGAAAATAAAAAAGTGAAAGCACACAATTGGAAACAATGTCAAACAAAGCGTTGTCTGTATCACAAGAAAGATTGTTGTTTAATGCGCCAATTGCAGTACAGCCGACCGCGCCCATAAAAGAAGCCCAACTCATGTTCCGGCAAAAATCAGCTTTTTCTGACAAAAACTTAGCTTCTTCAATAATGCGCAAGGAAGCGTCAAAGTCTGTTTTGATTTCTGCATTTTTTCCGCCAGCAAACTGAAATTTGTCCAAAGAAAAAAGTCCATCATGCTGAACCATTTTTTGAAAAACTGACTGAGTAGAAAAAACAATTCCGCAGTTTTCATTTTCCTGCGCAAAAACAGAAAAGCAAAGAAGCAAAATAAAACCTAAAACAAACTTTCTCATAAGGAAGAACCTCTTTTTAACGCTTCCGTTCCAACTGCAATGCGTAAAGATTATAATTGTCAAGCGCAATGTTTTTATAAGAAACGCTCATAAAGCAAGAGAACAAATCAACCACAAGACAACCTACAGCACCAAGGCACAAACTTTCCACAGCAAAACCGCTGTCCACAAAAGCCGTTGCGCCCAAGCATCCCAAGCCAGCCGCCGTGGATACAAAAGTCATTGTCTTCCAAAAATTAGCTTTTCTTACAAATTTTGAATTTTCAGGAACGCCTTTTAAAAGAACATTCAGCTCTTTGTTGTTTTTAATTTTTGTTCCGTCAAGAAATTCAAACTGTGAAAACGAAAATAAATTTTCAGAACGAACTATTATCTGCGGAAACGCAATTTCACTTCCAGAAGATTCCTGCGCAAAAATATTTCCACACAAAAGAACAGAAATCAGCAAAACTATAAAACTCTTTTTCATATCAGCTCTTATCCATATTATAACAATATGTTATTCTTCTTGTCAACAAAATTTCATTCTGTTATATTTTCAACGTAATTTGCTATCCTTTTATTATATTCTTCAACATAGTCATTGTAATTTTGCAGGGATTTTTTTTCGTAATGGGCAGAAATGCGATTTGTTGCAACTGCTCCCAAAAAGAAAATTGCGGCAGGAATTCCAAATGCGCCAAGTTCTTTTGTGCTGTCCGCATCAATACATCCTACGGAAAGTCCGCCTGCAGTCGCGGCATTCACAACAGTTGCCCAGTACCAGAATTTTTCCTTTTTTATGACTGATTTGTTTTCTGAAATTCCGCCGATTAGTTTCATGGCTTCCTCTTCTGAAATTTCTGTCCTATCTGAAAAGTTATATTTAGAGAAAAACGGAAAACTCTTTTCACGCACAATTTTCTGCTTGGGTTCCGGCAATTTTTTTCTGGAACTTCCAAAAGGCACTAAAACTTTTTCTTCATAAGGCTGTGAAAAATCAGAATCATCCGCAAAAGAAAAAACGAAGGCAAACAAAATTAAAATCAAAAACAAAAGCTTTTTCATAAAAACAAACATTTTATTGTCATTCCCATGCCACGACATGGGAATCTGTTGTAGAACTCCATTAAATTATAACCGTTTTTGCAAAGCCTGGCTATTTCATTTTTGAAAAACAAATGAAAGAAGTTTGAAAATTCAATTTTCATAGAACGGCAAAAACTGTATAATAAAAATCGATATGTTTGAAGTTAGAGTTACTGCTGATTTTAGCGCGGCGCATTTTTTAAGAGACTACAACGGAAAATGCGAAAATCTTCACGGACACAATTACAAAGTTTATGCGCACGTCCGCGGAACAGAACTTGATAGAGGCGGAATGCTTTTGGATTTTACAAAGCTGAAAAAAACTCTACGTGAAGTTTGCGGCAAAATTGACCATACAAATTTAAACGACATAGAATTCTTTGAGCAAAATCCAAGCGCAGAAAGAATCGCCGTTTACATATACAATCATATCATAGAAGAAATTCCTTTGCTAAAAAAAACAGACGGAAAAAAAGCATGGCTTTATGCGATCGATGTTTTTGAAACAGAAACAAGCCGCGCGCGATACATTGCTGAATAATTTTTTATCGGAGAACAAAATGCTTACAAGAAAAACAAAAATCGTATGCTCAATCGGACCTGCCTGCGACAACGATGACACAATCCGCGAAATGATAAAAGCAGGAATGAACATAGCCAGATTCAACTTTTCGCACGGAACTTATGACTGGCACAAGCAAGCAATGGACAGGGTTCGCAGAGTTTCTGCAGAAATAGATGTACCTGTTGCAATTCTTTTGGACACAAAAGGTCCCGAAATCCGCACTGGACTTATAGACGGCACAAACAACATCAATCTTTCCGCAGGTGAAACCGTAATTGTTACAACAGACGACTGCACTTGCGTAAATGCTTCGGAAGGTAAGCCGTGCAGAATTTCAATTTCATGGAAAGAAGCCACAAAAAAAATTTCATCGGGAATAAAAATCTTAATAGCCGATGGACTGATTGAACTTGTTGTTCAGAAAGTTGAAGGCGAAGAAATTATATGCAAGGCTTCAAACGCCGGAACTTTTGGAAGCAGAAAAAATGTAAACTTAATCGGAGTTCATGCCGGGCTTCCAATCATGTCAGACAAAGACAAGGAAGATTTAAAGTTCGGGGCAATACAGGACATTGATTTTGTTGCGGCGAGCTTTGTAAGTTTCCCGGAAGAAGTTGTACAGATTAAAGAATACTTAAAATCTGTAGGCGCAAAAGCCCGTGTCATTGCAAAAATCGAAAATGAAGAAGGCTTAAACAACATTGAAAAAATCACACGCGAGGCAGATGGAATAATGGTTGCGCGCGGAGATTTGGGAGTCCAGCTTCCTACAGAAAGAATTCCGCTCGCGCAAAAAGCCATTATAAGATGCTGCCATACCGCCGGAAAACCTGTAATCACGGCAACGCAAATGCTCGATTCAATGATTGTAAATCCGCGGCCTACAAGAGCAGAGCTTACTGATGTTGCAAACGCAATTTTTGACGGAACAGATGCGCTCATGCTTTCCGGGGAAACTGCTGGCGGAAAATATCCAGTTGAATCTGTAAAGACAATGGCACTGATTGCCCGCACAACAGAAGATTCTCTTGAATACAAAGAGCACATGAGAAAAATAGATTCCGACTATGTTCCCGGAACAGAAGTAGGACACATGGTTGCACACAGCGCATACAAACTTTCAAAGAACATAAAGGCAAAGGCAATAATAATTCCGACACTGCATGGAAACACTGCAAGAATGATTGGAAGTTTTCGTCCGGAGCAAATTGTAATCGCTGTAACTCCAAATAAAAAAGTTCAGCGTCAGCTTATGATTCAGTGGGGTGTAACTCCGGTTCTTTGCAGAATCGCAGGAGATTCAGACATGATGATTCAGAATGCTGTAAAACTTGCAATTGAAAACAACCTCGTAAAACTTTCAGACAGAGTTGTTGTGTGCGCAGGAATTCCGCTTTCAAGTCCGCTTATGGTAAACACAATCCGAGTACTTGTTGTTGGAAACATAATTGCAAGAGGAACTTCATTCGGATTCTGCAACAGTGAAAAACAAAAAATCTGCGGAAGAATAATCCACGCAGAAGACATTGTTGAAATCCGCGACACTGTAAAACTGAACCACAAAACAATTCTTGTTTGCGAAAGAATAACAGAAGACCTCATTCCGGTATTAAGAATTATAGACGGAGTTATTTCAGAATCCGGAAGCGACTTGCAAGAGGAAAACCTGAAACTTGTAAATCCGAACCTTGTCTATATACAGAATGTTCCCGACGCCTGCAAAATTCTTGAGGACAATCTCTCTGTTTCCATAGACGGAGAGCAGGGACTTATTTACGAGGGTGCAATCTGCTAAAGTAAAAGTTAAACAAGCCTTACAGGGATTCCTTCTTTGGAAAGCTCATTCTTTATAGAAGAAACTGTGTACGCTCCTGAATGAACCATTGAGGCAATCAGGGCAGCGTCAGCCTTTCCTTTTGTAAGAACGTCCGCAAGATGAGAAGGAGTTCCACCGCCACCACTTGCAATTACAGGAACCGGCACAGACTCCGCAATCATTTTTGTAAGATTCAGTTCATAGCCTTCTTTTGTTCCATCGGCATCAATTGAATTTAAAACTATTTCGCCAGCACCAAGCTCAACAGCTTTCTGTGCCCATTCTCTTGCATCAAGCTCTGTCTTTATTCGTCCGCCGTTAATATAAACTCTGTAGCCGCTTGGCATTTGAGAATCTTTTGCAGCGTCCATTCCAAGAACAATGCACTGATTTCCAAAAACGCGTGCACCCTGCTTTATAAGCTCCGGATTTTTTACAGCCTGAGAATTAAGCGAAACCTTTTCAGCTCCGGCAAGAATTGTAGAGCGTATGTCGTCAAGAGTTCCGATTCCACCTCCAACACAAAATGGAATAAAAACTTGAGAAGCGACTCTTGCAATCAAATCAAGAATAGGACCTCTTCCGCGCGCACTTGCCATTATGTCGTAAAATACAAGCTCGTCCACACCCTGGCGGTAATATTCAGCAGCCATTTCCACAGGGTCGCCAATGTCGATGTTGTTCTGAAATTTTATTCCTTTTGTTGTGCGTCCATCTTTTACATCAAGGCAGATTATAATTCGTTTCTTCAACATTTTAAAATTTCTCCTTTGCAGAAAGATCAGAAGAGACAAAATTTCTCAAGATTCCAAGTCCGGGCTTTCCTGATTTTTCCGGATGAAACTGAAAAACCGCGATGTTGTCTTTTTCAACTATTGCAGGAACTTTTATTCCGTAGTCCGCATAGCCTTTTATTATAGAAGAATCTTCCGGCTGAATCACATAGGAATGTACAAAATAAAAATCCGAATCAGGCGCAACTCCATTTAACAGAGAAGAGCCTCCGTTTGCAAACGAAACATTGTTCCATCCTATATGCGGAACTTTTAAACTTGTGTCAAAGCCTTTATCCTTTAAAGATGAAAAACGCCTTATGCTTCCTTTTAAAAGTCCAAGGCATTCTGTATCTCCTTCCTCGCTGTAGTCAAACACAATTTGAGAGCCAAGGCAAATTCCTAAAATCGGTTTACCAGATTCCGCCCAGTCTTTCAAAAAAGAATCAAAGCCTGTCAACTTAAGCTGCTGCATCGCATAAGCCGCATCTCCTACTCCGGGAAAAATCACACGGTCAACATTTTTTAACTCGCAAGGATTTCCAGAAAGAACATAAGGAGCATCAAGGTATTCAAGCGCATGCTCCACGCTTTTTATATTTCCTGCATTGTAATCTATGATTCCAGTCATTTTTTGCTCCAACAAAAGATTGAATGTTTCAAGTAAGTTTATATTAAAAACTGCCGATAAATTCAATATGGACATTACGGCTCTTGTCAATCTTTGCATTTCAGTTTTAAAAGATATACGCGTTATCACAGCTGCAATTCTTACAATTTTTTTTATATCGCTCGGAAATTACGTTGTAAAATACAGAAAACGTCCGCCTAAACCAAAGAAGAAAAAATCCGCACAAAAACCTGCCGCTGCAGCCACACCAGCTCCAAAACCAGAAGAAAAGCCAAAGCAGGAATAGTAAAATTTTCCATATCAAGTCCTTCAATTGAAAGAAGCCCCTAAAAATGTTATTATTTTGAATAATAAAATGGTTGGGGATACATAAATGAAATTTTTTAGCACACGTGATGCCCGGAATATCGTAGGATTCAAACAGGCAGTTTTGGACTGCATTCCTTCTGACGGCGGGCTTTACGTTCCAGACGACACAGACGATTTGCGCCGCTGGATTTATTATACAAATGAAAAAACAACATTCGCTTCTCTTGCAGGCGCGCTTACTTCCGCAATGATAAATGATGAATTCAGCCCTGTAATCTGCGAAGCAATTGCAACACACGCATTTCCAAAAGATCCAGTTTTCAGACAGCTGGACAAAAATCTTTTTATTCTTGAGCTTTATCACGGCGCAACTGGAACTTTCAAGGACTTCGGAGTTTCTTATTTAACTTCCGCATTGGAAACGATTCTACAGATGGACGGAAAAAAAGCCATTCTGCTCGATGCGACTACAGGCGAACTTGGAGCGTGCATGGCAAAAGCTATCGGCGGAAAAAAACTTCTAAAGTCTGTTCTTCTTGCTCCAAAAGGAAAGCTACGCGGAATCGATGAAAAAAGCTTTGTTTGGAACGGCGGAAATATTTATCCAATTGAAATAGACGGAACAGAACAAGACTGCCACAAAATCATAAGAGAAATTTTTTCAAACAAACAGCTTGTAAAAAAACTCAGCCTGACTGTAGCAAATACGGCAAATATCGGCCGGCTTTTACCGCAGTCATTTTTCTACACATTCGCATTTTCAAGACTCAAAGGAATTATAAACGGAGATATTTTTTATGCCGTTCCTGCTGGCAACTATGGAAATCTTGTTTCGGGACTTTACGGCTGGAGAATGGCTCTTCCTGTAAATGGATTCATCGTTCCTTCAACACCGGAACTTACCCTTGATGCCGGCGGAAACTGCATGGTTATGAACAGCATGATTCCGCTTGAAAAACGCACAGCTGCAGATCCGGCTTCACCTTCAAACATAGAAAGACTTGAACAGATTTTCAAGGCAAATTCACTTATGCTTAGAAGTTTTGTCTATCCTGCGGCAGTTTCAGAAAAGGAAATTGAAGCAGCCTGCAAAAAACTTTTTATGCAATACAAAGTCTATGCAGACCACGACACAGCGGCGGCTTATGCGGCAGTTCTAAAAAGAAACGATGTTGCAGCGGAAGAAGACGGAGCTGTTGTTCTTGTTGCAAGAGACTCACCTGCGCTTAGCAAAGATTTTCTTATGCACAACTTAGGAGAATCTCCTGCAATGCCGAACAATATCACCGAAGCATTTAAGCCTGTCAAACTTGACAAAGCTCCAATTGCCCCGGAGGATACAGATTCAGTTATTTCGATTTTGAACTCTTTGAATCTTTTTTAGTTTTTTTAGCAGCTGGCTTTTTAGCATCAGTTTTTTCCACGGAAGATTTTTTTGCTTTTGCCTTCTCTGTTTTTGGAGCTGGCATCTTCACGGGCTTTACGGCTTCTGTAAACTGCTCGCACTTGTATTCAGCAAGTTCCTTTGAAGCAAACAAAGTTCTGTAAAGCCTGAAAATCTGCTCGCGAAGGATTCTTTTGCTTGTCATGCAGTTGGAAGCAAACGCATACCAAAGTGTAGCATCCATTTTTTCCTTGTTGAACCAGCGAACTCCGTTGTATTCATTTGCACCAGTAAGAACAAATGAATTTTCAGAATCCACAAGCGATTTTGCCACAGTGTATGTCGACTTTACAAATCCAGAAGTTCCAAAGTTCAGGCTGCTTATCTTCATGCTTTCAAAAATGCGGATAAAGTTGTTTCTCATTTCTGAATTGAAGAAGCCTGCGCTTTCGATTATCTCGGAAAGTTTGCGGCTGTAGCCCCACTTCCTGCAGTTTTCACCGCCAGCGGAAGCAACTGCTGCAAAGGCGCATAGAATTTCCGCACTGAATTCATTCGACTTGATTCCAGAAGAAATTTCAAGCTCAAGGTTGTTTGCTGAGTCTTCATCTTCCGGCGCAGAATAAGCCTCATACAAATATTCAACGCACTTCTCAAATGCCTTGAATTTCTGCTCAGGCTCAAGAGATGATTCAGATTTCTTTGACTTTGCTTTTTTCTTGTAATTTTCAGACACAAGTTTTTCTTCTTCAAGCGCAAACTCGTTTTCTTTTTCGTAGTAAGCAAGAGCAGCTTCTTTTGCAGACTTTAGAACTTTTTTGAGCGACGCTGGCTCTTTGTTTTCAAGCTTGAATTCTTTTGAAGAATCGCTAGAGAACAAGGCGTGAATATCCTGCATAAACTCTTTTGTAACGAAATTTTTAAGAGCGGCAAACAAATCCTTGTAGCGGAATTCCTGCCAGGCAATTTCAAGATCAGGAACACCAGAACCGTTCAGAAGCTCATTAAGTTTAAAGTATTTTCCGTCCGTGCCGTCAACAACTTGCTGAACATCAAGATAAACCTGATATTCAAAGCCGTTAAGAGCAACGAACATTCCGTTGTTAATCAAGTCATCGCTTCTGCGCACAAACCAAAGTCCGCTTCTATGCTCACGGAAAATCACATAGTGATTATAGCCATAAGTGAATCCCATGCTTTCAGCCAAAGACTTTGAAACCATCACTTTGTCATTTTCGTCAGACCCAGTTTTTACAGCGTACTCGCATGACTGCTTTATCCAGCCCTGGGCGCGTTCATACTTGTTATTATAGAAAACAATTGTGCGCTCGTTGCCTACGACATTTGAGTAAGCAAAAATATTTTCGTTTACAGTTCCATTATTCCAGACATCATAGAACAAAAAGTTTTCAACAGGCGCAAAAAGATAACGCTTGTGCATTAGAGGGAAAATATCATGCCAATGGCGATTCATCAAATCCTGATCAACCTTCTCATCTTTGTAGGCCTTGGTGTATTCCATTCCATATTTTTCTTCAAATCCTTCAAGCTGACCGTGTCCGAACATAGGAAGTCCAGGCATCGTAATCATCAGTGTGCAGACTCCAAAATACTTGTCGCCTTTTCCAAATTGAGCCACAGCTGTTTCTTCGTCCGGGTTGTTCATAAAGTTTACAAAACGCTTTAGAATCTGCGGATCAAATTTTATTGTATTTTTTACAGTGTCGCGGTACTTCTGATTTTCTTCCTTTTTGAGCATATTCATAAAGGCGGAATTATAAACACGGTGCATTCCAAGAGTACGTGTAAAATATCCTTCCATCATCCAGAAAGCTTCAGCAAGCAAAAGTGTGTCAGGCATTTCCTGAGCGCAACGGTCAACAACTTCGCGCCAGAATTCATTTGGAATGCGCTTTTCAAATTCCGCGGAAGTCAAAGCATAACGGCTGCGGCTTGCAATGTCTCCTCCGTGTCCTGGCTCAGGATACCAAAGGCGGCGGATATGTTTTTTTGCAAGAACCATTGCGGCATCAAACCTGATAATCGGGAAGTTCCGGGCAACTTTTAAAATCTGCTGCATAACGGCTTCGCGCGCGACTGGATTCAGAAAGTCAATTTGGGCTGTGTCATTCCAAGGCATTCCAGTTCCATCGTTTCCGTGGTAAATGTAAGTTACATCGCCTGTCGCATTGTCTACACGCTTAAAGCAAACCGCGCAGTCGCTTTTTGAATAGTAATGGTCTTCAAGATAAATTGAAACACGGCCATCGCGACTCAAGTTTTCTCCATTGAAAGTGTAACCTGGGAATGGACATTCCTTTGTTGTTATAAAATAATCAGGATGTTCCGTAACCCAAGTTCCGTCCATTCCAGTGTGGTTTGGAACCATGTCGCTTGCAAGGCGGATTCCGCGGATCCAACATCTGTAGCGAAGATTTTCCAAAGCCTGCCATCCGCCAAGATTTCCTGCAATTTCATAGTCGAGCAAAGAATATGCTGAAGCGGCCGCCTCTGGATTTCCGTTTATCTGCTTGATTCTTTTTGAAGCATAACTGCGCTCCCAAAGTCCAATAAGCCAAAGCCCCGTAAACCCCTCATCGCGCAAAGCATCAAGTTCTTCATCTGGAATCTGGTCAAGGCGTGAAATATCGCGGTTATATTTTTTAGAAAGCTGATAAAGCCATACAAGAACAGTCTTTGCCATCAAAACAACTTTCGGCATCCATTCACGGTCAGGACTGAACCTCTCGTATTCTTTCATCAGATTTTCTTCATCATAAGTGTAGGCTTCCATGGAAACTTCGCCGCCGTTTGTAGGATGCCAGGCAGCTTTTTCTTCCTCGGAAATTGTATCGATTCCCTCAAGAAGACGACGAATCCATTCGCCAAGAACATCGCTCCAATAAGTGCGTATATAATCCAACTGGCCTTTTAAAGAAGTCGGAGAAGCAACAACAGGCTCTTTAAGCATATTTATAAGCGAATTATTCTTAGGACCAAATACAGGCTGAGTCAAAAAGAATGCCTTAATCTGATTCCAAGTTTTAATGTAGTCAGCATTGACAACAAGATTTGAATCGTCAAACAAAATTGCAAACGGATGAAACGCCGGATTTTCATTCGCAAGATGAAGCATCACAAGCTCCTCCAAAACCTGCTCGCGGTTTGAGCGTTTCATTTTTGTGCCGGCATCAATACAGTTCTGCTCTAAAAACTCTTCCGCAGAAATTTCCTTTTTAAATACCTTAACAGGAGGAAACTCTTCCATGAACTGCAAAAGCAATTTGTCAATTTTTACTTTTGAAAAATTTCTGTCCAAGTCAGAAAGAAGATTTTTAAAGCAATCCGGAGCTTTGTCTCTTCTATAAATCATGCAGACGTAATGAAAAATTTCATCGATAAGTCCCATTGCGTTCAAAGAACCTGCTGAAACTTTTTTTTCACTTTGACCGCGTTTATCAAAAAGCCCGTTCAGTTTTGTCTGAAATTTATGCACAGCCTTGAAGTTTGCAAAAATAACATTTCCGGCAGAAGAAAAAAGCGAATCTTCAAAATCGCATTCTTCTCTTACTTTCCGGCTGATGTGAAATTCATTGTAAGAAATCTTCATATTTAACTCCAATAAAAAAGTTTGATTTTAGTTGTCGTGCAGCTGAACTACAGTTTTTATCTTGTTCAACAAAGACTTGTTTTCAGACATTTCTTCAATTGAAACAGGAATCCTATAAGTCCAGTTAAAACTGTTTACGCTGCCCGGAACATTGATGCGCTCGTCATTTTCATTTTCAAGGTAAAAACAATGCTCAAGGAACAAATAATCCTGAAGCGGATTTATAAGAAGCAAACTTGCGCACTTTGCAACAGTTTTCAAAATAAATTCCGCAATGTCAGGAGTAAAGGCAGAATTCGAATCAGGACAGTTTTCAGTTTTGCACGCAGACAAAAATGCTCTTACGCTGTCTTTTTCAGAATTCCACCATTGGCGCAAAGTTGAACTGTCATGCACGGAAGTTGTAGCAACGCTCAAAGCTGGATACTGGTCAAACGGAATATAAGGCTGTCCGTTTTTTCCCCATTCGCGGCACCAGCGCACAACTTTAAGCGAAAGAATTTCAAGTTTTTGAAGAACTTCCGGCATAACTTTTAAATTAACGCCCAGATCTTCCGCGCAAGGAATCATGTCAGAAGCATGGACAATAGCGCCCAAAGTAGAAAGAGCCTGCTGCTTCCAAAGCCCGTCTTCTTTTTCTTCTGTCCGGGCAAAAAGATTTTTCAGTTTTTCCTGCTCGTCCCAGCTTAAAGTTTTCCAGGCTGAAGATTTTTCAAACGTAAAGACTTTTATGAATCTGTCTTTTTTTATCTGAATCAATGAACGGTCGCGCCATTTTTCAGCAAGAGCATTTTTCACTGCGGAATCTTTGCGCTCGTCATCGCAAAATTTCTTGGAATAAATTTCCTTGTCACCAGAAATTTCTTTTTTAAAGTTCCAAAGCTCCTCGTTGTTCACACGGTCGCAAACCTGCTCAAGGAACGCAACAGCCTCGTCATGGTTCCAAGTTATATTTTCAATAAGCCCGGTCGGAATGTGCGGTTCAGAAATCCACTTTATTCTGTCATCAGAAAATCCCAAGTCGTTCAAGTCCTTTCTTGAAAAATCCGAATACGGAACTGTGTGTCCAAGATAAGCGGTTGTTTCAGTTTCTTTCGCAGCCCAAATTCTAAAAAAGCCTAGAACGTGGTCAATGCGGAATGCGTCATAATATTGAGATGAAACTTTTATTCTGTCTTTCCACCAGGCAAATCCGTCTGCTTCAAGCCGCTCCCAGTCATAAGTCGGAAATCCCCAGTTTTGCCCAAGCGGATTTTCTCCATCTGGCGGAGAACCAGCGCGCAAGTCCTGCCTAAAGAATTCAGGATAAGTCCAGCAGTCAACGCTGTCCTCGTTCATCAAAATTGGAATGTCGCCTTTTAAAATTATTCCTTTTGAGCGAAGATATTCCGCGCTTTCTTTAAACTGCTCGCTTGCACGCATCTGGCACCAGACAAAGAAATTGTGGCTGGATTTTTTTGCCTTGTTATTCCATTTGAGCATGATTTTTTCGCGGCTTACGTTGCGCACTTGCTCGTCCCAGCTTTTCCAGGAAGTCTGCATATTTTCGTCTTTTATGTTCTTGAAAACCGCATAAGGAATAATCCAGTTGTTTGCGCGGATAAACTTTTCCATTTGCGCCGGAAGTTTCTGCATAGATTCGCTTTCTGATTTTGCAGAAGTTTTTTCTATATAATTGTACAAAAGATGCAAAAGCTGATTTTTTTCATTCACAACAGCGTCATAGTCAAACCGCCGCTTATATGTAAAATTCTTTTCAAAATTTTTGTATGCCGAAGCAAACTGCTTGCTCCCCTTTAAAGCCGCTTCAAATTCCGGCAGCGCATTGATTCTTATAAAAAGCGGATGAAGCGCAAACGCAGAAAGCCCAGAATAAGGCGAAGACTGAGTCCCCGTATCGTTCACAGGAAGAAGCTGAACAACAGAAAATCCCGCCTTTTCGCAGAAGTCAGCAAGATTTTTCAATGCAAGAAAATCTCCGCAGGCTGCGCTGTCTTTTGTGTACAATGCAGAAAGCGGAACTACAACACCGGTTCTTTTTTTCATAATTTAAACCTATTTCAATAATTCTAATAAAAATAAATCGCCCTTACAGACGAAAACATTTGAAACAATTTGAGATAGCATTAAGTATATCATACAATAAAAAATTTACAATTTATTTTGCACAAGAAAAGAATTTTATTATATTCCGCTAAAGACAAAAATCACAAAAAAAAGTAGAATCGGCGCATGAAAAATTCAATAAAATCAAAATTACTTAATATCATCTTGCGCTCGTTTATGACTGGAATCGCAATCGGAATCGGCGCAACAGCATTTCTTTCGTGCGAAAGCAAAATCGCAGGTGCGTTTTTATTCGGAACAGGGCTTTTTATAATCCTGAACTTCGGCTTCTATCTTTACACGGGAAAAGTCGGCTACATTGTTGAAAAAAAGCCTTCATACATCGCAGAAGTCGCATTAATCTGGATTGGAAACTTTGCAGGAACATTTGTTTTTGCCTCCCTCATTCTTTGCACAAGAACAAGCTCAATAGCACAAAAGGCAGCCGCAATGTGCGCGGTAAAATCAGCAGACACGCCTCTAAGCCTTCTTGTTCTATCATTTTTCTGCGGAATTCTCATGTTCATTGCCGCGGACGGATTCAAGACAATTGAAAATCCAGTTGGAAAAGTTCTGGCGATTTTTCTTCCTGTAATGGCGTTCATTTTAAGCGGATTTGAGCACAGCATTGCCGATATGTTTTATTTTTCAGTTTCCCGCACTTGGACAGCTCACAGTTTTCTTTGCCTGATTATAATGACATTAGGAAACGCATTCGGAGGAATGCTAGTTCCGCTCGTGAAGAAAGGATTTTTACAGAACACAAACTAACTTGAATTCAACTCTGCAAAAGATTTATAATACTTTCGTTCTATAAAAACAGGAGTTCAATATATGAAAAAATATGCTAGCGGAAAAGTCCGCGAAGTTTATGATTTGGAAGATGGAAGAATGGTCATTGTCACAACGGACCGGATCAGCGCGTTTGACGTTATTCTTCCAACTATGATTACAGACAAAGGCAAGGTTTTGAACGCTCTTGCGAATTTCTGGTTTGACTACACAAAAGACATTGTGAAAAACCACATGATTTCTTCAGATTTAAAGGATATGCCGGCTGAATTCCAGAAGCCTGAATTTGAAGGAAGAACAATCCTTGTAAAAAAACTTAAGATGATTCCGTACGAAGTGATTGTCCGCGGATATATGTTCGGTTCAATGTACGAAGCGTACAAAAAAGGCGAGCCGTTCCTTGGCCACAAGTTTGAAAAAGAGTATCTTGAGGCGGAAAAACTTGACGAGCCGATTGTAACTCCTTCCACAAAAGCGGCGGAAGGACACGACATAAACGTAACTCTTGACTACATGAAAAAAGACCTTGGCGAGGAGCTTGGAACAAAGATTGAAAAGGCAGCCCTTGCGATTTACAAAAAATGCTACGAGCACGCATACAAGAACGGAATCATAATCGCAGACACAAAATTTGAATTCGGCTTGGACGAAAACGGCGAGCTTGTGCTTGGCGACGAAGTTCTGACTCCGGACTCAAGCCGCTTCTGGGATTTGAGCAAATACAAGGTTGGCGGAAGCCCTGCTTCCTACGACAAGCAGTTTGTGCGCGACTGGCTGAAAGAAAACAACCTTGCCGGCGACCCGAACATCAAGGAAATCCCTGCCGATGTTGTTGCAAAGACAAGCGCAATCTACAAGGAATGTGAAGAAAAGATTTGCCATAAATAAATTGCAAACAGAATAAATTAAAGGAATATCCAACAAGTTCAAAATGTCATTGCCGTACTTGATACGGCAATCTTAAAATGTCATAAAAGATACTCTTGAGATATTCCTTTTTGTGCTGCAAAACTAATTTTTATCCTTACCAAACAATAATTAATTAAGTTTATCAGGATCTAATGGATAAACAATTTTAAATACAGGAACAACATTATACCTACCCGAAACTGTAGTGTAATCATAAACACCTATATATTGATAAAAAACATCACTTCTATGAAATGGATTTGCATCAATGCTTCTATCAATAATCACCATTCCAAGATGGCTTCCTTGACTAGGAAGATATGGAACATCATCAAACAAAGCATCATGGGCTGAAAAATCATATAATACAATATTCTCATCAATCCATTGAAGAACTTTACCGAGCCACATAGCATAACCATAATGATTATAACGCTTATATTTATAATAAACATCTTGTGAATATGAATACGGATCATCATCCAAAAAACTACTCCTAGTTATAGCAGGATCTTTTCCATTTAACTTTGGATAAACCTTATCAGAAGAAGGCTCAAGAAAATACTTGCTTCCATATTTTTGATAAAACTCGTCACGTTTTTTTTGTTTTTCTTGTTCTTTTCTCCTCATTTCTTCGTATTCAGCAGCCTTCTTTTCATATTCTTCAAGTGTATACGTCGTCGTTAATCCATTATCTTCTGTAATTGTTGTAGTTGTTTCTGCTTCTTTTTCTATTTTTGTTTCCTCTTCACTAGGAATAACTTGAGTTGTAGTAACCGCTGGAACTATTAATGGAGACAATAAAAGAGGCAAAAGCAAACTACCAACCACTAATGTTAAAAATTCCATAATATTTTCCTTCCTAAAAATTAATCTACAAGCAAATTATTTTCTTTTAGAGCTAAAATCACATCCAGCTGCCCTTGATGAGAACGGTTAAAATTTTCAGACCAAAATTTTGACTTTGACCTTATTTTCCAGTTATTAGTTTCTAATATATTTATAGCTTCTATTGAGATTTTTCCATTTTCAGACAAGATAATATCATTTTGCTTTTTTATGCCTTTTATATATCCAGAAGCGCACAAATCAACAAAGGCATTTTTTGGGCAGCTTTTTATTTGCGTTTTGGGACTATGCGTATAAACTTGAATCGCCCTCTTCCATGCTTTTTCTGGTTCAGTCTTTTCATCAACAATTAGCTTTACGGCAGCTATGCAAGTTTTTCCAAAAACAGTTTTTTTGCTCATATTTTATTAACTCCTTGACCTTTTACAAAAAAGTTAATAAATAGTACCCCCCCCCGCACTTTGTCAAGACCTGTTTTTAATATTTAGAATATTATAAAAAAATTGTTGATTTAGCCTTAATTTCGAGTTTTGATAAGAACAGTAATTTAAGTGTCATTCCCGTGCTACGACACTGCGATGTTTACGCAGTAAACTCGGTCAAGAATCTGTTGGAAATTTTCAATAGATTATCGGGTCAAGCCCGATAATGACATTAAATTATAAAACTCGACATTTGGGCTATTTAAAATGAGAATTGAAAGTATAAATAAAATAAAGAAAAATTCTGAAGGAATACTTCCTAAGACCTGAAGTGAGTATTCCTAAAGCCCTAAGTGAATATTCCTAAGACCCTGAGTAAGTATTCCTAAGGGTCTTAGGAAGTATTACTCAGCCTCTTAGGAAGTATCTCTACGGCTCTTAGGAAGTATTACTTAGCCTCTTAGGAAGTATCCCTTCAGTTTTTAACAGTTTCTATTCCTAAAATATTGACTTTACAAGTGACTTGAACTTGTCGCCGCGGTCAAATTCGTTTGAGAACATTCCGAATGAGGTTGCGCCCGGAGAAAAGACAACCGGCAGCCAAGTATCAGAAAAAACCTCACCATAGTTTCGGCTTGCGTTTTCAGACATAAGACAGGTTTTAAGAACGTCAAGAAGAATCTGCAGGGAATCAAACGGTCCTTCATATTTTACGCCGCGCTCATCAAGCATAGAAACAAGTTTGTCTGTTCCAGTGCCGGAAAGCAAGTAGATTTCGTAAGGCGGAAACTTTGTGTTGTTTTCCGGATCAAGACATCTTGCAAGCGGAAGAAAGTCCAGTCCTTTGTCTGTTCCGCCGGCAATAAGAACAACGCGCTGATCAAATGACTGGCTTGCCGCGGCGCACGCTTCTGGAACTGTTGAGCAGCTGTCATTATAAAAGACAACCTTGCGTCCGTCAGAAGGACTTTTCCAGTCGTAGAATTTTTCAAGGCGGTGAGGAATTCCTTTCCACTGCCCCATCACGGTGCAAATCTGAGCCGGAGCAACTCCCATAAGGTACATAGCAAGACTGGCATTCAAAACATTAGCTCTCATGTGCTCGCCCGGAACTTGCAGACTTTCCATTACAACTTCTTCAAGAACTGTTTTTTCCTTTAGACTTGGTTTTACAAATTCGGAAGGAACACGCGCAACTCCTTTGTAGGAAGAACCGCTTTTTTCTAAATAAGCTCCGAAAATTCCCTTTGGCAAAAGGACCTTGCTGTATCTAAGAACTTTGGCTTTTGTCTCGCTTGCAAATAAATCGCCCCAGCAGCGACAGCCTCTTTTTGGAGAAGCAGTTTCTTTAAGGTAGTTATCTTCGTCAAAGTCAAGGATTGTAAAATCATTCTTATCTTGATCGGCAAAAATCAGCTTTTTGTCTTCCACGTAGCTGTCCATGTCGCCGTACCAGTTCTGGTGGTCTGGAACAATCTTTGTGATTATAGAAATCTTTGGCTTTAAAAGTTTTCTTCCGCGCAAATCCGCAAGCTGCCAGCTAGAAAGCTCAAGAACAACAGGAGTAGTTCCATCTGTTTTTTCAAGAAACGAAAGCGGACTTACGGTGATGTTTCCGCCTAAAAAGCATTTAAAGCCAGCCTGATTCAGTCCGTAGGAAAGCGCGCTAACTGTACTGGATTTTCCCTTGCTTCCTGTAACTGCAATTATAGGAGCTTTTGTAAAGCGCAGAAAAATGCTGATGTCTGTTTCAATTGCTTTTGCAGCCGCAAGAAACTGATTGCCTTCAATTTTTACGCCGGGATTTTTTATAACGCAGTCCGCATTGGAAAAATCTTCAATCTTGTGTCCGCCCAAAACAAAGTGAAGCCTGGACTTGTCAAGAAATCTGTCTTTTGCAAGAGACTCAAGAGTTGGCGCAAGCTGTTCAGCAGTCTTCATGTCGGTAACGGTAACAAAAGCTCCGTGCCTTAAAAAAAAGCGGACGCAAGCCTCTCCACCGCCGTTAAGACCAAGTCCCATTATTGTAATTTTCTTGCCATTTATTTCATCAAGCAAATTAAAATAGCATCCATGCGGATAAATATGCGGCATTTTTTTCCTCCCGGTTTAACTTTTCTATCTTGAAGTGCAAAGGCTTTGTTTCGCCTTGAAATTTTCAATTCCCTCTTTTAGAAGATAATCAATAAGCTCAGAATATTCCAATCCGTCTGCATCGCACATTTTGGGGAACATACTGATTTTTGTAAATCCCGGAATTGTGTTTATCTCGTTCAGGTAAATTTCGCCAGTCTTGCGGTCCACAAAAAAATCCACGCGGCTCAAACCCGATGCGTTTATTGCTGAATACGCTTTTTTTGCAGTTTCCCTTATGAGCTCAAGCTTGTCATCTGAAAGAAGAGCGGGAATTTTTAGCTCAGCTCCGTCCGGGTCGTTGTATTTTGCATCGTAGTCATAAAAATCATGCTTTGGAACAATTTCTCCCGGTCCGTAAGCCTTTAAAAGCGTGCAGTCAGATTCCGAAGTTGCCGTTACAGAATTTCCTGTTACAGAGCATTCAACTTCCCGAGCGTCAATCGCTTTTTCAATAAGAACTTTGTTGTCCCAGCTGAATGCTTCCATGAGCGCAAAAGAAAGCTCTTTTTTATTCCGGGCAAGACTTGCTCCGTCGCTTGAACCTGCAGCGCATGGCTTTACAAAAAGCGGAAACTCAAGTTTTTCAATCGCTTCTTCAATAAGCTTGTCATAAAGAGAACTTGAATTTATCTGGCTTCTTGAAATGCACATATATGGAACAACTGGAATTCCTGCGTTCTTTAAAAGAATTTTTGTAGTTTCCTTGTCCATTGCCGCGCTTGAAGCCAAAACTCCGCAGCCAACGAATGGAACGCCAGCCATTTCAAATACCCCCTGAACAGTTCCGTCTTCTCCGTAAGTTCCATGCAGAACCGGGAACACAACATCGCATGGAATGTAGTTTCCGCAGGCAAAAAACACATTGTCTTTTCCACGCCCAAACGAAACTTTTACTTCACGGCTTTCATTTTCATGAACACAAAGAGCGGCTTCGGGATTGTTTCTTATTTCCTTAAAAACTGAATCGTCTTCAAGATACCATTTTCCGCCTTTGGAAATCGAAATGAGAGAAACGTTGTGCTTTGCGCTGATGTTTCTGATTACAGATGCGCATGACAAAAGTGAAATTTCATGCTCGCCTGATTTCCCACCGTATATTAAAACCACATTCATTTTGCAAACCCCATTTCTTTTAAAGCATTCTTTGCTTCTGAAATTTCATCGTACTTTATAGCATTGTCGGCGTAAATTATAGAATTTTCATGGCTTTTTCCAAGCAGAAGCACAATGTCGTTTTCCTTTGCCATGCTGAACGCTTTTCTGATTGCCTGCGGACGGTCTGGAACAAGGAACAAATCCACGTTGTCTTTTTTGCCTTCTTTTCTTGCACCCAAAGCAATCTGCTCAATAATCGTCATTCTGTCTTCCTTGCGCGGATCTTCATCTGTAAGAATCACAATGTCGCAGAAGCGGGCGGCAATTTCACCTTGAAGAGGACGTTTTGTTGTGTCGCGTTCACCGCCAGAGCCGAACACGCAAATCATCTTGCCCATAGCGCGGTTTTTTAAAGGCGGAAAAATCGTTTCAAAACTCGAAGGCGTATGGGCATAGTCCACAATCACTTCAAAAGGCTGACCTTCGTCAATTACAGTCATGCGGCCTTTTACACTCGTAAGTTTCTGCGCACACAAAGCAAGTTTTTCTATTGAAATGCCGGTCGTTCCGTGCACAGCCAAAATCGCAGCAGTTATATTGTATGCATTGAACGCTCCAGGAACAGAAGCCTTTACATGGACAACAGAATTTTCGTTGTTAAGGGAATCGTGTGTTTCAAAGCGGTGAATGCTGAATGCAAGCCCAAATCTTGCCGAAGCTATATTTCTGCAAGAAAAGTACGGCATATCTTTTGGAATTTCTGGAAGCGGAGGAGATGAAAGTCCCAAAGCAGCCTGCTTGCCTGCTTTTCCTTCCGTAGTGAACCCTATGGTTTTGTGCTTGGTGCAGGAAGCAAAATAAGACGCCGCAGGATCTTCCAAATTCACAACTCCGAACGCAGGAATTTTTGTCGCAACTCCGGCAATTGTTTTTTCGTGATTATGCAAATCCAAAGCGCGGAACAAGTTCGCCTTGTCGCTTTTGTACTGCTCGTAAGTTCCGTGGAATTCCAAATGCTCAAGCGTAACATTCATAAAAACAGCGCAGTCAAAAAGAACATTGCCAAGCCTGTTAAGTTTTTTGCTCAATCCGTGGCTGGAAGATTCCACAACAGCGTGAGTACATCCGTTGCAAACCATCTCATAAAGCTCGCACTGAACAACAGGAGCTTCCGGCGTTGTCTGGTGCTGCGGATTGTCTATGGCGTCTCCTCCAAGAGAATACTGCACTGTGGAAATAAAACCCGCCTTGATTCCGTTCAGGCGCAAGAGCTGCCATATAAACGAAACAGTGGAAGACTTGCCTTCCGTTCCTGTAACTCCGTAGACAACAAGCTTTGAAGAAGGATTATCATAAAAGCACGAGCTTACAGGCGACATTGCAAATCGTGATGAAGGAACTTTTACAAACACAACTTTTTTTGAAGAGGAAGCCAAAGCCTCCTTGATTTGCGAATGCTCTTCCTGCGTAATTTCATCCTGAAAAACAACTGCGCCAGCCCCGCAAGAAACAGCCTGCGCTATAAACTTGTTGCCTGTTGTATGAGTTCCGGGCAAGGCAAAAAACAAATAGTTTTCTTTTACATCCCGGCTGTCAAAAGCAAGACCTTCTACACAAGCATCTGTATTCTTTGGGGAAGAAATTCCGTCTTCCGCCACAATCTTATAATCAGTTTCTTCCGAGCCAAGCGACTTCAAAAGCACGCACAAATTCTTTTCCATAATGCGCCATTCTACCACTTTAAAAAGAAATGCACAATGAAAAGTAATTGCCACACGGATTGGAAAAGCCTAACGGCTTTTTACAGCGCAGGAGATTATCCAGTCAAGCTGGACAATGACAAAAGGTTATTCTGGCAATGACAGAAAAAACTATGTCATTCTAATGGCTCACACCACACCATTAGAATGATACAAATACTATCATTATGCTTGCGAACTAATCTGCCTTTACTGCAAAAAAGTTGATTTTCCGCGCGTAGAGCCGCTCGTTTGTGTATGGGTCTAAGACGGCAAATCTTTCGAGCACCGCAGCCGAAGCAGGTATTTCTGGAATGGAAAATGGCCGCCAGAAGCGTTCGTAATAGCGGTATTCAAGCTGGGTTTGCGCCCCGCAGTTTTGTAATTGAAAGTCATTTGTAGAATGCCTAAGTTCAAGCTTGTCAGTATCCGACGGGCCGCTCTGATACCAGCCGATATTCGGCGCGTCAAGGCTGTTGTTCGCTATGACCAATGCCTGCTCAATTGTCAATGTTTCTTCCGGCAGGAATTTTGTTCTGCTTGAGCCTTCAACAAGTCCAAGAGCGTCCATAAACGCCGCTGCCTCTTTTGCCCAGTCTGCAATGCTTGCGTTGTCAGAATACCGGGCCAGTTTTGACTCATAAGGCGTGTAGCGGATATTTTTATTCTTTTTTGCGTACATTAAAGCCTGATAAAAGAAAGTTGCAAGCTGCTGCCGGTCCACTGCGCCGTCGGGGTTGAATTTGCCTTCCGAAGCTCCGCCGTAGATTCCAGCTCCTGCCGCCTTTAGCGCATATTTGCTTTTTGTGTCGGAATATGTCTTTGACTTTGCAGACGAAACTGATTTTCCCGAAAGTTTTTCTGCAAGAGTTACCGCAATTGCGCTGGCCTGCATACGTGTAAGAGGCTTTGTAAAATCGTCGCCTAGAACAGACTCGTCCACCAAGCCGTTTCGTGCAGCCCAATAAACTCCGTCCTGAGCATTTTCGCTTATCTTTGCTTTTACGTCCTTGCTTTTTGGAACTGCAAAAGACCACGGATTTAAATTGACTTTTGTTGAAACATCCAGTGCCTGTTCGTAGTTTTGACCGCCCTTCTTCCAGCTGTCTTTTTTTTGCTCCATGTACATATTGTACGCCGCTCTAACTTCCGGGGTATCCTTGTGTCCAGCACCATAACGAAAATACTCATATGTAAAATCAGAAATGTCAGAGTCGCGCTTGTTAATGCCGCACCATCTGCATGAAAGATAGTAGACTTTTTCTCCCTGCTTATTTTTTCCGGCAAAGTTCTTGTCGGAAATGTCAAACCTTGCAAAATCGTGGACAGGAGACTTAGGCACACCATCCGAGAATGTATGCTTCGGATTATACTCGCACTTTCCGCACCATTTGCAAGAATAATACCACTCATTTGGTTGCTGGCAGGTCATGTGCTGCTTCATGCGGCTTGCGGTGTAGGCTTTTCCAGTGTATTCGTGACCGGGACACCATTCCCTTGCGGCAGAATCTCCTTTCTTGAATGCCTCGTACACATCGCCGGAATAGACTTTTACAAAATAAACTGGCGACAAAGGCTTTGAACTGTAGCTTAAAAGACCTTTCGGCAGTTCACTTTCCGGCACGTAGATAGTGCAGGAACCGTTCATCATGCCGCTATCAAACATCAATCTATCTTTATATTTTATAAAGTCGTCCTTAGTTCCTGCTTGATATTCATCTTCAATAAACTCAGACTGCAACTCATCTATAAAAGCCCAGGCATCAACTTGCGGACTGAGCCAAACTTCCCTGATGTTTTGGAGGCAGTTACTTCTTTTCAATTGTATCTGATGCAGATAAGTGGCAGTGGCTGAAGGATAATCAACAAGCAGGCGTGTTACATTAAGAGACTCATCTTTACACAGTTTTGAATCATAAAATTTGTCGCCAAGGTCATCATATTCCTCGTTTGGAGTCAAAATCATATCGCGCTCGTTCAGCTTCCACCACAAGGAATCAGCCTGCTTTTCGGTGTAAATTTGATTTTCTATAATCTTTTTATATGCGTTATCTATATATGTAGCAAGGTCTTTTGCTGAAGCAACGCTTACAAAAAAGCCCATAATCAAAGTTGAAAGTGCGGCAATTTTAAAAGTCTTTTTCATAGAATTTTCCTTATATAAAAATTAAGCGGCTATTTTTTAATAGATTTTTGAAGCTCTTTAACTTGAGAAAGCTCAAGCCCCATTATGGCTGCGACTTTTTTCGGAGGAATACCGTCTAAAAGAAATTGTTTTGCCATATCCAATGTGCGTTCTTCCATAGATTTTCTAGATTCCAGACGTTTCAGATATTCCTCCTTAGCTTTTTTCTCCGCTTCTTTTTGATTTGCTACCACCTTTTTATGTTCTTCTGTAACTGTGCTTGTGTCTGTGCGCACTACTCGGAATCCAAAGATAGCAGTTGCGTTTTTATACGGCAAAAGATAGCCTGTCTCTATAACATAAAACTGCTCAGGAACTGTCCAGGCAGGATGCGTGTACTCAAAAGCAGAAACAGTATACTTTCCATTTTTAACACCCCGGTATCTTCCTTCTCCAGGCCCCCAGTATCCGCCGCGAAACCAACTAACCTGTCCAAGCTCGTATGTAACAGGGTCTATTGAACTAGTTTCGGTAAAATAATCCTTATCTTTACCACCCCAGCTTCCCCAGCACCATTCCTCCACGTTGCCGCTCATGTCGTAAAGTCCAAAAGCGTTGGGCTTCTTCTTTTTTACTTCGTGAGTCTTATTGCGGCTGTTGCGGACATACCATGCGTAATCAACAAGTTTTGACTCATCGTCCGTTCCGCTGTAGACATCTTTGTCTAAAGCATTGTTTCCTGCCCTTGCGGCATATTCCCACTCCGCTTCAGTTGGCAGACGGTATCCGTTCGCGTTCCAGTCGCATACAACATCAAACCAATCCGCTCCCCAGTCATAATTTTTAGCAAGGGTCATTTGGGGCTTTACCCCCCCATTTGCTCGTATCTGTGCTACCGTTTACTTTGTAGCAAGGTGTAAGCCCTTCCTTTATAGAACGCTTGTTGCAGTATTCAATCGCGTCAAACCAGCATACCCTCTCCACAGGGCGGTTTTCCTGAATCTCGCCATTGTCCGGGTTGTTTTTGAATTTGCTAGGATATAAGCCTGTTATGTCCTTGTATTCTTTTTGCGTCACCTCGTGGTCGCACATATAAAAAGCCCTTGTAAGGTTGACAGTCTGAATTATTTCCTTGTCGTCAACTGTTGTGAATTTGCTTTTTCTTTGAAATGAGCCTGCCGGAATTCTCACAAAGTCAGAACCGCCGCTCTGCGCATACACATTGACTGCAAGCGCAAGCACCATAACCGCAAACACGGCAAAAATTTTTAATTGTTTTATTGCTGCTTTCATAATGCGCCATTTTACCACCTAAAAATAAAATGCACAATGAAAAGAAAGATTGCCACACGGATTGGAAAAGCCTAACGGCTTTTTTACGGGGCTGTCCTAGAAGTTATTAACAGACTTCAAAAAGGGCGGCCTTTTTATGTTAAATGAATTTTGTAAATTTTCGTTCCGTCAACGAAATATTTTTCAAGGCTGACATAACCTTTCCTGTTCAGAAGCCTCACTGTCGATACAAATATTTCCTCGATTGAGTCTTTCAGCTTTTCACTGCGGAATGTGTTAATCGTTCTGAAGTCCGGTTTCTGGAATCCAGTGAGCCACATCA
>OIZV01000017.1_pt1 | contig 125451 bp, 112 predicted proteins | sample 1588681 | NCBI WGS metagenome assembly OIZV01 (sample SAMN03283281) | human gut metagenome | biome: human-associated habitat; material: feces | host: Homo sapiens | place: Peru | collected 2012 | reverse complement strand
ATTCTACCATAAGGGGGTGTTTTTTTCTATTGTCCGTTTTTACTGGACTTGTGCATTCAAGGGGAGGTTGTTGCTCTTATATAACTATTTTTTCAGCTCAACTATTGTGATATTTTTCGCAGGGATTTTTGCCTGATTGATTACAAGGTCTTTGATTTGCAGGGAAACATTATCTGTCAGAACGCCTTTGCCCACAATTACTTGGCAAACATCTCCGTCAATTATCACAAGGCACTCGTTTGAAATCTTAGCCGTGATTAGGTTTTCAAGATCGGTTTCGCTTTTAATTGCTTTTGAAAGCTCTGCCAGGGCTTCGGCCGCTTCTTCCGCCGCTTCGGAATCTGACTTTGCGTCCTTTATGACAGCGTTAAGCGTTTCCTTCGCCTCGTCGTGCGCCGCTTCACGCTTCACTTTGAAATCTGCCATTGTTTCCGACGCCGCAGTTGTGGCCGAAACATATTGTGCATCACCGAGGTTTTCCACCTGACGGTTTGCTGTGGTCTTGCTCGTGTCGATTGTGGATTTGACCCCGGGCCGTGCAAAATACCAGTTCACAAAAACCGCCGCCGAGAGCGTCAGCACAAGTGCAACTGAAACTAATTGCTTCTTTTTGATTATCATGTTCATCACTAACCTCCGATATGTTTATTCCGATGCCGGTTTAATTTTTGCAATGCTTATCCGATTTGTGCTGATTCCCAGAACGGCGGAAACCGTTAAAACAATCTCCTGCCTGACGTTTGCGGAGTCCGCACCATCGCAGACGATAGCAACGCCCCTGATTTCAGGCTCAATAACCTTGAGAAGAAGACCCGATTCGTTGTTGTCGGAATCAATTACTATGTATTCACGTTCCTTCGACCCGTCGCTGCTTTTTTCCTTGACAGCGTACACGTTTTCGTCGCTTGAAGCAAGCGTGACCATGACCTCGGTGCGGCCTGCACCGTTAATTTCCGAGACTATGGATGTCAGCCGTTTCTCAATATCCTCCTCATAGCTGTCACGGATATCCGTTACCGGCTCTTTGCTGTTCTTTTCATTTGTGTCACTTTTTGTCGGCATAGTTTCAGACAAAGTCAGTAAAATTATTCCTGCCAAACCGACACAAACTATCGCTGCGATTTTTTTATCACGCTTAATTTTTTCAAGAATTTTTTCAACGGCTTTTTTCATTTTTTCACCTCGATTTTCGTTTCAATTCCCAACTGATTTTTCAGATTTTTTTCGGCAATTTCGAATTGATTTACATAATTTTTTTCTGCAAAAACTTGCACACCTTCAATCTTCATTTCATTGCCGTTCTCTATATTGATACTTATGCGTATGTCCGCATTTTTTATACCGCATTCTTCAAGAATGTCGGAAATTTTTTCTTTAATTTCGTTTTGCAAATGCTCGGCCGCTTCGTCGCTTGTTGACGGAGCGACTTCAATCTCTGGTAATTCAAGACCGTCGAAAATTTTCGTCGGATCGGCATTTGAAAGGAACGGACTGAGGATTGCACACATAAGAAAAAGCGAAACAGCTGCACGAACAAGCTTTTCCGTCGCTCCCTCGGGAGAGAGAAAAAGAATAACCGCCCCGATGATTGCGGAAATTGTTATTCCAAACGCCCATTGCTTCATCTCGTTCATTTTATCCCGCCTTTATAACAAGAATAAGTGCTGTTGAAATGATAAAAAGTACAGCATTAAAAAGCAAAACCACATTCAAAAGCGTGAGCGACGACGCCAGTGTACGCAAAAGCTCGGCGATATTTTGCTGATTGAAAAGTTCACCGATTGCCGCAGAAAGTCTGAGTGCAAAAACCCAAAAAAGAAGCTGTAAGCATGACGGCAAATTAATCAGTGCAACAGCGGCTATTCCGAAAATTCCGATTGTGCTTTTGACAAGGACGAGACTGCCGATTATTCCCGAATAAGCCTCACTCAGCGCTCCTCCAACAACAGGAACAGCTGAGCTTATCACAAGCTTTATCCCCTTTGAGGCGACCGTATCCGCAGCATTGGCGAGTGCACCTTTTATGCCGAGGAAGGACACAAAAAGTGTCGAAACAAAGGTCAGTACGGCGGTCACGGTTTTCTTTATCAGCGAGGTTATCCCGCCGAGCTTAAATGACGGCATAATCGAACCCGTTATGTCAAGAGCCATAACTGCACCGACAATAGGGACAATGTAGCCGTTAGAAATTCCCGAGATGATTTGCGCCCCGGTGAAGGCTATTGACTGGAAGCTTGCGGCAAGCGTCGGATTACCTGTTGCCGTAACAACAGCGGCAAGCACGGGGATCAGAGCAAGCATCAGCTTTTCACCGACCGCTATCGATGAAACGGCGGAGCTGATTGCGGTTGAGAGCGGTGATATCACCGATATTATGCAAAGCAGAGTTCCGACAATTCCGACTACTGTTTTAATTTTTGTGTCCTCGGGAGCAAAGCATTCAAAAATTGCAATTAAAATTATCACAGCGATGAGACGAACAACGGAGCGTGTCGGAGCTTCAATATTTCCGGTAATGAGCTTCTTCGTCAGCGACCAAATTTTTTTCGGAGTAACGCCGAACATGGAATCGAAGTCGGCCGTATCTGCTCCGATATCTTTTAAAAGCTCCTGAGTTTCGGAGTCGAGAGAATTATATATTTCTTTCACGTCGTCGGCGTAGCTTTTGGCATACGACGGAACGGAAAACAAGAATAAAGTGACAAGAAAAAATAAAAATATTCCCGATATTTTTTTAATCTTCATTTTATTTAAGCAGCCCCTTTGAAATTTCGGCGAGCGTTTTTATCAGCGAAAGGCACATGGCGAGAATGACAGTCTTGCCGACAAGTTCAACTATTGTCGCCAGCGCAGAATTGGCACTGTCCTTGCAGATATCCGAACCGATTTTCGTCACAGCCGCAATCCATAGAATCTTGACGAGAAGTTCAAGATAACCGTCATTCAGAAATTCAACCTCCGAGAACAGCCCGTCCGTCTCGGCAAAAATATTTTTCAAGTATTCTATTGAAAGAATCGCCAGAACAACTATGCCGGCGAGCTGAACAATAACCGCAAGCTCGGGCCGCTGCTGTCTGACAACCACGACGAGAACCGCACATATTATGCCGACCAGCGCAAACTTAATAATCTCCATATCAAAAGCCCATAACGGAAGTTGCCGAGGAATAAAGGTCCTTCAATTCGGGAATCAGCATTGCAACAACGGCAATTAAGCCGGCGAGCACAACGAGCATTGCATATTCGTCACGCCCCGAGCGGCTGAGAATTTGCTGAAGCACGGCAACAATAATTCCTATCGCTGCAATTTTGATTACCAGTTCCATATTTCGCTCCTAAAACAATATTATGAAAACTCCGATACCCGACAGCATTCCCAGTCCGCAGGCAAGCGAAGCATACCGCTTGCGTTTTTCACGGGCTTCTGTGAGCCGTTCCTGAGTGAGCCGTTCGTGATAGCGGCAGCTCGCAATCTGACCGTCGGCATCGCTGCGTCCCAAGCTTTCACCGAACGAGTAGAGAATACAGGTGTCCTCACCGCCGACGCTTTCCGATTCATGAATCGCCTGCACCCATGCGTCGTTAATGTCCCTGCCGTCGTTTACATTGTCAAGACATCTTTTCAGAAAATCAAGCTCGGCAAGCTCCTCTTTTTTGCTCAGCAATTCAATCAATTCAAATGTCGGTCGATTGAGAAATTGAATTTCATTTTCCGATATTTCCAACATAAGTGCAATTTTTTCAAGTATACGAACCCGTCGGCTCAATTTGTACGCTATGTATCGTCCGATCATGGTGCAGGCAAGTCCCATTGCAATAAGTGATAATATTTTCATCGTTTTTCCTTTCAGCTTCGATTCATCAAAATTTTTTTGACCGAAAAGTCCTTTTCGCTGAGAAAAACGCAGGCTTCGGCCGCTCCCGCTTCGCTGAGCAGGTTAAATTGCGGTCTGCGTCTCAACTCATAAAGCTCCGAGCAGTGCATTGTCACAATAAATTTAACGCCGCAGTTAACGAGCGTACAAAGCTCCTCAGCCTCATTAAGCGAACCTATTTCGTCGCAGATAATAACATCGGGTGAGAGCGTGCGGACAGCTATGCTTATGCCCTGCGCCTTAGGATAATTTTTCAAAATATCCGTGTTTATGCCGAGATCATAGCCGCTCATTTCGCATCGTTCATCAATCACAACAATTTTTTTGTGTTCCTCATCGGAGATAAGACGGCAAAGATCACGCAAAACGGTAGTCTTGCCCGACATCGGTGCGCCGCAAATAATCGTATTTGACGTTCTGCCGTGAAAAAGCCGGTTATAAATAGGCAATGCACAGCCACGATATTCGGCAGGGATACGGATATTAAGCCCCTCAACATTGCGAACAGAGGTAATTCTACCGTCACGGACAACCGCAGTTCCGTAAACACCGATTCTCATTCCGCCGTCAAGCGTAATAAAACCGTCGGCAATATTATCGGTCAGACTGTGGACCGAATAGCCGCAAAGTCGGACAAAAATTTCTTCCGTTTCCGGCCGTGTCGGTATAAAAAGGTCATTTGAATAAAAACCGGTGAGCCGTCCTGTTTTTGTTATAAAATCCATTCGGTCGGAATAGACAATCACAGCCGGTTTATCAGCTCTCAACCTTATTTCGCAGAGAGAATCCGTGTCTTTTTCGGCAAGAGAAGCAAAAATCGGGGGAAGATATTTTAAAAGTATATTAAGCTTTTCTTTTTTATCGTGCCTCATTTTTATCACCATTTATTTCTTATGACTTCTTGTCCCGAAATAGAACAGATAAGATTTAAAATAAGTGTGAATTTTCGATTATGCTTATTGAAAGATAGCCGTTTGTGTGGTAATATATAAAGGTAATTTAATTTGAAAAGTGTACCCCGTTTTTACATAAAAGAGAGGAATGAGATCGTTGAAAACCAAAAAAAACTTTTTAAAAAGGCATCCCGATTCAAAACTTGCAAAATTTCTTGACCGCAATATTTATATAATACTTGCGTTTGTTTGCAGTGCAGTCCTTATGCTGCTGGTTTATTATTGCTTTGATATTATTCCGTTTGGAAACAAGACTGTTCTGAGAATGGATCTTTACCACCAGTACGGTCCGCTTTTTGCCGAGCTTTATGACAGAATTACTCAGCTTAAGAGCATGCTTTATTCATGGAACTCCGGCGGCGGCGGAGCCTTCCTCGGCAACTATTTCAACTATCTTTCCAGCCCGATAGGCGGCTTAATCGTTCTGCTTTTTGGCCATGAAAATGTTCCGGAAGCAATCGGTGCAATGGTATTTCTCAAGAATGCTCTTGCTGCGGCGGCAATGGCTTACTATCTCAAAAAGTCAAACGGAAAGAACGATTTCACAATCTCTGCGTTTGGCATCCTTTATGCCTTCTGCGGATTTTTCATCGCATATTATTGGAACATCATGTGGATCGATGCAATGTATCTGCTTCCGCTTGTTGTTCTCGGAATTGAGCGTATAATCAACAAGCAGAATGCGACCTTCTATATCGTCACGCTTGCGATTTCGTTCTTCTCCAACTATTACATGTCATACATGATTTGTATTTTCTCAGTTCTCTACTTCCTTGTTTACTTCTTCTCGAATTTTTCAATCAAGGAGATTCTTCCGACCAAGCCGATTTACGTTGACGAGGACGGCGAAATATATAACAGAAAAATCGATAATGTTTTCTACAGCCGATTTGTAACCTCGGGCTTGCTTTTTGCCCTCGGTTCTTTTGTGGCGGTAGGACTTGCGGCCGTTGCGCTTCTTCCGACATATTACTGTCTCAAAGCTTGCTCCGCAACGTCGGGCACATTCCCGAGTGATTACCAGTTCTATAACAATATTTTTGATTTCCTGGCGAACCATCTTACTTCGCTTGAACCGACAATCAGAAGCAGCGGCGAGGATGTTCTTCCAAATGTTTATTGCGGAATCATCACCGTTATGCTTGTTCCGCTCTATATTTTCTGCGATAAAATTAAGGCCAGGGAGCGTGCGGCACATATTATTTTGCTCGCTGTTTTCTTCCTCGGATTCAACCTTAATTATCTCAATTATATTGTTCATGCCTTCCATTTCCCGAACGACCTTCCGTTCAGATTCTCATTTATTTACTCGTTTGTTCTTATCTCAATCGCCTATAAGGCACTTGTCAATATTAAGTCGTTTTCGACGAAGGCATTGCTCGGTTCCGGCGTTGCGACAATACTCTTTGCCGTTCTTGTTCAAAGACTCGGCTCAAAGAATGTCACCGAGACTTCAATCTATCTCAGCATAGCCTTTGTTGCGGTTTATACAGTTGTTCTCGGACTGATGAAAAAGAAAAACTTTGCTCAGTCGGCCGTTTCTCTTCTGCTTATGTGCTGCGTCTTTGCCGAAGTCGCTGTCAGCGATACAAGTCATTTTGTTATGAGCCAGCAAAAGCCGAACTTTGTCAACGGCTATACTGAGTTCAGAGAGCTTAAAGAAAAGCTCGACACCGTCGAGGGCACCGATAAATACAGAATGGAGCTTACGGATATCAACACGCTGATGGATGCTTCGTGGTTCAATTATAACGGCGTTTCCGTTTTCTCCTCAATGGCGTATGAGAAGTCCGCTAATCTCCAGCACAATCTCGGTCTGAACAGCAACTATATCAACAGCTATATCTATGCTCCGCAGACTCCGGTTTACAATGCGATGATGTCGCTGAAATATCTCGTAAACAATGACGATTCAATGATGAATGAGCAACTTTTTGAAAAGGTTGCCGAAAATGACAGATTTGTCGCTTACAGAAACAACTATTATCTTCCGCTTGCATATTGTGTAAGCGAAGAGGTTGAAAAGTGGAATCCGTCGGGCACAAATCCGTTTGAAATTCAGAATGATTACTGGACAAGAGCAACAGACATAGGCGATGTGTTCAAAAAGATTCCTGCAACGACCTACAAAACCGATAACATCAGAGATGACGATACATTACTCTCGGAAAACTTCACTTATTATAAGGACGCTGTAAACGAGAGCGGTTCAATCGTTCGCAAATATGAGATTCCCGAATCACAGAATGTCTACCTTTATGTAGACTGCCAGAGTGCAGAAACCTTTAATATTTCGGGCACAAACGGACTTTCAAAGACTCAAACACCTGACGATCCGTATGTTGTTGACTGCGGCTATTTTGAAAAGGGTGAGATTCTCACTCTCGAGATTACGATACCTGCCGATAAGGAGTCGGGTTATGCCGATATCTACGCCGTAGGTCTTGACATGACTAATTTCGAGGCAGGATATAATAAGCTCTCAGCGTCGGCAATGAATATAACCGAGTTCACCGATACCCACATCAAGGGCACGGTCGACGTCAAGGCAAGCGAGCTTGTTTACACTTCAATCAACTATGATGAGGGTTGGGAAATAACTATCGACGGAGAAAAGATTGAGCCTGTTGCCATAGGCGGTGCACTCATAGGAATCGACGCAGCACCGGGCACACATACGATTGAAATGACCTACAAGCCGAAGGGCTTCATGATCGGTGCAATCGTTTCGGCAGGCACACTTGTTGCATTCATAGCGGCTCTTGTCATAATTCACATTGTTAAAAAGAAGAGATATGCCAAGATGCTCGTTGCAGAGATTGACGAAGTAAGCGGCACAGCTCAAGCCGATGAGCCGACAGGTATTGACGCCCTCATGGCTCAAGATCTCGGAAAAAATGCGACGGTTGAGGATGCGGAAAAGCTTCTTGATGTTCCCGATGAATACGAGATGAACAAGCAGGATCCGACCGAAACCCTTAACAGAGCGGACGAGATTCTCAATACGCAGAAAATCAATCTTAAAGAAATACTTTCCCAGATAGAAGACAATAACGACGACTCGGAGGATGAAAAATGAACAGAACAATAATCACGGTCATAGGCAAGGACCGAGTGGGTATAATCGCAAGAATATGCACCTACCTTGCCGAAAATGACATAAACGTTCTTGATATTAATCAGTCAATAGTTCAGGGCTTTTTTAACATGATAATGATTGTTGACGCTCAGAACGCAAAAAAAGACTTCGCCGTTCTCAATGAAGAAATCGAAAAAATCAGCGAAGAATTGGGCGTAAAAATCAAGATGCAGCACGAGGACATTTTTAACGTAATGCACAGAATCTGAGGTAAGCTATGATTAATTCCTTTGAGGTTCGCGAAACGAACAAAATGATTGAAGAAAACAACCTCGACGTGCGCACTATTACAATGGGCATAAGTCTGCTCGACTGTATTTCGTCCGAGGTTGATACCACCTGCGATAACATCTATAAAAAAATACTTGCAAAAGCCGGCAAGCTCGTCGAAACAGGCGATGAAATTGCGCTTGAATTCGGAATCCCGATAGTTAACAAGCGTGTTTCGGTTACGCCGATTTCTCTTATCGGAGCGTCATGCTGTAAAGAGACTGCCGACTTTGTCAAAATTGCCAAAACGCTTGACCGTGCGGCGCATGAGATAAACGTTAACTTCATCGGCGGCTTTTCTGCCCTTGTTTCAAAGGGAATGACCCCTGCCGAAAAGCTGCTTATCGAATCCATTCCCGAGGCTCTCGCTTCAACAGAAAGAGTTTGCAGCTCGGTCAATGTCGGCTCGACCAAAACGGGTATTGACATGGACGCTGTCAAGCTTCTCGGCGAAACGATAGTCAAAACCGCCGAACTTACAAAAGACAGCGACTCAATCGGCTGTGCAAAGCTCGTTGTGTTCTGCAACGCTCCGGATGATAATCCGTTCATGGCTGGCGCATTTCACGGCGTAACGGAAGCGGACACAATTATAAATGTCGGTGTCAGCGGCCCCGGTGTCGTTAAACGTGCTATCAGCGAGGTGAAAGGCAGCGACTTCGGCACACTTTGCGAAACGATAAAGAAAACCGCATTCAAGGTTACAAGAGTAGGTCAGCTCGTAGCACGTGAAGCATCACAAAGGCTGGGCGTTCCGTTCGGAATTATCGACCTTTCGCTCGCTCCTACTCCTGCAATAGGCGACAGCGTGGCCGAGATCTTGGAGGAAATGGGCCTTGAATATGTCGGCGCACCGGGCACAACTGCCGCTCTTGCATTACTCAACGACCAGGTTAAAAAGGGAGGCATAATGGCTTCGTCATACGTCGGCGGGCTCTCGGGAGCATTCATCCCCGTTTCAGAGGATCAGGGCATGATCGACTCGGTCAATGCAGGTATGCTCACGCTTGAAAAGCTCGAGGCCATGACCTGTGTTTGTTCGGTCGGCCTTGATATGATTGCAATTCCCGGCAGCACGAAGTCATCGACGATTTCGGGCATAATTGCCGACGAAATGGCAATAGGAATGATAAACCAGAAAACCACGGCGGTCAGATTGATTCCCGTAATCGGCAAGGACGTTGGCGATACCGTTGAATTCGGCGGATTGCTCGGCTACGCTCCGATAATGCCGGTCAACGGTGCAGATTGCTCGGATTTCATCAACAGAGGCGGCAGAATTCCTGCACCGATACACTCGTTTAAGAATTAAAATATGAAAAGTTTTGAAATAAAAGCCAATGACGCAGGTCAGCGGCTCGACAAGTTTATAAGAAAAGGCATGCCTAATCTTCCGCAGTCGCTTATGTATAAATATATAAGAAAAAAGCGTATCAAGGTTAACAACAAGCGTGCCGAGATTTCTACGATTTTGCAAGTCGGCGACGTTGTTGACATGTATATCAATGATGAATTTTTTGTTAAGCCGGAAACCCGATACGACTTCACGGGTGCGCCAAGCAAGCTTGATATTCTCTATGAGGATGAAAACATCATGCTTCTCGACAAGAAGGCCGGTTTGCTTTGTCATCCCGACGACAGGGAGTATGTCGATACGCTCATTACGAGGATAAAGAAATATCTTTATGAAAAGGGCGAGTACAAGCCCGATGAGGAAAATTCATTCACACCCGCCCTTGTCAACAGGATCGACCGAAACACCGGAGGCATCGTTATTGCCGCCAAGAATGCCGAAAGTCTCAGGATAATGAACGCTCAAATGAAGCAGAGAACCAATCTTAAAAAGTTTTATCTTTGCGTTTGCCACGGAATTATGGAGCGTGACAGCGGCCTTCTGGAGGGCTATCTTTTAAAGGACGAGAAGAAAAATAACGTCAAAATTCTCAAGCACCCCTGTGAGGGAGCAAAAGAAATTCGCACGAAGTATAAAGTACTCGGCCGTGATTACGATAAGCAGCTCAGCCTTGTTGAGGTTGAGCTTATGACCGGCAGAACGCATCAGATAAGGGCACATTTCGCTTCCATCGGTCATCCGCTTCTCGGCGACGGAAAATACGGCACTAATAAGCTCAATAAGGATTTCGGCTATCGCAAGCAATGCCTTTATTCCTACAAGCTGGTGTTCATGTTTGACGAAAGTGCCGGTATCCTCTCCTATCTCCATTCAAGAGAATTTGAGGTTAAGGACGTTTGGTTCAAACGTGAATTTGAGAACGGAACATTATAAAAGAAAAAATCCGCATTCGGTGCTTTCCGAGTGCGGATTTTTATCAGCTATGAAATTTTTCAGGAAAAGCGTTTATTTTTTATAAGCTTCGAGACGGTAAATCGGCTGACCGAGGTCTGAAAAACGCTTTTCGTATTCCGTAACGATATTTCCCTCAAAGTCGCTGTTATGAAGATCAAGCGAAACATTTTTAATTGCCATGCCATACTCCGAAAATTCCTGTATCGAGTATTCAAAGAAGTGCATGTTATCCGTCTTTTGGTGAATTTCTCCGTCCGTGGTCATCAGTCGGTCAAAAATCGCAAGGAATTTTCTGTTTGTCAGACGATGATTTGCGTATTTCTTCTTGGGGAACGGACAGGAAAAGTTTAGATACACCCTGTCAAAAATTCCGTCCGGTAGATACTTCGGCAGATACTCAGCCGAGCCTTTGATAAAGCGCAGGTTAGGAATACTCTCCTCAATCGCTCTTTCGGCGGCAATCACAACAACGTTGGCACATTTCTCGACCGCAATATAATTGATATCCGGGTTGCGCTTTGCAATCTCGGCGGCGAACTGGCCTTTCCCACAGCCGACCTCAAGGCGGACGGGATTGGAATTTCCGAACCATTTTTCAAGGTCAATGTATTCCTTTTCTTCAATCGCCGTGTTAAAGTTTTTATCCTCACTCTCGACAGAAAAGATCAGGTTGCCGCAGCTTTCCAGTCTTTTGTCAAGATTCTTTTTCCTTCGCATTCTCATATTTTTCGCTCCGTTAATGTTTAATATACTGCTGAATATTCTACACTTTTTTCTTTTTCACGTCAACCGCTTGACAAAATTCTTTAAACAATATATAATGCTCTCAACAGCTTTGACGGGAAGAAGTAAGCAAAAAAGGATGCCAAGAGAGCTTTCGGTCGGTGTGAGAAAGCGTGAGAGTTTTGCCCAAATACATCCCCGAGCTGCGCAGTTGAAATTTTCAGTAGGCTGCGCCGTGTGCGTGCGTTAAGCGTCAGAGTATGTATGTACTCGCTGAGGCCGTTCCCGTGAGGGCTCGGTGAACAGAGGTGGTAACACGATATTTTCGTCCTCTGCCCTAAGGGCAGGGGGCTTTTTCTGTCTAAAATTTTTTCATGAGAAAGGACACATCAAAATGACAATCTATGATGAACTTGTTGCCCGCGGACTCATTGCTCAGGTCACGGACGAAAACGAAATCAAGGAGCTTATCAATAACGGAAAGGCCGTTTTCTACATCGGCTTTGACCCGACAGCCGACAGCCTTCATGTAGGTCATTTCATGGCTCTCTGCCTTATGAAGAGGCTCCAGATGGCCGGCAACAGACCGATCGCCCTCCTCGGCGGCGGCACAGGCATGATCGGCGACCCCTCGGGCAGAACCGACATGAGAAAAATGCTTACAAAAGAGGATATCGACCATAACATCGCCTGTTTCAAGAAGCAGATGAGCCGCTTCATTGAGTTCGGCGAGGGCAAGGCAATGATGGTTAACAATGCAGATTGGCTCCTTGACCTCAACTACGTTGACGTTCTTCGTGAGGTCGGCGCATGCTTCTCCGTTAACAATATGCTTCGTGCCGAGTGCTACAAGCAGAGAATGGAAAAGGGCCTCAGCTTCCTTGAGTTCAACTACATGATTATGCAAAGCTATGACTTCTATCATCTTTTCAAGGAGTACGGCTGCAACATGCAGTTCGGCGGCGATGACCAGTGGTCAAACATGCTCGGCGGCACTGAGCTTATAAGAAAGAAGCTCGGCAAGGACGCTTATGCAATGACGATTACCCTGCTCATGAACTCCGAGGGTAAAAAGATGGGCAAAACCGCTTCGGGTGCTGTTTGGCTCGACCCCGAAAAGACAAGCCCCTATGAATTCTATCAGTACTGGCGCAATGTCGGCGATCAGGACGTTCTCAAGTGTATCCGTATGCTCACCTTCCTTCCGCTTGAGGAAATTGACGCAATGGATCATTGGGAGGGCGCACAGCTTAACGAGGCAAAGGATATCCTTGCATTTGAACTTACAAAGCTCGTCCACGGCGAGGAAGAAGCGGCCAAGGCAAGAGAGGCTTCAAAGGCGCTCTTCGGCGGCGGAGCAAACCTCGACAATATGCCGACCACAACTCTTTCGGATGCAGATTTCACCGACGGAAAAATTGATATTCTTGACATTCTTCTCAAAACAAATATCACAAAGTCCCGCGGCGAGGGCAGACGTCTCGTTCAGCAGGGCGGCGTTTCGGTTGACGATAAGAAAGTAGCCGATATCGGACTTTCTTTTGCCTCCGATGACCTCAAGGCAAACGCAATAATCGTGAAGAAGGGCAAGAAGATTTTCCACAAGGTTCAGGCGTAAGCCGAAAGGGGCGGAAATAAAAATGAAACTGATACGGGCATATTTTGTAATGCTGTATGTTCAGGTTATATTACAGCTTTCGATTGTCCCCTCGATAAAATATTTTCCGGAGAATAAATCCTTCAATTTATTTATCTTTTTGCATGTCTTTGCGTTGATATCCGTTTTCTGCATCACTCAGGTTTTGGGTTGTCTGTCGGCGTCGCTCGCCGTTAAAATGTATTGGCGCAGCGAGGATGACAAAATCAGAAAAGCGTTGATTCTTTTAAAAATCAAAACGGTTCCTTTCTATTTGCTGAATTTGGTATACGGTTTGATTTATACGTTGTTCATTACATTTGTAAGCATGGGCATGGCTTTGGTACTTATTGTTCCGGTTATGATTCCGATTTGGTACACCTGTGCATTTGTTGTCCAAAGCGGATTTTTCGGAGCGGCAGCAGTTGCAAGGCTCAGAAAAAACTACGGCGATTGTATTTCCAAAAGCAATTATGTCCTGCAGTTCATTCCGATACTCGATGTGATAAACACTGTGTTCCTGCTTCACAAGTCAAGGAAGCTGAAGAAATCCGTTACGATTGAAGAAAATGCGGAAGCATATAACAATAAGGTAGATTGAGAATGAAAATAATTAAAACATTTTTTGTAATGCTCTATATTCAATTAGCATTGCAATACGGAATCCTCCCTGTCCTTGGCTACGGAACGGATGAAGCGACAGGAGAAATGAAAATTTGGGCAATAATATTCTTTATTGTTCTGACAATTTCATTTATCGCTGTCCAGGTCGTAGGCTGTCTCAGTGCTGCAAAAGCGGTAAAAATGTACATCAAGTCGGAATATGATTCTCTGAAAAAATCATGGCTGCTTTTGAAGCTCAAAACCATTCCGTTTTATATTTTAAATTTTATTTACGGTGTAATATACGTAATTGTTCTCATCGGTGCCAGCCGTGGCCTTGCGGTTATGGCGGTAATTCCGATTCTCTTGCCGATTTGGTATACCTGCGCCTTCATCGTGCAGAGCGGATTTTTCGGAGCGGCAAATGTAGCGGTGCTTCGCAAAAAATACTGTGACAGCATTTCGCTTATCCACTATGTTTTGCAATTCATACCCGTTCTTGATGTTCTCGGCACTATGATTCTTTTAAAAAAGACGAAAAAAATAAATGCGGCAAGTGCGGAACAAATTGAATCAGCCACAGAATAAAAAATTTCCGACCTTTGATAATTTCAAGGGTCGGATTTTTTGTTTATACGCTTTCGATTATTTCCGTAACTGCATCGTAAACATCAACAATGCTGTCGAAAATATAATTTATTTTTCTCTCCTCCGCCTGTGCTCCTATCAGCGAATCAAAGGCTTCATTCATCAGCGAACGGTAAGCTTTCAGTGAAAAATTGATTCTGTTTTTGTAAAGCTCGCTGTCTTTGGTATGAAAGCGTGAAGCAAAAACACGTCGCTCTTTTTTGGGCAGAATCCTGTGATAATGCTCCGAGGAGAAAGCTCCGAAACTCAACTCGGGCACGATAATATGCTCAACCGTTTTTCCGTCAAGCGAGCATATACAGCTCACAACATCGTAGCCGGAGCCGAGTGCGTATCGACGCAGTCGGTCTATTATCATCGTTGAAACCGCTCCCGTTTTGTCAACAATTACAGCCAAACGATCGCAAACGTCAAAGGCTTTCATGTTCAGCTCCGCACCGTCGGGAGTTATGCAGGAAACAAATTTTTTTGTTTCCTTTCCGATGCTCCCCTGCATCTCTGCACCGAGCTTTTTCCAAAGCTTGGAGGAATAATTGACAACACTGCCGACATTAACCGATTTTGCATCAATACGCATTGCGTCTTTTTTTACGCTGTCGGCGGCCGATAAAAATCTGTTGCACCGTGCAATTTTTTTGATATATTCTTTCTCATAGATATGTAAAAGTTCACGAGGAATTTTTTCTGAAAACACTTCGTTCAAATCAATAATTTTTTCTGCATTTTTAATTTTGTTTTCTTTCAAAAATTTTTCGTCCGCTATAAGAATTTTTTCTTCGACGCAATTAATTCCGCTGCAATTTTCAAAAGAAAAAAGCAATTCATTCTCTATATCTTTTTGAAGAAGCTCTTCCGAAAGCTCGATAAAAATTTTATCCTTCAGCTCAGGCGATCCGCCTTTAACAACAAATAGTCTTTTAACATTTTCGGGATCAAAAATTCCCGAATGTACGCCGTCGGCCGTATTCACTCCGTAATAAAAACAGCTGTTGTCCATCGGATCACCTCATTCATTGTTATATTACATTCTATTCTCCATAATCAAAATTGTTCTTGTAAAAGAACGAATTAAGTGATATTATTTTAGAGAAAACACAAACGCCGAAAGGGTGAAAACATGCTTAACCGGAAAATAATTTCATCAATGCTGCCCGATACAACAGTTGTAACGTATGATGTGACCGACTCAACCAATACGAGGGCGATTGAGCTTGCCAAGAACATTGAGGGAAACATCCTTATTGCCGCCGAGGAACAAACGAAAGGCAAAGGCAGACAGGGCAAAAGCTTCTATTCCCCTGCCAAAAGCGGCATATATTTTTCGATTGTTATTCGTCCCGAGGGCGAGCTGACGGATGTTGTTTTCGTTACCTCGGCCGTTGCCGTTGCAGTCGCTAAAACGATTGAAGAAGTAACCGATCTTGACCCGAAAATCAAGTGGGTAAACGACATTTATGTTAACGAAAAAAAGGTATGCGGAATCCTGGTTCAGTCGATTGTAAAAAGCGGAAAGGTTGACGGACTTTGCATAGGAATCGGAGTCAACATCAGCACAACGGAATTCCCCGATGACATCGGCACAAGAGCCGGTTCGCTCGGCGAAGAAATTGACAGGAATCTTTTCGTTGCAAAAGTCACCGAAAAAATGATTGCCTTTGCCGCCGATATTGAGGACAGAACCTACCTTGATTATTACAGAAAAAAATCCTGCGTTATCGGCAAGGAAATAAAGTATTACGAAAACAACGTTGAGCATTTTGCAAAGGCAATCGGAATTGACGATAATGCGAATTTAACCGTCAGCGAAAACGGCGAAACAAAAAATCTCTCCAGCGGAGAGATCACGGTAAGATTTTAGATTTTCACAATATTTTAACCTTATTATATTAAAAAAGCTGTTCCATTTTTTCTTGCGAAATGAAACAGCTTTTTATTATAGGTTTTTGTATTTTTCTTCGCTTTGCCTTATAAGCTCCAAAGCCTCTGCATTGTCGGCTTTGGTCTTTTTCGGTGAAGATTTTTTTGTCGTTTTCTTTGTGCTTTTTTTAGTCGTCTTTTTTTCTGTCGGCTTTTTATCTTTCTTTTCTGCGGCGGTTTCGTTGATTATTTCCTTATAGCTTTTGTTAATGTCCTTGTATTCGTTTTTTAAATCGGAAACGGACACAAAGGTTTCCTCGATTGCCGAAGAAATATTATCAAGCTCGGCCTGCAAATCCTTTATTCTCTGCTTAGCCTCAAGAACTTGATCCGACGTAAGCTCTCTGACGGATTTTTCAAGCGAACGTGCCGCCTCGATATAATTATCCGTATATTCCTCGGTTTTCTTGAGGAAATGCTTTGAGGGCTGATTCTTTTTGAGGGTTTCTTCTCGCTCTTTGATTTTCTCGGTCAGCTGAGAAATCTCCTCGTCCTTTTCGGAAATCTCGGCTTTCAGCTCGTCTGCTTCTCGTCTCAGCTGCTCGAGCTTATCCGTGTCTTTTTTAGTTCTGTTCAGCTTAATCTGCATGGCGTTTATGTGATTCATAACCTCATAGCAATCATATCCGCCGAACATCACCTTTTTCAGGATTACCTCCTGCATATTATTCGCTCCTTAATTATTCAACATCCGATGTGCAATGAGGGCACTTAACAGCCTCAATATCAATCTCGGACTTACAATACGGACAAACCTTTGTTGTCGGGGCAGGCTCGTCCTCCGGCTTCTTGTGCAAACGGTCAGAAACATCATTAATGGTTTTAACAATAGCGAAAATAACAAGAGCCATAATGAAGAAATTGATAACCGCCGTAATAAACTTACCGTAGCCGATTGAAGCATCGCCGATTGTTACGGCAAGGTTTGAAAAATCAACCTTACCTAAAATAATACCGAGCAACGGGGTGACAATATCCTCAACGAGCGAGCTAACTATCGCCTGAAACGCACCGCCGATGATAACGCCGACTGCAAGGTCAATAACGTTGCCACGCATAATAAACTTCTTAAATTCCGCCAAGAATCCTTTTTCTTTCGACATAATAATACCACCTACTCTGATTTATATATATATTAACACATTCAATTCTTTTTTTCAAGATTATTTGGCGTTTTCACTTTCATTTTGCTTGCCGATATTGTATAATCATTAAAAAGGAGTTGAATGAAATGTCTCATTTTATGGATAAAAACTTTCTTCTTTATAATGATACGGCAAAAAGGCTTTTCTTTGACGGTGCAGAAAACATGCCGATTTTTGACTGGCATTGTCACCTTTCGCCGAAAGAGATTTACGAAAACAATCAGCCAACCGACATAGCCGAGCTTTGGCTCGGCGGCGACCACTACAAATGGCGAGCCATGCGCAGCTTCGGCATTGAAGAAAAATATATAACGGGAGACGCTTCGGGCTATGAAAAATTCAAAGCGTGGGCAAAGGTTTTGCCAGCCTGTATAGGCAATCCGCTCTACCACTGGACGCACCTCGAACTGCAGAGATATTTTGATATTTATGAACCGCTGAGTGAGAAAACCTGCGACGAAATCTGGAACAAGGCTAACGCAAAAATTGCCTCCGGCGGATTCACACCGAGAGAGCTTATCGTCAATTCAAACGTCACATGCCTTTGCACGACGGATGATGCGGCAGACACATTGGAATATCACAAGCTCCTTGCCGAGGATAAGAGTTTCAAATGCAAGGTCTACCCTGCATTCCGTCCCGACAAAGCGCTCAATATTGAACAACCGACATTTCTTCCCTGGCTTGAATCACTTGAAAATGTCAGCGGCCAAAAAATTGACAGTTACAAAATGCTTACGGACGTGCTGAAAACGAGAATTGATTTCTTCGCAGAAAACGGATGCCTTGCAAGCGACCATTCCTTTGGTTACGTCCCTTACAGCAGAGCAAGTTCCGAAGAGCTTGAAGCAATATTCAAAAAGGCTGTCGGCGGAAAAGCTTTAAGCACGGACGAGCAGGATAAATACAAAACCGAGCTGTTCAGATTCTTTGCCCGTGAGTACGCCCGTCACGGCTGGGCATGTGAGATTCACATCGGTGCAATGAGAAACAACAACGCAAGAATGTTCAAATCAATCGGACCGGACACAGGTTTTGACTCAATCGGTGACGGAGATATTGCACATAAGCTTTCAAGAATGCTCGACTCGCTTGACGAGGAAGGATGTCTGCCGAAAACAATTCTCTTTGCACTCAACCCGACGGCAAATTACGTTCTCGGCTCAATGCTCGGCAACTTCCAGTCCGGCGAAGCCGCTTCAAAAATTCAGCTCGGTTCCGCATGGTGGTTCAACGATAACATTGACGGCATGAGAGAGCAGATGAAAACCTTTGCCAACCTCGGCGTTCTCGGAAAATTTGTCGGTATGGTTACGGATTCAAGAAGCTTCCTCTCCTACCCGCGTCATGAATACTTCCGCCGAATTCTCTGCGGACTTATCGGCGATTGGGTCGAGCAGGGACTCTATCCCGACGATGATTCACTTGTTGATATAGTAAAAGACATTTCATACAACAATGCCGCCGAATATTTCGGGCTTAAATAAAAATTTCGGGACTGTCACTTTAAATAAGCGGCAGTCCCTTTTCCGTTCTATTCTATTTCATTACGCAAATCATCAATTCTGTGATGTGCCGACTTAACGGAGCTTTCGACGGCATACATTCTTTCAACAAGATTATTGTGCTTTGCAACCTTTTTCTCAAGCTGTTCAATGCGATATGACGACAGCTTGTTTGCCGCCAGAATTCCGCCGAGAGAACCGACGAGCGTTCCGGCAAACGCAATTAATGAAACCGTTATTTCAGTCAATACGACCACCTCAGTCATTAAAGTAAGGATCGTATTCCGAGAAAATTCCGAGCGGATAGCTCACCTTTTGCGTCGGAATATCATCAGCGGAATAGTCGGAGCAAAGACCGATGGGAGATGAAACTTCAACCGGCTTGGCAACGTCGCTTGGCGTTGCCTCAAGCGTAACGGCAAAGGCAGTTACCTTGGCTTTGTTTGCGACGGATGCTCCGAACATCAGTGTAAAGAATATCTCCTCGCTGTATTTGCAGTCGTCGGAAAAGTTATAGCAGCTGTAAAAAGCCTGCAAAACGCTTGCAATCGGAATAATGTGAGTTCCGGCTGTTAACGTCAGCTCCTGTACAAACTGAGTTGCATCCCTTCTCGTTTTATAGTCAAGCTCACCCGAAAAAACCTGATACAAAACGGGATTTATTTTCACCGTGCAGGCCTCCGAGGTCTCGATTCTGACATAACCGTTCAGCGAAATATTGTACGGTGCGTCCAATGCCAGCTTAAATGATGAAATAGGCATTTTTTCAAGCGAATCCGTCGAGCTTATTGTAAAAACATCGCTGTCACTGCTTTTCTTCCATGAGAAATTCTTTATAAACGGCTGCGGCATTCTTCTTGGAATAAAGCGGCTGTTATCTGCCATAACCCTGATTGCATTACCGATAAATTCGGTATATTTGGTTATGCAATAGTTTGTGTATGCTCCGCCGTAAAGGTTGGTTGTCCAAACAAGCTGACAGGAATTAATACCGTAGGTATCAGCGATATAATCGGAAAGGTATGCGTTATTTGAAGCGGCAAGGATAGCCTTATCGGTGTAATCGGAGTATGTGTAATTATAATTGAAATTGTTGACGAGATCGGCCAGTGCAGTCGCACAATTCGCATGCTGCCTGGTGTAGTAAATCGTACGTCCGGCATAGGTTATGTTGTTAGTGTGAAGCTCCAACGCTGCACAAAGCTTATCATTTTTTATTGTTTCAAGATATTTGATAACATTCTGAGTTTCCTTTTGGTCTGCGGCGGCATCGCCCTTTTTGTAGCGGGTGCATGTGTCCCAAAGGTACGGAAAATTATAAGCAAGATTTATTCCGTTTTTGTTGTATGTCGAGTTAGTCTTTATTGCATAAGGATTTACCGCAGGTATAACGCAAATTTTCACATTGTTTCGTATTTTATTGAGCGTTTTGTCGCTTTGATAATTTCGGCAAAGGCGATCAAGAAAATGTGAAAGTGAAAGCAACGCACACTTATCCGAGCCGTGGAGACATGTTGCGATAAAAATTGTTTTTTCGTATTTCGCAGGCGTGAAAGAATAAACATACATTGCATATTCTCCGCTTGAATCCGTGCCGATATCCTCTCTTGTGACATAATCCGGAAAATCATTCAAAAGCGAGCTGAGACGAAAATCAAGAAACTTTTGATACTCCGTTCCGCTCTTTGAAAGCGGCGACACTGCCTCATTGTCCGTGAACTCCTCAGGAAAATACCAATCGGGCTGCAAGGATATTTCATTCCCTCTGCCGCTGTCGGTTTTAAGTCTTTCTATCTCCTCGTTTACTCTTTTTGAAAGTTTCTTTGTGTATTCCTCGGCGGAGCGTTTTAATTCCTTGATTGCATTGATAACAAGCTCGCTGTCCTCCTCGATCCATTCGCCCATCATTTCAATGCCATCTTCAACATGGTGAGCAACGGAATTGGTCGTTATAATCACATCGTCATCATTTATGCCGAAAACACCGATTTGCAATATTCCCTCCTTTTCAATGCACGGTGACGGAATTATACACGCATCTTTATCAAGCGTAACACGATAGTTTTCCGCTCCGTTGATTGAGAAAACGGCCGTTCGTGTAAAGCCGTCCCACACCTTGTCAAATGTAAATTTGCAGCTGTCATAATTTCTGCTGCCGCCTGTGGTTCTACAGTCCTCGGTTATCTTCAATTTGTTGCCCTCAACCGACATTTTAATGTAATTCATCAGAATTATCCTCCTTGTTGTAATAATTGATTAATTTGTGACCGATTGCAATAAGTTCACGCTTCTGGTCGTAAAAAATCGTCAGCTTACGCTTCGTGTCGTAGGTTTTCAGGTAATTCCCGGAGTCGTATGTCTCCCTTAAAATTTTCCTGTATTTCTTTATAAGCTCTTCAATCAGCTTTGCGGATTCAAGATATTCCTCGCCCAGCTCCTCTAAGGTCTTTTGCACGAATAGAAGCCCCTCCCGTTTTTGAATTTCATCTCAATTTCAACGTCAAAGAGAGCCGAATATCTCATAGCCGTGATTATCGACGGTATTTTTTTACCGTTTTCTATTGCCGCCAAATCCCACTCGCTGATTTTCAGGTTTGAAGCAAGCCGTTTTGTCCCTATATCATAGGCAACACGAAGATTTGTGAGTATCTCGCCGAGAGTGCTTGCGTTTCCGTTCTTTGCGGCACAAATTTCAAGCAATTTACTAAGCTTCATCGGAACAAACTCAGCATCGGAAATATCGCTTTGATATCTAATCAGCGGCGTCATTAGCCTCGTCAGCGTATTGTTCGCTCTTACAATCATCTTTGAGACCGCCGCCTGCGACATATCAACAATGCGACTGATCTGCATGACTCCCATGTTTTCGTATAGATACATTTTCATAACCTCCGTCTGCACCGGGGTCAGCTCATTTTCGATGATATCTTCAACAATCTTTGCCATTGTCACATTACGGATTTGGAATGCAAACTCGTCAAGACAGTCCAAAGCCTCGTCAACTGAAAGATCCCCCAACCGCATACATCGCAAAGCCGTCCTCACCTCCCCAATGGATAGAACTTTTTCAGAATAAGTTTTCATATTAACCTCCTGACAATTTTTTTCGGTTTCGTAACCGACACGTCAATCATAATTCTTAAAACGCTTTTTTTGCAGTCAAAAGAGATTTTCCGAAAAAATCCGCCCAAAGACGACCTTTTTCGCAAAAAAAAATCAGCACACCCGAAGATGTGCTGAAAAAATATTAATCTGTCAGATTGTTTCCATTGTCTTTGCGATATCAGCTTCGCATGAACGCATTGCTTCAATCGTCCTTTCCCAAAGCGTAGGCAAATCCCAACCGAGCATTTCCGCTCCCTTTTCGATAACGTCACGGGAACAGCCTGCAGCAAACTTTTTGTCCTTATACTTTTTCTTGAGGCTCTTAACCTCCATATCCATAACACTCTTTGAGGGCCTCATGAGTGCCGCCGCACCGATAAGACCTGTAAGCTCGTCTGTTGCATAGAGCACCTTTTCCATTTCATGCTCCGGCTTAATATCGACTGTCAAACCATAGCCGTGAGAGCAGATTGCGTGAATCATATCCTCGCCGACGCCCGCCTCCCTGAGAAGCTCCGGAGCTTTGATGCAATGCTCTTCAGGGTATTGCTCAAAATCTATATCGTGAAGCAAACCGACTATTCCCCAGAATTCCGCATCGTCACCGTAGCCAAGGTCATTTGCATACCATTTCATAACGCCCTCAACTGTCAAACCGTGCTGAATATGGAATTTTTCACTGTTGTATCTTTTCAGAAGCTCAAAGGCTTCATCTCTTGTGATATTGCTTTTCATGCATTAACACCTCTTATAAAAAGTTGATAAACAACGCTTTAACGGTATTATACACCAAGACTGCCAGCTTTTGCAAGCCGAGAGACGGAATAAATTTAAGTATTATTTCAAGCAGCATATCCTGTGGAAAATCGGTATTCACAATCGGATTTTCGCTGTCGAAATCAACCTTTTCGCCGTTTATTATCGTGAAATCAAACGTCCTTGAACCGAACGGCGTGACCGCCCCGACCTGAACGTAATTGACCGTCACCTGTGTTTTGACCCCGGAAGCATTCGGGATATCGCCTGTGAACGGAATCTCAATTCTTCCCCCGACCGGAATTTCGGTCATAAAGCTTTTATCAATCTTTATATCCATACCGTTGCAAGAAACAGATACGATTCTCAAATCATATTTCTTTGAACAATTTTCGATTATTAAGGCGTTATCGCTGTCCGAAACATAACCCTCAACACTGTTATTGAACTTTGCAAAAACAGCCTGACATCGGTTTGTGTCGGCATGAAACTGCGGGAACTCGGGATAAGTATAAATATCGGCACGCTCGTCGTTATACATCAGCGTTGTGATAAGGTCTGTATTGTAGTCGCTCTTTATCGTCATTCCGTGATAGAGGCCGTCAACGAACCAAGTGTATTCCGGCAGATAAGCCGTCGTAGCGTCAACCTCCATTGAGGGAGAAAGATGGTTGTGAGATTCGTTATTACAAACCGTACCGAGAGTCTTGTATCCGTCATTAAATCTTTCGCCGCAAGGTGCACAGGTCGCACCGGTGGAGGACGGAGTGGAAATTATCGCATCTCCGGTCGCCTTGTAGCCGATAATATCTCTGTTGCCTGTGCCGGCGATGATATACACATTTATTCCCGCATCAACACATGCCCGGAGCTTCTCAGTCATGCTCGGATAAATTTCATGATGGAAGCGGTCCGTCCTCTTTATCAGCTCGGCCGAAGCATCGCTGTCAAGATAGCTGTCACGAATTTTTTCGTACTCCTCGGCAGGAACAAAATCCCACATACTGCCCCAAAACTCCATTATGTGACGGACATAGGGAAGAAAATAATGAAGAATATCATCAAGAAAATCAAGGCTTTCGTTCGACAAAAGCCAGTGATAATCATTCTCAAACATCATGCCGTTCTCAATGAAATAAAGAAGATTTTCTTCGTCAAATTTTATATCTCCCGTAAAAAAGCCGTATGCGATGGGCGATCCGCCGATGGCCGGAACCGTCAGCAGAACATTATTGAGCTTGTCGGCCTTCTTTTCACCGTAAAGATTAAGGAAGGTTGCTCCGACCTGTCCGCCGTGGCTGACACAATAGAGATTCACCTTTTCCGCACCCGTGTATTCAAGCACACTGTCAATATATTTATCGAGGTCTGCGGCACACTTTTCAACGTTTCTTCTGAAATCGGTGCTGAAATTGAAAATATAATCATTCCAATCCTCTCCGATGTAGCTGCCGTACATGCCCATAATTTCCTGCTCATACATATACTTGCCGTCCTTATTGGCAAGCAGATATGTATTGCTCGAATCGGCCGCCGTAGACGTATATGTATGCACGTCATAAACGCTTGAGCCGTCGGGATTGCAGCGCATATGCTCAAACATCTCGGCAAATTCTCCGCCGACAGTGTCCGCAATATATTTTGCATTGCCCTTTGTCAGCTCACCTATGCCCTTGGCAAGGTCGATTGAACGGGCAAGCACCCTCTTAAGAATCAAATTGATATCAATACCCCAAACATGGGTTTTTGTGCCGTCCTCATTGTTCATGTAAAGTCCGGATGAGGAATAGCCGGGCACAATTATAATCGGGTAGAATTCGTCGCGCTTGACCTCAACCGCAAAGGTCTGTACACTCAATGTTAAGGCGATAACAAGGCTGAGAATAACTGCAATAATCTTCTTCATAAAACCCTCTCCTGCTCAATTTATATTTACATTATATCATCAAAGAAAAGGTCGTGCAATATACAGATATAATAAAAAAACAAAGGCCATAATTTACAACTGACGTTTTACCCTCATTGTAAATTATGGCTTATTTCTGTTTTTTAGTTCTGCGTCGAATGCGACAGCCCTCAATTAAGAAAGCTTATGAATAAACAGTCCACTCATCAGTTTCGGCTCAAACCATGTGGATTTCGGCGGCATGATCTTGCCTGCATCCGCAATATTCATAAGGTCGTCAAGCGTTGTCGGGAACATGGAGAATGCAATCTTCATGTCCGTGTTAACTCTTCTCTCAAGTTCACCGAGACCTCTGATACCGCCGATGAAATCAATTCTCTTGTCTGTACGAGGATCGTCAATGCCGAAAATCGGAGAAATAACGTTATTCTGAAGAATCGAAACGTCAAGCTGATCAACAGGATCGTTAGCGTCAAATGTGCCGTCCTTGGCAGTAAGCTTGTACCATGTGCCATCAAGCAGCATACCGAACGTGTGCTTTTTCTCGGGCTTATATGCGTCCTTGCCATACTCCTCGATATCCATAACTTTGCCGAGCTTAGCCATGAACTCTTCGGATGAATTGCCGTTGAGATCCTTCATTACACGGTTGTAGTCCATGATTTCAAGCTCATCGGTCGGGAAAAGAACTGCAAGGAAGAAGTTGAACTCCTCTTCGCCTGTGTAGTTCGGATTCTGCTCACGGCGTTTCTTGCCAACCTTAACTGCCGAAGCGGCTCTGTGGTGTCCGTCAGCGATGTAGAGTGACTCAATCTGAGCGAATTTATCCGTAATAGCCTTAACCGTTGCAGTATCGTCAATAACCCAAACCGTATTTTCAACGCCCTCGGAAACGAAATCATAAACCGGCATATGACTTGCCTTCCACGCCTCGACGGTCTTGCTTACGAATTCATCGGGACGGTATGTAAGAAAAATCGGGCCCGTGTTAGCGTCGCAATAGTCAACGTGATTGATTCTGTCGGCCTCTTTATCGGCTCTTGTAAGCTCATGCTTTTTGATAACATTATTGATATAATCATCAATGGCTGTGCAGCCGACAAGACCTGTCTGGCTTCTGCCGTTCATAATCTGGCGGTAGATATAGATGCACGGAGTCTCGTCCTCCTTGCAAACGCCGTCTGCTACAAGCTTATCGAGATTTTCTCTTGCCTTGAGATAAACCTTTTCGTCATAAAGGTCTACCGAGGGATCAAGGTCAACCTCTGCCTTATCTACATGAAGAAAGGAATACGGATTTCCCTTAACCATTTCTCTTGCTTCGTCGCTGTTCATTACGTCATAAGGCAATGCAGCAACGTCTTTAGCTCTCTCGGGGATCGGTCTGATCGCCTTAAAGGGTCTGAAAACTGCCATAATATTCACTGCTCCTTGTCTATGCGGTCGGGCAAGCCCAAGCCGCTTTATATCAACTTCAATTTTACTATATTTACCTCAGCTTTGTCAACAATATAAAAGAAAAACTGCTCTGAATTAACAGAACAGTTTATCCTAATGTTGATTATTTCTCGCAGCCGAGAAGCCATTCAAGGCTAACGTTAAGTGATTCTGCGATTGCTTTAAGCTCATAATCGGCAACTCCTCTGAGCTGACCTTCAAGCTTTGAGAGACCTGAAGCGTTGAGGTCAATTCCTCTAATCTGGAGCTGAGCAAGAAGATCCTTCTGCTTCATTCCGATTGCCTTTCTCTGCTGCTCAACCTTGGCACCGATAATGTTCATGTCACCGAGTGCCTGTTTTCTTGTTCTCATGCTTTTCCTCCTATTTATATAAATAAAAAATTTATTTTTTCTTTTTATATAATAGCATAAAGGAAACTTAAAAACAACAAATAAACCGTAATACCATATTTTTTAGTCATTTATAGACCATATTCTACCGCAGTTCATTATTTTTTATGAATTTTAACGATTTATGCGGTCAAATTTGCTATTTTGTTATACAATTAACATAACACCATAAAAAATTTGGGATTGAAAAAGACATTCTACGGTGTTATAATGTCGGTAACAACCCAAAAGGCGGTGTAATTATGAACGATCTCAAAAAAAGAAACCTGACAATGCTCACCGATTTTTACGAAATAACAATGGCTAACGGCTATTTTCTCAACGGCAAAGGTGACACAACCGCACAGTTCGATATGTTCTTCCGAACTATTCCCGATAACGGCGGCTTTGCAATAATGGCAGGTGTCGAACAGCTTGTTGAATATCTCGAAAATCTGAGCTTTTCAGATAAAGATATTGAATATCTCCGAGGCAGAGGCTTCTGCGAGGAATTTCTCGACTATCTCAAGAATTTTGAATTCAAGTGCGATATATACAGTGTTCCCGAGGGAACTCCGATTTTCCCCCGTGAACCTATCGTCACCGTTAAAGGTCCTGTTATGCAGGCTCAGTTCATTGAAACCATGGTTCTTCTGGCAATCAACCATCAGAGCCTTATTGCAACAAAGGCAAACCGTATTGTTCGTGCCGCTCACGGCAGACCGATAATGGAATTCGGCTCGAGGCGTGCTCAAGGCTTTGACGGTGCGGTTTACGGCGCAAGAGCCGCTTACATTGCAGGCTGTGCAGGAACGGCTTGCACGATAGTTGACCGTGAATTCGGCGTTCCGGCTCTCGGCACAATGGCACACAGCTGGGTTCAGCTTTTTGATTCGGAGCTTGAAGCTTTCTGTGCTTATGCAAAGGCTTATCCGGACGATTGTACGCTTCTTGTTGACACTTACAATGTTCTTAAATCCGGCATCCCAAATGCTATTGAAGCTTTCAAGCGTGAGGTTCTCCCCCGTGGCTTCCGACCCAAGGGAATCAGAATTGACAGCGGCGACATTACCTATCTTTCAAAGAAAGCAAGAGTTATGCTTGATGAAGCAGGCTTCGAGGACGTAAAAATTGTCGCTTCAAATTCGCTTGACGAATACATTATCAGAGATATGCTTCTTCAGGGTGCAAAGGTTGATTCCTTCGGCGTAGGCGAAAGACTTATCACGGCTTCTTCGGCTCCTGTTTTTGGCGGAGTATACAAGCTCAGTGCGGTTGAAAAGGACGGTAAAATGATTCCGAAAATCAAGCTCAGTGAAAATGCCGCCAAGGTTACAACTCCCGGAGCAAAAAAGCTTTGGAGACTCTATGACAATGAATCCGGCAAAGCGCTTGCCGACGTTATCACTCTTGAGGATGAAACGATTGATGACAGTCATGATTATGAGATTTTCGACCCGGACTACACCTGGAAGCGCAAGAATGTCTACAACTTCACCGCCCGTCAGCTTCTCCAACCGCTTTTCATCAACGGCAAGAGAGTTTATGAGTATCAGGATATTGACGATATAAAGAAATACTGTCTTGATCAGGTGAATACGCTTTGGGATGAGGTCACAAGATTTGAAAATCCTCACAACTATTATGTTGACCTTTCTCAGCGTCTTTGGGATGTTAAAAACGACCTTATTAAACAGTACAGCAAGAGATAAGAATTTTAATATGAACAGCATAAAGCAGCGGCAAAACTTTCGTGTCTTGCCGCTGCTTTTTAACTTTTCTTTTTGTAAATGAATGCTGCTGCAACTCCGATTACCTGCTTCATTTACTATTCAGTTGAATTAATACTTGAACATAAAGAAAATCGTAATGCCAAGTGTAAGAATAAAGAAAACGATTGCGGAAATTTTTGTAAGCTTAACAAGCTTCTGTTCCATAGTCCTGCCCTTACTCTTGCCGAAGAATGTGTCGGCACCGCCGGAAATTGCTCCTGAAAGACCTGCCGAACGGCTCTCCTGAAGAAGAACGACGATTATAAGGAAAACTGCAAGAATTATAAGAATTGCTCCGAATACATACTGCAAAGCACTCATAATCAAACCTCCATAAGTATTTTTACCGATTTATTTTAGCACACACTTTCACAAAATGCAATAGTAATTACCATAATTTTTTCAGAAAGCAACACATTTCAATGAATTATTGCGAAAAATCGGGTCATTATAATATCAGGCGGCAGGAAACAAGCCGCCGTCAGCGGAAATTATAAATAATCAGCGTTTGCAATTTTCCGCTGTTCGCCGTTCACTTTTTATGGTGAGCGGCGATTTTTATTTAGGTTTTATCAAACGATCAATGTTCTTTCATATAAGAGAAAGCTGTTCGCCTGCGTCCTCCGAACTAAGAGTTGCACCCGATGCCGGCAGATTTTTTGTCTTGTATCTGTACGGCTTTGCGAATTCACCCTTATGATAATTCCTGACAAGCTTTACCACATGGCCTTTTTTGAGCGTCATAACCGCAACACCCTGCGTATCCTTGGTTGTCTTGGGTGCTATCGCTCCTGTGTTGAACAGCAGGAGCTTCCCTGCCGTCGATTCAAGAACAAGGTCACAGTCCTCTTCAATCTTTCTGATTGCAGCTATGGGCGACTTATTGCTGTACGCCTTGATAAGCTTCTTTCTGTTCGTCTTGGTCTGATATGACGAAAGGTCAACCTTGGCGACCTTTCCGTTCTCAAAGAAGAACATTACATAGCCCTTATAGTCAAGCGTCGGCAGCATATAAATCGTATTCTCGCCGCTGTCCATTTGGAGCTTGTTTGCAACAAAATCACCGAGCTGGCTCGCCTTGCCAAGGTCAAAATCGGCCGCCTTTGCCTTATATACCTGGCACTGATCCGTAAAGAACAGCAATTCCGTATTGTTCGTCGCCTCAATTTCAAGCAGCATTTCGTCGCCCTCTTTGAGCTTCTGCTCACCGCTCATTCTGAGTGCCTGCGGCGTAATTTTCTTGAAATAGCCATCTTTGGAGAAGAAAAGAGTTACAGGGAAATCGGGGATTTCTTCCTCAACCTCTTCCTCGGCAACCTCGGAAGCGAAAACAATCTGAGTTTTTCTGTCCTGACCGTATTTATTTTCAACATCGGTCAGCTCATTTACAAGGATTTTCTTTATCTTCGACTTATGAGCTAAGATATCCTCCATCTTTTCGATGTCGGTTCTGAGCTGCTCAATATCCTGCGTTCTCTTGAGAATATACTCACGGTTGAGGTGGCGGAGCTTGATTTCTGCAACATAATTCGCCTGAATTTCGTCAATGCCGAAGCCTATCATCAAGTTCGGAACAACTTCACTTTCTTCCTCGGTTGAGCGGATTATCTTAATCGCCTTGTCGATATCGAGAAGAATTTTCTGCAAACCTTCAAGCAAATGAAGCTTATCCTTAGCCTTGCTCAAATCGAAATAAACTCTGCGCTTAACGCACTCGGTTCTGAATGCAATCCACTCGTTGAGTATCTCACCGACACCCATGACCCTCGGCGCACCGGCAATCAGCACGTTGAAGTTGCAGGAGAACGTGTCCTCAAGCGGAGTGATTTTATAAAGCTTCTGCATAAGCTTGTCGGGGTCTGTGCCCTTTTTGAGGTCGATTGTGATTTTAAGACCCGACTTGTCCGTTTCATCACGAATATCGCTGATTTCACGCAGTGAGCCGGACTTGAATTTTTCAATAACCTTGTCGATTATCGCTTCAGCTGTTGTTGTCGGCGGAATTTCAGTTATATCAATGCACTTTCCGTCTTTATCATAATTATACTTTGCCCTTACCTTGAAGCCGCCACGGCCTGTTTTGTAAATTGAATCAATAACATCTCTGTCATAGAGAAGCAAACCGCCGCCGGCAAAGTCCGGAGCTTTGAGCGTTTCGGAAATATCGGCCTCGGGATCTTTAATGAGTGCAATCGTCGTCTCACAAAGCTCACGAAGATTGAATGGGCAAATTGAGCTTGCCATACCGACGGCAATGCCCGTAGTCGGGTTGGCAAGAATACTCGGGAATCTTACAGGTAAAAGGCTCGGTTCTTTCATCGTATTATCGTAGTTATCGACAAAATCCACCGTATCCTTATCAATTTCGGCAAAAAGCTCCGTACAAATCGGAGCAAGCTTCGCCTCGGTGTATCTCGGAGCCGCCCACTGCATATCCCTTGAGTATGCCTTACCGAAGTTTCCCTTTGAGTCAACAAACGGGTGCAAAAGTGCTTCGTAGCCTCTTGAAAGACGAACCATTGTATCGTAAATCGCAGCATCGCCGTGCGGATTGAGCTTCATCGTCTGTCCGACAATATTCGCCGACTTAGTCCTTGCACCGTTGATAAGTCCCATTTTATACATTGTATAAAGAAGCTTTCTGTGAGAGGGCTTAAAGCCGTCAATCTCGGGAATCGCACGGGAGAGAATAACGCTCATTGCATAGGGCATATAGTTTGTTTCAAGCGTTTCTGTGATATTCTGACGTAAGACATCACCCGCGCCGAGAATATGGGTATTCTGATCCATTTTTTCAATGGGCTTTTCAGTTTTCTTTTTCTTAGCCATTCATACCACCCCTCTCAGCTTAAATCGAGCATATCGATATAAAGATGTCCGTTATCGGCGATATGTTCCTTACGTCCTGCAAGGTTATCGCCGAGCAGCATATCGAATATCTGCGCCGTTTTTTCTGCGTCCTCCGGAAGAATCTCGACAAGGCGGCGGGTTTCGGGATTCATAGTCGTCATCCACATCATGTCCGCCTCGTTTTCACCGAGTCCCTTTGACCGCTGAATTGTATATTTCTGATTGCCTATCTCCTCGAGAGCTTGAGTTTTCTCCTTTTCGGTATAGGCGAACCAAACCTGATCCTTCGTATTGATTTCATAAAGCGGAGTTTCCGCAATAAAGACCTTGCCCTCCTCGATGAGGGTCGGCATAAGTCTGTATATCATTGTCAAAATAAGAGTTCTTATCTGGAAGCCGTCAACGTCGGCATCGGTACAGATAATAACCTTATTATATCTGAGCATATCGAGATTAAACTGTGCAAGACCCTTCATCGCCTTGCTCTTAACCTCAACACCGCAGCCGAGAACCTTAATAAGGTCGGTTATGATCTCGCTTTTAAAAATTCTGTCGTACTCAACCTTGAGACAGTTGAGAATTTTTCCTCTGACGGGCATAAGAGCCTGGAACTCCGAATTCCTTGCCTGCTTACAGGCACCGAGAGCAGAATCACCCTCCACGATGAAAAGCTCACGTTCGCTTGCATCCTTGGTTCGGCAATCAACAAATTTCTGAACTCTGTTTGCAAGGTCATTCGAGGTTGAAAGTGTCCTTTTAAGGCTCTGACGTGTTGTCTCCGCCTTAACTCGGCTTCTCATGTTGACGAGCACCTGATTGGCGATTTTCTCGGCCTCTGCTCTGTTCTCTATGAAATAAATTTCAAGCTGATGCTTGAAGAAATCTGTCATTGCTTCCTGGATAAATTTATTTGTAATGGCTTTCTTCGTCTGATTCTCATATGAGGTCTGAGTTGAGAATGCGGAAACGACAAGAATCATACAGTCTTCGATGTCCTCAAACTTGATTTTCGGGTCATTCTTTACATATTTTCCGTTCGCCTTGAGATAAGCGTCAATCTGATAGGTAAAAGCGTTTCTGACTGCCTTTTCGGGTGCGCCGCCGTGCTCAAGCCAGCTCGAATTGTGGTAATACTCCTTAAGCTGATTTTTGTTTGAAAAGCAAAGGGCGGAATTTATAAGCACCTTGTAATCGTTGAGGTCGTCACGGTCACGTCCGACACGCTCGGCTTTCCATGTCTGCACACCTGTCATTGCGTTATCGCCGGCAATCTCTTTGACATAATCGGTGATGCCGTCCGTGTAGCAATATTCAAATGTTTCAAACTGTGTCTTGTTAAGCTGATTTTTAAGAATAAACTTAACTCCTGCGTTGACTATTGCCTGACGCTTTATGGTGCTCTGATAGTATTCAAGCGGAATGTCAATATCGGTAAAAACCTTGAGGTCGGGTCGCCATCTTATGCGTGAGCCTGTGTCCCTCTTGGTGTACTTTTCCTTTTCCATCTCGCCGACAGCCTTGCCCTTTTTGAAATTGAGCTTGTAGCACCAGCCGTCACGGTGAATCTCGGCCTCCATGTACTCCGAAGCGAACTGAGTTGCGCAAAGTCCGAGACCGTTAAGTCCGAGAGAATATTCATAGCTGCCGCCGTTGTTCGTATTGTACTTGCCGCCTGCATAAAGGGTGCAGAAAACAAGAAACCAGTTGTAGTTCTTTTCTTTCTCGTTATAGTCAACGGGAATTCCTCGGCCGAAGTCCTGAATTTCAACCGACTTATCGAGAAAGCGAGTAATAATGATTTTATCGCCGAAGCCCTCACGAGCCTCGTCAATAGAGTTTGATAAAATTTCAAAAACGGAATGCTGACAACCTTCCAATCCGTCGGAGCCGAAAATAACAGCCGGACGTTTACGAACCTGATCCGGTCCTTTAAGCGCCACGATGTCGTTATTTCCGTAGCTTGTCTTTTTTGCCATAGAAATGACCATTCCTTTCCTTAAAGCGATACTTTCCAAAATACAAAGTATATTTTACACTATATCTTGTGGTTTAGTCAAGCTTTTTTGCACAGGAATAAGGCTTAAGACCGGGCCTTGCACACAAAGCAAAAACTGTCCCGAATAAATCGGAACAGTCATTTCATTGCTATGTAGCTTATTTAATAATCTCGCCCATCATGCCGGGAGTTGCAAAAGCTGCGTTTGACTCGTCTGTGTCAATGTGCATTGCAAGAGCATACTTGGGGCTTACTCTTACAACAACGTCGCCGAAAACAAGTGAACGACCGTTGGAGTTAATCTTAACGGAAACGATTTCCTTATCCTTGAGGCCGAATTTTTCTGCATCCTCGGGAGTTGCATGAATATGACGCTTTGCAACAATAACACCCTCGCTAAGCTCAACCTCGCCTGCAGGACCTACAAGCTTGCATGCGCCGCTGCCTGCGATATCGCCCGACTCACGGCAGGGAGCGTTTACACCGATTGAACGTGCGTCGGAAGCTGAAAGCTCAACCTGAGTCTCGGGACGAACAGGACCGAGAATTGAAACAGCGGGGAAGCTGCTCTTGGGTCCGATGACCTGAACTCTTTCGTTTGAAGCGAACTGACCGGGCTGGGAAAGGTCCTTCTTCTTGGTAAGCTCATATCCCTTGCCGAAAAGAGTTTCGAGAACCTCCTGTGTGACATGAACGTGGCGAGCCGATGTTTCGACTAAAACCTGATTTGACATTTTAAATAACCTCACTTTTATTGGTTTCCGCAGATATTATAAGCCTTTTTTTAACAAATTGCAACAGTTTTTATCATTAATGCAACATCATATTTATTGACGAAACAGTTTGAAAATGATATAATGATTTTATGCTTTGCAAGAAGAGGAAAACACTATGACGAGGGATATGAGCGATAGAATTAAATTTGTCGGCTTTATAATGACAATCTTTATTGTTATTTATCATTGCCAATATCATTTTGATTCCGTAAATGTAATTGATGAGCGAATTAATACGACCGTTATTTCTTTTGCCGAATCGCTTGCGTATATTGCATTGTGCTGGTTTTTCTCAACAAGCGGCTTCCTCCTTTTCAGAACTCTTTCAATGAAGAATTACACGGAAAAGGTGAAGAAAAGAGCCTTCACTCTTCTGCTCCCGTTTGCAATATGGGAAGCGGTAACCGTTGCGTTGAACACAGTCATTTTGCTATTGGCACACAAATCACCCGATCCGTTACAGATACTCAGGAAAATGCTTGATGTTATCATACTAAGGGATTGGCCGTCGGATACGGCACTTTGGTATATTTATGTGCTGTTCCTTTGGACACTTTTATCGCCGATACTTTTGCTTGTTTTCTCAAACAAAAAAGTCGGATGGTGTGCAACCGTTGCAGTCACTTTTGCAATATATATTTTTAGTGCCACGGAAAATGTGCTGTTTGAAAGAATCACATCCTACGGATACATGTGGAGCATCTTGACCTATTTCCCTGCATTTATGATCGGTGCATTTATGGGGCGCTTTTCCGAAGGCTCTGACGGGACGGATAAGATGAAATATGTTCTTTCGCTTATCATTCTTGCACTTGCCCTTGAAATCGGTTTTCCGGGAATTACGGCCAAAACAATCGCTAAAATTCTTCCGACTCTGCTGTTGTATTTCACTCCGATGATGCCTGCGGTAAGAGACAGAAAAATATATCATCTTTCGTTCATGATTTATGCGATACATAAACCCATGAGCATTATAAAGGATTATATGCTGAAATTTTTCTTTAAAATTTCGCCGTATACAAGCGTTGCCAATATTGCGGTTCGCATAATTTTTCCGATATTTATTGTCGCTTTGGCGGCCGTTGCTTACAAGGTTATCCAAAGAATTTCGCCTAAGCTTCTGAGAGCGGTAACCGGCGGCAGAGTATAAAAATCAAATTCAATCAAGGTATATGCCGGGCTTGCGGCCGCTGCCTTATTAAGGGGACATAATGAAGAAAAAAACATTAAATTCAATTCCGAAATTGCCGACGGCGGTTCAGGTGACTTGGTATATCTGCCGAGGACTTCTTTTTATATGGGGCGCGGTCATGCTTTTCACCGGCTACACAACGGAATTTCTTGAAGCGGTTTTTGCGATAATTTTTACTTTCCTTTGGGATCTTTTTCAACTTTTCGGCGGAAAGACATTCATCACGCTCTTTCCGCACCGTGTGCAGACCATGCTCAATCTTTTGATCTGCTTCGGCGTTGTTGTCGGCTCAACAATAAATAAATTCACAACCTTTGAGCATATTGACATTCCCGAGCATTTCTTTGCCGGTTATATCGCAGCAGCGGGCAGCTATGAACTGGCGGTCATAATTCAAAGCAGACAGCCGAAGGATAAAAAGCTCAGCCCTGCACTGGCGGCGATGTTCGGCCTTGCGTTTTCGGTTACGCTTTTGACCGGCTGGGAATTCTACGAATTCACAATGGACAGGCTCTATGGGCTTAATCTCCAGCGTTCGGGCTTCAATACCGAAGCGGGACTTCTCGACACCATGATCGACCTGATTATCGGAGCGGCAGGCGCACTCACGGGAATGTTTATCACTGCATTCTCAAAAGCAGAATTTTTCAAAAAGAAAGGCAAAAAGAAATGAACAGAAACACGACAAAAATAATTTCTCTCATTCTTGCCGGACTTATGATTCTCGGCACACTGACAGGAATTATTACCGCTTTGCTCCATTGACAGAGGATAATCAATTTGATAAAATATAATTATACGGATTAAGAAAGGATAGTGAACGTAATGAAAAACAATGTTAAACGCATCAGTGCATTATTTACGGTAATTGTGCTGTGCTTCTGCGTTGCGTTTGAAGCGGCGGCCGCCGGCTATCCCGACTACTATCCGAATACTCACAGAAATACAGGCTCGCATATTGCCGATTTGCTCGGAGTTGCCAAAACTCAGCTCGGCTACACGGAGCTTAACAGTTCAGGCAATCCGATTCCGTCCACAAGCGACGGCGGTTACACAAAATACGGTGCTTCCTTCGGCGAGCCGAACGGCGCATGGTGTGCATACTTTATCTCATGGTGTGCTTCGCAGGCAGGTATTCCTTCCTCTATAGTACCTCGACTCGGAAACTGCGGAACACTCACCGATTGGTATCAGAGCAGGTCGATTTATTATTCACGCTCTTCGGGCTATGTTCCCAAACCGGGCGATATGGTATTCTTTAACTGGAGCGGCGGTTCAAGCGCACAGCATATAGGAATTGTTACCGGCGTTTCAGGGAACAACCTCTACACCATTGAGGGCAACACCGGCGGTGACGAGGGATACATGTGCAACGGAAGAACAAGGGGTCTGAATGCCTCATATGTTCTCGGCTACGGCGTTCCGAAATATAACGACGCTTTAACCTATGTCGGTTCATATGCCTTTGCGGCATCCGTTTCCTCCTCGAGCGGTTCACATTCCAATTCAACGGCATACGGCAGCAATCTCTCGGTCGTAACTACCACGGCAACGAGCATAACCAGCAGTGACGCAACACTGAACGGTTCAATAAAGAACAGCGGCGGCAACTATATCTCTTCGGCCGGATTCTACTTCGGCGCAAACAAAAACAACCTTGCCAAATATCCCGTTGTTTCCGGTTCTTCAAGCAATGAAATTCCGCTTAGCTTGGATATAGCGAAGAAATTCGGCAAGCTTAAGCCGAATACAACATATTATTACAGGGCTTACGCAACAATCAACGGCAACCTTTACACAGGTCCGATGTACGCCGTCGTAACAGTCAGCGACAAGCCGCAGCAGCTTGTTCTCAGCGAAGCCTCGGTCAATGTCGGCATCGGTCAGACAGCCGAAATTATGTGGGCGCAGCTCCCCGTCGGCTCAACCGACAAGGGCGTGACATGGACTTCCTCCGACCCGAGCATTGCGGTTATCAGCAATACCGGCATTATAACCGGCATGGGATACGGCAGGGTAACGCTCACGGCGACGACCAATTACGGTTCGGCTTTTTCTTCGGTTGACGTTAACGTTTTGATAGGCAAGCCGCAGAATATTAAGTTAACAAATATTACCAAGGATGAAATAGGCATAAGCTGGGATAAGGTCGATAAAGCAAAGGGCTACATAATTTACCGCTGCGAAAGCTCTGACGGCAAATTCAAGGAACATAAAAAACTTGACGGCAGCACCACAAGCTTTATTGACAAGGACGTCAAAGAAGGTCACAGATATTATTACAAGCTCAAGACCCTTGCCGACAAAGAAAAATACGACAGTGATATCACTGAAATCATGTACATCACGGCCAAACTCCCCGCTCCCGTTATTTCAAAGGCCGAAAACGATAAAAACGGATTTGGCAATCTCACATGGGACAAGGTTGACGGAACAGAAAAATATGTTGTTTACCGTTCAAGAGCCGTTGACGGTGTTTATGTTGCAATCAGCGATGTAAGGGGCACAAGCTTCACCGATTTCTCGGCAAACCAGCCGGGCGAATACTTCTACAAGGTAGTCGCATATGCAGCCAACGAAAAGGCAACCAGCTCATTCTCCGAGGTCGCTTCGGTAACAGTCACAAGCGTATATGCCGATGAAAATGAGGTTGAAACCGTAAAAACACTTGAACGTCAGCGGGAAAAACAATTTGACGAAGAAAACGTCTTTACAAGCAAAACAGGCTTACTTAACATAATATAAAGCTAATCGGCAGTACCGTTTTCGGTGCTGTCGATTTATTTTTAATATTGCTTTTAGCCAATTATTATTATATAATTGTATCATTAAAGCACGGAGGACGAAGGGATCATGCTCAGACTTGTAACAGGACGAATAGGATGCGGCAAAACGACACGCATTTATGAAGAAATCCGTAAAAAGACAGAACAGGGCGGCGAGGTTACACTCATCGTCCCGGAGCAGTATTCCTTCCATACTGAGAAGAAAATGCTTGAACTGCTCGGCGCACGGGGTGCGGACAAAGTCAGCGTTGTCAGCTTCTCTTTCCTGGCAAAAAATCTTTTGAAAAAATACGGACTGAATTCAAAAAAAGCTCTTGATGACAGCACCCGTGCAATGCTCATGAGCGTTGCTCTTGATGAGGCCGGCGACGATTTGCAGGTCTATTCACGCCACAGATACAGCCCTGCCGTTATTTTGCAGATGCTCAAGACGCTTAAGGATTTCCGCCAGTGTTCCGTGACCTCAGATAAAATTGAAGAAACCCTCCCAAAGCTGAAGCCGTCACTTCTCAAAGACAAACTCGGCGAAATTCTGCTTATCGACAGAGCCTACACTGCACTGGTTGAACAAAATTACTTCGACGACGACTGCGCACTCGATATTCTTTGCACCGTGTTGGACAAGCACAGAGATTTTGACGGTGCAGAGGTTTTTATCGATGGATTCCGTGGTTTCACTGCACAGGAATATGCCGTTCTCGAAAGAATTATGAGCCAAGCTGCCGAGACTTGGGTAACAATATGTGTTGACAAATCCGATGATGAATTCGGCGTTTTTGCCCACACTCTCAGGACAAGACGAAAGCTTATACGCTGCGCTCAAAAAAGCGGGACCGATATTGCAAAGCCGGAACAGCTCACTCGTGACGAGGGCGTTGACCCGGAGCTTGACACGCTCGAAAAGGGACTTTATTCGGGCGGTGCGGATACATATGAAGAGGAAACAAAAAAAATCACACTTTGCTCCGCAGAAGATTTTGAGAGCGAATGTGAGTTTGTGGCCTGCACAATAAAACGGCTTATCAGAACGGAAAATATTCGCTGCCGTGATATAGCCGTTATCTCACGAAGCGAGAACAACTATTCAAGGCAAATCCGTTCGGCTCTCATCAAAAACGGCGTGCCTGTTTTCGAGGACAAGCGTCAACCGATAACCTCAGAGCCGCTGATTGAATTCGTCAGAAGTGCGATCGAAATCGGTACATCCGGCTTCTCGACCGATGCGCTCATGCGCCTTGCAAAGACGGGGCTTACAGACCTTACGATTGAAGAAATCGCTAAGGTTGAAAATTATGCGCTTATGTGGCAAATAAACGGCAAAAAGTGGCTCGATGAATGGACCGCTCACCCGAACGGACTGGGCGAAAAAATGCTTGAAAAGGATACCGCAGAGCTTAAAGAAATCAACGATGCGAGAATTAAGCTCGTTGCACCATTGCAAAAATTCCGAGTAAAGCTCAAGGACTTCACGTCGCCCGAAGCGGCACAGGCCATTTATTACCTGCTCATTGATATGAATGTTGCCGAGAACCTCAAAAAGCTTGCAATCAAGCTAAATGAGCGTTCTCAACCGGAGCTTGCCGCCGAGCAGAACAGGATATGGTCACTGGCAATGGAAATGCTCGACCGTATTGCAGAATCGCTCAAGGGGGTAAGATTAACTCCGTCAAGATTCAGGGATCTTTTTGACTTGCTCGTTTCTACCTACTCCGTCGGCAATCTGCCGCAGGGTCTTGACGAAATCACAATCGGCAGTGCAGACAGAGTTAAGACCTCTGCACCGAAAATTGTTTTCGCCGTCGGAATGAACGACGGAGTTTTCCCGATGATTCCGAATTCCGACGGAATCTTTTCCGAGAATGAACGCCGTGAGCTTGCCGAATTTGAACTAAAAGCCGACGACAGCTTTGAAGAAAAAATGATGGAGGAGCGTTTCATTGCTTATAACACGCTTTGCTCAACCTCCGACAGACTTTACGTTACATATCTTCGCAAGGACATCAACGGCACACAGGTTTCGCCCTCTGAAATTGTTACACAAATGAAAAAGCTTTTCCCGAAGCTCACTGTTATTGACACCGTTGACATTGATAATATCGAGCGAATCGAGAGCGTCGAAGGAGCTTTTGACATTATGGCGGAGCTGACGCAGAGAAAAGACGTTCTGCACAGCACGCTTGAAAAATATTTTGAGGACATCCCGGGCTACTCCGACCGCCTTGCGGCACTTAACCGCGGTGTTAACAAAGAAGAAATTAAAATCAGCGACCGAGAAATCGCAACCAAGCTTTTCGGGCTCAACATGTATATGTCGGCTTCGAGAACCGAGGTTTATCACAAGTGTCCGTTTGAATATTTCTGCAAATACGGTCTTAATGCTCAGCCGAGAAAGACCGCCGAGCTTGACCCGATGCAAAAGGGCACGGCGATACATTATATACTTGAAAAGCTTATATCAATATACGGCAGTGACGGACTTTGCACCATGAAAAAGGCCGACCGTGACAAATGTGTTTTTGATATTCTTGAGGAATATTTCAAAGAGAACCTTACCGCCGGTGAGGAAATGGGCGAAAGATTCGACTACCTTTTCCGTCAGCTCGGATTGACCGTCTGCGAGGTTGTTGACAGGCTTGTTGCGGAATTTGCAAACAGCGATTTTGTGCCGGTCGCATTTGAGCTGAGCATAGATAACGACGGCGAGGTTGATACCTACAATATTCCTCTCCCCGACGGCGGAATACTGAAGCTGAAAGGCTCGGTTGACCGCGTTGACGTTGCCGAGCAGAACGGAGCAAGCTACGTCAGGGTTGTCGATTACAAATCCGGCGGAAAAAAATTCGACCTCAACGAGGTTTTCTATGGGCTGAATATGCAAATGCTCATCTACCTTTTTGCCATATGGAAAAACGGTTTCAGAGATTATAAGAACATTATCCCGGCCGGAATTCTATATATGCCCGTCAACGCTCCCTTTGTTGAAGCAGAGCGTGATGAGGACGAAAAGACGATTGAACAGAAGAAACTCAAGGGTACAAAAATGAACGGCATGGTTCTCGATGACAGCCGTGTAATTTACATGATGGATAACAGCGGAAGCGGAATGTTTGTGCCTGCCGCAATCAAAAAGGACGGCGCAAACGGCGGTACGCTTATTTCGATAAAACAAATGGAGCTTCTGATGAAGCGATGCGAAAAGATTCTTGAAAAAATGGCGGTTGATCTTCATAACGGAATTATTCATGTTATGCCGGCGCACGCAGTCAACAGTCAAAGTCCATACAATGATGTTTGTAAATACTGCGACTATGCGGACGTTTGTCACGTTGACGAGAACACGCCGACAAGGGAAATCGCAAGTCCGAATCATATTGAAAGCTTGCAGAAATTAGGAGGTGATGAGGATGCCTGATTGGACAAAAGAACAGAAAAAAGCAATCGATTCACGTCATGGCTCAATCCTCGTTTCCGCAGCGGCAGGCTCGGGTAAGACGGCGGTTTTGGTTCAGCGTGTTATTGAAAGGCTCAAGGATGAAGATAACCCATGCCCTGCCGACGAACTTCTCATTGTCACTTTCACCAGAGCCGCAACAGCACAGATGAAAGAGAGAATCTATCAGGCACTCATGTCCGAAATTGACAAAGCTCCCGACAGTGACCTGCTCAAACGTCAGGCACTCCTGCTGCCGTTTGCAAAAATCAGCACGATTGACAGCTTCTGCAACGACATTGTTCGCGAAAACTTTCATGATATCGACATTTCTCCGGACTACGGCATTCTTGACAATTCACAGCTTGCTTTGATGTGCGACGACGCTGTTTCGAGGGTCATGGACGAACTTTACAAAGAGAATTCACCGGAGTTTACGGAGCTTGTCGGCATAATGGCAAACGGCACGGATGATAGCGCACTGACCGACCTTATATGCAAGCTTTATAACGATTCAATGGCATTTGCAAGGCCGGAGGAATTTCTTTACGGACTTTTGTGCGTATATCATAACGACATTCCTCTGGAAGACCATTTATGGGGAAACATCATTATAGATTACGCTGCACAATCTATTGAATACTGCCTAATGCTCTGCGAAAAAATGTATGATGCAGGTATAGCCGACCCGATTGTCGGTGAGAAATACAGCGTTGGAATTGCCAACAACACAGCTATGTTTGAAGAGCTTGCAAAAATAATAGAACATGGCTCATGGGACGAGATACGGAATGCCATTTCCTCCGCCTCCGTCGGCAGTCTCGGTCGCTTGCCAAACAAGTATTCTTCCGCTCAGTCCGAATCGGTCAAGGCACAGAAAAAAGTTCTTTCCGATCAACTGAAAAAGCTCACTGCACTTTTTTGTGCATCCGAGAGCGAAAACAAAGATGATATGAACTATCTTGAACCAATCGCCGAAAAGCTCATTGATGCGGTTGTTAGATACGGCGAAATTCTCAACGAAGAAAAGAAGGCGGCGAACAGCTATGATTTTTCAGACATCTGCCATTTTGCGCTGAAGCTGCTGGTGAGCTACGATAAAGACGGCAAAGCACATAAAACGCCGCTTGCGGAAAGCTTTGCCGAACGCTTTAAAGAAATCCTTGTTGACGAATATCAGGATGTCAACGATTTGCAGAATACACTGTTTTGGGCAGTTTCAAAGAATGAAACGAATATGTTCACGGTCGGCGACGTTAAGCAAAGTATCTATCGTTTTCGTCAGGCAATGCCCGAAATTTTTCTTCAAAAGAGAAAAGCACTCGAAAATTTTGAAGGAAATAATTATCCGGCAAAAATCACGCTTGACCGAAATTTCAGAAGCCGTTCCGGCGTTACGGAGAATGTCAACTTCCTCTTCTCTCAGATAATGTCTTCATATCTCGGTTCGGTCAATTATAATAAAAACGAACAGCTCGTTGCGGCGGCGGACTATGAAGAAAGCAACTTTCCCGAGGCCGAAATGTATATCCTCGGCGATATGGAGGAAAAGGTCGGCAGAGAGAGCGAAGCACAGTTTATCGCTGATAAAATACATGAAATTATTTCCGGCGGCATGAAGGTCAAGGACAAGAACGGTTACAGAAAAGCGTCGTACCGTGATTTCTGTATTCTTCTGCGCTCGGCAGGCGGCGGAAAAGCCGAAATATACGAAAAGGTTCTTGCCGAAAATCTCATCCCATCATATATTGAGAGCAAATCGGGATTTTTCGCCTCGCCTGAAATCAGCACAATGCTCAGCCTGATGAGAGTAACGGACAATCCGGTTCAGGACGTTCCGCTGCTGGCAATTCTGCTTTCACCGATTTTCGGCTTCACGGCAGACGAGCTGGCTAAAATGCGAATTGACGAACGTAAAAAACCGATTTATCATTGCATAAGAAAGGCTGCGGACGGCGGCAATGAAAAATGTCTTGCATTTCTCGCAAAAATTGACGAGCTTCGTATGCTCAGCGCAACGCTTCCTTGCGATCGTTTTCTTGAAGAAATGTATGAAAAAACAGGCTGCAAAGCTATCGCTTCCGCAATGCCGAACGGCTCGCAACGCAAGGCAAACCTCTGCATACTTATTGACTACGCAAAGAAATACGAAGAATCCGGCAAGCGTGGACTTTCGGGCTTTATCCGCTTTATTGACAGAGTTCAGCGCAGAAACAGCGACCTTGAAGCCGCCGCAGATGTTTCCGAAGCTGCCGACGTTGTGCACATCATGACAATTCACAAGAGTAAGGGACTTGAATTCCCGGTGTGCATAATCGCCGATCTCAATGCGCCGTTCAACGGAGATGCGGCAAGGAGTGTTGTCTCCTACCATCCGGATTTGGGTATATGTTTTGAACGACGTGATTCAAAGCACAAGTGTAAATTCCCGACCGTCGGCAAAAAAGCGATTGACATTGCCGAAAAAGTTTCCGGTCGTTCCGAGGAACTGAGAGTTCTGTATGTTGCGATGACGAGAGCAAAGGAGAGACTAATCTGCGTTACAAGATACGAAAATCCCGAAAAAAAACTTTCGGCGGTTCAGGGAGAGGTCGGCAGAGACAATCACATTATGCCGTTTGCCTTGCTTTCAAAGAACTCAATGGCTGACTGGCTTCTTCTCGGATTTATCCGTCATCCCGACGCCGCACCGCTTTGGGGCAAAAATTCACCGATAACCTTACCGGCAACAGAACACATGCATTTTGAATTGATAAACAAGCTCGGCACGCCGACCGAGTCTGCCGATGAGCACGAAGAAATTGCCGCCGATTCCGCTCTTTTGGAGGAGATTAAACGCAAAACCGAGTATGTGTATCCGTATTCATCGCTTGCAGGTGTTATGGCAAAAGTCGCTCCCTCGGATCTTGAAGCAACGGAATTCTCGACTGAATACTTTGCCGCCGAGAAGCCTCAATTTTTAAGCAAGAGCGGCATGAATCCGGCAAGCAGAGGTACGGCGACGCATAAATTTATGGAATTCTTTGATTATTCCGCCGAGAGCTTTGATGTTGACAAACAGATTGAGCGCATGGTTGCCGAACATCACCTGACCGAGGACGAAGCAAAGATACTTGAATGTGATAAGCTCAAGAAATTCTTTGAGAATGACATTGCAACAAGAATTAAAAATTCACCGCTTCTCCTGCGTGAAAAAAAAGTTACCGTCGGAGTTCGTGCCGGCGATATATATCCCGACATTGCCGAAAATTCTGCTGATGAAATTATCGTTGTTCAGGGCTACGTTGACTGCGCTTTTGAAGAGAACGGCGGATTGGTGATAGTCGATTACAAGACCGACCGCCGAACGAACGAGGAAATGCTGAAAAGCCGATATAAGGAGCAGCTGAAGATGTACGAATTTGCTCTGCACGAATGTACCGGAAAAAAAATTCACGGAACAATAATCTATTCGTTTGACCTCGGCAGAACGATTGAATTGGATTAAATCCGTCAAATCTTAACAAGATAAAATCGCACCGAATTTTTCAACTCGGTGCGATTTTTTATTTTTTAAATCTAATTTTAAATTTTACTCCGTTATCGGCAAATTCGGCATCTATCGTTCCTCGATTTGCTTCAACAATCGAACGTGCGACCGGAAGTCCGATTCCGTAGCCTCCGTTTTTCTGTGTCCGAGCCTTGTCGCCTCGATAAAATCTGTCAAAGAGCTTATCGGGTTCTGCGTCGGGAAGCTCGGCACATGTGTTGAAAAATTCAAGCTTCACATGGTGGTCACTCTCGTAAAGAGAAACGTAAATTCTTCCTCCGTTGTCAACATATTTCACTGCATTATCAAGAAGAATCGAAAACAGCTGCTCAATCTGTGTCGGGTCGGCATTGAGCTTGAGATCGGATTTGATTTCTGTTTTAAGCTCAACGCTTTTATTCTCAATCGACTGCATAAAGCCGTCAAGCGTTTTTTTAAGCAGGCTGTCGGCACAAAATTCAACAACATTTATCTTACCGGCGTTTTCATCCATCCTTGCAAGAAACAAAAGATCGTTCATCAGTCCTCCGAGACGTTGTGTTTGCGCCTTGATATTTTTGCTCCATTTGTTCTCGCCGTTATAAAGCTCCATTGCCTCGGTATTTGACTGAATTATTGCAATCGGCGTTTTGATTTCATGACCGGCATTCGTAATAAATTGCTTCTGCTTTTCAATATTTTCGGCAATGGGCTTAATCGCTTTTTTCGAGAGTAAAACGACAAACAAGAGCATCAATCCCCAGCAAACAAGACCTATTGTCGCCGAAAGAGCAAGCACCCGCAGATATGAAACGATTTCATTTGACGTATCAAGGAAAACCGCAACGGTTCCTCCGTCCGACGAGGTTGTTATTTTAAAACGATATTTTCCTGCTTTGCCATCCGTTTTTTCGGAATCGATAATCTCCTTTGCCAGCTTCTGAGCTTCTGTCTCGCTGACTGTCGATGTTCTGCTAACGTCGGTTTTGGTTGCTTCGCCGCCGGAATCAAAGCGAACGACAAAGAAATTGGACGACATAAATGTGTCGTATTCATTCTTTCTTCCGTTCATGTTCCCCTGCGGCGGTTCCGGTTTGCGTTCATCTGTCGGCGGTTTAATTTTTCCGAAATCGCCCTCGCTCTCCGATATAACATGAAGCGTTTGTGCTGTTTCCCTGCCAACCGAAACAATGTTTATCACATTGATAGCACCGAGCAAAATGATGAGCAAAACCGTTATCGCCGTCATCGCCGTTATGATGAATTTTTTTTGAAGGGTTTTAATCATTTCCCGTCACCTCGAGAGTATAGCCCACGTTGCGCTTGGCAGTGATTGTAACATCGGCGTCGAGAGCGGCGAGCTTTTTGCGAAGATACGAGATATAAACCCAAACCGTGCCGTATTCGGCGTCCGTGTCATATCCCCAAACCTTGCAAAGAATGTCCTCGGTCGAAAGATAAATGCCTTTATTAAGCATCAGCAGCTCCATCATGCGGAATTCGAGCTTAGGCAGCACAAATTTTTGCCCGTTCGCTGAAAGCTCATAGTTCTTCTGATCGAGCGTAGCATTACCGCATTTCAACACATTCGGCGTGAACTCCTCACGTCGGCGCAGAAGAGCACGCACCCTTGCAAGAAGCAGCTCCATTGAAAACGGCTTTGGAAGATAATCATCCGCTCCGAGGTCAAGTCCCTGAATCTGATCCTCAATCTCGGACTTCGCCGTCAAAAGAAGTATCGGTGTTTTGCTCCCCTCGGCACGAAGCTTTTGAAGCACCTCAAGGCCGCTCATTTTCGGCATCATAATGTCAAGAATTATGCCGTCATATTGTTCTGATTCTGCGTAGGCAAGTGCGTCCGCACCGTCATACACTGCGTCAACTATGTATTTGTGAAATATCAAAATATCAACGACCGCTTCTGACATGCTCACCTCATCCTCGGCATATAAAAGCTTCATAAAATCACCCTCTCCGTTCTTTTCGATACTACTATATCCCCCGAACCTTAATTGAAACATAGAATTCATGCTGATTATATAATATTTTCCTGATTAGTGCAAGAAAAAACGCTCCGCAATCAAAGATAACGAAGCGTTGATATTTTGTTTTACGCTCCCACCAGCAGTCCGCTGTTGATAAAGAGTGTCGCAAAGCCGAAATAGATGAGCAAAGTGAGCGCATCGACAATGGTTGTAATCATCGGTCCTGCCATAAGCGCAGGGTCGAGGTGCAAAAGCTTTGCCAGAATCGGCAATGCACAGCCTATCACCTTGGCGACGATAACGGCACAAATCATTGCGAGACAAACAACAATAAATGTGTTGCTTGAAATATCGTTGTGCGTCACAAGCTTGATGATCCACATTCTCGCATAGTTGACAACGGCAAGTGTCAAGCCGCAGAGAACGGCAACTCGGATTTCCTTCCAGATAATCTTAAAGAAATCCTTGATATGAATATCGCCGAGGGCAAGTCCACGGATGACAAGGGTTGAAACCTGGTTGCCGCAGTTTCCGCCGGTGTCCATAAGCATGGGGATTGAAGCCGTCAGACCTGCAATCATTGAAAGCTTGTCTTCAAAGCCCTCAATGATCTGACCCGTAAAGGTTGCCGAAACCATGAGGATAAGAAGCCAAACGATTCGGTTTCTGTAAAGGGTGAAAATGCCTGTTTTAAGATATGAATCCTCAGAGGGCAACAGCAAAGCCATCTTTTCGAAGTCCTCTGTGTTCTCATCTTCGATGACGTCAACGATATCGTCAATGGTGATGATACCGACAAGTCTTTCTTCCTTATCGACAACGGGGATTGAAAGCAAGTCATATTTCTTTGCGATTGCTGCAACCTCTTCCTGGTCGTCCATCGTGTTAACAAAAATAAGCTGTTCGTCATCCTCCATGATGTCCTTGACAATCTGATTCTCGGGAGCAACGATGAGTTTACGAAGCGGAACCGTTCCGACAAGCTTACGCTTATCATCCATACAATAGCAGGTATAAATCGTTTCCTTATCGAGAGCGGTTTTTCTTATCATTTCTATCGCCTCTTTGACCGTGTAGGTCTCGGGGAACGAAACCATCTCGATAGTCATGATGCTGCCTGCCGAATTATCCGGATATTGAAGGAATTTGTTAATTAGTTTTCTTGTCTCCGGCTTGGTGTGGGCAAGCACACGGGTCACGACGTTTGCCGGGACCTCCTCAAGGAAGTCGACTGCGTCATCGAGGAACATATCCTCCATAAGAAATTCAAGCTCGGAATTCGTGATTGCGTCAACGATATTACCCTGAATATCGCCGGGCAAATAAGAAAAAGCATCAGCCGATGATGTCTTGGGCAACAAGCGGAAAAGGCGAACCTGGTTTTCCGGCTCCATCTCCTCAATCAAGGCGGCAATATCAACGATGTTCATTTCGCTGAGCATTTCCTTGATAGCAGAGAACTTGTTGTTGGCAAGCATCTTGCTGATGATTTCAACCATAGTGTCCAATTTTAAGCGCCCCTTTCAGCACGGCACAAAGCCACGCCGCAGGCACAATATCAGCTCCGATTCCGTGAGCGGACGTCTGCAACGGTGTTTATGCTGTGCAAATTATTAAATTTGTTCAAGTTTCGTTGCCCGTAGCTACTGTCACTACTCACTGAAATCTCACCTCACATTATTCTTTGGCAATTCCATTGAATTGATATAAATATTTTAACCCCGAAAAGGGGGGATTGTCAATAGCGATAAGAAAAAAATATTGCAATATTTAGCTTTGCACTCTTCAAAAAATATATTCATTCATTGCGTTTGTCAATGTTGACTTTACGATTAAATGTGATACAATAATAGCGATAATTAAATGAATGTCATATTTATTCAGGAGGACTAAAATGCAAAAGTTAAAATTCATCTTAACTCTGCTCATAGGCAAGGGGCTTATGCTTTTTTCAAACATCTTTGCCAAGGGCAGAGGAACTAATATGCCCGGTGCAAAGGCAAACAGACTTATGCCTGATTTTATCGGTCATTTCACCGGAATCGACCCTGAAAAGGTTATTTTTATTACGGGTACAAACGGAAAATCCACAGCCAATAATATGATAGTTCACGCTCTCAGAGATTCGGGCAGAACAGTTTGCTCAAACCTTGAGGGCGCTAACATGATCGGCGGTATCGCAACCGCCCTCATTCGCAATTCAACACTCACCGGTAAGGTCACGACGGAATTCTTCTCATTCGAGATTGACGAACGTTCGCTTGCAGGTATCTATAAGTATATCCCGGCTAAGAAGGTGTGCATAACAAACCTTCAGAAAGACCAGGTTCAGCGTAACGGCGAGCCGGATTACATTGTTCAGAAGTTCCGCAAGGTTTTTAACGACGATATGACCTTTTTCCTCAACGACGGCGAGCCGAGATCAAAGTCCTTCGAGGATTTCTCCGACAAGGTTTACTACTACGGCGTTGACAAGACTCAGTATTCTTTTGTTAAGGACAAGTTCTATGACGTAACAATGCCCTGCCCCAAGTGCAACGACAAGATTTATTTCGATTATTACAATGTTGACAACGTCGGCAAATTTCATTGTGCGGGCTGTGACTTCTCCTCCGAGGAAAATGTTGATTTCTACGCTCAGAACGTTGACTTCTCCGAGTGCAGTTTTGATTGCAACGGCTATCGCTTCACCGTAACAAACAAAGAGCCGTTCTACATCTTCAACTATGCGCTTTGCATTGCCGTTTGCACCAAGCTCGGTATGACAAACGAAGAGCTTCAGAAGAGCTTTTCAAACTTCAAGAACATCAGCGGCCGTATGGAAACGCTCAAGTACAAAACAAAAACGCTCAAATACATCAGAATCAAGCAGGAAAATCCGGAAACTCTCCAAACTGCACTTGACTATATCGCAAAGGACGAGTCGCCTAAGATTCTTCTCATGGGTCTCGAGGAGCTTAAGGATTTCGACCCTTACTACACCAACACATTCTATGCTTTTGACGTTGACTTTGAATCGCTCAAAAAGAACAATATCAAGCACTATATCTGCTTCTCCGAGGCTGTTGCATACGACACCGCTAACAGAATGATTTATGCCGGCATCGACAGAAACGACATTTCAATTCTCCCGAATGACAGCGACGAAGCAATCCTCAAGGAGCTTGACAAATTTGACGTTGACAACGTTTACCTTATCACATGGCTCAAAAAATATCATGAGCTTGAAAAATCCACAAAGCAGTACGGAGGTAACGAATAATGAACACATTGAATATCACTTGGCTTTATCCCGACCTGCTTAACCTCCACGGCGACCGCGGAAATCTCATGGCATTTGAACGTGTCGGCAAGGCGATGGGTCTTGACGTTAAAATCAATCGTATCGACACATTCTCGCATGAGATTGATTTTGAAAATTCCGATATCATTTTCATGAACGCCGGTGAAATCAAAACCGCAGATTCAATCGTTAAGAACATCAAAAAATACGGCGACGCTATTTACAGCTTTGCCGACAGCGGAAAACCTATTATAGCAATCGGAACGACAGGTATGGTTCTCATCAAGTCGACCAAAAGATGCGACGGCTCGGTTGTCGAGGGTCTCGGCCTTCTTGACGCAACGGCTGTTGAACGTAATGAGATTTACGGCGACGATCTTCAATTCTCACTCTGCGAGGATAGTAGCTTTGAAATTATGGCCGTTCAGATTCATCTCGTTGATTTCTTCCTCAATGATCCCTCAATCGCTCTCGGCAAGCTCATTTACGGCAAAGGCAACAACGACAAGGATCAAACCGAGGGTGCAAAGTACAAGAACGTTATTTTTACAAATGCACTCGGCCCTGTATTCGTAAAAAATCCGTGGTACACGGAGAAGATAATCAATGAAGCTCTCAAGGCCAAAGGCTGCAAACCGTGCAAACCGCTTGACGAGAAGTTCTTTGAAATCGAGCGTAATTCGTTCAAGACGGTAAGACGTTTTATAGATCAGAAAACGGAGTAAAAATATGTTTCCAGTTATTGAGATAAGGCCAGACGGAATACTTCACAATCTTAAAATAATGAAGCAACGGTGCAAAGAGAACGGAATGTCGCTCTCCGTCGTTACCAAGATGCTGGTCGGCTACGAGCCCCTTGTTCGCTATCTGGTCAACGAGGGCGAAATCGGTGCGATTTGCGATTCCAGAGTTGAAAACTTTATGGAGTTTGTCGACATCAAGGCTGAAAAATGGCTGATTCGCTCACCCATGCTTTCGCAGATACATGACGTTGTGAAATTCACCGACGTCAGCCTTAACAGCGATCTTGAGGTTCTCCGTGCACTGAATGACGAGGCGAAAAAGCAGAATAAAATCCACAAAGTCATTCTTATGTATGAATGCGGCGACCTTCGTGACGGTTGCTATACGGACGAGCTTGTTTATCTTGCCGGTGAGGTTCTCAAAATGCCGAATATCGAGCTTTACGGCGTGGGAACAAATCTAAGCTGCGTCAACGAGGTTCTCCCGAGTGAGAAAAATATGGCTCTTTTTGAAAATGCAGTCAACTCGGTTCAAGAGAAATACGGCATAAAGCTTCCGATAGTTTCCGGCGGTGCATCCAGCTCAATTAAAATGCTCTTTGACGGCAAGCTTCCCGAGATTATCAACAACATGAGAATGGGCGAGTCAATCTTTCTCGGCAACATTCCCGTTTATGACGTTCCTTTCGAAGGTGCAAGAGAGGACAATTTCATTCTCAAAGCCGAAATCATCGAGTTGAAAGAAAAGCCGGGCGTCCCCGAAACACTTCCGCAGGACTGTGACAAGCTGATGAAGCGTGCAATCGTTGCGGTCGGCAAGCAGGATATTTACCTGCCCGGACTTATCTGTGCAGACAAGCGAATGAAAATTGTCGGCGGCAGCAGCGACCATGTTGTTCTTGACGTAACCGACTGCGGCGGTGATTATAAGGTTGGCTCGATTGTGGATTTCAAAATGACCTACAACTGTCTGCTCAACGCAATGACATCAAAGTATGTTGAAAAAAATATATTGAAATAAAATCAGGCTGTGGCAAAAATGTCACAGCCCTTTTCTATTCACTTTCTGCCCTTCTTTATTCCACAGCCGATGAGGCCTATTCCGGCCGCAGCGCATGCGACCAGCACGGTCAACAGCACGTTTCCGTTGGTGTATGTCGCCCAATCTGCCAAATTGATTTTCATATTCACCGGCTCATCAAAGGTGAAGCCGACAAAATAATTTGCAAAGAAAGCATATATTCCGAATATAATTGTACAAATTCCGCCCTTTATCATACCGTTAAGCCGTAGGCTTACAACAACACCTGTTATCAGCAAAGGACTGAAACAATAAAGCACAGTCATCTCAGCATTGCGTAAATTAATGGGTGTCAGAATTTGCACCGTTGCAACGAGAATAATCGTCAGAACCATATCGGCAACAAAGCTTATAAATGTTTTATGTGTTGAAATAAAACCGTTTTTTGAATACTTTTTCAAAATAATCGGCAGAAATACAACAGCATATCCAAGTAAGGTTCCCAAAACCGCCGTCGGTATCCATGAGACACTCTTTGTCGCAATTCCGCACACAACAAGCAAGAGCACAACTCCGACCGCCGATGTGGCGAGATAAGCAAGCAGCCTCTGATTTTCGAAGAATTTCGTAACCGACGGGAAGAAAAGGAATGCACACAAAAGACTTGCGGCAACAATGAATAAGGTTGAAAACGGCATGACCCCGCATAAGGTGCAAATCAGGCAAATAAGAAAGCTTAACAGGTATGCCGATGTCGGAATCCAAAACGTAAGTCTTTGAATTCTCTCATATTTTGCCGACTGCTTTTTCATCTGTCGGTATGTTGTGTCGTCCGAAGCCGTAATCAGCTCCTTTTCGCTTATGTTAAGCACACGACAAATATCTGAGATCATTGTGATATCCGGATAATTAACTCCCCTCTCCCATTTTGAAACAGCCGACTCCGTGACAAAAAGCTGTTCGGCAAATTGCTTTTGAGAAAGCCTTGCTTCCTCTCTTTTGGTTCGGATAAACTTTCCGAGCATATTTTTCTCAATCATAAGATCAATCCTTTCGACAATTTGAAGATGACAGCCGAAAATCAAATCCGACGGACGGCGCCTGTTCGCCGCAGTGTTTCCGTTCTTTCATCCTGCCGTCATTCTACGCCCTCGGCTGATAAAAGTCAATGGACTCTCAGTCAAGTGACGTACCTGCGTCGTTTCGGCAAAAAAGCTCTGCAAAATAATGGTGCAGGAAATAAGCAATTACCGCAATAGATGTCCCATCACTTAAGCATTTATTTTTCCTTTATCTCAATTCATCTGTTTTTCTAAAAAAAATCAAAATTTTTTAGAAAAACACTTGATTTTATCGAGATTATAGTATATAATATTCAAGCGTTGTCGGGGTGTAGCGCAGATGGTAGCGTGCTTGGTTCGGGACCAAGAGGCCGTGGGTTCAAATCCCGCCACTCCGACCACTTATTAAAAGTCTTATTTATCAATGAAAACGTTGATAAATAAGGCTTTTTTCTTGTTTTCAGCTTCTCTAATCCGCTTAATTTTACCGCAAATTACCGCTAAAAATGCAAGGCATATTTATAACGCTCAATCAGCTTAACACGAATGCAACATCCCGGTCTATGATAGTTTCATTTTACCATAAACCGGGACATATTTATTATTCAAGCTGATTTGTTCCGTGTCAGAAATTCACTTTCACGTCATATTAAAATGAAAAATACTTCTCCCTCATCTTCTTCATTCTTCCGTTCATGAGGTTGAGCATAGCGAGAGCAGCCTGTTTTTCTTCATCGGTGCCATAAACAGCCTGCTTCATCATTCTGCCCTCTTCAAAGCATGCATCGTCGTGAATCGGGAAATAATTCTTGAGTAGGAAGCAACCGTAACGAACATATCTCATTTCACCGACAATGCGGAATTCTTTGCTGATTGTATCAACAGCCACACTCCTGAAATTCTTGATTGAATCAATTATCGCCTTGCGCTCATTTTCCGGAGAATAGACTATCGTAGAACAGATATAAGCATTTCTGTTTTCAGGCGTACAATTATGGCTGTCCGTGCTGCCGACAACGGGGTATTTATAGCCTCTCGCCTTATCCTCATAATATCTGACTGTTTGATATCCGTTCTGTTCAAAATAATTCTCTCCGCCGAGAACCTCGAAAGCGTCAAAAATTTTATTCTCAACAAGCCAATCGTTGAGCGCATCGGAATCGTGGAAGGTATTTCCCGTTATCCAAGTCGGATGGACAAAAATTGCAAGTCCGTTTGCTTTTCTTATCTCGTCATAAATCCATTTGAGTGTTGAAGCAACAAGCGGATCAACATTATCCGGAACCTTAAAGTCTTTTGCAAGCTCGGTCATTTTATCCTCAAACTCTTCACGAGTCATGACCTCGGGGCAATCGTCACGAACGGCACGAACCTTTTTGTCCTTGCCGACTTCTTCAACCGCTTCGTCCTCAACAAGAGAATTTATACTGTATTCACCGCCGAAATTGATTGTGTGCGGGCAAACTCTGAAGCCTTTTATCGGCGGAAGATGAACCTCCTCGCCCATAACCAAATTCATTTCTGTCGGGATATTTTTAAATTGCTCGATTGCATAAAGTGACGGATAATAACGTCTGTGGTCGGTTATTGAAAGAAAATCATAGCCGTGTGCTCGATAGCTTGAAACAACATTTGCCGGATCGTGCTCACCGTCGGAATAGTTTGTATGCATATGTAAATCGCCGATAAACGGATAAACGTCAACCAAGTCGCCCTCTACTGCATAGACAGCAAATGTTAAATCATCATCTTCTTCATTGGTGAACTTAATACGATATTCTCCCTCATAGGGAAGCGTTATCTTTATTTCAATTCCTTTCTCGGTTGCCGTGACGGGAATTCTGCGGCGATATCCTGTTGAGGGATACTGATCCTCCGAGCCTCCGTGAAGCCATGTCAAAACAGCGATATATTCATTTCCGGGTGTGAAGAACAGTCTGTCACCGAACGGCTGAATATGAATGGTTTTTTCCTTGCCTGCTGTCATTACCTTTGGAAATATATCAAAGGTCCACAACTCATGTCTTCTTTCAAATGCCATTTTGAATGCTCCTTTTTGAAATCCATGGCGGCAATTAAACCACCGTTTATTTTATGCTTTTATTGTTGCTAAAGTATAACCGTCCTCGTCAACATAGACGGTCATAACCTTTTCGCTTGTTGTTTTTTCACCCGACACAGTGTCCATTGAGAATGTAACTCTCCAAATTCCCTGCGTACGGTCAAAAGCAAAATTAATTTTATTGAATTTATCGCTGACCTCTTTCTTTGCAATATCAAGAACGGCAGATTTTGTGTTGACCTTACCGACAGCGTTACTCTCGTTTGTAACAAAGCCATCGGTTTTAGCGTTGGGATTTTTCTTGATTTCTTCTTCATCGTCGTTGTACTTAAATGTCAAAACCTCTTCGACAAGAGTATAGCCGTTTTTCTTATCAACGGTTGTCTGCTTGCCGAGATCGCCCTCTTTTTTGCCGCAGGCAAAGAACGTCATCGAAATAACGACAGCCAACAAAACAGCGATTATTTTTTTCATAAAATCATCCCCTGTAATTCTTATATTCTCCGCTTAGTATCTTCTGCCACCATTCACGGTTATTAAGATACCAGTCGATTGTTTTCTGAATACCGTCATTGAACAAAGTCTCCGGAGTCCATCCAAGTTCGGCATGAATCTTCGCCGGGTCAATAGCATATCTCATATCATGACCGGGGCGATCCTTAACGTGTGTGATAAGGCTTTCATCCTTACCGACGGCCTTAAGAATCGTCTTAACGACATCAATGTTTGCTTTCTCGTTATGACCGCCGATATTATAAACCTCGCCGATTTTTCCTTTTTCGAGAATCATGTCAATCGCCTTGCAATGGTCGTCAACATAGAGCCAATCACGAACATTCAATCCCTCGCCGTATACGGGAAGCTTTTCGTCGGCAAGAGCCTTTGAAATCATGAGAGGAATAAGCTTCTCGGGGAACTGATACGGTCCGTAGTTGTTGGAGCAACGTGAAATTGTCGTCGGGGTACCGAAAGTGCGATGATATGCCATTACAAGCAAATCAGCCGACGCCTTGCTCGCCGAATACGGCGACGAAGTATGAATCGGCGTTGTTTCGGTAAAGAAAAGGTCAGGACGGTCAAGCGGAAGATCACCGTAGACCTCGTCGGTTGATACCTGATGATAACGTGGAATATCAAACTTGTTGCAGGCATCAAGCAATACCTGAGTACCGAGAATATTGGTCTTGAGAAAAACCTCGGGATTTTCTATTGAACGGTCAACGTGGCTCTCGGCGGCAAAGTTAACTATAGCGTCAAACTTCTCCTCCTCGCAGAGTGCAAAAACCTCCTTCCTGTCCGTTATATCACCGAGAACGAAACGGAAATTGCCCTTGCGTGCCTCGTCAAGGGTATAAAGGTTGCCGGCATAGGTCAAAGCGTCGATACACACCAGCCTGTAATCCGGGTGTTTGCGCTGCATATAATAAATGAAATTGCTGCCGATAAATCCGGCACCGCCTGTAACAAGAATATTCTTCATATTAAATCTCCTTTGGAAATTGTTGTGAATATTATACACTATTAATTATAAAAAGAAAAGCCTTTTCCCGATTTTGAACCGCGAAAAGGCAATATTTATTCTCTTGTATCGTTCGAATCGTTATTCTTTTCGACCCTGACTTTAAGAAAATACCCGACCGCCGCACCTGCAAGTGCGCCGACGATCATGTTGACAAAGATATTGACGTCCGTCACAAGCGAGAGCAAAGCACCCACACCTATGCCGAGAATAAGAAAAATCAAAACAAAATATCTGCTCAATCAAGCTGCCGCCTTTCCGAAAATATTCTTCACCGTCGTAACAATAACCTCAAACGTGTTCATATGCACAGCTACCTTAACCTTCTCCGAATCTATCAGCTTACCGTCATTCGCATGAAGCTCAGCGGTTACGATTGCCTCGCCGTCGCCTTTTGCCGAGATAAATCCGTCCTTATCAACGGAAACCACTCCGTCGGAATTAGATTTCCATGTAAGTGTACCGAGTGATTCGTCGTATTCGGCAACGATTCTCGCATTTGCTTTATATCGCAAATCAATTTTATTGAACGAAACCTTCAAAGGCTTCTCCGATTCACCGTTTATCTTAAGCATATCGTTTTTATTAATCGAATGCATCCACGAAAGTGTTACATAAGGCTGATGAACGTTCAGCACGGTGTTAAGCTGCCCGAGCAATGCCTTGACATCGGAACGGTTATCCTTTGCGAATTCAAGCAATGCTATAACAACATCAATAATGCCCTGTATCTGCTTTTGGGTGAGATTTTGGCTTGCATCGCTTTCCGCAATTTGGCCGGCAATATAGGAGCGGAAGCCGTCGCTCTTGATTGTATCCATATTGGTCGGGATAATTCCGAGAGCAGCAGCCGACAGAATTACGCCGAGGGTTTTCAATGCGTTGCCGGCATTGAGCTTTTTACCTATATATTGACCTGCAATAAATACGATACCGTCCTCATATTTCTTTACGTAATTTTCCTGGCTTACAAAAATCTCATTTGCCAATTTTGACATCAGCGAATCAAACATTGCACCTACCGAGCGTGAGTCTTCCTCGCTGTAGAAATTCGAGCTTGATTTCTTTCCCGTGTCATCCATCAGCGTGTCGAATGTCTTGCAAACATTTTCATAATAAGCCGAATAGTTTGCACAGTTTTCTGCCGACGGCAAATAATATTCTACACCATAGTGAGTAAAGCCCCAGTCCTTCATAACAAACTTCGGAACATAGTCGTTCGGGTTCATTATGTTTACGATATTACCGTAAATCGAATCATCAACACCGTTCTTTTTTGTGCACTGCGGCGCTTCAAATGTATAAACATAAATGTCATTTTTTGCAATACCGGCAGTCTTTATGCTGTCGGCATTTTTAAGGCTTTTTGCGTAGCTTCCGTCGTCAAGCTCTCCGCCGACGAGATTCGCTATTGAGCCGCCCCTGCTGTAGCCGGGAATAAGCAACTTGACCCTGCCGTCGAGCTTTTCTGTTCTGAAATAATCATTAATATAATTAAGAATAATTTCTTTGCCGATATCAAATCCGAGGTGGTTCTCGCCGTTGCCGATTCTGAGATTTCCGCCCCACTCCATGCCATAGTTTCCGCTTCTTATTGCGGCAATAACAATCGTGCATTTCTCGCCCGAAAGCGTAACGGTTTTCTTCGCCATTTCAACTGCGGCAGTGTCATAGCCCTCGGTTACATATCCGTAAGCCTTGGTCTCAAAACCGCAATTTTTGAGCATAACTCTGATATGCTCGTCCCTGTCACTCTTGTTAAAAGAATTAAACGTTGCCATTGAAATATTCAAGGCGAGCAAGGCAAGCTTATGATTGTATTCAAATGAGCTGTCCGAGAACCATTCGTCATCATATTCATAAGGGTAATAAAGGCTCTCATCAAACCAATCGCATTGATAAACTCCGGCGGCCTTTTTCTCCGCCTTTGCCATAAAAGGCATTGACGAAAGAGTTATAACTACCGTAAGCAATGCGGCTATTATTTTATTCTGATAGTTCAAGTCATGCTTTCCCCATTTCAATTTATAAACTGTATGCTGATATAATGATAATATCATATTATCGGTAAAAAATAAAGACATTTCGCTTAATTTGTAAAAAGTTTACAATTAAACAAAACCGCCGACATATCCGCCGACGGTTACTTAGCCCATATTAATTTCATATTTTCCGCTTTTCAGAATCCTGACAAGATCGTCATTGTTATTTATTTTTTCTTCGGTGATAATTCCCGATACATTTTCACGCTGACTTTCACGGTGGTAATCTGCACCGGCTGTCACAATTTTAAAATTCTCTTTTCTCGCCCACGCCTGCGCCTTTTGATTAAAATCCTTGTCCTTATCCTTGCCGTTAAAAATCTCACAGCCGTCGATAAACTTCGGATTTGCCCTGTGAATATACGGGCGGAACGGATGTGCCTGAACGATTATTGCTCCGCTCTCTTTTACAAGCTCATAAAAGCGGCGAGAACCTTTGAACAGCATGTTGCCGTTTTTCCTGATAAAATCTTCGTCGATTCCGTAAACGAGATAGTCATTCGTCGTTGCGAAATATCGAATTTCCATTCCGAGCAGAACCGTAAAATCATCGCCTGCGGCTTCAAGAGCATTGTGATATCCACGGAGATACTTGTCAACATCAATCTGCCTCTTGAACGAGCTGTCCGTTCCGAATGTCAGGAATGAATAGTGATCCGTAATCACAAGGCCGCTGTAACCTATAGACTTATAAAATTCAACAGTGTCCTTTGCCAATGCCGCCGCACATTCACTTGTCTCGGCAGTGTGGCAATGCAACTCATATTTGTATTTCATTTGAGAAGTATCCTTTTAACTTCATCTAATTCTTTTCGCGGATCTATATCAGCGATTTGATGGGCGTCGGTACCGAAGTTGAATACGACTCCGATTTCCTTGCCGATATTGAACATTCGGTGAAAAAATTCGGGATCTCCGAATATCGCTCCTCTGTTCAGCTCCCAGGCACAGCCGCTTTCGTAGCCCATCTGCATGATATCGCCCAGCTCGTTATCACTCCAGGCCTTGCCGATCGTTGCCACATCGTGACCGTATTTATCATCAAGAAATTCCGCCGAATATCCTCCGTAAATCGGATGAGCAATACAGTCGGCGGCCTTTTCGCTAAATACACATTTCAAAACAGCCGTCGTATGATTTTTGAATCCCTCCGGCGACCTTTTTTCAGGCCTTACCCAACAACCGACATGATAGTGATTTTCGGCGTAAAGTCTGTAATCCGGCTTGTATTTCTTATCGGCGTAGCGCAAAGTATATCGGCCGATATCGTAAGCCGAAAATTCACCGCCAATCAGAACCTTGACCTTTGTTCCCGTCGCCTCAACTTCTTTTCTAAGCTTTGCGTTGTTTTTAAAATGCTGCTCCAACTCGTCGGGATAGAGGATATGATCATTGAGCGAAATCATCTCAAGTCCGCATCTCTCCGCCTCTTTGATAATATTTTCAACCGTCATTTCTCTTTTCGCACAGTTCGAAAAATAAGTATGACAGTGAAGATTGCACCTTGTCAGTTCATCCAAATCAAATGTAGGTTCGTGCAAGAACAAAACAATCACCTCTTGAAAATAACAAACACCAAAAGGGCAGAAATGAACTTCTGCCCTCCCGAGTATTCAGCGATCAACCAAAAACGCAAAATGCCGACGGCCTCTTGCTTCACAATTAATCGGTAGCAACATAATTTTATTTAACTCTCTTCATAATATCGGCAAACACATCGGTAAGCGTCTGCGCCGCAGAATATCCCATTGAGTTAGTCTCATGATAGTGATTTCTGTCGAAACGATCTCTGCCGCTTGAAAGATACGGCTGAGTCTTATGGAGAATGAAATCATTCGGAGCGACAACGTAACCGGTCATGTCATTCGTTACACCAAAGATAAGTAAATCCTTATCTCCCGCTATATCAACGAGCGGAGTCGGGTCAATTTCAGGACCTCTGCCCGTTGCCGAATCCTCTGCCGAATCATATCCGCCGTAAGCAACCTCGGGAAATACCTCGCCGGGCATAAGAAGAATCTGCTGCGAACCGATCTTCATGTATGTCATTTCGGAAACAAGTGCAATTCCGAGATCGCCCTTCTTCGCCGGAACAAGCTTTGAACTCATAACCTTAAGCATTGCAAGGAATGCAAGCACAGCGTTATCCGCATAGTAATAGAACGGCTGCTGAACAACGGTAATTTCCGGCTTCATCTTCTCGTCGTTGTCGATTGAAAGAGCGGCCTTTCCAAGGGTCTCACCCTGAAGTTCAACTCGCTTCCATCTGTCCTCAATATCCGGGAATCCAGGATCAACGGCACCGATTGCACCTATACCATAGAGAACATTTACGTCCTTTTCCTTATAAATCGTCTGTCTGAGGAAGTAAGGATAGTCGGCACTGCAAAGAGTGTTGGAACCGCCGAGTGTGTTCGGATGAGCGGCATAGTTGAGAAGCCACGTTTCCTTGCTGCCGTCATCGGGAACAAAGCGAATCCTTGTCAATGTATCATGAAGGACTACCGGAGGACGCTTATCATACTGAGCGTCGGGAACATGAGTTGTTCCGATATAAAGATCGCCCTTTTTGCGATTGTCATAAGCCTCAAGGCATACTTCCTTGACGGTCTTAAAAATCTTCTGCATATATGTATCGACCTTGCCGCTCTTCGGGAGCTTGCCCCAATAGCCTACGGTATCAAATCCGCCGTGGGTATGCGAGCAGCAAACATTGATCGCCTTGCACTTTGCCTTGCTTGAAAACTCTTCAAGGCTCGCTCTGATTATACTTACCTCAAAATTGGTAAGGCCGATAACGTCGGCACAGACCATCATTACGCCGCCCTCATCGCCACAGCCGATCCACATTGCACTTATTGTAATCGGGTCATGGAAGCCTGTCATTTTCTGAGCCATCTTATGGCCTGCTATGTAATAGGTCTTGGACTCAAAATCGTCCGGCATCGTCTCTTTCATTGCAAAGCCGACGTCAAACTTATCGTCTGTTTTATTAGAGATTTTTACAGGCTTAGCCTTCGGCAAATCCTCGGGATAACCTTTCTTGGCAAGTCTTTTACCCTTGCCTTTTGTAATTTTCTTCACGGCACTTGCCGCAAGATCTGCTATATCCATATGTTTGACCTCCTTGAAACGCTCTTTTGTTTCTATATAATTATATCACGGCACATAGATATAAACAAGTTAATTTTTTGTGAATTTGTACGACCGGCAAACATTGATTGACACAGCCCAAATGGAATGGTATAATTCTATTATAAAAACAAATTCAGGGAGGAATTCTCATGAGAATCAAAAAGTATATTGCCGAATTTTTAGGTACTGCAATTCTTGTACTTTTCGGCTGCGGAACCGCTGTTTTCTGCGGCGGACTTTCAGGCGGAATAAGCAACGGCACACTCGGCGTTGTCGCTATTGCCCTCGCATTCGGTCTTTCAATCGTAGCCGGTGCATATTCAATCGGTCATATTTCGGGCTGTCATGTCAATCCGGCAGTTTCGCTCGCAATGTTCATCAACGGCAAGCTTGACATAATCGACCTTATCGGCTACGTTGTCTCCCAGGTTGCGGGCGCATTTGCAGGCAGCGGTTTGCTCCTGCTCATCACCAAAGAAACCGCAATGACGGGATTCGGTTCAAACGGCTACGGCGACCTCAGCAGCGTCGGCATTTCCATGACGGGTGCAATTATCGTTGAGGTAATTCTCACGTTTGTTTTTGTGCTTACCATTCTCGGCGTAACATCAAGTGAAAAATATTCGTCGGTTGCAGGTATCGTTATCGGTCTGACTCTCACCTTTGTTCATATCATTGGAATCCCTCTCACAGGTACCTCGGTCAATCCTGCCAGAAGCCTTGCTCCGGCAGTTTTCGAGGGTGGTATAGCTCTCGACCAGGTATGGGTGTTCATCGTCGCTCCGCTTGCAGGTGCCGCATTGGCAGGAATCGTTTTCAAGTTCATTTTCAAGCCGAAAGAGGTATAACATATTTATTATATCGTATAAAAATCTCACACCTCCTCTTAATTCAAGGGGAGGTCGTTTTAATGATGAAGAGAATTAAGAAAGAGCTTAACCGAATCGCTTTCTTCCCTTTTCTGTTGATTTCATATTCGGAATGTGATAGAATAGCCTCGGTGATTTTATGCTTAAAAAAAACGATGAAATATATCTGACGGTCAAGAGCTGCACCGTACAGGGCAGCGGCGTCTGCGACTGTGACGGCATGACTGTCTTTGTCCGCGGAGCAGTAACGGGTGACCGTGTGCTTGCACATATTATTAAAGTCAAAAAAAACTATGCCGTCGGCATTATAAAAAAGCTTATACAGCGTTCTCCGATGAGAGCAAAGAACTTTTGCCCCATTGCCGAAAAATGCGGCGGCTGTTGCTTTGCTCATATAAAATATGAATCCGAGCTTAAAATCAAAGCACAGCAGGTTGCCGATAATTTCAAACGCCTCGGCAAGCTCGATATAACACCTGCTCCGATTATTCCCTCGCCCTCGGCTGAACGATACAGAAACAAGGCTCAGTACCCCGTCGGTTCAGACGGAAAGTTTGCAACAATCGGTTTTTATGCACCGATGACGCACCGAATAATCGACTGCGCCGACTGTCTTTTACAGCCAAAAGAATTTGCGAAAATAACCGACATTTTCCGTGATTGGATTCGCGAAAAAAAGATAAGCGTTTACAATGAATCCGACGGTTCCGGAATAATACGTCATATTTATATTCGCAAGGCGGTCGTCACAGATCAGATAATGGTCTGTATCGTCGCCAATTCCGACAGCGTTCCGCACACCGAAGCTTTAATTGAACAGCTCGAAGAAATTGACGGAATGACAAGCATTATTCTGAACATAAACCGTGAAAAAACCAATGTCGTGCTCGGCAAGGAGTGCAAAACACTTTGGGGAAGTGACTACATCACCGACGAGCTTTGCGGCTTAAAATTCAACCTTTCTCCCCTCTCGTTTTATCAGGTCAATCACGACGGAGCGGAAATTCTTTACAACAAAGCAAAAGAATACGCCTCCCTCACGGGCAGCGAAACTCTCGTTGACCTTTACTGCGGAACGGGTACGATCGGCCTGACCATGGCAAAGGATGTCAAAAGCTTAATCGGTGTCGAAATTATTCCGCAAGCTATTGAAAATGCAAGAGAAAACGCAAAGCTAAACGGTATTGACAATGCCGAATTCATCTGCGCCGACGCATCCGAGGCAGCAGCAACTTTGCTTGAACGTGGCATAAAGCCCGATGTCGTCATTCTCGACCCGCCGAGAAAGGGCTGCGACGAAGCTTTGATTGACACCGTTGCCGAGATGTCGCCGAAGAGAGTGGTCTATGTCTCATGCGACAGTGCAACTCTCGCCCGTGACTGCCAACGTTTTGCCGCTCTCGGCTACCAAATCCTCGCTGCCACCCCCGTTGATATGTTCCCACACACCGCACATGTTGAGACGGTTGCGTTATTGGTCAGGAACATATCAACCAAAGAACACGTTGTTATAGAGGTTAGACCGGAAGAACTTGAGCTTGGCTCGTTAAAGACGCACGGAACCTACGAAGAGATTAAATCCTACGTTCTTAACAAGTACAGATTAAAGGTATCAACTCTCAACATTTCACAGGTTAAACGCAAGTGCGGAATTGATGTCGGCGAGGCATACAATAAGCCAAAATCAAAAGATGCCAAAGTTCCAAATTGCCCTCCCGAAAAAGAGAAGGCTATTATTGAGGCACTGAAGCACTTTAATATGATGTGAAAATACCTCTCATGGGAATTTCTGCAAACCTCGTGACCTTCTCCTTGAGGAAAAGGTGGGCGGCGGATTGCGCCGCTCGGATGAGGCGGAAAGCCGAAAATTTCTACATATTTTCTCTCTTTTTATCCCCTCCGATTTTCTTGCGAAAATCACCTTCCCTTGCAACAAGGGGAGGCTGAGACAGACGGTAATTTCTGCAGACTTTGTCCACCTCATCACCGCCTACAGCGGAGCGTCTCGCTGCAGCTCGGTCACGCCACGGGAGTGAATGTCCACCGGACGTCCATTCACTCCCGTGGCGACACTTCGCTACCTTCAAGGGGAAGCCTTGGAAAGCTTCAGCTCTGTGGCCTCCACCCCGGGGAGCCCATTGTAAATACCAAAAAGGGGCTGTAAAAAACAGCCGACAAAAAGAACGACTGCAAGTAACCGAAAAAGGTATGCTTGCAGTCGTTTTTGTGGTATAATTGATATATGAGAAACAATAAATACTAACGAATATATAATACACCATATCAATTAAAATTACCACTGGAAATTGAAAAAATAATAGAAATTTCCGACCCGGTATATACATTCTGCGAAGTTTTGAATCAAATAGACCTAAAAAGATATCTTGTTGTTAAGGAAAACAGGACAGGACGAAAAAGCTTTGATTCGGAAACTTTGCTGAAAGTAATACTGTTCGCTTTTATGGAACACGGATATGTTTCAACACGGGAAACAGAAAAGTTATGTAAAACAGATATACGATTCATGTATCTGCTGAACGAACAGTCTGCACCAAGTCATATGACGATAGATAATTTTATGAACTGTTGTCTTGCAGACAGTATAGAGAATATATTCAAAGAAATTAATAAATACATCTTTGAACAGGAACAGGTTGACACAGAGCATATTTACATAGACGGAACCAAACTTGAAGCCAACGCAAACAAATACAGTTGGGTGTGGAAAAAGAGCAGTATCAAGAACAGAAATAAAACATTCGTAAAAGTAAGTGCGCTTCTTGAAGAAATCAATAAGTTAATCGCATATCAAGGGGTAAGATTTAATATTCGTACAGAATATGCTGAGGATGCCGCAAAACAACAGAACAAAGATATTACGAAAAACTGACAGAGTATACCGAAAAGCTAAAGAAATATGCGGAACACATCAGAATAAGCGGTGAACACAGAAACAGCTATTCAAAGACAGATAACGGAGCAACATTTTTCAGGATGAAAAAAGACTATATGGGTAATGACCGGCTTCTCCCCGGCTACAACATTCAGCTTGGCTTATGTGACGAATATATAGCCGTATATGATGTAAACCAGTACGCTTCGGATATGGACTGCTTTCAACCGTTAATGGAAAAATTCAAAGACATATATCACAAATATCCTCAGTACCCCGTAGCTGATGCAGGTTACGGAAGCTTCAATAATTATCTGTACTGTGAAGAGCACGGTATGGAAAAGTATATGAAATTCACCATGTTTAAAAAAGAAACAGAGGATAAAAAATACCGAGAAAATCCATACAGAGCAGTTAATTTTTACATAAATGAAAACGGCAATCCTGAATGTCCTAACGGAAAAGAATTCCGTTATCTTTACAGCAGACCTGTAAGAGGAAATCAATTCGGCAGAACAGAGGAATTGTATCAGTGTGAAGATTGTTCGGATTGTCAACTTAAAGAACAATGTTGTAAATGTGAAGGAAATCGTATTGTTCGTATAAATGAAGAACTGACAAAATTCCATAAAGAAGTTTTGAACAATCTCAACAGCACAAAAGGTGCACTTTTACGAATGAACAGAAGCATACAGGCAGAGGGTGCATTTGGCATAATCAAATGGAACAGAGAGTACAAAAGGGCGCGAAGACGAGGGCTAAAAGGAGTAAATTTTGAGTTAGCACTGATTTCCTGCGGTTTTAATCTTCATAAATATCATTTAAAGAAACAAGCGCAACAGCTTGCCGCCTAAGAAAAACCAAAATGTTTTCAACATGACTGACGAAAACTCGTCGGCTTTGATTGCTGTATCTTAAAAGCCAAATTTTTTCAACATTTCAACACCTCAATACAAAAAATCATCCGAGACTCGCTCTTCACGAATCTCGGATTTTTTGAGGCTGTTTTTTACATCCCCCTTTTTCGGTTTATAGGTTAAATCACGTACCCGTCAAAATCAATACCATATCCAGCCGAAGAAAATATATGTTTTGACCCACTGCCAAGCAGTAAGAGATACACTCACTTCACAAGTGTCCTTTACCACATTACCGAATTGATCTGTGACCTTGCATGTTATTGTTGTCGTACCCTTGCCACGCTTGGTCGCCGTTACCGTTCCGGACTGATCTACCGTTGCGATCTCATCATTCGCACTTGACCATTCAACAACATATTTTGCGCCTGTCGTCGATTTCACCGAAGGCGTTATTTTCATACTGTCCTTATAGTGTAAAGCTATGTCTTCTACAGAAACGCCTGTAACCTTTGTGTTGTTTTTTGCCCAGACGGCATAGAGATTCATATCTGTGCTCGGTTTAATCTCTGTTCCACACTTGTACTTTGGCAAAACTGCATTTTTATTATCAGACCAGCCTATACAGGTATAGCCGCTCTTTGTCGGAGCAGGCAATTTCGTCTTTCCGTTCATAGGAACAAGTTGCGACGTGCTTGCACTTCCGTCATTTTTATCAAGCATGACAGTGTGATTTTGCGAAGTTTGCTTTCCGGTTATTGTCACACAACCGTCAACTATAGTCAACGGAATATTTTTATAATCACTGTTAAAAACATCGTCGGCATCATATTTCACCCATACTTTTGCCTTGTATGTATCTGTGATTCCTGCCGCAACTTTAAAAGTAAGTGTTGCAAAAACGCCGTTGACTTTAACGTTCTTTAACGGGCTTATCATACTGATCGTCTGCGGGTTTTTGTACGGAGTCGGCGTTGTAATATAGGAGCCGAATTCCGAACTCAAATCAACTTTTGTCAATGTTAGTTTGTTGTCATAATTAACATTGATTTTAAGCGAGGCTAATCCGGGATTATTTTTCAGATTAATTTTAACCGTGACGGTTTCACCCGGCTTTGCCGATACCGTGTCAACAACAAGTGACATTCCGTTTGCTGCGAACGATACAGCGATCAACGCACTTAAAGCTATTACAACGGCTAATATAACAGAAAAACTTCTTCTAATAATTTTTTTCAACATAAACACCTCTTTCCTTAAGCAGTCTGCGTTATCTTGCCGATAAACACCCCAACGTTTTTCAGCAATTCAGCATCGTCATCATTGATTACTCCGTCATGATTACAATCTGCTGCGGTCCATATCGCTTCACCTACGTCATCCTTTGTAAGCATTCCCGAAGCTAAACAAGACATTATAACTGCATCAGCTCCGTCACACAAGCTGTCGCCGTTGACATCACCGAATACAATTACAGAATACGTTTCCACAATATCCCCGTTGTGAATAACATTTATTGTTGCTCCTGTTCCAAGCCCTTTCTTAGTCGGAACAATAGAAGTCTCAACCTTTGAACAATCAACAAAATCATTGATATCTTTTATATCTGTCTCAAGACCGTATATTAACTTTGTATTTCGGTTGATGATTGTATTTGTATTTTTCCTTGGCATAATAGTATTTCCCAAAAATACAGACCCATTAATTACCTTTGTTGCAATATTCTCATAGTCCTCGCCAAAGATGTCGTCTTTATCAAAGCTTATTGTAATATCTGCAAGGTAATCGTCAGGAACTTCATCTTTAACGGTAAATGTCAGCGTTGCAAAAACGCCGTTAACATTTACCTCGCTTAACGGACTTATCATACTGATTGTCTGTGGATTTTTATACGGCATCGGTGCAGTTACATATGACCCGAAAGCACTGTTAAACTCAACATTTGTTAATGTCAAATACTCATCATATGCAACATTGAATTTAAGCGATGCAAGACCCGGATTATTGTTCAGAATAACATCAACTTTAACTGTCTTTTCGTCAACAACAGCCTGTCCAACCTGAACGGTAAATTGATTTTCGGCACTTGCACCTGTTTCAACATAACCGTTAACGACTTCAACCGGAACATTATTGTAATCCGCATCAAAAATATCATCCTCATCGTATGTAACTGTAATATCTGCATGGTGTCTCGCAGGCATATTGTTTGAAACAGAGAATGTCAAAATTGCGAAATTTCCGTTTGTGCCGATTTCTTTCAACGGGCTTATCATGCTGATCGTCTGCGGATTTTTATACGGTGTCGGTGCAGTTACATACGAGCCGAATTCGCTGTTAAACTCAACATTTGTCAAGGTCAAATACTCATCGTATTTAACATCGAATTTCAAGGAAGCAATGCCGGGATTGTTAGCAATATTAATTTTGACCTGTACGCTGTCGCCGGGATTCGCAGCAATAGATTCCACACTAATTGTCATTTTGCTTTCACCTACGGCAAAAGCAAAAACAAATTGTGAATTGGCTGCTATAAGAATACTGAGCAACAGAGCAACAATCCGGAAAAACTTTTTCTGCAATTAACACACTTCCTTCCTGTAATACTGTGTTGAGCAGGGCAACACGAGTTGCCCCGCTCAATTTTGCAATAGTTTATTTTGCTCTGTACTGAACATACTTAACTACATTTGAAACATTTGTCTGACCTGTCGGATCACCGGAAGTGGTTTCTTTTGATACGTCCTGATAGTAGTAGTAGGTGTATACAGGCTCTTGATAATACCAACGGGTTGAATAGTTGTTAGTGGTATACGTTCCATCAGGTATCCACATGTGATCAGCTGAACAAGTAGGGCAAGTATAATTGCCATAGAACTTAATACCGGAAGATGATCCTGTATATTTATGAGAGAGAGAATATGTTAAATCACAAGTATGTCTTGCCCAAGTTTTTGCGGTTGAATCAGAACCCCATGTTTGGTTGCCATTCCATCTGTGATAGTATTTATAATGAGTCGTTTGCGATGAAACGTACTGTTCATCCCAAACATTTCTTGATCCGTTACTCGGATTTGAATATACCGGACCTTGTGTTGCACCCCAAGATGTTCTCTTAGTATCATATTTCGTCCAGCCCGAAAGAGAGGAACTTGAGCTTGAAGTATAATTGCGAAGTGTATATGTCCACTTTGAATTGATTATCTGAGCGTCTGAAGGTGCAGACGATGCCTCAACCCAACCGGAAACTCCATTCTGTGTCCAATGCGCATAAATAGTTCTGTTTTCCACAGTATCAAAAGATGTAGATGATGTAACTTGCGTTCCGCCATCTTTTTCGGTATACCAGCCGTTAAATACATAGTAGTCTCTTGTCAATGTCGGCAATGTTCCGATTTCACAGTTGTAATACGCCATAATCGAATCATTTTCAATAAAAACAGAACTGTCATTGTCACAGTTTGTATCAAGTGTAATCTTAAACTCACCTGCAAGATATTTTTGATACATGTCCTCACTTATTGATTTAATTTCTCCGCTGCAATCAAGGTATGTACTATCTTTTAGATAAGATACATCATCTTCTCTAACAAGCATGTTACCATTAACTACAAGAAGCGAATAGAACTTATCATCCTTTTTGCTTAAATCAACATGTCGGCAAAGCATTGCGTTTTCTAAGTTTGAATTAACACTTACAACACCGTACAACGATAGATTACAATTTTCTGCAGTAAGAACCAATCCTATTCCTGAAGAAAGAACCGTAACCTGATTCAACATTACATTGCCAGATGAAAGAGAAAGCGGGGGCTTACCAGTTGACGAGAACGTTGCTCTGCTTATCGTTGTGTTTTGAGCATCTGAATTAATAATAAAATTATTGTATTCTTTACCAAGTCCGTTAAAAGTAAAATTATTAACTTCTGATGAAATATTTAAATTTTTATTATCAAGTGAATCACAAGCATCGGTTATATATACTGTAATATTATCTGCAGTCGACGAAACAGCAGCATCCACAACATCTTTATTAGCAGCATATACTGTCAAGTTTTCAGCACTGCCAAATGAATTCGCACATACAGACGTTATACCATGGCCAACCATAACATCCGGCATTGATGTGCAGCCAAGAAAAGCACTGTCTCCTATTTTTGTCGCATATGAACCAACTTCAACAAGCGACGAGCAATTTTCAAATGCATTTGCAGGAATTTCATCAATAAATTCAGAAAGAACAATTCCTGTAATGTTCTTATTGTCCTTAAATGCAGTCGAGCTTAGGCCTGTTATTTTTATTACCTGAGAAGTTCCGTCAAGATTGTCGATAACCTTATATTCCGGAATTACAACATAATCATCTGTTCCTTTATATGCTGTTATTTTTCCATCTGCACTTACCTCAAGACCCTCACTTTCACCGATACGATTTCCAACATATGAAACAATTGTATCATAGGGAACTTCAAAATCAATGAATGTGTTCTGATTATCATTGTAGTTTGAGGTAAGATATGAGTAATCCTCAAATTGATAAGTATGGTCATCCATTACTGTGTAAGTTGTTACAAAATATGAATCTGATTCAATGTCATATCCAACAACAGCAAATACATGTGCCGTGCCTGCCATTGTCCAACGATGATAACCGGAAACGGTATTTGTTGTCGTATAAGAAAGAGTCTGAGATTCACTTTCTTCGGTTGAATAAGTAACAGTCGATGCATAAGAATTTGACTCGGAAGATGAGTTTGTCGTTCCCTGTGTAGATTCCTCGCCACCACCAATGATATAGGTCTTTCCATAGCCATACCTGTTTGAAATGCTCTCTGAAACTACCTTGGAAACTGATGCCGAGCTGCTTGTAGTAGAACTTCCATTATATCCGGATTCACTATTCCAGCTTGAATTGCTTGTAGTGTTTGTACCCTTATGTTTAATGGTACCGCCCTGATCAGATTTTCCACCCGAAAGGTTAAATGATGATGAGTCTGTATTTGTTGTATTTGACGAAAACGAATCAGATGTTTCTAAATTGCCGCTGATTTTGCCACCTACGCCTGCATACTTTGCACTTATTTCTGATCCTATAGAAGCTTTCACCGACGATGTATCTGTAAGAGAAGCCGAACGAGATGCAGCCAATCCGAGTGATGAATTATGAGTTGATGTGTTCAAATCATACTCATCTGATGTATCGAGTTCCTGCGTAGTTTTTGATCCGCTTGAGCCCTTGCTAACATACCATCCGCTTGTATCACTCTTACAATATTTTTCTGCCTCTTCGACTGTCATTCCATTTTGCTTGCACCATTCTTCGTTTATGGTTGTGCTATCAGACCAATCGTTAGAAAGTGTCCAACCAAAGGAATTTGTAGTTGCATCAGAAACAGTCTTTGTATATGTGTCCATTAAAGTCTGAGAGGTTTTTGTTGTGAATGTTTTTGTTACTGTTTTTGAAACACCATTTGAATTTATTTTACCAAAATCTTCAATAACATAAACGGGAACATTTCTGATTTCTCCGACTTCATAAGTGAAAAGAATGGTATTAGTTTCATCATCCTCAATAATAATGGGCTTATCAATCTTTGACTTGCTCCACGCTTGGTTTCTTTCACTAGTCCAGTTTGCAGTATATGTTTTGTTTCCGATTGTTCCGGCTGGAATTGACTGCCAAATATTTCCGGCGTCATCTGACCAACCGGCAAAGATGTAGCCATCAAGTGATAATGTGGGAAGAATTGCGCCCTCATCAACCGTATATGTCATTTTTTCCGCATTAACAAGATTAGATGAAAAAGCAACGCTATAAGGTATCTTCTCCCAATGTGCATAAAGTTCAATTTCGCCCGTTGTTCCAGGTGCAATGGACTTAACAATTTCTGCATTTTCACCAGAGGGTAAATCATACCAACCAAGGAAATTATATCCCGGGCAGCTTACAGTTTTGAGCGTAAGTCCTTTTGAGGTATAATACTCTGGGTTTGAGTTCTCAATATCCTGAGAAGCAATATATGTATCACCGTTTGAAATGTTATAAGTGATTGCATAACGCTCAGGTACAATCACAGGTATAACTTCCTGCTTAACCAATATCTTTGTGCATACAGAACAGTGCGATCCCTCCGTCAAACCGGTGCTTGTTTCTGTCGCAGGAACCGCCGGGTCAATAACTACCGTATGTCCCTTTGCCGGAATCACGGTATTAACCAATGCAATTGCATTAGTACCGTTTTCATTACTGAAATATCTTCCACACTTTGAACAATGCCAATATGCAATATTTCCGTCTTCCTCACAGGTTGCTTCTTTTCTTGCAATCGCTGTAAGCTCATGGGAACAAATAACTCCGGGATAAACAAGAACGATGTCCGGCCAACCGGCACAATATCTGAACAACGTTATTGCATCTTTGGTGTTTACGCTTCCGTCTCCGTTACAGTCAACTGCGCCGAGATCAACCTCAACGTCCCAGCCCGCAATATACCGAAAAAGTATCATGGCGTCTTTATTGTTTACTTTCTTATCTCCGTTAATATCTCCAGGGATTCCGTTGCAAACTCTGACAGAACCACCGATAACGCTGATATCCACGCCGTCATAATCTGCGTTAAATACGTCGTCCGGGTCATAAGAGATACTTACGTTCGCATCATAATTATCCTCTGCTTCTTTCGAAACAGTAAACGTAAGTGTACAGAAATTTCCGCTGACACTTACATTTGCAAGAGGACTTATCATGCTGATTGTTTGTGGATTTTTGTACGGCGTCGGTGCTGTTACATAAGTACCGAATTCGCTGTTAAATTCCACATTTGTTAAAGTCAGCACATCATCGTAATTTACATTGAATTTCAATGATGCAAGTCCCGGATTGTTTTTAAGGTCAATCTTGACCTTAACCGTTGAACCCGGCATTGCCGACACGTTTTCCACCTGAAGTGTAGGTTTTGTCAGTTCCTCTGCCAAAACATTTACCACTCCGGCGCTCATGCAAAATATTGCTACCATAACAATAGCAATTACTCTTTTGAGTACATTTTGCATTTTGTTCACTTCCTTTCCTCGTTACCGCCCACAAAATTGCAAATAATTCACAATGTAGACTTTTTGAATTATTTGTGATAGCATATATTTAGCATGTAAAATAATGGATAAAAATGAAAAAATGCATGCTTCAAAAAGTCTACTATTTTAACCATTTTTACTTCCCAAAAAGAAGCGATTATTATGTTGATTATTTAGTTAATTTGACAATATCTATAAAAAGACGAGGGCGTCATCCCACACAATTCTGCTGCTTGACGGTATGTAATTTTTCCTGTTTCATATTTATCTTTGGCTTCATAAAAGTTTGGAGGTAAATCAAGCGGTTTTCGTCCAAATTTCACTCCCCTTTGCCTGGCTGCAGTTATGCCCTCCGCCTGTCTTTGGTGGATAAATTCACGCTCAGTTTGAGCAACATAGGACAGTATCTGCAAAACCAAATCGGCAATAAAAGTTCCGGTTAAATCATTATCTTTTTTTCTTGTATCTAAAAGAGGAAAGTCCAGTACATATATATCTGCTTGTTTAATTTTTGTAATAATATGCCATTGCTCAAGTATCTCTGAATAGTTTCTACCTAATCGATCTATCGATTTGATAACCAAAATATCGTCCGGTTTCAGTCTTTTTAAAAGCCGTTTATATGCCGGTCTGTCAAAGTCTTTTCCCGATTGCTTGTCAACATAAATATACTTTTTGTTCAATCCCTCTTTCAAAAGTGCTGACATCTGCCTGTCAACATTTTGCTCCTTACTGGACACACGAATATAGCCGTAATTCATAACAACCTCCATAAAAATACCGACAAGCCTAATTTGACCTGTCGGATAGTTTTGTTATATTTGAACTATATTATAGCATCTGTTATCACAATTACCAATCCTAATCTTTGATAAAACATACCATAATTTTTCAGTCTCCACTGAAATGTATTGCCGCAATTTGTACGGACAGTATAAAAATCACCTTTATGGCAGGGTAAAATTAAATTTAAAGAAAAAAAGCTTTAGAAATTCCATAACTGTTTTTCGGATACTATCTATGAATATCACGAGTTTTATGCTTTCGTCTAAGCGTACCCATTATTTCACGTACTCCCTTTTTTATCGGCTCGGGGACATTATGCTTTTCAATAAAATCGGACACTTTGACAAGAGCTGCTTTCAAAAGCTTATTTTCATTTTTTAATAAATCATTCTCTCTTTCTAATCTCGCATTTGATATTGTCAACTCTAAGTTTCCTTTGTTCGCAGATAGGTAGCCTTTCATGTTTACATAGTCGTTTTTTATCTCATCACGCTCTAACCTTGCCTGCCTAATCTCGTATTTTATCTGCTGCAATTCCGTCTGTTTATCTTCAATGTTTTCCGCTTCTGCGATAGTCCTGACTTTTTGAGTTAGGTTTTCATTAACGGCTTTTATGCTCTCATAGCTCTTTCTGTCAACTGTTACAGTGTCACGATTCAAGATATCAGATACCTTGTTCACCTTGAGATTGTCAACCACTTCCGTTGTAAGTAAATCGATTTTATCTGCCGTGTCCTGCAATTTCTTTTGAGTGTCAATGTATTCTTTCTTTTGTTCAGTTAATACCTTATTATTCTTTTCTATCGTTTCTTCCTGCGTTGCGGCTTGCCATTCTCTCTTGGTTGTGTGCACCTTGTCGTTTATGGCAGATGCCGGCTCACCCCTTTCAAGTCCGTATTTTTCAGATACTGCTTCAAAAAATCTGTCTTGCCTTTTTCTGTAATCGGTTTTGTTTCCCATGATGATTTTAGCATTTAATCTGTTCCCGGATTCAGAAGTATAAACAGGAATTGACGCAACCTGCATATGCGGCGTCGCTTCGTCCAAATGAATCACTGCGTTTAATACCCGTGTTTCATCACCCTGACAATATTCCTTTACATAAAAATCAAGGCAATCCTCAAAATACTTTTTTATCTCCTGTGTTGTTTTACCTTCAAAAAATTCAGGCGATGCCGTAAACAAACCATCTAACAAAACTACCGCATCCTTACGGGTTTTCTTCCCGGTTTCCGTTTCAATTCGTTTTATCGCTTTTGTTATTTCTCTGTTCCATTGCTCAGTTTGAACAAGAAAAATATTGTCATCCGTTTTACCCCAATCAATATCAGACTTATCAAATTCTAATCCTTTTTCGTGCTGTTCAACAGTTCGGTTTGCTTCCAATTGTATGCCGTACACATCTGCACGACCTCTCTTCTCAACTCTCATAATGCCGTACATTTTAATCTCTCCTTTCGGCATTTTCGCCCCGTGAGCCAGCCTTTTGAATTATAAAAGTATAGTCTTTTTCAAAAGTCTAACTCACGAGACTTTACTGCGTAAAATCCGTTCGCAAGGGGAGAACCCCTTGACCCCCTTTCGATTGGTTCCAAAAATTACTTTTTATTATTTTTGTTATGCTCGATTTTATTTTGGAACCATGCTATTGCGCCGTCGATATCACCGACTGCATCGTAGCTTTCTGCCCACTCCAGCACAAGCTGTAAGAGTTGGGCTTTTTTCTTTGCTTCCTCAGCAGCCGTTGCCTTTTTCATCTGCTGTTTCAGCTTTTCCGCTCTCGCAAGAGCTTTTTCGTACTCTTCCTTAAGCTCAGCTGAAGACTTCCTTTTTGATGACATTTTATTTCACCTCGCTTTCTTGATTGTTTTATTTGGCAGATTTTTTCTGCTCAACTTGAAGTTCTTTTAAAACTTCGGGTCCATACTTCAACATCATTGCTACCATAAAGATTGCAAATGCATTTTCATTTGCCTTTATTTCAGCAGCAGTCTTTTCTGTGCTCACACACATCACCTGTCTTTCCGAGCATTTGCTCGGTATAACTATGTTAGTTGAACCCTGCGCGAATAAAAAAATGAAAAACCGCTCGAATTTTCGATAAATCCAAACGGTTGTTGACAATATTCTAATTTAGCTGTATAATTTACCTGACCTTATATTACAATCGAGGTGATAAGATGGACGCAGATAATAAAGTAAAAAAGTGTTACATATACACCCGTGTTTCAACTGCTATGCAAACAGACGGATACAGCCTTGATGCACAGGAGAGACGAATGCAAGACTATGCCGCTTACAACAATCTGCAAATTGTCGGCAAATATTCCGACGAGGGCAGAAGCGGAAAGAGCATCGAGGGTCGACCTGAGTTCTTGAGAATGATGGAAGATATCGAGTCTCATAAAGATAATGTTTCCTATGTTCTGGTTTTCAAGCTGTCCCGTTTCGGAAGAAATGCGAAAGATGTTCTTGTAAATCTTGAGACCATGCAGTTAAACGATGTAAATCTGATTTGCGTTGAGGACGGTATTGACAGTTCTAAAGATGCAGGAAAACTGATTATCTCTGTTCTCGCCTCTGTTGCCGAAATAGAGAGAGAAAACATTGCCGCTCAAACATTCGCCGGTCGGCAGGAAAAGGCCGCAAAAGGTTTATGGAACGGTGGCAAAGCCCCTTATGGTTATAACCTTATCAAAGGCAGCGGTAAGCTCGAAATTAACGAAAATGAAGCTGAAATTGTCAAAGTAGTATTTGATAAATTTGTCAATGAAAACCTTACCCCTGACAAAATATCAAAGTATTTAAACGACCATTTTAAAAGAATACCGATTCAAAAGCATGACAAAAGTTTATTTACTGCAGATTTTGTGAGACACATTCTTGACAATGAGACCTACTGCGGTTATATTGTTTATGGCAGAACTCGTTCTGTTCAGAATAAAAAAGACAGGTCCAAAACTCAGAGAGTAAAAAGTGATGATTATATCAAGGTTCTCGGAACGCATACACCTATTGTATCAAAGGAGATATGGGATATTGCGAGTAGAAAACGGAACGAATCCAAGGAACTGCACAAGATAAATAAAACCCGATATACAGACCATACCTATCCGCTTACCGGTCTTATTGTATGCCCGGATTGCGGCTGCAGAATGAACGGCTACAGCAGCCAAAAGAAGAACATCTCCAAGGGTGGAATGTATAAACCGACTTTTGCTTATAAATGTCGTAACAACAAAAGTCAGCGTGGCTACATCTGCGATTTTAACCGACAATTAAATGAAGATTCCATGTGCAACGCAGTAATAGAAATCATAAATCGGATTTCTTCGAATGATAAATTTAAGCAGCTGATTACCGAAAAAATCGGAGAAAGCATTGATACATCCGAACTTCAAAAACAAAAGCTGGATTACGAAAAGGGACTTCGCTCCGTCAGCAGGACTATTGAGAGCTTAGGATATCAATTGGATAATCTTGATGTTGAAGATGAACTCTATGCCGTTCAGTATGAGGATTTAAGTAATCGAAGACTTAACTCGATGAAGCGCCTTGTTGAACTCCAAAGGAACATTGAGAGCGTCGAGCAACAGATTTCAACGATTAAAGAAAATCAGTTGACGAAGGATGCAATATATACATTACTTCTTAATTTTGAGTCCCTGTTTAATAAATTCAATGCCGAAGAAAAGAAGAGATGTCTGCACGAGATGATTGACAGCATAGAGATTCGCAAAGACCTCGGCTCCGGCAAACAGGGCAGAATAGATTACAGCACGGTAATTACAGCAGTCAAATTCAAATTCCCGATAAATATAAAGGATGATGAATTGACTGATATTTACCCGACCAATGAAAATCGTGTTGAGAGCGTGGTTCTGTTGACTAAAGTACAGAAGTAAAAGTGTGAAAATGGCTTGAAATAAGGGGATTTCCGAGATTTTTAGAATTGAAAATCAGACTGCGAAATATGCCTTAAAAAGTGAATAATATCTTGGTATTTTTATAGTTGGATAGATAAGAGCATTGAGATTGGGTCGATTATACAGAAGTGTTTACTTGTGATTTATGGAAAAGTGAGAGTAGAAATAGACTAATAATCATTTAAAAAATATCGAATTATAGTTAGGCTATTTCGGAAAGGAGAGGTGTTTATGCCTGGCAAAGTGAGAGTAATTCCGGCTAATACAAATGAGCCGATGAAACATGTTGTCATCTATGCTCGTGTGAGTTCTAACACTATGGATCAGCTTGAGAGTCTTAAGGCACAAGTTTCAGGGCTGACAAAATTTATATCTGGGCATAACAACTGGAAACTGGTCGATATTCATATAGATATTGCATCTGCTAAAAAAGATTCTTCTCGTCCTGCCTTTCATCAAATGATAGAAGAGTGTAAAGCGGGACTTACGGATATAGTTTTGGTAAAAAGCATCAGTAGACTTGGAAGAGATACTGTCGAGGTGCTGGATGCAATAAATACTTTAAGAGAGTCACAAGTGCGAATTATTTTCAAACAAGAGGAACTGGATACATTAACAGCGGGAAGTTCATTATTGATATCCACCGTTGAAGCTTGCACACAGGCTGAAAATGAAACACGAAGTGCTAATATAAAATGGGGCATTAAACAAAGAGCTAGTAACGGCAGCTTGGGGTTCTATCGTAGAAAATGCTATGGCTATGATAAGGACAAGAATGGTGATCTTGTAATCAATAAAGAACAGGCAGAAGTTGTTAAGCTGATTTTCGATTTGTATCTTGGTGGTAAAAGCGTATTAGGCATTGTTAAGGAACTGAAAGAAAGGAGTATCAAATCTCCTACAGGAAAAGATAACTGGCCAAAACGTTCTATAGAAGAAATGCTGAGTAATGAAAAGTACATAGGTGTTTCGGTTGTTAATGTAGGCGGCAAAGAAGGTCAGATTTATAAATTGAACAATTCTCATCCAGCAATCATTTCAAAAGAAATGTTCGATGCTGTTCAGGAAGAAAAGCTGAAACGCAGCAATATAGTTGCTGATGAGAATGGAATACACAGAAATACTACGAAGTATAGTTCGAAGAATAAAAACCGTATTTTAACATAAAATAGGAGGTTTGAAGATGTCAAATTATGCATATAGAGATATAGAAAGAAAAATAGTACTATATTCAAGTCAAGCTATAAAAGAGGATAGAAATGAGACTTTTTATTGCCCCAATCCGAAATGCGAAGCTAAACTTTACATTTGTGCTATAGAAGGAAGTAAAAGTGCTTATTTTAGAGCTACAAAACCAATGTATAAACATATCTTGAATTGTCCATTTGGAACTAGCAGTTCGGAATTCGATAAAAATAAATTTGATGAGTCAGAATTTGTTTTTAATAATGCAATTGATGGTCTTCTATCTGTAACTGGAAATCCTAAAGAAGAAAAGAAAATTGATGGACATAGCATTGGAGAGCCGAAAGCACATCCACTAAGGACACTAAAGCAAATTTATTCTATGTGTAAGAGTATGCCAGTAAATTTGAAATATGGTGATAAAGAAATAGGAGAAATGTTATTGGATGATAGAAGTGAATATAGATATCCTAGGGGCTGTTTTGGCAAGAAGATAATTGAGGCAGTTGTTAAAGGAAAGTTATATGATAACGAAAAGAAAGAAATCTATTTAGTCGCTCCTATGTATAGCCACAAATATTCTTTTATATTATCATTTTTTGATGAAATCACATATAAAACTATTCGTTCTGAGATATATAATAACAGAGATAAGATTATAGTTGTTGCCGGCGAATGGAAATCGTCAGGTATATATAATTCTTTTATCACACATGTATATGGAAGAAAGCAAGTTGCTATTATAAAATAGCCTAATCAAGATGAATATGGAAATTCAAGAAAATGCTGAAAAATCAACTTATCAAGTCAGTTTGAAATAGCCTAAAAATCTCACGTCGAGACGGTATGTTTGATGTCAAGGAAAGAGAAATAAGAGCTGAAAAGTGGCGTATTTCCGGGCTTTTTGCGAGGTTGGTATCATCGTAAGAAGCCTTGCGGAAAGCTCGATTTTCTTATATGGAAACATATCCATTAAGCAAATTTTCAGAGAGCTGGAAAATGAGTGGTAGGGTTTAGGCTGTGGATTAGATGTCAGAGGTTGTGGCACCAGGATTGTTGTCAGAGCCGACCGCAGTTTAAGCCACTCGATACTAAGTGGTAGACTTGGCAGTGGAATAGATGACAGGAGATAGGTGTATGGAAAATAAAATTCAATTTAATGCGGCAATTTATCCAAAAGTAATGTCTATAATTATTGGTAAGCCTTATAACAAAAATGAAAACGATAGTGATGAAATGGTGCCAGAGCTTGTGGTGGATCTTCCACGAAGTGCATATTTGATTTATCTTCAGAAAATATTTGATGAGCATGTTGAACCGGAGATAGATTTATTTAAGAAATATGCATATGGTGTGGTTTTGGACGATTCAGATTATATGACACTTTTGAGCTTTATAATGACCACCACCCAGAGAAAATGGAACAAAACTATAAATAGTGGAGATTTGCTTGCTCCTTTTGGCTTGTGCATGAAAGTTGATGATGCCGGGAAAAGAAACCTTGAATTACTTGAGGAGACAAAGGACTCAATTAGAGTAGAAGCGTGGGAAGGAATAATCATTGATTTGTTAAGTAAGTCATCAATGGATATTATTTCTTGCTTTGATTTTGATGAACATTTTGAGAGACAGGCAGAAAATGGTATAAATGATAAGCTGTATATTTCCTTAGGGGCTTGGAAATATACTTCGGATACCGCTGAACAAAATTTGAGCAATGCCTTGAGGGCCGCGTTTATGTTTACATTAGTTGGGTATTATTCTGGAGATAGAAAAAATCAGTATTCTAGCTTTGTAGATTATTTTGAGGCTGAATTCTATAAAAGAGTTTCCTTAGTATATGGTATGTGGGCATCACTAGAAGATAAAAAAAAATAAAATATCTACCGTTATATGATAGTTTTTATAATTTAACGAGTTCGTCAAAGAATGAACTGATATCTGTATTGAAAGCAGTTCTGGATAATGATTCTATTGCACTGGATGAAAAGCAGACACTCAAGGCTCAGTTAGTAGAAAGTGCAGGACAGTTTCATACAAATATTAGTTCGGCAGATGTTAGTTTAGAACAAACGTTAATAAAGCCAGTTATAAATCTCGTTTTGTTGAGAGAAAAAGCTAAGGAGACTTTGCAATCGGCAGAACTATTATATGGTGAAGATAAATACATGGATTGCGCAAATAGATGCTACTATGCCATGATGTTTTCGTTAAAAACTCTACTGGAAAACCAAGGCAAATTGGCAAATTGGAAAGCCAATGAATTAAAGGAGAGTGAAACACATAAATCTCTTAAAAAAGGATTAAAAGACCTGGTGTCAGCAAGTATATTAGATGCAGCTGATGAGGCTAATTTTGAATATGTTAAGGATCAAAGATGGAAATGTGATTATTCACTTTATAAGTTTACAAAGACTGACGCCAATCAGTGCTTGAATTTTGCTAGACAGTTTTTCCAAAAGGTAGAGACTATAATTGGATAAAGAAATACCCCTCCCGGCCACGGTCAGGAGGGTTTCGTACGTCTATGCTTATTTTTCAACATCGACCTTGAGGCCGGATTTCAATTCAACCGTGCAGCGGTTGTCCCGTATTGTGATTTGCTTAAGCCGGAGTTTTACAAGCACTTCATCAAATGTGGTAAGGTTAGAAGTTTGTGGAATCGAATTAAAATCCTGTCGGTGATTTTATTTTTCAATATATCTTTCCATGCATTTGCGAATTTCCTTGAACGCTTTAATTGCGTTAAACGGCAGAAGCTGCTTGCTTGAAATTTTGTATGCTTTTGCTTCGCCGTCCTCGGAAACGGCAATTCGCACGATCGTAATCTCCTCGTCATTGACAAGCACGGGATTTTCCGTTCTGGCAGACCAGCGCAGCATTCTGTATCGGTCAACAATTTTCGCAAGCTCATCAAAAATTTCAGTGCCGATATCGTAATATTTTTCACGTTCAAACGTTGTCTGATTAACGACATTTGACACTGCAAGCTCGGCTGTCTCGTCGCCTGTCTTTGACGCTCTGAGTGAATATGCTCCGCCCTCGATTCCGCCGCTTACGGTGTATTCGCATTTGATGATATCGCCTTTACGTTCTGTTCTGAATTCTGCCATAGTTTTCACTCCCATACATAATAGTTTAATTCTATTCTATCAAAACAGGGAATAAAACGCAACGCATATTATAAATTTCATTATAAAAAATAAGCTCTTTAATTTGTGGACTATAACGAAAAAGGACTGTGCAAAATGCAACAGCCCGTTTTTGTTCATGCTCCTATTCCCCGTCCCTTAAAGCCGGTAATATCCTTTATAACCTCGCCTGCGATTATCAATCCCACAACCGACGGAACAAACGCCGTGCTTCCCGGCACCTGCCTGCGCTGCGTACATTTTCTCGCCGTTCCCGGAGGGCATATACAATGCTGACGACAGCTTATTGCCATATCGTCAATCGGGGCTATCGGCAGCTCTTTTGAATAAACCACCTTGAGCTTTTTTATTTTTCTTTTTTTCAGCTCGGTTCGCATTACCTTAGCTAACGGGCAGACCGAGGTTTTGAAAATATCCGTCACTTCAAATGCCGTCGGGTCAACCTTGTTGCCTGCGCCCATTGAGGAAATTATCGGCGTTTTGGTCTTATTTGCGTTTTCAACCAACGCAAGCTTGCCCGTAACCGTGTCAATGGCGTCAACTATATAGTCATACTGTGAAAAATCGAATTGGTCGGCAGTCTCGGGTGTATAAAAAATCCTGTGCTTGTTTACGGTCGCATCGGGGTTGATCTCGGCAATTCTTTCTTCGGCGACGTCAACCTTGTACTTGCCAACGGTTTTGTGTGTCGCAAGAAGCTGGCGGTTTATGTTCGTCAGGCAGACCTTGTCGTCGTCAATAAGGTCAAGTGTGCCGACTCCGGAACGTGCAAGCGCTTCGGCCGTAAAGCTTCCGACTCCGCCGATTCCGAAAATCGCAACACGGGAATTTTTAAGTTTTTCCATAGCCTCGTGTCCGTATATAAGCTCTGTCCTTGAAAATTGATTAAGCATAATTATTCCTCGATTTTTTTGACATTTCCGATGTCTGTAACAATTTTATATCCTGCCGATTCAACACGTCTCTCGAGACAGCCTCGGCACTGAGCCGCCTCCTCGCCTGTGCAAATTTTATTTTCATACAGCGAATACAATTTGCGCACCGAAACGGGTGACAAATTCGGCATAACAACATTTGCACCGGCTTTTAATCCAAGCTCACGTCCTTGCGGATGAATAGTTCCGAGTGCAGTCGTTGAAGGAATGAGCGCATACGGAAACATCAGTCTGAGAATTGAAACCAGTCTGAGTGTGAGCATAACGTCGCCGCTTTTAAACTCGGCAAAAGGAGTGTCCGCATGGGTAATATACGGTCCGATGCCGATCATGTCGGGTTTAAGCTTCTGCAAGAAGTGTAAATCGGAAATCAGATTTTCCGTTGTTTGATACGGCGAGCCGACCATAAACCCCGAACCGACCTGATAGCCGATTTCTTTCAAATCAAAAAGACATCTCTTGCGATTTTCAAGACTCATTGCTTCGGGATGAAGCTTGCCGTAATGCTCCGGGTCTGCCGTTTCATGGCGGAGCAAATATCTGTCCGCTCCCGCATCAAAAAACGCCTGATAGCTCTCCCTCGGCTTTTCACCGATTGAAAGAGTAACGGCACAGTCGGGATAGCGGGATTTAATCTTTGAAACAATATCGCAAATCATTTCATCCGTGTAATACGGGTCTTCTCCACCCTGCATAACAAAAGTGCGAAATCCGAGTCTATAACCCTCATCGCAGCAGAGGAGGATTTCATCCTTTGTCAAGCGATAACGCTCCGCCTTTTTATTGTCACGCCTGATTCCGCAATAGTAACAGTTGTTTCGGCAATAGTTGGTGAATTCTATGAGGCCACGAATATAAACCTTATCGCCGTAATTCTCCCTGCGGCGAATATCTGCAGCTTCGGCAAGCAGCTCGTTGAATTCGTCGCTTTCGATTAAGATTTTCAGCTCATCATCTGATAAATCGCCTGTCTCAAAGAGCTTGTCAACCAAATTATTCATACCGTCACCGCCTTTTCTAAATATAAACCTATTAAAATGATAGACTTTATATATTATATAAAAGTATAGACTAAAAGTCAACATTTCAAACTATAAAGATTTTTATGTGTATATTTTCGCTCTAAATGAAAAAAATAGTTAAAAGCCCTTGACAAAGCATAATAATAGTAATATAATAGTAAAGCACTTTGAGAGAGGGTGCAAATAGAATACCGCGGAGTGGAGCAGTTGGTAGCTCGTCGGGCTCATAACCCGAAGGTCGTTGGTTCAAGTCCAGCCTCCGCAACCACAAAGGAGTAGGTCAAGTGTTGCTCTTTTTTTGTTTAATTTATACATTTTAAAAACCCGACAGCAAAAGCACTGTCGGGTTAATTGTTTTCCGTTTAGAAGGTCATTGTGTGAGTACATACCCATTTGCCGTGAGCCGATGCAGTAATTACCATACCCTTAACACCGGGGATGTTCTTTGTAACAACACCTGTACCGTCTTTAACGGTAAGAGGCATATCAACTCGAACGTAGCTGACACGTCCTGCCGCATCGATATTGGCGGTGAGCATTGTGCCCGGATAAACGAACTGAGCTTTTGTGATTTCGGCAAATCCGTTCAATGCACCTGCAACCTCATTGATATCAAGCGGCCATGCGCAGGAAGCATTATACGGCGGCTTTGTATTGTGTCCGCAGCTTTCGGAAACAAGAGTTATGACTACCTTGTAACCGCTTCCGCTCTTTGAAATGCTTGCGCTTTTAACGCCGGCGGAAGAAAGATTTGTCGGAAGAACAAAGGTGCTTGCCGCTGTACCGTCAGAGGCTCTGCCCCTTGAAAAGCTCTTGCTATCTTCGCTCTGCTTCTGATTGCTGCTTGCAATGCTGTTTGCTATGCTTGTTACCGTACCGTTTTCTTTTCCGTTAATTGTAACGGAGTCAACGCCGATTGTAACCTTCTCCGTTTTAACATCGGCCATTTTTGCCTGAGCATATGAGCTTTGGAGACAAGTGTTATAATAAGCGACGATTTGATTCTTATTGTAGCCGAGTACGCTCGCTGCCGCCGGCTGAGCTTGGGCACCTGAATTTGAGCCGCCGGTGTTTGTACCTGAACCGTTATTTATAGCCGTGCCTGTTCCGTTAGCGGTTGTAACAGTCTGTCCGTTAGCGTTAGTAGCCGTGCCCGTTCCGTTCTGATTTGTGCCTGTCGAGCCATTATTTATACCGCCGTTGGCAGAATTGTTTATGTCATTCGATTGATTTACATCAGGCTCAATGTTTCCTGTTATTTTATCAAGTGCTACGTTCCAAGCTGTGCATCCGATAGCAACGCAAAGCATAACCGAAACGATTACAATAAAACTTTTCCAGCTTCTGTTCATGGATTTACACTCTCCCATAAAAATTATATTCCTATTTTATCATATCCGGCGGAAAATTTCCACTGTTTTTTTAGATAAAACAAAGTTATCTTTATCGTCCGAAATTGGTATACTCAACAACCGTTTTTGCCGAGCCGCTGACCGCTCCTCCGCTGAGCTTAACAAGGGTCACGCTCGAAAGACTGAACCGCTCCGTGTAATTCACGGTCATTGATTTAAGGCTCGAATCCTCTGTGCTTATTCTCGCAATTATGCTTATTGAGTCGGCGGAAATGCTGATCGATGATGCAGACGATTTAAACTCACCGAGAGAGGCAGTTACAGCTTCGGCGTTAACATAATCGCCGCCGAGACGATAAAGAACACCTTTTTCATCCGTCGGGTTGATTTCGTCATTAAGCTTCGCAGTAATCACTACCGTATCACCGTCCTGCTCCGCCGTTATCGAAGAAATTTCTTCCTCCTTAAATGTGTCCTTAATAAAATTATTCTCAAAGAGCTTTTTGTCGGCATTGTAATCATAATCGGCGGTTATATCCTTCTCACCAAATATCGAAGCAAAGGCTTCTGCGGCATTGGAGACGGAGGACAAGGAACCGAGAGAATCTACGCTTACATCACATTTCAGTGATTTCTTATATTTGTAACAGTATTTGTCAACATAATTAACCGCTGCATTGAGCATATCTGTCAGCTCGGATGAGTCCGTCGGAATGTTCACGATTTTAATCGTTTCCTCGGTTACGGACTTTTTCGATATCGGTTCAATATCCTGCGTCGGTGTTTCGGTCTTGCCCTTGCAAGAAGCAAGCGAAAAGACAAGGCTTAAGGCCGTTGCCGCAGATATTATTTTAATAAAACGATTTTTCATTTCATCACCATAAATAAGATTAACCTATCACGGTGAATTTGTCAAGTATTATCCTTGCTGATCGATTCTCTTATCAACAGTCGACTGATAGCCTTGCCGTTAAACGGAATCAACGGGTAAAGATATCCCCTGCCCGTGACCGTTTTGGTGAACGCTATTACAAGTGCAACAATCAGGAAACCGATAATAAATCCCCAAAGGTTGAATATTGCCGTCATAACAACAATAAAAATTCGTGAAAGCTTGAAGGCATAACCCAACTCGAAGCTCGGCTGGGCGAAATTTGCGATTGCGACAAATGCCATTATCAGCACGACTTCGGACGAGAACAGCTCGGCACTGACTGCCAAGTCTCCGAGTACAAGTGCACTGATAACGCTGAATGAATTGCTCAACGAGCTTGGTGTGTTCAATGAAGCAAGCTTCAAAGCGTCAATAACAACCTCGATTATCAAAAGCTGAGAAATGATCGGAAGCGAATAGTATTCTTTAATTCGAATAAAGCTCAGCCATGCCGGAATATGCTCCGGATTTTTTATCAGCAAAAACCACACAGGTGCAAGCAGCAATGCAAGCCCGAAAATCAGGCCTCTGACAAATCGCAGATATGTGCCGACGCACGGCGGGAAATAATAATCATTCGTGTCCTGCAAAAAGTCAAAAAAGCCTGTCGGTATTATCATTGCCGTCGGAGAATTGTCTACGAAGAGAATCACACTGCCCTCGGCGATACTCGCCGCCGCGGCGTCGGGCCGCTCGGTATATCTGACTTTCGGAAAAGGGTTCCATTTTTGTTTTCTGACGAGACATTCGATAACACTCTCTTGGCTCATGTTGAGAGTGTTAACGTCGATCTTGTCAATTCTTTTTCTGATGTCAGCAACGATTTTTTCATCCGCTCTGCCCTTCAGATAGCAAATTGCAATATCTGTCTTTGACCTCACGCCCGCTTCTCGAACCTCCATCACTAAATCACGGTCACGGATTCTGCGGCGAATAAGAGCGGTGTTTATCATAATAGATTCCACAAAGCCATCATGCGCTCCGCTGAGCACCTTATCGTTGTCAGGCTCGCCTACGTTACGCTTGGGGTAGCTCCTCGTTTTCACAAGGAAGCCTGTGTCAAATCCGTCAACAATAACAAGCATTGCACCCGAGTAAACAACCTTGGCAATTTTTTCTATATCATTGCTTAACTCAATTTCCATATAGGCAATGAGCCTTTGCGCAAAATCTTCGGCAGTACCGACATCTTTATCGATTTCGCTCGCCTGCATCATGAAATTCATAACACGCTCCGAGGTTTCGCCATTGATAAAGCCATCAATAAAATACAGTTTTGCCTTTCTGCCGCCGGCATTGAACCTCGTTGCAACGACATCATAATTCAAATCTGTTCTGAAATACCTGTCCAAAAGCTTTTCATTATAATCAAAAACATCCGAAAATAACACATTATCCATAAGCACTTCTCCGTAGGATTGATAATGTTATTATTTTCGGACCGAGTTAAAATATACTGCTTATCTAAACTGATTATATAGATTGACTATTGCGTTCCATGTCAGAACGCCTACCTGACCGTTTTGCTCAATGCCTTTAAGCTTCTGAATTGCAATGACTGCCTTCTTAGTCTCTTCGCCATAGTAGCCGTCAACCGTAACATCCGGAACCGAGGGGTTGTTGGCAGCAATCGTTTTGATGTAGGTCTGAAGCTGTTCAACAACCTTTCCGCTCGCCCCGGTGGTGATAATATATCCGGGATAAAGCAGAGATGAGTAGCTTCTGTACTCATCAGGCAATGAAGTTAGGACGCCTGCATATGCATTCTGAATCATATCCCATGTGTCTCTGCCGACAATTCCGTCAACGTCAAGGCCGTAAAGTGACTGAAATGTCAGAACTGCGTCACGGGTTTCGTCACCGAAGATTCCGTCAATCGCAACATACGGCAGTTTCAGGTTGAAATGGCTGAGGAAATTAAGATAATATTGCAGGATTCTTATCGAAGGGCCGCTGTTGCCCTTTTTGAGAACACTTTCGTATTTTCTTTCGGCCTCGCTGATCGTTATGCCCTCTGAATAAAGCTCCGAAAGACCCTTTATTCCGTTATAAATCCGCCTTATCTTATACCATGTTTCCTTGCCGACAATTCCGTCGGGATTAAGATTAAAAATTTGCTGAAATTGCTTAACGGCGTTTTGAGTTGTCTGCTCAAAATAACCTCTTGAGCCTGAAATCTTAGGAATTGACGGATAATTTGCAGCAATTCGATTCAATTCACGCTGGATCTCAACAACATCTTCGCCGCCGCTTCCGAGCCTTAACGGAGTACCCGAATAGGTCGGTGTATTCGTTTTTATCGGCGCATTTTTTACAATGTCAATATCATTTCCGTAATAGTATTGAAGTATTCTGTACGGCGTGTAGCCTTGATTTGCAAGAGCGACCGTGCCCCATTGCGAAAGCCCCTCGCAGGTTCCTGCGCAATACTGGGTAAAATACGGCTGAATTTGACCCTGCTTAACAACATAATCATTGAAAATATCATCAACAACACGGCTTATGTTTTCAAAAATATCTCTGCCCTCAACATAATACTGGTCAAATTGAGTGGAATTCGTTATATCAAAATCATAACCTCTTGACCTATAGTATTCGGTGTAGATTCGGTTAAGTGCAAATGTTATCTCGGCATAAATATTCGCTCTCAATGCATTTTCCGGCCATGTAGGATAAATCTCGCTTGAAGCGACATTCTTGATATACTGTGCAAACGGCACCCGAACATTTCTTGCCGCCGCATTCGGTCTGCCGAGATGAACGGTGATAAACTCGGGAACAATCGGTCTGTCAGGCATCAAACGTCACCTCCGAAAAGTCTCATGGGCTGCTCCGGGATAATGACTGTACCCGGCTCGCCGCCCGTTTCCGTCAGAGGAACAAGTCTTGCAGGCTGTATAGCCTTGATATTTGCAAAAACAGGAACATTGAAGAACTCCGATTTTGCAAAATCGGGATGGGTCACCGTTACCTCATAAACAGCAAACGGCTCAACGGTCGTGTTCTGCTCGTCAAGGGAATAGCTGCTGTCGGGAGCGGGCAAAACTATGTTGTCCACAACCCCGTTTATATCCGTATATCCGGAGAAAATTTCTCTGTCCCCTGTTTCTAACGGAACACTTACTTTCACTATGGCATTAATAATCGGATAGCTTCTTCCGCCGGATGTAACCTGAACACGCATAATTCCCTTTGACGGATTTTTATTTTGAAAGTCCTCAAAATTTTTATAAAATTCCGTTTCCTCCGTTGTACCTGCGTTGCTGACAAAAGGCAGCACATTAGCCATTGCCGGTGCAACATTATCCTCATCGGATTTGAGGACCTCTTCATCGGCAGTCGGACTTTGCTTTGAAAATTCAACAAGCTCTTGCCGATATTTTTCAATCATTTTTTCAAGCTCACGCATTAAAAAACCTCCTTCGCTTTATAATATGCGAAAGAGGTTTTCTATGCTATTCAATAATTATTTTTTTGACTGACCGTAGCCGTAGCCATAGCTTCCATAGCCATAGCCATACCTGCCGCTCTTTCCGTAATGTCCGTAGCGGCGGCCGTAACGGCTGGATTTGCTGAGATTGCTTGTGTCGGCATTGAAAATACAGCCGATAATTTCAGCACCGTTAGAGTCAATATCCTCAATGGACATTCTGATTCTCGAATACGGGGCAAAGTCTTCACGGACAACGACTATTGCGGCGTCAACAAAGCCTGCAATAACCGAAGTATCGGTAACGACGCTCGCCGGAGCCGTATCAATAAGAACAAAGTCAAAAGCCTTGCGAACCTCTTCGATAATTGATTCCATTTTTTCCGTTGAAAGAAGCTCGGAGGGGTTATTAACACCCTTCTGGTCGGCAAGCACACAAACATTAAAGCTGTTGACACTCTTAATTGCCTTACCCAAATCCGCCTTGCCGAGGATAACATCCGAAAGTCCCTCTTCCGTATCCTGCAATGAAAGCATTTTGCTGACCGACGGTTTTCTGAGGTCGGCGTCAATAATCAAAACATTTTTTCCGTTCTGCGCAAGCGAAAGAGCAATATTTACACATGACGTTGTTTTGCCCTCATTTTCGCAGGCACTTGTAACAAGATATACCTTGTTGCCTGTTTTGGTTGAATTGTTTTCAATCTTTGTTCTGATTGCCTTATATGTCTCAATAAATGAGAATCCGTTTTTTCTGTCGGTAACAAGAAGTCCCTTGGCTGTTTTGTTTTTATTTGTAATCTGTTGAACTGAACCAAGGATATGAACATCGAGTTTTTCACTGAGCTCATCTGCCGTCTTTGCCGTATCTTTAACAAGGAACATAATGAAGAAAACAACGCAGCAAGCGATTGCTGAAATAAATCCTACCATTAACGCAAGCGAAACTACCGATCTGTTTGAATTCGGAGCGGTTGAAAGTACCGGCTTGTCGCAGAGGGTAAGCTTGGCATTGGGATATCTTTCGGAAACAATATCGCCGTAAACGTCAACAACCGTGCTTGCGATCGCATAGGCAATTTTAGGGTCGCCGGTCGTAACCGACATAACTATAACATTGGTTGACGAAACAACGTTGACGGAAATACTTTTGTCGACCGTACTGTAATTAACCTTTTCCGGACATTTTTCGACAATGGCTTCCTTAAGCGCACGGCTGGAAAGAATATAACTGAACGTACCGGCCATGTTGATCTGCGCGTTAATTTCACCGCTTGAGGTCTGTCCGGCTTCCGTTGCCGAATTGACAACAAACGATACTGTTGAGGTATAGGTTTCCTGCCTCGTTGCGTGACCGACAAAACCGCCGATTGCGGCACCGATAAAAGCAACTATTGCAACAATCCAAAGCTTTTTAGAAAGCTCCTTAAAAAATGCAAGAATATTTATCTCAAGTCCCTTTGAGCTTTTTCTTTCCGAATACGATTTCACTTTAACCACTCCAAAATTTATTGTCGTTTCATACTATAGGCTCTGCCGCCATCGGAATGTATTGCATAAGTTGCGCTGTAGATGATTGCAATAACAAGCTGCCCGTATTTTGAACTGTAGCTGATTATTCCGCTGTCAAGCACAATCATCATTGTAATCGCAGTTATGAACAAAACCGAAATTTTTCTTCTCTCCACAAAATACGCTCTCAAAAAAATGACAACGCAATATACATACATCGAAAAATAAATTACAAAGCCTATCAATCCAAGCTCACTTAAAATTTGCCAATAATTATTATGACTGTAAAAGTTGCCGAGATAATATTCGCTTTCAAGGATACGGGAATAGTTACCCATTCCCTTACCTATTATTGGGGATTCACTGAACATACTCTTAGCGGCAGCAATGTATCTCTGCCTAAGAGCCATACTTCCGTCTTTTCCCTCACCCCTTATATAATCAATCATACTGTCAAATCTTCGGCCGATAACCGTATAGAGAGTATCGTTTTCCATTACAATAAGCAGCACGACTACACCGATTGCCAACGCCGTTATTATTCTAAAGAAATAGTTTTTCTTTTCGACCGAAAGGAAAACTATCATGATCGGAGCCGCAAGCGAGGCGAGCAGGCCTTTTCGTGAGCTTGAGAAAGCACAGAAGACTATGAATAAAGCCACCAGGGGATACATCCATTTCTTTCCGTTGACATAAGCCCGATAGAAGGCTATTGCCGAAGCAAAGTCGATCCAAACCGTTATATCATTGGGATTGTTGCCGCTGAAATAGCTTCCGACGCTTCCGTTTTTCCAGCCGTCCGCCGGAACGGCAAAAAATTCGAGAATCGTTATTATAACTGCACCCGCGATAAACAGCGACATCAGCCTGTCCAGATCCTCCATTGTGTCAACATAAGCAGCAATCGAAGTAGATATCATCAAAATAATACATAGCTTGATAACAAATGAAATATTATATGACGTAAAAAACTGCGCCCACAAACCCGAAAGACCGCCGTACAATATCAGCGTCAGATACCAAATTGTTATATAAGGTATCATAATTCTGCTCTTTCCGCTCTCCATGAGCACAAAGAAAGAAGCAACAAACATGAAAGCTGCCGTCGCAGGAGCAATAATCGGAACTCTGTAAAAGGCAAAGATAACAACAATATTCAATAAAAATGCGAATTCATATACCTGTCTTGCTTTGCTTTCACTGCCGAAATTTATTCTTAAAATTCCTTTTCTCAGCGATACCATAATTATCCTTTCCTCACGAGCGAGACAGAATGGGGGTCGAGAAAAAATCAGGGTATGCCTTACCGGCATTGAAAGATTCTTCCCAAAGCCTTCTGGAGTTTTCTCTATAAAATGCTCTTTCGGACTTACTAATACTATAAAAATGCTTTATATAATCGGCAAATTCATCAGCCGACGCTCTTTCACTCAAGAGCTGACCGTTATATCCGCTCTCAACAATCTCGCACACTCCTCCGACATCCGTTGAAACAATCGGAATGCCGAAAGATGCCGCCTCCATCATAGATACCGGCAGACCTTCGCTTTTGCTTGTGCTTATAAAAAGGTCAACAGGGTTGTTTTTGTAATAATCGTAAACTTCATTATTCGGAATATTGCCAAGGAACTCGGCTTCCGTTTTTTTCAGTCTTGTTCTGACGCTTTTTTCGAGCTCGTGACGTCTGTTTCCGTCGCCGATATGCGTCCATTTTATATTATAATTCCCCGATTTTTCAATTTTTTCGAGAATATCAATTATCTTGTCAATTCGCTTTATATCTGTAATAAGCGAGCACGAAACTATATGCAAACCGTCGTCGGACTGCATTCCCAATCCGGCATCGACTGTGCCGAGATGAGCGGTTTTAACCTTATCGGCATACTCGGGATATCTTGAAATAATGTGCTCGGTTCCAACATCCGAGCAAGGGTAAACCGCATCGCATTTTTCCAAAAGAAATCTTCGCAAAGGGAGATAGTTGAGCACGTTCCTGTCCTCATAAACATCATAGCCGTGTGCTCTTGAAATAAGCTTGACATTTGCGCCCTTTTCCAAGAAATAATCTTTCAACTTAACTCCGACCAAAGCCGTTGCAAAAAACCAATAGCTGTAAACGGTAATGCTGTCATAATCTTCCAAATCAATTTTATCGAGAACTCTGACGCATTCGCCATAGCTTCTTTGCGAGCGGTTGCAGAAATATTCAAAAAACATTCTTTTCCTGAAGTCAAAACCGATTTCCTTCTTATCCCACTTGTAAAATTCCGTAGGTGAAACCAGATTGTGCAGGCCTCCGAGAATATCTCCCGTTCTTGCAACGGACTGTCTCTTTTGCGAGACGTTATAATATTCTATACCGTCAGGCAGGGTTCTCATCATAATCGCCCCTGGGTTAAGTTCAATGGGGAGAATAATAACCTTATCAAAACTGTCCTTTAAAAAGACTACCTCGGATTCAATATAAGTTTCACTTATGCCAAAAGGGAAACCACTTGTTATCATAATCAGGCATCTTTTCAAAGAACTCACCCCCATACCGCTTAATTTTATCATTTAATCGAGATTATGTCTACATTTTTTTCAAAATTCCTGTAATTTCCTCGTTTTATCTGCATATTTCTGCAATTACCTCGGTAAATATCTCCGCCGCAGTCAGTATATCGTCAATCGGCATAAATTCATTTGCACCGTGCATATTTGTCACCGTGTCACGGCTTATTGCGCCGAAAGCAACGCCGTTTTCGATGTCATGCACATAGGTTCCGCCACCCATGCAGATACACTCGCCCTTATCGCCGCTGTATTTCTCGTATACTCGAAGTAATGTCTTTATAAAATCGGAGTTCTCGTCAACATAATGAGCTTCCCTCATTTCCGTATCCTCGATTTCAAATCCGTGACCTGCCAGCTTTCTGGCTATAACGTCGGCACAGTTCTCCCTTGTCGCCTTCATCGGAGTCCTTGTATCAAAACAGCCTTCAAATCTGCCGTTTTCAAAATCGACAATGTCAAGCGTCAACGTAAGCCGTCCGAGCATATCGCTTATATCAACGCCGAGTGCTTCGCCGTTGTATTTTCCGTGAGGAAAAAGTGCTTTCAGGTCTGCAACAAACGCTGAGCATTCAACGTCAAAATCAATATAGCTCAGCAATTCAAGCAGTGCTGTTATCGGGTTATTTCCTTTCTCCGGGAGCGATGCATGAGCCGATGTACCCGAACATACCACCGTTTTGCCGTCAAAGGTGAATTCAGCCTTTGTTCCCTTTGCCATTTTGGCTGCAAGGTCAAATTTGTCTTTTGTTATTCCTACAAGCTCTGCCTTTGCAAAAGCCGGCACAGCATTTGACGCTTCTCCCGCTTTAATGCTTTTTATGTATTTCTTACAGCCCGAAAAATCCACCGACCTGTAAAAACGCTTGGTAAATCTACCCTTTTCGCCGTTTGTAACAGGAAAATTCGCATCCGGAGTGAACGCATATTTCGGATAAGGATTCTTTGAAAAATAATATTTGAGGTCGCCGCTGCCGCACTCCTCGTCAGTGCCAAGAATGAGCCGACAATTCTTGCTTACAGGCAAATCAAGGTCTTTAACCGCCTTCATAGCATAAAGAGCGGCAACCGCAGGGCCTTTATCGTCGCTGACTCCCCTGCCGTAAATCATGCCGTCCTTTTCAACGACCGTATATGGATCAGTCTCCCAACCCTCACCGGCCGGAACAACGTCAAGGTGTGCCAGAACCGCCAGCTCCTGCTCACCGCCGTTAAGATCAACCGTACCGACATAACCGTCACAGTTTTCCGTTTTGAATCCAAAGCTTTCCGCCTTTTCCAGTGCAAGCATGAGTGCTTCATACGGCTTTTCGCCGAAAGGCTTACCCTCCTCGGCAACACCGCATACGCTCGGCACGGCAACAAGCTCAGATATTGTTTTTATAATCTCTTCTTTTTTATTCTTGAAGTAATCAATAATTTCTCTTTTCATCAGAATTCACACTCAGCATTACATTTTTCGGTTTTTACAAGCGATCCTTTTTCGACCGTTCCGTTTTCCGCTCCGCACCACGGACAATAAATATGATCCTGCGGCGCAGTCAAATCGGGATTAAGCGGAACATCCGTGTTTCTGACGACTTCGAAACGTTTATAGCAACATTCGCATTGCTTTTTCATTATGTACACCTCTGTTACAAAAAAGAGTTGCCGCAGGGAAAATTTGCTTACTTCCCCCAATACAGCAACCCCGTTAAATTTATATTACGTTTATCTGCGGTCGCCGAAAAGGCTCTGTCTCGCCTTTCTGATTTCGGCAATATTCGATGAGAGAACCTCATCACTGTTCTTCATGATATCCTCAACGAACTCTGCGGCCGCCGAGCGGATCTCGCCTGCCCACTTATCGGCCTTGCTCTTGGTATCCTGAGCCTGATTGTTTGCATCAAGGAGAATTGCTTCGGCCTGGCTCTTGGCGTTTCTGACAATGTTTTCGGCTTCGGCAGTTGCCTGGGCACGAACACGGTCTGAGAATTCATGAGCAAGTCTTGTAATCTCCGATGTTTCAATCATCTGCTTTGCCTGCTCGGAAGCTGCGGAAAGCGTTGACTTGGCATTTGCCTCAGCCGTTGCCGCAATACCCGAAGCCTTTTCCTTAGCGGCACTGATTATGCCGTCGGCCTCCGTCTGAGCGGAAGAAACGATTGACGAAGCTTCGTTATTCGCCTTTGTGATAAGGTTATTGTGGTGAGCAACCACCTCCTGAGCCTTTTCAAGCTCTATCGGCAAATCATATCGGATGTCCTCAATGCACTGCTTAATAGTCTCTGCATCAACGGCAACCTTTCCCGAAAGAGGAATTTTGCTGCCCATATCAATGGTGTCTTCAATTTTATCAAGTAAGCCCTGTACGTTCATCGTTAGTCTTCCTTTCTTCTTATTCCTTTAACTATATCGTCGAGCACCTGCTCGGGTACAAAGTCCGAAACATCGCCGCCAAGCTCGCAAACCTGCTTGACAATGCTGGACGAAAGATACATGTAATCCGCACCTGCCGTAACAAACACCGTTTCAACGTCGGGATTGAGCTGCTTATTTGTAAGTGCCTGCTGAAATTCATCTTCAAAATCCGAGACGGCACGAAGTCCCTTTACAATGGCATCCGCTTTTTTGATTCTTGCATATTCGGCAAGCAGACCGTCATAAAAATCGACCTCAACATTCGGCAAATCCTTGACACATCTTTCGATAAACTCCACTCGCCTTTCCGGAGAAAAGCAGCCGACCGGCTTTTTGTGATTTATCATCACGACAACGATAACCTTGTCAAAAAGCTTTGACGCACGGGTTATAACGCTGAGGTGACCCTTTGTTACCGGGTCAAAGCTGCCCGGACATATTGCTGTTCTCATCGGTCATCCTCCTCGCTGATACGATAGACCGTTATGCCGATTTTTCCGTATTTATAGTCACGATAAATCGAGAAATTGCCAACCGTCTGCGGCATAACCTCTCCGTATGGGTGTTCGCAGACTATCACGCCGCCGTCGTTAACATTCCTAACGACATATGGCAAGGTGTTTTGTAAAATTCCCTTTGAATACGGCGGGTCCATAAAAACTATATCGTATTTTTTTCTGTTGCCCTTAAGGAACGTTATCGCCTCTGTGCGAATAACCTCTGCCCTGTTCTCAAGCTTGGTCGAGATAAGATTTTTCTTTACGATATCCACACTCTCGGCACTCATATCGGTAAAGGTGGCATAAGCCGCTCCTCTGCTGAGAGCTTCTATCCCGAGCTGACCCGAGCCTGCGAAAAGATCGAGCACACGCCTGCCCTCCAGCTCAAACTGAATAATACTGAAAATTGCTTCTTTAACTCTGTCCGTCGTCGGACGAACATCCTCGCCCTCCAAAGTTTTGAGAACCCGTCCTCTTGCTGTTCCCGTAATTACACGCACGGTGCAAGCTCCCTTCCTGTAACTGATTTTATATACATCTTATTATCACATTTTTTACCTTGTGTTGTCAATATTTTTTCTGAAATAATCATAAACTTTTTGTGCCGTGGCTCTGTTTATCCCCTCAACACGGCAAAGTTCATCAATTTCTGCGTTTTTTATCGCCGTAACGGTCTTAAAATGCTTCAAAAGCGCCCCGGCTTTTTTCGCGCCGATTCCGTCGATTTTTGTCAAAGTCCCGCCGAGAGATGATTTCTGATGCTTCGAGCGGTGATATGAGACAGCGAATCGGTGAACCTCCTCCTGAATCGTCGAAACAAGCGTAAAAGCCTGACGCTTGGAGTTGATTGCGATTTCGCCGCCGTCGTATGCAATGGCTCTCGTTCTGTGCTTGTTGTCTTTAACCATACCGTAAACAGGAATATCATATCCAAACGCCCTGACGATCGGCAAAACCGCATTAACCTGTCCTTGTCCGCCGTCAAGAAGGATCAGATCCGGCAGGATTCCGAAGCCCTCGCCGCTGTCCTTTTCCTCCTCGTATCTGTTAAGCCGACGTGAGATAACCTCAGCCATTGAACCGTAATCGTCCTGTCCGTCAAATCCCTTTATCGCAAATCTGCGATAAGATTTTTTGTAAGGCAATCCGTTTTTAAAAACAACCATACCGGCAACATTGTCGCTGCCTGCCGTATGCGAAATATCGTAGGACTCGATCATCACGGGCGGCTTCGGCAAATTAAGAAGCCTTGCAAGCTCATCGAGAGCCGCCGTCGCCTTTGCATTTCTGCCCATGCTCAATGCAAGCTTCTGCGAAGCATTGTTCATACACATCGTCATGATTTCAACCTGCCTGCCACGCTGAGGAACATTGATTTCAACCTTACGCCCTGCGTTTTCGCTCAACCATTGCACAAGCAAATCCTTGTCATCAACCTCGCCGTCAACCGTAATAAACGGCGGAATATGTCTGCCCATTGAATAGAACCGAGTTATAAGCTCACGTCTCGTCTCCGGCAGAGTATCTATTTCGTTAAACAGGAACCATTCGTTATCCCTAAGCCTGCCGTCATAGAAACGCAAAACGGAAAGACAATACTTTTCATCTGACTGGGCGATTGCAAAAACGTCCTGCTCCCTGACTTCCGAGCCGACAACCTTTTGCTTCTCATTAACTTTTTTAATGGAATTAATTCTGTCTCTCAGCTTTGCCGCACGCTCAAAATCAAGCCGCTCGGCGGCACCTTCCATTTCTTCCGTCAGGTCTTTGATTATCTTTGCACTGTCGCCCTGCAAAAATTCGAGAGCCGCATTGACCGCCTCATTATACTCGGCACAGCTTATCTTACCTGCACACGGAGCCGAGCATTGTTTTATAAAATAATTCAAGCAAGGTCTGCCCTTGCCGATTTCTTTCGGAAAGCTTTTGCCGCAGCGGGGAAGCATAAAGATTTTCTGCGCCTCGTCAACAGAATTGGATACACTGAAAGAGCTTGTATAAGGGCCGATATAACGTGCACCGTCGTCCGCTTTTTGCAGCACGGAGCTGATTTTCGGCCACGGGCCTTCGCTGACCCTGATATAGCTGTAGCCCTTATCGTCTTTCAGGAGAATATTATATTTCGGCGAATACTGTTTGATAAGCGAACATTCAAGCACAAGAGCTTCAAATTCACTGTCACAGAGAATATAGTCAAAATCAAAAACATTCTCGACCATCTTTCTGACCTTGATTGAGTGATTATGCTGTGAGCCGAAATACTGGCTGACACGGTTTTTCAGCTTTTTCGCCTTGCCGACATAGATAATCTCGCCCTTTGTGTTTTTCATAAGGTACACGCCCGGCGTCAGCGGCAAAGACATTGCCTTTTTTCTCAATTCATGAATGTCCACGGTATTCACCTCGATTCTTTAAATTTTCCCATAAATTTAAAAACTGCCGCATAACCATTATGCGGCAGTCATGATTTATGTGTTATACTGCGAAGCCTGAGTTAACAAGCTTAACAAGCTCATCAACGGCCTGCTCCTCATCGGGGCCTGCGGCGATGACCTTAATTGTTGTGCCGCCGTCAATACCGAGAGAAAGTACACCGAGCAAGCTCTTTGCGTTTACACGTCTTTCTTCCTTTTCGATCCAGATGGACGACTTGAAGCAATTAGCCTTCTGAATAAAAAATGTTGCAGGACGGGCACTGAGGCCTACCTGATTCTGAACTGTAACGTCTTTTTCACACATAACTGATATCTCCTAATCAAAAGTTAATTCCAAAAGTCTGTTTTAAACCTTTCATACAAGAGTTATTATATCACAAAAGTTTTCAACGTCAACAAATAAAATCGACTTTAAAATTATTTCGGCTTGTATTCCAAATGTGAGTATTTTGGGAAGTCGCAGTTTGTGCACTTTGTACACCGAATAACTGTACTTTTAATGCACATTGACTATTTTTTTCTCTCTTTATCCGATGATTGGAGATATTTCAAGTCTTTTCCGTTTAATTCGGCTTTTTCCAACAGATCGGGTCTGCGTGCCTTTGTACGCTCCAACGATTGCTCCCTGCGCCACTTCATTATGTTTGCATGATGACCTGTCAGGAGAACGTCGGGAACGGTTTTTCCGTGCCATTCATAGGGCCTTGTGTACTGAGGATATTCGAGCAGGCCGTTATAGTGGCTCTCTTCTTCAAACGCTTCATCACTCGCAAGCACACCGGGCAGCATTCTTGTTATGCTGTCGGCAAGCACCAAAGCGGGTAATTCTCCGCCGGTCAGAACATAATCGCCGATTGAAATTTCCTCATCAACAAGCTCCTCGATAACACGCTCGTCAACACCCTCATAATGGCCGCATAGAATGACTATGCTATCCATTTTCGCAAGCTCTTTTACTCTCTGCTGATCAAGAGTTTTGCCCTGCGGAGACATGTATATCAAATGCGGCCGACTGCCGATTTCCTTTTCAAGCTCAGTGAAGCAATCGAATATCGGCTGGCATTGCATTATCATTCCCGTGCCTCCGCCGTAAGTCGTATCGTCAACACGGCGGTGCTTGTCCGTTGAAAAATCACGTATATTGACGCAGTTTATTTCAACCAGTCCGCCTTCCCTCGAGCGTCCGATAATGCTCTCGTCGAGGACACGCTCGCACATCTCGGGGAACAATGTCATTATGTCAATTCTCATCGTCAAATATACCTTTCATCGGTCTTATCAGCACTCTGTTTTTCTTAACGTCCGTATCAATCACAACGCTCGGAATTGCAGGAATAAGATATTCCTTTCCGTCGTCCGACGTGATGTGCCAAACGTCGTTTGCTCCCGTTTCGCTGACGTCGGAAATCTTTCCGTATTGCTTGCTTTCATCATCGGCATCAAAAACACCGCAACCGATTAGCTCTTCAATAAAGTAAACTCCATCGGCAAGCTTTGCATCAGAGCGACACATATAAAGCCGCTTATTTCTCATCGCCGAAGCGGCCTCAACAGTGTCAATGCCCTCAAGCTTCATCAGAACAATGTTGCCATGCGGACGTGAGGAAATAACCTTGACACTGCTTTTGCCCTCTGCGTCATAATATAATGTTTTGAATTGTTTTAGAAATTCTGGTGAGTCCGCCCACGGATTTATACGCATTTCACCTCGCACTCCGTGAGTTCCTACTATCTGACCGACTGCAAGAAATTCTTTTATCATAAAATCATTTAACCTCTGTGAAATATCTTACAAAGCTTCTGCCTGCGCTCAATGTTCCTTCAGTCAGGTTGATACCTGCGTTCATGAGCAATGCGCCCGAATAAATCTCGCCGTCCGTTGCATCACGGTACATCTTTTCGGGATCAAGTCCTTTCATCTTAATAAGCAGGAAATCATGCGGTGCCCTGTTTTTTATGACAACCGTCAGCAAGGCTTCGCTCTTATCCTTTGCCACATGCTCCCATGCACACTTGAATTCATCATCCGTCGGTGCGATAATTCTGTAAAGGTCGCCGAAATGGATTACATTATAATACTTATGATAATCCTCAACCTGCTTCTTAACCTTTTCCTTGTCCTCTGCGGACATTTCCTTGGGGTCAAGCTCATAGCCGAATGTACCTGCCATAGCGACCGCAGCCTTGGTTTCGATTCCCGTTCTGTCACAGGCGGAAACATGAGCACCCATGCTCGATGCCGGATAGCACATTGTTGTGCCGAACTGAATTGTCAGTCGCTCGATCGGGTCGGTGTTGTCCGAAGCCCATGCCTGCGGCATATAGTAAAGCATACCGGGGTCAAAACGTCCGCCGCCGCCGGCACAGCTCTCAAAGAGGATATGAGGAAATGCACTTGTTATTCTGTCCATAAGCTCATATGTTCCGAGAATAAATCGGTGGAAAAACTCCTTTGAATGGCGTGCATCAAGCAGCATCGACGCAGGTTCGGTAATTGCTCTGTTGTAATCCCATTTGAGATATGCAATATTGTTCTTCGAAAGAACATCATACATCTGATTAAAGATACAGTCACGGACATCCTGTCTTGTCATGTCAATAACAAACTGCTGACGAGCAGGGGATTTCTCTCTGCCCTCAACATGAACGCACCACTCCGGGTGAGCCTTATAAAGCTCCGAATCCTCGGAAATCATCTCCGGTTCATACCAAATGCCGAACTGTACACCCTCTGCATTTACTCTTTCGATAAGCTTTGTGAGGCCGCCCTTAAGCTTGCTCTCATTAACAAACCAATCGCCGAGTGAAGAATTGTCGCTGTCACGGTGGCCAAACCAGCCGTCATCCATAACGAGCAATTCAATTCCCATTTCTTTAGCTTCCTTTGCATAGCGAACGAGGGTCTCCTGGTCAAAGTCAAAGCCTGAGCCCTCCCAGCTGTTGATAAGGAGCGGACGTTTTTTATTTTTCCACTCACCTCTAATGAGGTTGTTGTTGTATAGATCATGGAAGGTACGGCTCATTTTGCCCATGCCGCCGTCGGAATAAACCATTACGGCCTCGGGGCTTTGGAACTCATCACCCGGCTCAACAACCCATGTAAAGTCAATCGGATTAATACCCATTACAAGTCGTGTGCAGTCAAGATAATCCGTCTCGATATCGGCGGCAAAGTTACCGCTGTAAACAAGGTTAAATCCAAATGCGTCGCCAAAATCCTCGCCGCCCTTATCATCAACGAGAGCAACAAACGGATTGTGGTTATGGCTCGATGAGCCTCTCTTGCTGGCAACGGACTGTATTCCGTGAGCGAGGTGGCGTGTTATAACTCTTCTTTCTCTCGACCAAACGCCCGAGAGATTTATCATATTATAATCCATCGACGGGAAGTTTACACAGCAGCTGGCAATCTTTTCAATTTCAAAGGTTTCCTTGCCCGTGTTCTCAACCTTGACGCTCTCGGTGATAACGCTGTAGTTTGCAAACGCAGTGTAATAAAGCGTTACCTTTGCGCCTGTGAAGCTGTCAACAGTGACAAGTTCCAGCGTCTGAGCCTCACTGTCATCATTGCAATAGGTTGCCGGAAGTCCTTTAAGCTTCGGCTTTCCGTTATAGATTTTATGGTCAAGATAGCGAATATCCGTCGTTGTTCTTCCCATTGAGTCCTTTATTGAAAGTGCGGCAAGTCTGTAATCGCCCGATCCGTTGCAGGAATACTCCATCGGCTGAACATCAAGCGAAAACTTGTAGTCGTCAACATGAACATTTTTCGGCGAAATAGTCGCAAAGTAGCCCCTGAACGGCAAATTCAAAAGGTTATCGTCGGGAATTTTCTTTCCGTAATAAAGGTGAATGAGATATCCCTCACGAATTCCTATAGCATATGTCGAATCAAGCGTATCAAGTTTAAAAATTTTCCTTTTTTCATCAAATGTAATAGGCATAGCAAAACCTCGCTTATATTAATTGGTATGGAATATTTTATCATATACTCGTTTGCAGGTCAACAATTTACGATTGACAAATATGCTTATTTACTATAAAATTTTATATAGTCAAATCACAAAGAGAGGTGTTCGCCACGGAGAAGAAAAACATTCACAAGGATCACCGTCAAAGAGTAAGGGACTCCTACCTCAAAACAGGCATTGATGCAATGGCGGATCACAATATTCTTGAGCTTCTTCTTTTTTATTGCATACCATATAAGGATACCAACCCGATAGCTCATGAGCTTATTGAAAGATACCATGACCTCAACGGAGTGCTTGACGCTCCCGTAAAGGAGCTTGAAAAGATAAACGGAATCGGCGAAAATGCCGCCGTTATGATAAAGCTTATCCGTGACATATGCTCAAAATATCATGACAATGCAATAAGCAACAAGGTCAATCTTGCTTCAAGTGAACGCCTTTATGATTTTATCCGAATGAAATATCTCGGTGAAACCAGAGAGATTGTATATTTGCTCTCGCTCGACGCTCACGGCAGACTCAAGCATTGCATAAAGGTCACCGACGGAACTCCGACAACCGCAGTCTCGGACAACAGAAGCCTTGTTGAGCTTGCGCTTAGGTTTGACGTTACAAATGCTATTATCTCTCACAATCATCCGAACGGTTTTGCAACTCCGTCGCAGGCAGATATTGCCGCAACCGAGTCTGTTGCCAAGCTGTTTTCAACGGTTAACATAAATCTTGTCGATCACGTTATCGTGGCCGAGGACGAAATATTCTCGTTTGCAATGAGTAAAAAATATTCATCATTTTTAGGATAAAATCTTTTGATCTGAAAGGAGATTGATTTGTATGAAAATAATTACGGTAAGCCGTGAATTCGGAAGCGGCGGACGTGAAATTGCAAAAAGACTTTCCGATGTTCTCGGAATCGCTTACTATGACAGCGAAATCATCACCGAGATTGCCAAGAAAGCCGACCTTGACGAAAACTATGTCGCGCATTCTTTGGAAAAAGGTATTCAGCCGACATTCCAGATTCATTTTGCATGTGCATTTTCGCACATTTCCGCTCCCGACCCGACAGTCAAGTTGCTTGCCGCTCAGCACAACATAATTAATGAGCTTGCCGAAAAAGGCGATTGCATAATTGTCGGCAGAGCCGCAGATGTTCTGCTCGAAAAATACGACCCTTTCCGCATATTCGTCTATGCCGACATGCAGTCAAAAATCGCCAGATGCCGCAAGCGTGCCGGTGACGACAGCAAGCTTACGGACAAAGAGATAGAAAAGAAAATCAAGCAGATTGACAAGGGCAGAGCTTCGAGCTACAACATGATTTCCTCGACGGACTGGGGTGACAAGCGAGGCTACGATCTTTGCATTAACACAACAAATATGAATATAAAGGAGATTACACCTTTCATCGCCGAATATGCAAGGCAGTGGTTTAAGGATAAGCAAACATGAAGATAAAACTTTCGGATCACTTTACTTATTCAAAGCTTTTAAGATTTGTATTTCCGTCAATAATAATGATGATTTTTACTTCGATTTACGGAGTTGTTGACGGACTTTTCGTTTCAAATTTTGCCGGCAAAACCGCATTTGCTTCAATCAATCTCGTTATGCCGTTTGTAATGATTCTCGGCGGCATCGGCTTCATGATAGGCACGGGCGGAACGGCACTTGTTTCAAAGGTTCTCGGCGAGGGCAAAAAAGAAAAGGCGAATAAAATTTTCACAATGATGATTATTTTTACGCTTCTTCTCGGCACATTGCTTTCTGTTATCGGCGTGGTTTCAATGCCGTGGGTAGCCGATTTTCTCGGTGCAACCGAGGAAATGATGGCGGACTGCATTCTCTACGGCAGAATTGTAACCGGCTTCACGGTTGCGTTTATGCTTCAGAACGTTTTTCAAAGCTTTCTTATCGCTGCCGAAAAGCCGAAGCTCGGACTGCTTGCAACGGTGCTGGCCGGTGTAACTAACATGGTGCTCGATGCTATATTTATAATCGTTTTCAAGTGGGGCGTCGCCGGAGCGGCCATTGCAACCGGTCTCAGTCAATGCGTAGGCGGTATTTTTCCGTTAATCTATTTTTCGAGGGATAATTCAAGCCTTCTGCGGCTGACAAATACCAAGCTTGAAATCAAGCCGATTCTCAACGCCTGCGGCAACGGCTCATCCGAACTTATGAGCAACATTTCCTTATCGGTAGTAAGCATGATTTACAACTTTCAGCTGATGAAATATGTCGGCGAGGACGGCGTTTCCGCTTACGGTGTGCTGATGTACGTTCAGTTTATTTTCGTTGCTATCTATATCGGATATGCAATCGGCTGTGCACCGATAACGGGCTATCACTTCGGCGCACAGAATCACGGTGAGCTAAAAAATATGCTAAGAAAAAGTGCTTTTCTCAGTGCAATTTCGGGCGTTGTTTTAACAATACTGGCAATCGTGCTTTCTTCTCCGCTGGCGAAGCTTTTTGTCGGCTACGACGAGGAACTTTATGAATTGACAAGACACGCTTTCAGTCTGTTCGCCTATTCATTCTTGCTGGCGGGCTTCAATATTTTCACCTCATCTTTTTTCACTGCGCTTAACAACGGTGCGGTTTCGGCAGCGATATCGTTTATGCGAACGCTGATCTTTCAAACCTCGTCGGTTCTTATCCTCCCGATATTTCTCGGTGTGGACGGCATTTGGTGGGCAATCACGGTTGCGGAAGTTTTCGCATTCATTCTTTCCCTCATCTTTCTCTTTGCCAAGCGTGAAAAATATCATTATATGTAAAACAATCCCGGAGAGCATTGATTCTTCGGGATTTTTACAATACCGTTTCAATGCATATCAGGGGCAAGATTTACCAATCTAAATCATTGACAAAAACCGTATAATATGTTAAAATGCCGTATCAATGGGCAAAGGCGTTCATTCGGACATGGGTCTCTCCGACCCCTGTCGGAATGGGCGTCTTTTAACTTTTTTACAGGAAGGAAGGTCTGCCATGAAAAGAGAGGGAGAGATAAGGATTCCGTCCGGCTGCGCCGTTTCGGCGGTTATATCGAGGGACGGCAACGCAATGACCGGTGAGAACATCATCAAAAGTATGCTTCCGATGCATGACCGTTCCAACGGATTGGGCGGCGGCTTCGCAGGTTACGGTATTTATCCCGAATATCGTGATTTTTATGCCTTTCACATTTTCTTTGACAGTAATGATTCAAGAGTTGAATGTGAACGCTTTCTCAAGGAAAACTTTGAGATCGTCAAGGCCGAATCCGTACCTATCAGAAAAATTCCCGAGATAACCGATGTTCCTTATATTTGGCGCTATTTTGTTGCACCGTTCGCCTCGGTTCTTTCTCGGCTTCAGCTTGATGAAAAAACCTATGTTGCAAGAACTGTTATGGATATCAACACCCGAATCAAGGGTGCATATGTTTTCTCGAGCGGCAAAAATATGGGCTGCTTCAAGGCCGTTGGTTTTCCCGAAGATGTCGGCAGATTTTATCGACTTGAGGAATACGAGGGATATTCATGGACGGCTCACGGCAGATATCCGACCAATACACCCGGCTGGTGGGGCGGTGCTCATCCGTTTTCGCTTCTCGATTTTTCTGTTGTTCATAACGGTGAGATTTCATCATACGATGCAAACCGCCGGTACATTGAGATGTTCGGGTATAAATGTACGCTTCAAACCGATACCGAGGTTATAACCTATATTGCCGACTATCTTCTTCGCCGTCAGGGTCTTTCATTTAAGGAGACCGCCTCCGTCATTGCCGCTCCGTTTTGGAGCACAATTGAAGGCATGGACGAAAAGGAAGCCGAAGAACACGCATATCTCAGAAAAATGTATTCAAGCCTTTTGATAACAGGCCCGTTTTCTATTATACTGGGCTTTGAGGGCGGACTTATGGCCCTCAACGATCGTCTCAAATTGCGTTCAATGGTCACCGCCGAGAAGGACGATATGGTTTATATTGCCAGTGAGGAAGCCGCAATCCGTGCAATGGCTCCCGACGCAGGCGAAATATATTCCCCGGCCGGCGGTGAACCTATAATAATCAGGGTAAAGGAGGGAGCTTACTGATGTTTCCGTCATATCTTACCTCGGATTTTGAGGTTGTAAGGAATCCGGCTCGCTGCACAAACTGCCGCATATGCGAAAAACAATGTGCAAACGGTGTTCATTCCTATAACGCTGAGCTTAAAGCAATGGTCAGTGACGAAACAAAATGCGTCGACTGTCTCAGATGCGTCACCTATTGCCCGACAAGAGCCTTGAAAATCGTTAAAAACGACTGTTGCTTCAGAGAAAATGAGAACTGGACAAGCAACACAATAAAGGAAATATATAAGCAGGCCGACAGCGGCGGAGTTTTGCTTTCATCAATGGGCAACCCGAAACCGTTGCCTGTTTATTGGGACAGAATTCTAATCAATGCTTCGCAGGTCACCAATCCCCCGATAGATCCACTGCGTGAGCCGATGGAAACGAAGGTGTTTCTCGGCAAAAAGCCGACGGAAATCAAAAGGAACCCCGACGGCTCTCTCGATACAAAGCTTCCTCCCCAGCTTGAGCTGGCAATGCCGGTAATGTTTTCGGCAATGAGCTACGGTTCAATCAGCTACAATGCTCACAAGAGCCTTGCAAAGGCGGCGGAACTTCTCGGCATTTGCTACAACACGGGCGAAGGCGGACTCCATGAGGATTTTTACTGTTTCGGCGAAAACACCGTCGTTCAGGTTGCGTCCGGTCGTTTCGGCGTACATGAGGGATATCTCAACGCAGGTGCAGCAATAGAAATCAAAATGGGACAGGGTGCAAAGCCGGGAATCGGCGGACATTTGCCCGGAACAAAAACCGTGGGCGATATTGCGTGTACTCGAATGATTCCCGAGGGCTCGGACGCCATCTCCCCCGCTCCGCACCATGACATATATTCAATCGAGGATTTACGTCAGCTTGTTTACTCATTAAAGGAAGCTACGAACTATCAAAAGCCGATCATAGTCAAGGTTGCCGCTGTTCACAACATTGCCGCCATAGCAAGCGGAATTGCAAGAAGCGGAGCGGACATGATTGCCATTGACGGCTTCCGTGGCGGTACGGGAGCTGCTCCGACAAGAATTCGAGACAATGTCGGAATTCCGATTGAGCTCGCACTCGCCGCAGTTGACCAAAGGCTGAGAGACGAGGGCATAAGAAACAGTGTTTCGCTCATTGCCGGCGGCAGCATCAGAAGTGCCGCAGACGTGGTTAAGGCCATAGCTCTCGGAGCAGATGCATGCTACATTGCAACCGCAGCTCTTATCGCAATGGGTTGTCATCTCTGCCGTAACTGTCAGTCGGGCAAATGCAACTGGGGCATTGCGACCCAAGTGCCTGAGCTTGTTGCGAGACTTGCTCCCGAGGCAGCATGCAATAACCTGGTTAACCTTATGACCGCTTGGCAGCGTGAAATGAAAGAAATCATGGGCGGCATGGGTATAAACTCCATTGAAGCTCTTAAAGGTAACCGTCTGATGCTCAGAGGAATCGGTCTGACCGAAAAAGAGCTTGAAATTCTCGGAATATCACACGCAGGAGAGTAAAAAATGCTTTCCTTTCCAAAAAAATTTTTACAAATACTTTAAATTGAAATAAAAGGTGTGATATAATATGTTGATAGATGCAAAAGGGCTTGATTATACAGCCCTCAATGAGCTTATTAAAAGTTCAAACGGCGATTGCAAAATCGAAAACTGTTTAGGACAAAGATTCATCGCCGACAGCCTCGGCAGCGGTAACATTACGATTGACGGCATACCGGGCAACGCACTCGGTGCTTACCTCAACGGAGCACAGATAACCGTCAACGGCAATGTGCAGGACGCAGTCGGAGACACGATGAATGACGGTAAAATAATTGTTCACGGCAGTATCGGCGACACGGCCGGCTATGCCATGCGAGGCGGAGAAATTTACGTCAAGGGCAACGCAGGCTACCGTGCCGGAATTCACATGAAGGAATACCGTGACAAAAAGCCGATTATCGTTATCGGCGGCAGAACCGGAAGCTTTCTCGGCGAGTATCAGGCAGGCGGATTGATAATAGTCCTCGGCAGAAACACCGACGGCAAACCGACAGTCGGCAATTTCCCCTGCACGGGAATGCACGGCGGAAAAATGGTTCTGCGCGGCTCTGTTGACGGAATTAAATTTCCGAATCAGGTAACGCTCAGATCCGCAACCGACGATGACATGGCGGAGATTATGCCGTTTCTCAAGAATTACTGCGATTACTTTGGTTTAGATATAAACGAACTGACGGAGGAAAAATTCACGGTAATTACTCCCGACAGCAAAAAACCGTATAAACAGATGTACGTTGCAAACTGAAAAGGTAGGTAACTGTTATGAAATATTCACCCGATGAAATAATGCAATATATCGAAGAAGAGGACGTCAAGTTCATTCGCCTTGCATTCACGGATATTTACGGCAAGCAGAAGAATATTTCCGTCATGCCCGACGAGCTTGAAAAAGCATTCCATTACGGAATCGCAATAGATGCTTCGGCAATATCGGGCTTCGGCTGTGATGTTCATTCCGATTTGCTTCTCCATCCCGATCCGTCAACGATTGCCGTTCTCCCATGGAGACCCGATCACGGCCGAGTTGTCAGAATGTTCTGTTCAATCACCCGTCTTGACGGCACACCGTTCGGTTCGGACACAAGAGCAATACTAAAAAAAGCGATCGCCGATGCCAAAAAAGAAGGCGTAAGCTTTGCTTTCGGCCCCGAAATGGAATTTTATCTTTTTACCTGCGACGAGGAAGGAAAACCGACAAAAATCCCCTATGACAATGCCGGTTACATGGACATTGCTCCCGACGACAAGGGAGAAAACGTTCGCCGCGAGGTTTGCCTGACCCTTGAAAGAATGGGTATCAAACCCGAAAGTTCACACCATGAGGAAGGCCCGGGTCAGAACGAAATAGACTTCAGATATTCCGAACCGCTCACAGCGGCTGATAACGCCACAACATTCAAAGCGGTAGTCAATACAATCGCCGCAAGAAACGGACTTAAGGCAGACTTCTCACCGAAGCCTCTTGAATCCATGCCCGGCAACGGCATGCACATTAATATCTCGGCAAAATCCGAGGACGGTAACGACATCATGCCGTATGTAATTGCAGGAATTCTCGATCACATCTGCGAAATATCGGCGTTTCTCAATACGACGTCGGATTCATATAAACGTTTTGGCAGCAATAAAGCGCCGAGATATATTTCCTGGTCGAGCGAAAACCGTTCGCAGCTTGTCCGTATTCCGGCGGCAGGCGGTGAATACAAGCGAGCCGAGCTTCGTTCACCGGATCCGATGTGTAACCCGTACCTTGCCTTTGCCATGCTGATTTATGCGGGACTTGACGGCATCAAAAACAAATCGGAGCTTCCCGAGATGGCGGATATCAATCTCTTTCATGCACCCGAGGAAGTCACAAAGAAATTCAAGACCCTGCCGAGCGACATTTTCAGCGCAGGCAAGGCCGCAAGAGAAAGTGAATTTGTGAAGGAGCATCTGCCTGAATCAATCATAGATAATTATTGCAAGTAAGTCGCACACCTCAATCGTGTGACATTGCCTTAAAATAAACAAAAGGAGGGGAGCCGAATGGATTTTGCACAAAATGCTTACAAAGTTCTGATAGTTTCATCGTCGGATAAATTCGTCCGGCCGATGCTCGATTTGCTCCCCGAAAAGATGTTTAACCCGATTGAAACGGCATCCGACGTTGCACAGGCAAGACGAAAGCTGCTTGAACGTGAATTTGATATTGTTATCATAAATTCACCGCTTCGTGACGAATTCGGGACGAAGCTTGCACTTGACATTTGCCAAAAGAGCAGCACAGGTGTTCTTCTTTTCGTCAAGGCGGAGCATTATTCCGATATAATGTCAAAGGTCATGCAATACGGCGTTCTGACGATATCCAAGCCCACCTCGCCGTCGATGATAATGCAATCCGTTCAGATGCTCTGCTCAACCAGAGAGCGACTGAGAATAATGGAAAAGAAAAACGCCTCGGTCGAAGAAAAAATTGAAGAAATACGAATAGTAAACAGAGCAAAATGTCTTTTGATAGAACAGCTTAAAATGACGGAGTCGGAAGCACACAGATACATTGAAAAGCAAGCAATGGACAGGTGCGTTACCAAACGAAAAATAGCGGAAAATATAATTTTGACTTATAAATAAACGGAGGGACAATTATGACAAAATACATCTTTGTAACAGGCGGCGTCGTTTCCGGCCTTGGCAAGGGAATTACGGCGGCTTCACTCGGACGGCTTCTCAAAGCAAGAGGGCTAAAGGTAGCCGCACAGAAGCTCGACCCCTACATAAACGTTGACCCGGGCACAATGAGCCCGTATCAGCACGGCGAGGTTTATGTCACGGAGGACGGCGCAGAGACCGACCTTGACCTCGGCCACTACGAAAGATTCATCGACGAAAACCTTAACAAATACTCAAACCTCACAACAGGTAAGGTTTACTGGAACGTGCTCAACAAGGAGCGCCGCGGCGAATACCTCGGCTCAACGGTTCAGGTCATCCCTCACATCACAAATGAAATCAAGGATTTTGTTTACCGTGTAGGTAAAAAGACTGACGCAGACGTTGTTATAACCGAAATCGGCGGTACGATCGGCGATATTGAAAGCCAGCCGTTCCTTGAAGCTGTAAGACAGATTTCACTCGAAGTCGGCAAGGAAAACAGTCTCTTTATTCACGTTACACTTGTTCCGTTCCTTCGTGGCTCGGACGAGCATAAATCCAAGCCCACCCAGCACTCCGTTAAAGAGCTTCAGGGAATGGGAATTCGTCCCGACATAATTGTTCTTCGCTGTGACGAACCGCTTGAGGATTCAATCTTCAAGAAAATTTCCATGTTCTGCAACGTTAAGCCGGACTGCGTAATCGAAAATATTACTATCCCGTATCTTTATGAAGCACCGCTCATGCTTGAACAAGCAAACTTCTCCTCCGTTGTTTGCCGTGAGCTTAATATTGATGCTCCTGCGGCAGACCTCACAGAGTGGACAAACCTTGTTGACAGAATCAAGAATCGCAAGCATATTGTACATATCGGTCTTGTCGGCAAGTATGTTCAGCTTCATGACGCATATCTCTCTGTTGCCGAAGCAATGCGCCATGCAGGCTATACGCTCGACACACACATTGACATAAACTGGATAGATTCCGAGCAGCTCACCAAGGAAACCTATGAGGATACGCTCAAAGACCTTGACGGAATCATCGTTCCCGGCGGATTCGGCGGCAGAGGCATTGAGGGTATGATTCTTGCCGCAAAGTATGCAAGAGAGAACAATATCCCCTATTTCGGAATTTGTCTCGGCATGCAGATTGCCGTTATCGAATACGCAAGACACGTTTGCGGAATTGCCGATGCACACTCGGGTGAATTTGATGAGATTTGTAAAAACAAGGTTATCGACTTCATGCCCGGTCAGAGTGAAAACATTGACAAGGGAGGTACACTCCGTCTCGGCGCATATCCTTGCGTAATTGCCGAGGGAACAACCATGGAACGTTGCTACGGCACGAATGAAATTTCCGAGAGACACCGCCATCGTTATGAATTCAACAACGATTACCGCGACATTCTCACAGAAAACGGACTTGTTCTTTCCGGCAAATCTCCCGACGGCAGACTTGTTGAAACCGTTGAGCTTTCTGACCGCCCGTTCTATGTCGGCGTTCAGTATCATCCCGAATTTAAATCCAGACCCAACAAGGCACATCCTCTCTTCAAGGGCTTTATCGAAGCAGCATTGAAGAAGCAGGAGGAGAAATAATTAAATCAATCTACCTCTCCTTTTCATAAAGGGGAGGTAAAACATTTCGAAGCTTTCCATATTAAATTTACACTCGCTCTTGACACAAATCATTAGAAACTGTATCATTTATATAAATCATTTCAGAAAAGGGGTACCCACACTATGGCTTATCTGACCGACATTGAAATTGCACAAGGCTGCAAGATGAAACACATCAGGGACATTGCCGCAACGGCTCATGTTGACGAAAAATACATTGAGCAATACGGTAATCACAAAGCAAAAATTGATCTCTCCCTGCTCAGCGAAACCGACCGAAATGACGGCAAGCTCGTTCTTGTAACCGCTATCACACCCACTCCGGCAGGTGAGGGTAAAACCACCACAACCATCGGTCTTGCCGACGGTTTGAGAAGAATCGGCAAAGATGCCGTTGTTGCTCTCCGTGAACCCTCGCTCGGCCCTGTTTTCGGAATCAAGGGCGGCGCAGCAGGCGGCGGATATGCCCAGGTCGTCCCGATGGAAGATATCAATCTCCACTTCACAGGCGATTTTCATGCTATCGGTGCGGCAAACAATCTTCTTGCCGCCATGCTCGATAACCATATTCAACAGGGCAACGCCCTCGGAATCGACGTTCGCAAAATCACATGGAAGCGTTGTGTCGACATGAATGACCGTCAGCTTCGCTTCATTGTTGACGGAATGGGCGGCAAGGCAAACGGTGTTCCCCGTGAGGACGGATTTGATATTACAGTTGCTTCCGAGATTATGGCCGTTCTTTGTCTTTCGACATCGATTTCCGACCTCAAGGATAGACTTTCAAAAATTATTGTCGGTTATACATATGATGACAAGCCCGTTACCTGCGGTCAGCTAAAGGCTCAGGGCGCAATGACCGCACTTCTCAAAGACGCAATAAAGCCGAACCTTGTTCAAACACTGGAGGGCACACCCGCATTTGTTCACGGAGGTCCGTTTGCCAACATCGCACACGGATGCAACTCCGTTATGGCAACAAAAATGGCTCTCAAAATGGGCGATTACGCTGTCACCGAGGCAGGCTTCGGTGCTGATCTCGGTGCAGAGAAATTTCTCGATATCAAGTGCAGAATGGCAGGCCTTACGCCCGACGCAGTTGTTATTGTCGCAACTGTTCGTGCGCTCAAAATGCATGGCGGACTTGACAAAAAGCAGCTTGACACCGAGGATCTCGGCGCACTCGAAAAGGGTATTCCGAATCTTCTTCGCCATGTTTCAAACATTAAGAATGTTTATAAGCTTCCGTGCGTTGTTGCCGTCAACCGTTTCCCGACCGATACGGATGCCGAAATTGATTTCATTATCAAAAAGTGCAAGGAGCTTGGAGTAAACACAGTGCTTTCAACCGTATGGGCTGAGGGCGGCAAGGGTGGAGAGGCCCTTGCAAAAGAGGTTGTTCGTCTCTGCGAAGAGGAAAAAGGAGACTTCACTTTCTCATACGACACCGAAATGACGATCGCCGAAAAAATCGAAGCGATCGTTAAGAAGGTTTACGGCGGAGACGGCATAAGCATAATGCCGAATGCCAAGAAGCAGATTGCGCAGCTTGAATCACTCGGATTCGGCAAGTGCCCCGTTTGCATTGCAAAAACGCAGTACAGTTTCTCCGATGACCCGACCAAGCTCGGTGCACCCGAGCATTTCACCGTAACGGTCAAGAACGTAAAAATATCGGCAGGTGCAGGCTTCATCGTTGTCCTGACAGGCGATATTCTTACAATGCCCGGCCTTCCGAAATCTCCGGCAGCCGAAAGAATCGATGTTGACGAAAACGGAAAAATTACAGGTCTGTTCTGATAAACAGGCATAGAAGCCGTAAGCACTGATTTGTGCTTACGGCTATTTTTTACTATGTTTGTCTGTTGATCCTCCCTATAAAATCGTTTTACACTTGGAAATCCAACCGGCGATACTCCGTTTCATTGTCATCAATAAACACCTTAATTATCGAGCCATCAGGTTATTTTCTTTTCAAAGTAAAAAGCCGTTGTCTGCACTTTAAAATACAAACAACGGCTTTCATAATTATTTATATTCTTAAATTATTTCAACTTATCTTCCAAAGATAAAATCGAAGATATCTCTTATAAAAGCAAAAATGTTCCTGAAAAATCTTGTTGTTCTTGAAATAACTTCAACCTCAACCTCCGCTGTTACTCCTGAAATCGGCTCAGTTACAGTAAGCGTTGTTTTTCCGTAATGCTTGCCGTAAACGGTGATTGAACCCGTCTCCGGATTATATTCGGCAGTTGCGATCTTTTCATTACCGACGGAAACCTCAAGTCCATCATAGTTGAACATAGAGCCTATCGGATAAACCTCGGGAAAAACGTTCTCGCTTGTACGTTTAATAACAGTGATATCGTCAAGTTCAATTACATCGGGAGAAATCGTTTTGCCGTCAACCACATGAAATACGGAATCAACCGGCTTATCGTTCTCATCATAGCTGCCTTCTACATATATGCCGTAAAGCTCTCCGGCCTTATATTCAAAGGGTACATCTGCCGGGAATCCGTCGGTGTCAATAGAGCCGTAGTAAATATTTCCGGACGTATCCATAACCGAAATATTCGGGCACTCATAAGACCAGATATCGCAAACTCCGTCCACGGTCGGCTTAAAAATAAAGTATTCGGTGCCGTTCGCCATGTAGGATTCGCCTATTTTGATCTCCTTGAGATCTTGTACTCTTGTGATTTTGAAGGTAACGGTTGTTTCGGTAAATGTGATCTCCTCTTCCGAATCCGGCAAGCCTATTTCGACGGAAACACCCAAATCGCTGCCTTTTTTTGCCATGAAAATATCATCATCTTCAAAATTTGAAAAATCCAAAATATCTTCCTCTTCAGAAACATCCATAAAATAAAGATGTACCGAAGAAAAGATTTTTTCCTCGTTTCCGACAACAACAGATGCGATGCCGAAATCTTTTTCTTTGAACTTAATTGATGCACTGAGGCGATATGCTCCGTCCTCTGGTGCGGTAAATGTGTAGGTCGCCGTATCATTTTTGAGAGTGACCGTATACTCCTTGTCAAGTTCAATCGGCGTGCTGTCCGCTGCAAATGCGATTATCGAGATTGAGAACATCATAACAACCGCAAGCAAAATGCTGAGTAGTTTTTTCATATAAATTCTCCTTGTGCTTTATTAAGGGTGAGTGCCCTCTCCCTTTACATTATTTATAGCTGATTTTGCCTTAAAAATCAATAGCTTTTACATTTTTTTGACAAAAATACATGATTTTATGGTAAAAACGCATCAGCTTTATGAAAAATTTCCATGAAAACTTTAACGGGTAAGCAATACAAGCTCCATATTAAATCTTTTTTATTGTTTCATCTCTGAAAAACACCTCCCATTGATTCAACCAATGAGAGGTACACTCTGTTATATAGCTTTGTTATAAATCAAACGGAAGAAATGCTATTGCAACGGCAAAGACAAGCGACGGAAGCAGGTTTGCAACCTTGATTCTTTTATCCCATACAAGATTAACTCCAACGCAGAAAATCAAAATCGAGCCGATGAGAGAAAGATTTGCCAATGCGCCGTCCGTCATCAGCGGCTTAATAAGCCTTGCAAGTGCGGTAATCAATCCTTGAAAAACAGCAACCGGAATTGCCGAAAAAATACACCCTTTTCCGAGCGAACAGGTCATTACCATTATTATAATAAAGTCAAGGATTGCTTTCGTTGCAAGTATTGAATAATCGCCGGAAATCCCGTCCTTAATTGAACCGACCACCGCCATTGCGCCTATGCAAACCGTCAGCGATGCGGTCACAAAGCCTTCAACAAAGCTTTTGTCCTTTGCATTTCCTGTCTTAACTTTCAGCCATTCGCCGAAGCGCTCAAAGCCGTGCTCAATATTAAGAATCTCACCGACCAAAGCTCCGAGAGCAAGACTTGCAACAATAAGCATTGAGCGTCCTGCCGAAAGCGACGAGCCGGAGAGCTTGAGCATACCCTCCATCGCTCCTGCGATTCCGATAAAAAGTACGCATATACCGCTCGCTTTTTGCAGCGAATCCTGAATTCTTTCGTTAAGAATTTTGCCGAACAAAAGACCGAACACTCCACCGACAATTATTGCCGCAGAATTTATGATTGTGCCGAGACCTGCCAAAATAAACTACCTCTTTAAAATTACAGCTTTTTTATCCCCGAAATTCTTTGAACTTCCACCATGTTGTCGTCGATGTTCATTATCTTTTTCGAGTCATTAAATCTGCCCTTTGCATTGTTGGGATTATGTATTATGGTGTCAAAAAACCTGACAATCCAAAACAAAGGCAAAAGAAATTTTTTATTCTTCAAAACCGGATAACGAATTTTCATCTCATCATAATTAAGAAAAATTATTCCGAAAATATTTTTTATTTTTTTTGAATGAATATCTTCATCAATATTATCTAAAATAAAACTGTTTTGCATTGATATTCCGTCAATGCCGTAAACACCGCCGGAAACTATATATTCCGACATTATATCAAATTCTCCATCGAAGCCGCCGGAATACCAGTCGTATGTAATCTTCCTGATTTTGTTGCAGAAAACGAGCAGTCCGATTTTTTCAAGCTCGCCGTTAATATAGTTGAAATCGAGCGACGGGAGAACTTTTTCGTAAACATACAAATCAAGCAGCGAACGAATTCCTGTTCCGCCGTAGCGATAGTGCTTTGCAATATGAGCAACAAGGAAAACATAAAAATCCTCATCCGAGAGCTTATATTCGTATTCGCTTTCCTCACACCTGTGCGGCAAGCGAAAGCCGTCGCCGTAGTACGCAGAGAGCGTCTCATGACAACTGTCCACCATCGAGCGGTGAAACTCAATATATGCATTGTCTTTTTTTACGTTCGAATGGAGATCACCCTCGCCGACAAATTTAAAGCCGTCGGCGATAAAGGCCTTAACGACCTCATCGCACCGGGATGCTTCGACAAGTATGTCGATATCGCCCATTGTTCGCATATCGGGAGAGGGATAAAACTTTTTCATCACCGAGCCTTTGAGAAGCATGTGACGGACGCCCATTTCATCAAGCTTTTTGCAAGCGTCACCGGCGGCAAGCTCCTGCTGAGCCTCCACGATCATCTTTTGCATACGGAATTCATCGAGAAATCGCGCCGTGTGTTCATCCGGTTTGATTTTAAGTGACTCTGCGGCATAGGCAACCAGATTAAGTACGCTCTGCTTCTTTGCAAAGTCAATTATCCCCTGCCAGTCAGCATTATCATTCTCCGGCGGAGCAACACCGTTAACCACTGAAGCTACCAGTTTGATAACATAAGCCGCAATTCTTTTTTTCTCAACCGTAAGCATCAAAAACCCCTCATTTTCATTATTTACGGATAAATTATATATTATTGAAAGAAAAAAGTCTATACTAATTTTGATTTTTATATTGACATTGACAGCGATTTATGATAAAATATCCGAGCATTAGGAGAGATACCGAAGTGGTTATAACGGAACGGTCTTGAAAACCGTCGTATGGCAACATACCGTGGGTTCGAATCCCACTCTCTCCGCCATCTTGCAGGACTTCCGATTTCGGAGGTCCTGTAACAACAAAATAGTAACTGTTTTGTTACCAATGGAGAAGTACTCAAGTTGGTGACGAGGCGCCCCTGCTAAGGGCGTAGGTCGGGTAACCGGCGCGGGAGTTCGAGTCTCCCCTTCTCCGCCAAGAAAAAGCCAAGTCAAATGATTTGGCTTTTTCTTTTTCTATAAATCGGTTCCCAAATTGTTATTTTTTCGGGATATTTTAGCTCTTTTGTCAAAAATGTTTATTTTGAATTACAATCTTTCAAGTTCGGTTGTTTTATGTATAATAATATGCTATAATACAAAATATCATGATTGTATATGGGGGTTTATCAATGAATTACGATGTTGCCGTTGTGGGTGCAGGCGTTATCGGTTCGCTTATCGCAAGAGAACTGAGCCGCTATGATATCAGTGTTGCGCTTGTTGAAAAATGTAACGACGTGGCAATGGGCACTTCAAAAGCAAACAGTGCGATTGTTCATGCAGGTTTTGATGCAATGCCCGGCACACTTAAAGCACGCTTCAACGTCAGGGGAACAGAGCTTATGCCGGAGATTTGCAAAACGCTGAACGTTCCTTTCAAAAATATAGGTTCGCTTGTTGTTGCTTTCTCAGACGAAGAAAAAGAAACCTTAAGTGTTTTGCTTGAAAGAGGAAAGGCAAACGGTGTTCCGAACCTTGAAATCTATGATGCGAACAAGCTTCATGAGGTTGAACCGAATATCAGCGATGAGGCAAAGGCTGCTCTTTGGGCACCGACGGCAGGTATTGTCTGTCCCTATGAGCTGACGGTTGCGGCAACGGAAAATGCCGTTGTAAACGGTACGGATTTCATTCGTAATTTTAGGGTTAAAAAGATTGATTTTGACGGCAACTGCTTCACTCTTGCCGACGGCGAAAAATCTATCGCTGCAAAATACATAATCAATGCCGCAGGTGTTTACAGCGACGAGATTGCTGCACTTATAGGCGATGATTCAATAAAAATTATCCCGAGGAAGGGCGAATATATGCTCTGTGACAAATCGGTCGGTTCACTTGCAAAGCATACAATATTCCAGTGTCCGTCTAAGATGGGCAAGGGCATTCTTGTCACCCCGACGGTTGACGGCAATCTGCTCATCGGTCCGAGTGCACTTGATATTGAGGACAAGGAGGACGTTTCAACAACAGCAAGCGAGCTTGCCGACGTTCTCAAAGCTGCTCAAAAATCTGTACCGACGGTTTCCACAAGGGCAGTCATCACCTCCTTTGCAGGCCTCAGAGCGCACGGCGTGAACGATGATTTTATCATTGAGCCGAGCAAAAAGAATGACCGTTTCTTTAACGTTGCAGGCATTGAATCTCCGGGTCTCTCCGCCGCCCCGGCTATTGCCGAATATGTCGGACAGACAGTTGCAAAGGCAATCGGTGCGGAGGAAAAATCCGATTTTGTTCCCGAGCGCAAAGCTCCGGTTCGCTTCAGAAACATGAGCAACGAGGAACGCAAGGAGCTTGTTAAGAAGAATCCCGCTTACGGCAGAATCATTTGCCGTTGCGAGACAGTCACCGAGGGCGAAATTCTCGACGCAATTCATGCTCCGGCAGGTGCAAGAGATGTTGACGGTGTTAAGCGCAGAACGAGAGCCGGTATGGGTCGATGCCAAGGCGGATTCTGCGGATCAAAGGTTGTTGAATTGCTTGCCCGTGAGCTTGGCACGGAAATCAACGAAATAACAAAATTCGGCGGCGAATCAAAAATTCTCTATGACAGAACAAAGTGAGGCGGGAAATATGCTTAATTATAATATAGTTGTAATCGGCGGAGGTCCTGCCGGAATGGCAGCCGCCATCAAAGCCAAAGAGTGCGGCGTTGACAGCATTCTTGTGCTTGAGAGAGCCGAGACCCTCGGCGGTATTCTTGAGCAGTGTATACATACAGGCTTCGGACTTCATTATTTCGGCGAAGAGCTTTCAGGCCCGGAATATGCCGACAGATTTATTCAGCTTGTGCATGAAAAAGGAATTGAATACAAAACCGACACAATGGCACTTGAAATAACGGACGACAACGTTGTTTATGCAGTCAACAAGGAGGACGGCTTGCTTGAAATTCAAGCAAAAGCCATTATCCTTGCAATGGGCTGTCGTGAGCGTCCGAGAGGTGCGCTTAATATTGCCGGAACAAGAGCTTCGGGCGTTATGACAGCCGGCACGGCGCAGAAATACGTTAACATAGACGGCTATATGCCCGGCAAAAAGGTTGTTATCCTCGGTTCGGGCGACATCGGCCTTATCATGGCAAGACGAATGACCCTTGAGGGTGCAGAAGTTAAGGTCGTCTGCGAGCTTATGCCTTATTCAAGCGGACTTACAAGAAATATTGTTCAGTGCCTTGACGATTTCAACATTCCGCTTCGTCTGAGCTGTACCGTAATTGAGGTTCACGGCAAGGAAAGAGTTGAGGGCGTTACGATTGCCGACGTTGATGAAAATCGTCGTCCTATCAAAGGCACGGAGCAGTACATTGAGTGTGACACGCTTATGCTTTCGGTCGGTCTTATTCCCGAAAACGAGCTTACAAGAGCGGTCGGCATTGAGCTTGACCCGGTTACAAACGGTGCAGTCGTAAATGAGTTTAGGGAGACCTCACACAAGGGCGTTTTTGCCTGCGGCAACGTTCTCCACGTTCACGACCTTGTAGACTATGTTACCCTTGAAAGCCAGACGGCCGGCGAGGGTGCTGCAAGATATGTCCTCGGTCAGACGAGCAGCCATGAATATGTAAAGACAAAGGGCGTCAACGGTGTTCGCTATATTGTCCCGCAGAAAGTGGATATTAAGAACGAAAATGACGTTAAACTCTTCTTCAGAGTCGGTCAAACTTATAAAAATGCAAAAATCGTCGTTAAATATAACGGCGAGGAAATACTCAGCCGCAAGAAGCCGAGACTTGCTCCCGGCGAGATGGAAAACGTTGTTATTAAAAATGACGTTCTCAAAAGCTTTGAGCATGACGGCATAATTGAAATTTCGGTGGAGGGTTGATTTATGCAGAAGAATATTATTTGCGTTTCATGCCCTATGGGCTGCGGAATTACCGTTGAACTGAACGACAGCGGCGAGGTCGTTTCCGTAACCGGCAACACTTGCAAACGTGGCGACGCATATGCGAGAACAGAATGTACCCACCCGGTCAGGAGTCTTGCAACGACAGTCAAGGTAAGCGGCGGAATTCATAATGTTGTTCCGTGCAAGTCGAAGGGTGCTCTCCCGAAGGAGAAAATCATGGACTGCATGAAAGCCATTGCCGATGTTGAGGTAAAAGCTCCCGTAAAGCTCGGCGACATCCTTATTGAAAACATCTGCGACACAGGAATAAACATTGTTGCGACAAACCATTGTCCGCAGAAATAAAACGAATCCCCTTAGGAGCCTTTTAATGTTTCTAAGGGGATATTTATTTTATATTTCGGTTAGGTTAAAATCCGGTATGAACCTTGCGTATCTTCCGCCTCACAACAATCGAGGAATACCTGATCTTCTTTCGGATGAGAAACCGTCAGGCGGCATGAAAAGTTGCTGCCCCAAAGGCTCTTTTCTGCTGACTTTGAAAAAGAGTGATGAAGAATGCAAAGCTCAAACGTGAGTATCGTTAACCCATAATGTTTTCTCTTATACGCCCTCAGAGATCCCCCCGGAGAGCGTGTATAAATCATGTTGAATTGCCTTAAGTCTTGCTGCTTGCCAGAGCTTGATCAATAAGCTTATTCAACTTCTCCATTTGCTTTTTACCCGTGATGGAACCTACGATCGGATCGCCTACGATGTTGCCGTTTTTATCAACCACATATGTCGTTGGATAGGAATACAGACCCGAAGTGAATTTTCCGGCTTCACACTTTGAATCAAACCAGATGTTTTTGTATGATGCGCCTTTCTTTGTCAGAATATCCTTTGCTTCCGAAATCGCAGTTTTATCGCCGTCCAGCGTAAAGGAATTTATACCGACTACCTCTCCGCCTTTTTCGGAGAGCTTTTTGTTCAGTGCCTCAAGTTCGGGAATTTCACCGACACAGGGGCTACAGGTCGTAAACCAGAAGTTTACCACTGTGACTGTATTCCCGGCAAACAGCGTGCTGCTTTTCACTTCTTTCCCGTCAAGGTCCTTGCCCTCGAATGAAGGAAATTTCATCGAGTCACTGTTTTCCTTGGGCTTTCCGTTTTCCGCCGGAACACTCATATCGCCTTCGGACGGTTTCTTTCCGCAGCCCGGGAATTTCTGTTCAAGAACAGTCAGCTTACCCTCGATTTCTTTTATCTGTTCTGCTCCGTCTTTGAGAATTTTAAGTTCATCGGCGGTAAACTGATCTTTTGCACCTTCAATTGTTTTAAGCAAGAAGTCACCGTAGTTGCCTCCGTCCTCGATCATTGCCATTCCTTTGTCGGCAGACATGAATACCTTTTCCCAGAGAGCGTTGTTTTCGGACAGAATCGCCGTTTCCTGTGCCATCAGTTTTTGGTGCAGTTCGGTTGCCTCGTCCTTTGTTTTCGGATCCGCTGTCAGTAATGATGCGATCTTAGCGTCCTTGTTTCCTTCATTCTTCTTATTGTCTTTTGACATACCGCAGGCGGCAAGGCTGAGAATCAGCAGGAACGAAATAAGTACGGCCATTAATTTTTTTGTTTTCATAAGCAATTACTCCTTATCTTTATTTGATATTTTTTGTTTTTTCAAACTTTTTTCCGAGCATATATTATCTTTCCCATTACAAAATCCGTAACGGAATTTAACCGCATCCGTGGGGCAGGCACGCACACACATACCACAGCGGATACATTCGGTATGATCAGGACTTTTGGTAACATCTACATCCATTTTGCACGCCTTTGCACATTTTCCGCATGAGACACACTTGTTCTTATCAACCTTCATTCCGAGAAAGGATACCTTGTTAAGCAACGCATAAAATGCACCCAGCGGACACAGCCATTTGCAGAACGGACGGTAGAACAGCACGCTCAGCACAATCGTAACAATCAGGATGCCGAACTTCCACGAGAACAATGACCCTAATGCGGCACGGAGTCCGGAATCGACGGCAGCAAGAGGTATTGCTCCCTCGAGAACCCCCTGCGGACAAATGTATTTGCAGAAGAACGGATCACCCATTCCGATGTCATTGACTGCAAGGGCGGGCAGTAAAACTACCGTTATGAGTAAAACGGCATATTTTATGTAGGTAAGCCCCTTTAGCTTCTTTGTGGGAATTTTTCTGGTCGGAATTTTGTGCAGCAACTCCTGAAACCAGCCAAACGGGCACAGGAAGCCGCAGATGAATCGCCCCAGCAACACGCCCAGCAGAATAAGGAATCCCGTAATATAATACGAAAAAGCAAATTTTGACGACCCAACCACCGCTTGAAACGAGCCTATCGGGCAAGCTCCCGATGCCGCCGGGCAGGAATAGCAATTCAGTCCGGGGACGCAAACGGCTTTTCCTTTTCCTTGATAAATTCCGCCCTTTAAAAAATTCGGCAGGTGGATGTTGGTTAGAAGTGTCGCTGCCGCTTGTATCAAACTACGAAAGCGTGACAAAATCTGTGATATGCCTTTTTTCTTAATATCAGGTTTCTTTCTATCCAATTCCGACACACTCCAAGCACAGTCTGATCGCCTTGCTAAGCACGGTGTCCGCCTCGCCGCGCAAGGCTCCGAAACAAATCATTGCCGCTGAACCGATAAGCAATGCAATTTGAAGCAAGGCTTTTTTTGATCGAATCAATGAAGTCACCCCTTTCTTTTGTGCCCTCATTATAGCACCGAGTATATAAAATCTGCGTTAAGAATAAAAACTTAACAAAAATCTTATGTTTGTATGATATAATAAAATCGTTAAATAAGATGAAAAATGAAAAGTGAGGAGGATTTTATGCATATTTTAGTTGTTGAAGACGAGAAGGTGCTGTGCGAAACAATTGTACGCAGTCTGCGCCGTCTTGATTACAGTGTAGATTCTTGCTATGACGGAAATGAAGCGATTGAGCTTCTCAGCATTGAGAGCTATGACCTTGTACTGCTTGACTTAAATCTGCCGGGCACGGACGGCATGACTGTGTTGCGCAAGCTCCGTCAAACAGACAGAGACACAAAGGTTCTGATTCTTTCCGCACGCAGTGAAGTAGCCGATAAAGTGGACGGACTTGATTCCGGAGCAAATGACTATTTATCAAAGCCCTTTCATTTAGAAGAGTTAGAGGCAAGAATACGCAGCCTGACACGGCGACAGTTCACGCAAAACGACGTGGTTCTTACATGCGGAGATATTTCTTTTGACACCAAATCACGCATAGCATCTGCCGCCGGGCTGAAGCTGACACTCACCCGAAAAGAGTCGGCAATTCTTGAATACCTGTTGCTTAACCGTGGACGTCCTGTAAGTCAGGAAGAACTTATTGACCATGTTTGGGATAACAGCGTGGACAATTTCAGTAATTCAATTCGGGTACATATTTCCGCTCTGCGCAAAAAATTACGTGCCGCTCTCGGGTATGACCCTATTCGCAACCGTATCGGTGAAGGATATGTTATGGAGGACAACATCTTATGAGGAAGCTTTCTTTGCAATGGCGCATCACTTTGATGACCGCCGTCTTAATCGGCGTGACCTGCGTTGCCATGAACTGTCTTTTAAGCTTTTCCGGCAGACATTATATGGATTCCATCGGTTCCTATGTTTCGGCCTACAGCAAC